>Ga0335075_10001959_pt1 | contig 33414 bp, 25 predicted proteins | sample Lox_Sample_24_FD_206723 | JGI IMG/M metagenome (GOLD analysis project Ga0335075, IMG submission 206723) | Soil microbial communities from Loxahatchee National Wildlife Refuge, Florida, United States - Lox_Sample_2.4 | ecosystem: Environmental > Terrestrial > Soil > Wetlands | place: USA...
TACACTAAACGGCTGCTGCCCCGGAAACAGTTGGCGGCTCAAACCCGCTCCAGATGCGGGCCGGAGCGGATTCTGAGGTGGCTGCCGCCTGCGTCAAATTTGCTCGGGGCGGTAAACTCGGGCTAGGCGCTATAGTACAATCTGCATCCGCGAACTGGTCAAGTTCCTGATGCGATCCCGAGGCACATTTAATGCATACGTCGCTGCGGCTTCAGTTGTTAATCGCCCTGATGGCTCTGCCTCTCTCCCTTGTTGCTCAAATTGTTGTGGATGAGCCCATCCCTGTGACGGCGACCATTCGCGTGAATGCAGCCGCCTCTGCGGGCGCGGACATTCCCCGGACCATCTTTGGAACATTCCTGGAGCCGATTGGCGACTCCACCTACAACGGTTTGTGGGCTGAAATCCTCGAGAATCCAAGCTTCGAGTCCGGGCTGTGGGATGCTCCGCAGATCGCCCGGATGCTGCGCGAGGAACCTTCGCTGGCGCGCGCCTCACAACTCGGGTTGCCGTTGCCGTGGGAGCCGCTGCGCCCGGGCGAAGGCAACCGCTACGAGGTGCTCGACGGCGATGCCGCGAATTCCTGGCAGTCGCTGGTGGTCTACGGCATCCCCGGCCAGCCAACCGGGATCCGGCAAAGGATCTATCTGCCGGCACAGCGAACTCTCGTTTACCGGGGAAGTCTGTATGCCCGTCACCTGAGCGGTCCCGACGACCTTACGATTTCGATTCGCGCGCACGACAGCGGCGAAGTCCTCGCATCGGCGCAGGTAGCTGCGTCCAGCCCCGCCTGGACGAAGTACACCTTCGCCCTCACGCTGCCCGCGGGAAAGCTACATCGGCTCGATCCCGCGGATTTCGCGGTCGAGGTCGAGGGTGACGAGCGTGTCGACCTCGATGAGTTCTCACTGATGCCGGCCGATGCGCTGGACGGTCTCGATCCGGACGTGGTCGCCATGGCGAAGGCGATGCATACTTCGCTGCTCCGGTTTGGAGGAAACTTTACCTCCGCCTACGACTGGCGGAATGGGATTGGGCCGCGAGACAAACGCGTCAGCATGCGCAATCTCGCCTGGGGCATCCCGGAATACAACACGTTCGGCACCGACGAGTTTCTTCATTTCTGCCGGCTCATCGGCGCCGAGCCGCAGATCGCGCTCAATCTGGGAGGAGGGACGCCGCAGGAAGCGGCCGCGTGGGTGCGCTATGTCGACCAGCATTGGCATCAGCACAGCGGCCTCCTGTGGGAACTTGGCAATGAACTGTGGGGCAACTGGAATCTCGGCTACCCCACCCTCGATCAGCTGGCGGGGCGCACGCTGGCCTTCAGTCAGGCGGTTCGCCAGATCGATCCCGGCGCTCGACTGATTGCCACAGGAGAGGATCCCGACGATTTCACTCAGTGGAATGCCGTGCAGCTCGGCAATCCAGCCGGAACCTTCAACTACCTGTCGACGCATTTTGTCGTGACAACCAGTGCCGTTGACAACATGCATGCCTCAGATCAGTTCATCGACGAAGCCGCCTTTGCGCTGCCCGTGGAGTTGGGGCGCAAGTTACAACAGGAGCAGGATCAGATCGACAGCTATCCGTCCTTCGCGCGCAAGGCTCAGGTTGCCTTTACCGAATGGCTTTTTGTCGGCCCTCGACCCGGAACCCCCAATTTCACGAACATGGGAGGAGCTGTCGATACGGCAGGCTTCCTCAACATGCTCATGGGCCATGCGGGAATCGTCCCCATCTCCGACATGACCGGCATCATGGACTTCGCCGGAATCTGGAAGAGTCGCGGCCAGGTCTACGCAGCGCCCGGATATTACGCGTTCCGCATGTATTCCACGGCCGACGTCGTGCATCCGGTGCAGGTCGTGACTCGTTCCGGCAGCTATTCCGTGATTCATGGCGTGAGCCGTTTGCCGGATATCCCGAACGTTCCATACCTTGATATCGTCGCAGCCACCTCCGCCGACGGCAGGACGCTCGATCTGTTCTGCGTCAACCGCAGCACATCCACGGACATCCCCGCCAATATCACCCCTGAGCACTTTGCGCCGGATGGCGTGGCTCAGATACAAAACCTGCGTGCGGGCTATCTCGACGAAGGCAACGATGCGGATGATCCCACGCGCGTGATTCCGCAAAAGGCCACGCAGGCTCTCGAGGGTCCGGTGCTGCATTATGTCTTTCCCCATGAAAGCGTCACCGTGATTGCTTTTCACCGGGCGCAGTAGGTTGAGCGGGTTCGTCAGGCATGTCGGCTTCCTTTCCTGCCGAGGCAGCACCGGCGCAGTGCGGGTAGAATCTTCCTGTGGCAAAGAGTCCTGACGCCATCAAAGTGCTGGTCGTCGATGATCACCCGGTGGTCCGCGTCGGATTGCGCACCATGCTGGAAAGCGAAGCGAACATCTCCGTTGTCGGCATGGCGGCCTCTGCCCGGGAAGCTTTGACGGCCGTCCAGCAGTGCGCGCCGGATGTGGTCCTGATGGACCTCCGTATGCCCGAGATGGAAGGCACCGCCGCCATCCGCGAACTGCGCCGCATCCAGCCGAAACTGCCGATCCTCGTCCTCACCAATTACGAGACGGACTCATACATCGTGGAGGCTCTGGAGGCGGGCGCGATGGGCTACCTCCTCAAAAGCACTCCCCAGGCTGAACTGGTGAGCGCCGTGGAGAAGGTCCACGCCAATCAGCGCGTCATTCCTCCCGGAATCGCTGCTCGCCTCCTCGAAAATATCGGCCGTGATGAGCTGAGTGCCCGCGAGCTCGAAGTGCTGGCGCTGGTCGCTCGCGGCCTGAGCAACAAGGAAATTGCCGATACCCTCCTTATCAGCGACAAGACCGTGCGCAATCATGTCGCCAGCTGCCTCGTGAAGCTGGGCGCCGCCGACCGGACCGGCGCAGTCACCACCGCCATCCGGCGAGGACTGATTCGGATCTCCGAATAGAGGCGAGTTGCCTCACTGCGGTGACCTCGTCCAGGGAGAATGCGGCGTGTCCGGTTATCCCGCGGCAGCCTGGCCAAGGATTTTCCAGAGCCTCGCCTTTGTCTCCGCGAAAATTCGAGTGCGGAGTCGTTCCTGCTGCAGCGCCGCCTTCACGGATACTCGCGTGCCCGACTCCGGAGTGCTCGCAATCTCCAGCATGGCCGCCACATCGCGAGCATGCTTCTGCATGCCCAGAATCCCAAATCCCGCCGACTCCGACTTACAGTCGAATCCGCATCCGTTGTCTTCCACCACCAGCTCCACCTGGTCTCCGGCATAGGAGAGCGTCAGCTGCAGCAGTGTTGGCTCGGCATAACTGATCGCGTTGACGATGGCTTCCCGGCCGATGTGCAGCAGCGCATCCGCCAGCCGGAGGTTCAGCGGTCTGGCATTTCCTCGCAGTTCGGAAACGATCCTTATCTGCGTGCCTGCGATACTGGTCGCGACCTCCGTCAGAGACGTCAGAACATTTTCCTGAAACGACGGCGACCGCGAGCCGAGCATCGCAATGGTTCGGCTGGCCTCTTCATGACATTTCCGCACAAGCTGATAGGCAACACTTAGTTGGGCCGTTATCTCCTGGACGTCGGCGCCCTCCGCGCTGGTCACTCGGTGTCGGATTCCCTGAATCTGATACCCGATGCCGGCAAAGCTCTGCGCCATCGTGTCGTGAATTTCGTGAGCGAACCGTTCGCGTTCGCGCATGATGGTGTGTGTCTTCCACTGCCGCATGCGGAAGTAGAAAAGCTGGAGCACCAGCAATACAGCGAATATCCCGCCAAAAAGCAGTACCGCGTGCCATGGAGTCCACCACGGCGGCCCCGGCAGTACTTCCAGACGCTCCAGAGACGCTGCCTGGCGCCGAATTGCGAGATAATCGCTCAGGCTGGCCGGCGCAATGCTGATGTTCCGCCACATCCCGCCCGCGTTCAGCGACCGCAGGCCGATGCGCCCGCTGGCAAGACAATAGGATTCGTGGACGGCGATCGCTGCGGATTGCAGCGTCTTCAGGTTCAGCACGGAAGCTGCGAGGTCGCATCCGTAAGCCGTCACCACCAGCCGGTACCAGACCATGGGCTGAACGCCGCCCGGTATCACGACGGGATGCGCCTCCCTCCATCCAAAGTCGGATCGGCCCAGCACCAGCGTCCCGTCCAAGGTGCGCACACCGACGTAATACCCGTTGTACGTGTCCGTGCCCTCTCTTTCATCATTCGTGCGCAGGACCACGCCCATGTCCGCATTCGTGCCGCTGAACCGAAGATCGGTTTTCAGCGTATAGTTCCGCCAGTGTCCGGAACCCGTGAGCAGCTTTGCCCCTCGCTCATAGGAGTTGTTGTAGGCGATGCCGTTGACCATCTGCCATTTGCCGCCCACCGCCTGCCACTCGTTCCCCCGGGCTGCGTCCAGCTGGTACACGCGATGCGGAACGATGCTGTCGACAACTCGCCTGTGAATCCACCACCCCGTAAGCACAACGCAGGCACCCACGGCTCCAACGGCCGCTCTCCGCCTCCAATGTGCATTTCCGAAAGGCATTGCCTGCTCCTGGGAAGGGCCTTCTGCGCGCCGACGCTGCGGGGTCGGATTTTACACTACAACACGACCGCCGTGCGAATCGTACCGCCCGCCTTGTCTCAACGAGACCAAGTCCCTGCAGGGGCCACGCCATCGCTTGTCGGCTGGGTCATTTGTACTAATGACGACTGGGCCTTTATCCCCTTGTATTCGTTGCGGATCTGAGCCTAGCATCCCCGTTGTAATTCCGTATCCCCGGAATTCAGTGAATGTTTTCTCCCCAGGTAGAAACAGCACAGAACTCTTGATCTCGCGTATCGGGCTCGGACGTTTCTTGGGAGGCGTGATGAAAGGCCTATGGGACAGGCCCAGCTATGGGCTTATTCTGGCTGTTCTCCTTGCTCTGGCAGCGCCCGTAGTCCAGGCGCAAACCGTATTTGGCAGTATTTCCGGGACGGTCACCGATCCCACCGGCGCGGTTGTTCCGGGTGCGAAAGTGGAAGCCATCGGCGAGCACACTGGAACCACGCTCGATGGAATGACCACATCGGCGGGTGCCTTTCGCTTTCCGGAAGTTCCGATCGGCGTCTACGACATCGTCGTGACCGCTCCCGGCTTCCAGATAGCAAAGACGACCGGCATTCGCGTCAATCTGCAGCTCACGACATCGGTCAATGTGACCCTCAAAGTCGGCTCCGCGACGCAAACTGTGACGGTCAACGGCGCGGGACTTCGCCTGCAGACGCAGAGTTCGGACATAACCGGATCGATTACCAATGAGGAGTACCTCAAATTGCCTCTTACGCTGGGCGGCGTAGGCGCGCTTCGTTCCCCGGAAGCGTTCATTTTCCTGCTCCCCGGTAATACCGGACCCGGGACCAGCAACAACACCGACAACGGCGTCTTCTTCGATAAGCTCGCTGGCGGCCAGGACTTTGGCGCCGAGGTGCTGATCGATGGCCTGAGCCAGCAACGCAGCGAGAACGGCTCCTCCTTCGACGAGGAAGCACCTTCGGTTGACGCCTTGCAGGAGCTCACCGTCACCGACGCCGTGCCTCCCGCTGAGTACAACCGCACGACCGGCGGCATCGAGAATTTTGCCACCAAGAGCGGCACAAACCAGTTCCATGGCATGGCCTACGAGATCCTTCGCAACACCGATCTCGATGCCGACCTCTGGTTCAACAACGGCTATCGCGCACAGGACTGCGTCGGCACCAACGACACGCCGGCCTGCCGCTCTCTCTACGCAACCCCCGCCGATCAGAAAAACGATTACGGCGGCACCCTGGGCGGTCCGGTGCTGATTCCCAGGCTCTACAACGGCCGCAACAAACTCTTCTTCTTCTTCTCCTGGGAGCAGCTCCGCTACAGCCTTGGCGCGACCACGGTGACCACGGTTCCCACTCCGCAGGAGCTTTCCGGGGACTTTTCCAATCCTGCATTTTACAACCCCAATGTCGTCGTAGGAACCAACCCCTGCACGGGCGATCCCGTTTACCAGGGGCAGATATTCGATCCCACGACCACGCGGGTTGTGAACGGAGTGGAGTGCCGTACGCCATACCCCGGCAACAAGATACCCTCGTCGGATGCGGGGGAGTTATCCAAAGCAGCGGCCGCGGCGCTGGCCTACTTCCCGGCGCCGACCAACGGCAATGTGTTCAATAACTTTGTATTCTCCAGCACCTCCCCCATTATCAACACCGCCGAAACTATCCGCATCGACGGCAACATCGGCCCGCGCAACCACCTCTGGAGCTCCTACAGTTCGCGTGAGAATGACCGCGTCTCCGGCACGCCTCAGATCCTGCCTTATCCGATTGACCCGAATACGTGGAAGCAGGATTTCACAACCCACTTCTGGCGCCTTGGCTGGGATTATAACCTCAGCTCCAATTTGCTGAACGATATCATCGTCGGTTCCAATCGTTCCAACAGCATCAATTACGCCTTCCCCCTGTTTCAGGGCGTCAATTACACGCAAAAACTCGGCGTCGGTAATGCCGTCTCCTTCAATTTCCCGCAGTTCACCAACGGAATTACGGCGAACGAGGGCAATCCCGCACAGAACGACGACAATGTCGACAATGGTCTCCGCTTCGTCGACAACCTCTCCTGGCTGAAGGGAGCGCACAGTATCACCTTCGGCTCAGATGACCGATACCAGCAGTATTCTCCCATTGACGGCAATTCCCCCACGCTTAATTTCTGCAGTGCGCAGACCTCGGCCTATCAGGGATCCTCAAACAATGGGAATGGTCTTGCCAGCGAACTGCTCGGTGAGGCATGCGGCGGTGGCCAGAATGTCTACTACCATCAGTCCAGATGGATATCGTGGTACTTCTCGGGCTACGTCCAGGATAACTGGAGGATTAGGCGGATTCTGACGCTCAATCTGGGCGTCAACTACAGCGTGGACGTGCCGCGCCGGGAGGCTGACAACGATACCTCGGAGTTCAGCCCGACAGCCATCGATACTGAAACCGGCACAGCGGGTGGGCTTATATTTGGTTCTCAATGCACCGGATGCAATACCCGGTGGGCGGAGACCTACTACAAAGACATCGCGCCGCGCATCGGGTTTGCCTATTCGCCGCAGTGGCTGAACAACAAGACGGTTGTTCGCGGTGGTGCGGGAATCCTATACGGCCCGCTGCAGTACGACGACTTCGGCGGTTCGATGGATGCCGGCTATAAGTCAAGCCCTGTCTTCCCTTCGCAGAACGGCTTCGATCCCTCCTTTGAGATTGACGATGGATATCCGGCGTTTCCCGCGCCGCCGGATCTCGATTCGGGTCTTTACAACGGAACCTATCTCCCCGGTTCGTATATCGAAAAGGGTGCTGGCCGTCCGGCCGAGATTTTCAACTGGGATATGGATGTGCAGCAGCAGGTGATGAAGAACCTGATCCTCAGCCTGGGCTATATCGGAAGCGCGGGGCAGAATCTGCAGGCCAACAATCAAAACATCAATAACGTCCCCTATAACACCGAGTTCACCACCGGCGGAAACGAATTGAATGCTCGCCTGCAGGGCAATACTTACGGAGTCGCGACCCCTTTTCCCAACTACTATACGATTTGGGGAAACGGCGTCACCATCCAGCAGGCTCTGCGGCCTTTCCCGCAGTATGACTTCATCGATTCCGGCTGCTGTCTGCAGGCTACAGGGCACTCGAGTTATGACGCTTTGCTGGCTTCGCTGCAGGGCAACTTCAAGGACCTGACCCTGCAGGCATCCTACACCTGGGCGAAAAGCCTTAACGACACGGACAGTATTCTTCCAAATACCAACCCCGGGCAACCGCAGGTCCAGGATCCTGCCGACCTGCACCTGGAAAAGGCCATCAGCATTCAGGACCTGCCCAATACGTTTGTGGTGAGTTACACCTACTCATTGCCGGGGGGAAGAGATCAGCGCTACTTCTCGCATGGCCTGGCCAGCTATGTATTGGGAGGGTGGCAGATTGGGGGCATCCAGCGTTATCAGGATGGCGAACCGATTTCCTTCTGCTGTGCCACCGGAATTCCGGGTTGGGAACAATCGATTTATTATGACCTGATTCCGAACGTGAACATCAAAAGTGCGGTCTACCGAAGTGGCTGGAGGCACATCAATCCCTTCAATACAGCGAACGGCAGCGATCCCAGCACAAACAGCTTTTTCAATGCAGCGGATACGAATATATCGACAGCCTATGTGAGCGGTGGAGCGCAGCCCGCCTTTCACGATCAGGTTGCGGAAGTCAACCGGCTCAATTCGCAGCCGGGGAATAACCTGCCTTACGCACTGGGCGATACGCCGCGCGTCACGGGCATACGCATGCCGGCATGGATGGAAGAGGATTTTAGCCTGATCAAGAATACAAATGTTACCGAACGGCTTACCTTCCAGCTGAAGGCGGACTTCCTTAACGCGCCGAATCGTCACATTTTTGGCGCGCCGGACACGAACCCGGCTGATTTTGAATTCGGCATTCCAACGTATCAGTCGAACAGTCCACGAGCCATTCAGATTAACGGAACGCTGCTCTTCTGAGCTATACAGTGCAATAACGAAAGGATCGAAAGGGGAGCGTATCGGATGATACGCTCCCTTGTTTGTATAACCGCATTCCCATACTGTGAGGATCGCTCCGTGAGCAGTTTGCCCTTCTCGGGAATCTTGCCGCTTTGGGCGCTCGCCGTGTTTGCGGTCGCAGGTGTCGCTCAGCAGCCGATCACCGTGCGCACGCCAGCGACTCCGCTGGTGCTGCACGATCCCTATTTCAGCATTTGGTCTTTCAGTGATGCTCTGACCGGCGGCCCCACGCGGCACTGGACCGGAACCGAGCAGCAGCTCAATGGTTCCATTCGCATCGATGGCCGGACGTTCCGCTTCATGGGGGACGACTCGCAGTTTCCGCCGCTGCACCAGGTGAAGCGGACGATCTGGCCGACGCGCACGATTTACGACTTCGAAGGCGAAGGGATCCACCTCACGGAGACGTTCTTCACGCCCGCATTGCCCCGGGATCTGGACGTTCTCTCGCGGCCCCTCACCTATCTCAGCTGGACAGTGTGGTCCGTTGACGGGCGCATGCATTCCGTCCGCCTTGACATCAGTGCCAGCGCCCAGCTTGCCGTCAATGACGAACACGAGGCGGTGGTGTGGGGAACGAGCCGCGTCGGCGACATGACGGTCCTGCAGATCGGCACCAGCGCTCAGCCGATGCTGGAGAAGGCCGGGGACAATCTGCGCATTGACTGGGGCTGGGCGGATCTTGCTGTACCACATCAGCCCGCTATGTCCACGGAGACCGTGGCGTCATCGGAATTCCGAAAGGATGAAGCTGGCGGCGGGCAGGCGGAGAGCGACAATCTGGATATGCCTCGCGCTCCCCGCGTCGATCTTCCCGTGCTGGCCGTTTTCTTCGATCTGGGGAGGGTATCCAGAACGCCGGTCAAGCGCGAGGCCATGCTCGCCTATGACGACCGGAGAGCCATCGAGTTTCTCCACCGGCAACTGCCGGATTACTGGCGGCGCAACGGGCAAACTATGGCGGGCATGCTGCTGGCGGCTGAGCGCCAGGAAGATGCGCTGCGGGCGCACGGGATCGCCTTCGACCAGGCGCTCGCTTCCGATCTGGAACAGGCGGGAGGCGAACAGTACGAGCAACTGGCCATTCTGGCGTATCGGCAAACGCTCGCCGCAGGCAAGCTGGTCGCGGACGTGGACGGAACGCCTCTGCTCTTTTCCAAGGAAAACTCCAGCAACGGCTGTACGGATACGGTGGACGTCACGTATCCCGCCTCGCCGCTCTTTCTGCTGCTGAACCCGCGTCTGCTGGAAGCCGAACTGCGGCCCGTGCTGGAATACGCGAGCCTGCCCCGCTGGCCCTGGCCGTTCACCCCGCACGATATCGGAACCTATCCGCTGGCCAACGGCCAGGTCTACGGCGGCGGCACCACCAGCGAGGTCGACCAGATGCCCGTGGAGGAAAGCGGCAACATGCTGATCCTCTTCGACGCCATCGCGCACGCCGAGGGCAATGCCGGCTTCGCCGCGCACTACTGGCGCCTGCTATCGCGCTGGGCCGTTTATCTGCGGGCCAACGGCCTCGATCCCGGGAATCAGCTCAGCACCGACGATTTCACCGGCCATCTGGCGCACAACGCGAATCTCTCCATCAAGGCGATCATCGCGCTCGGCAGCTATGCGCAACTGGCACAGATGTTGCAGAAGGACGATGAGGCCTCCGGTTATCGACAGGCGGCGCAGAAGATGGCGATGCAATGGATGCGGATGGCCGCCGACGGCGATCACACGCGCCTGGCCTTCGACCTGCCCGGCACCTGGAGTCAGAAATACAACCTGGTATGGGACCGCATTCTCGGTCTGCACCTGTTCCCGCCGTCTCTGGCGCAGGAGGAGATCCGCTTCTACCTGCAACATCTGAGCAGGTTCGGCTTGCCGCTCGACAATCGCCACACCTATACCAAGCTGGACTGGAGCGTGTGGACAGCCACGCTGGCGGACAACCAGCAGGACTTTCGAAGACTGGTCGATCCGCTCTATCGCTTTATGACGGAAACCCCGACCCGCGTTCCGCTCAGCGACTGGTTCGACACCCTCACCGGAGCCCAGGTTGGATTTCAGGCGCGCTCGGTAGTGGGCGGAATTTACATCAGGACGCTCGCCGTTCCCGACCTGTGGAAAAAATGGGCATCTGCTCCGCCAGAGGAGGCGCCGTGATCCGGACGGCCGCGTGTACCATCAGCGGGCACAGGACCATCATGCAAAGCGGAGGATTCTCAACTGCCTTCCTGTACGCGGGCAGCGGCAAGGCGATGCGCACCAGGCGATAGAATGAGAGCCGAATCCGACTCCCGGATTTTCTCACGGGTGGTGCGAATCACTCTCCTCATCACCGGCCTGGTGCTGGCTGGGACCGCTGTCCCAGCCCAGGTGAGTCCTGCCGATGCGGCCGGTAGCGGAACTGCGCTTCTCGAGGCCGGGAAGTATCAGGAAGCCCGCGGCGTCTTCGAAGCAGCGCTGCGGGCCGATCCTGCCGACAAACAGGCCCAGGAGGGAGAGGTTGAATCCAGCGAGCATTTGGCGCTGCAGCAGCGCGCAGGCGGGCACGTGGTGCAGGCGCTCCAGGCTTTGCTGCAGGGCGAGAAATACGTCCCGAACAGCGCCCGGCTTCTCTACGACCAGGGCATTCTGGAAGACGAAATGCACCTCTATCCGCAGGCGCTGAAAGCGCTCGATTCCGCGCAACAACTTCACATGCGGAACCCGATGCTGTTGTATGCCATGGCGCGCGTTGATCTGGATGAGGGGCAACTGGACCCGGCGGCGACGAAGATGACCGCATATTTACAGCTGCGGCCGGACGATGCCAGCGCGCACTACGGTCTGGGAAGGATTTACCAGCTCGGGCTGCAGTTTGCGAAGGCCCTGGCGGAATTCGAGGAGTCAATCCGGCTGGACCCGAATCAGACAGAGTCCTGGTTTCAGCTCGGCGACGTCGAACTGAAGCAGGACCATTTCGATGCGGCGCTGGCCGACTTCCGCAAAACGCTGGCCCGGAACCCGAAACACGGCGGAGCCCTCACCGAGTCCGGCGAGGTGTTCTACCAGGAAAAGAAATACCAGCAGGCATTGCCTCTTCTTGAGCAGGCGGTTGCGGCTGCGCCCGACTATCAACCTGCCCATTATTATCTTGGTCTGACCCTGGCACGCCTGGGACGCAGCGCCGATGCGAACAAGGAACTGGCGACGGCTGTGAAGCTGGCCAACGAAAACAACAAACGAGAGAGCAGGCAGTATCAGCTGATTCTTCCTCCGGGCAGCCAGTAAGGCGCGGGACGCCACTGAACGGAGCTGGTCCGGCAGCAGCAATCGGGCCTGGAGAGGAAATAGCCAGGAATGTTTTTCAGCACTGGAGCGGACGAAGCTTGCCCAGCGCTTTACCATTCACTTTCTGACGGCGATGTTGATCTGCCTCGGTTGCCGACTGCTGGCTCAGCAGCCGCAGCCGCTCCATCTCTCCGGGGACATTTGGGGTGCGCATGACCCTTCCATCATTCGGCAGGGAAAGATCTGGTACGTCTTCGCAACCGGAAGGGCTCGCGGAGGCGGCCAGTTGCAGATCCGCTGCTCGACGGACCTGCGTGCCTGGAGATTCTGCGGACAGGTCTTCGATGCGATTCCGGGTTGGATCCGCAGCGACAGCCCCGGCACGCAGGAGCTGTGGGCGCCGGATATTTCCTGTGAAGATGACCAGTACAGGCTGTTTTACGCGCACTCGCTGTTCGGGAAAACACCTCGGGCATCGCTCTGGCGACGAACAAAACGCTGGACCGGTCGAGCCCGGACTACAGATGGGTGGATCGCGGGCTGGTGCTGATGTCCACCGCGGCTGACGACTATAACGCCATCGATCCGAACCTTGTTCTCGACACGAGGGGGCGCGCATGGCTGGCCTTCGGAAGTTTCTGGAGCGGCATCAAGCTACGGAGGCTCGATAACCGGACGGGCCTTGTCTCGCACAGGGACACGAAGCTCTGCTCGCTGGCAACCCGGCGGAAGCCGCAGGACGCCGCACCCGCGAAGCCAGGTCCGCCTCCGGACCGGGAGGCGATCGAGGCGCCGTTTATTGTTCGTCACTGCGGTTATTACTATTTGTTTGTTTCCTGGGATCTTTGCTGCCGTGGGATCAGGAGCACGTACCACATCATAGTCGGCCGCTCGAAGCGCATCGCCGGACCTTACGTCGACCAGCATGGTGTCCCGATGACAGAGAGCGGCGCCATGGAACTTCTTGCAGGGAACCGGCGTTGGCTCGGGCCCGGAGGATGGTCGATCCTGATGAGTTCCAACGGTCTGGACGTTATGGTGTTCCGTGCCTACGACTCGCGTTCCGGCGCTCCCGCTCTGCAGCTTTCCACACTGACATGGCAGGGAGGCTGGCCGCACGCTGCACTGGAGCAATCGATCCACGGCAGATGACGAAGGACGATGAGCAGAACCTCGCCCGGAACATTCCCCTGTGGAGCGACGGGGACGGCAGCAGCGCTGTGTCCCGTCAATAAAGGATGGAGCCGGAATGTTGCACTGTGGCCGCCGCCGCTTCCCGCAGGCCATCTGTTCCGCCGGTGCCCTAGAAGTCGCCCGCCTGGCTCCGGTGGCGCGTGCCCGTGCAGTCCATCCGTCGGGCGTTTCCTCCCGGTAAGTGCGGCGGCACCCGAAAGCCGCGAGCAACTGGGAATCAGCAGCGGTGCTCGATGAGAGCGGCGACGCCGGCGCCGATGGCGGCGAGAGCGGGGTCTTCGGGGAGGACCTCGACGGTGTAGCTCTGGAGCGGAGACATTTTGATCATCTCGTAGAGGTGGTTTCTGAGGCGGGGAAGCTCGAGGCGCTGGATGTCGCGGCCGGTGCAGTAGAAGCGGCCGGAGCCTTCGAGGTGAATCTGAGAGGCAGTGGCGGCGGCAAGAGCGCGATGCCAGAGATCGACAAACTCGGCGCAGCGGCGATCGCCTTTGTGAGCGGCGGCGAAGACCTCGTCGGGCTCCATGTCGAGGAAGCGGAGACGCATGGCGCGATGGCCCATGATGCCTTCGAGATGGCCGAGGCCGCCGCAGCCGCAGTATTTCTCGCGGGGATCGAGGCTGACGACCATGTGGCCGCCCTCCCAGGGGCCCTCGGTCCAGGGATAGCGGCCGTAGCCGATGCCGTTGCCGATGGTCCAGACGCGGATCTGGCGATCGAGCTGGCCGCGGGTAGCGGCGATGCCGGCGGCGACGGCGTCGGCATCGTTGAAGACGCTGATTTTGAGGCTGAGGCCGCGCTTTTCAAGGCCCGCTCGGATGCTGTCGCAGACGCGGGCACCTTTGAGCTGAGGGAGATTGGGCGAGTCAAGCATGGCGCCCTGGTGGAGATAGCCGGGCATGGCCACGCCGGCGGCTTGCGCGGTCGAGCCGGAGACGGTGGCGGCGATGGCGTCGCAGACGATCTCGCAGAGACTGTCGGCGGGAACTTCGATGAGGCCGTTGGTGGCGTCGGGGTTCTCAGGGAACTCGCGAAGCTCGCCGTGGAGACGGTGATCCTGGATGAAACCGGCGACGACGCGGGTCGTCACAACAACGCCAACCGAATTTGCCATAAGCAACCTGCCCTGCGATCTTCGCTCCGGGGCCAAAGCCCCATCCGCCTTCACCTGCGGATTCCACGGCCTAAAGGCCGTGGCTTCTACCGTAGTCCTGCTGCGCAGGACGCGCGCCGCGCCCTGCCTTCCCTTTCCGTGGTCCTGCTGCGCTGAAGGCGCTCCGTGCCTGCGAGGAAGTCTATATCTTGCATGCGGGTGGGCGCCGGCATTGAGAAATCACACATACGCATGCTCTCTACCCCTCGAAGCGCGCGAGCCGATTGATGCCATTGAAGGCGGCGGCCTTGTAGCACTCGGCCAGGGTGGGATAGTTGAATACCGTGTCGATGAAGTAGTCGAGGTTTCCGCCAAGAGCCATGACGGCCTGGCCTATGTGGACGAGCTCGGCCGCGCCCTCGCCAATGATGTGGACGCCGAGGAGCTGGCGGGTTTCGCGATGGAAGATGAGCTTGAGGCGGCCGGTGGTGTCGCCGCGAATCTGGCCGCGCGCGATCTCGCGGTAGTAGGCGACGCCGACCTCGTAGGGCACATCTTCCTCGGTAAGCTGCTCCTCGGTTTTGCCGATGAAGGAGATCTCGGGAATGGTGTAAATGCCGTAGGGATAGAAGCTGGGGTTGGACTGGACGTGCGTGTTGCCGAAGGCCCGCTCTGCGGCGATGCGGCCCTGCTCCATGGAGACGGAAGCGAGAGCGGGAAAACCGATGACGTCACCGACGGCGTAGATGTGCGGGACTTTGGTGCGGAAATCCTGATCGACGGGGATACGGCCGCGCTTGTCGGCTTCGATCCCGGCGGCGGGAAGGTTGAGCTCGTCGACATTGCCCTGGCGGCCAACGGCGTAGAGAAGGACGTCGCCGGAGATACGCTTTTTGCTCTCGAGATTGGCGACGACGGCGCCGTCGGGAAGCTCCTCGACGCTTTCCACCTCTTCGGCGAGGCGCATGGTGACGCGGGCGTCGCGCAGGTGGTAGCTGAGGGCTTCGACGATCTCCTGGTCGGCGAATTCGAGCAGGCGCGGGCGTTTTTCGATGAGGGTGACGCGGACGCCGAGCGCCGCGAACATGCAGGTGTATTCAACGCCGATGACTCCACCGCCGACGACGATAAGGCTTTTGGGCAGGTCGACGAGATCGAGGACCTGGTCGCTGTTGATAATGGTCCTGCCGTTGATGGGAACTTTGGGCGAGGAAGCGGGCTTGGTGCCAACCGCGATGATGATCGTCTCCGCCTCGCAGAGGCTGGAGCCGCGGGAGCCGTCGACGCGGATGTGGTGGGGGTCCTCGAAACGGGCGACGCCGTTGATGACTTCGACGCCGTTGCGGGAGAGCTGGGCTTCGGTGACGTCGATTTCGGTCTTGATAACGTGCTGGACGCGGAAGGCGAGATCGGCCATGGTGATCTTTTCCTTCACGCGGTAGTTCATGCCGTAGATGGAGCGGTAGTTGTAGCCGGAGAGGTGCAGAACGGCCTCGCGCATGGTCTTGCTGGGGATGGTGCCGGTGTTGATGCAGACGCCGCCGACGACGCTGCGCATCTCAACGAGCGCGACGCGCTTGCCCTTCTTGACGGCGGAGACCGCCGCTTTCTGACCGGAAGGGCCGGAACCGATAACCAGGAGATCGTATGTAGCCATGCGTGAGAAGGAGGACCCGGGGAAAAAGGGGCCGAGAGGAACAGGTCCGTGCTCATCTTAAACGTTCGAGGGTAACGTTCGTGTGAACCGGACCGTTACACTCAACTTCAGATGCTGCTGTATGCCATCACGAACCGGGTCTTGCTGGCAGGCGACGAGGAAGCGAAGCGCGCGCGGTTGGCGGAGCTGGCCGCGGAGTGGGCGCGCGGGGGCGTGGCCTACATCCAGGTGCGCGAGAAGGATCTGCCTCTGACGGAGCTGCAGACGCTGGCGGCGCGGGTGGCGGAGGCGGTACGCGGGAGGGGCACAACGACCAGGGTGCTGGTAAACGGGCCAGCGCAGGTAGCGCTGGATGCGGGCGCGGATGGGGTGCACTTCCACGCGGGGATCGGGCCGACGGCGGTGCGGGCGGCTGAGCAGGTCTACGCGCGGGCGGGACGCGAGGTGGTGGTGAGCGCAGCGTGCCACTCGGCGGAGGAGATCAGGCAGGCGGCGGGGGCGGATTTGCTGCTGTTTTCGCCGGTCTTCGAGAAGGTCACGGAACCGCGCAGCGCGCGCGGGCAGGGACTGGCGGCGCTGAGGGCGGCGGTCGATCAGGCGAAGCCGGTTCCAGTGCTGGCGCTGGGCGGCGTGACGGAGAAGAACGCGGCGGCGTGTGTGCAGGCGGGCGCGGCGGGAGTGGCGGCGATCCGGATGTTTCTGGGGCAGGCATGGCGCGGGTTGTAGCTCAAACGAGGCAACCTCGCGGGGCGAACGCGCTCCTCATGCAGGAGTTCTCCTGCACAAATTCGGCGGTTGGGTGAACATCAAAGGGGAGCTCTGTTCCGTTTTTGCTCATGGCCCAGGTATCCGGTCACCAATGTCTGATCTATGAGGGAGCGCCTTCGCGGCAGCTCTCGGCGCTGGCCGCAGTCACCGGCGACAGGCTGAGTCATCATTACCGGTGCATGTGCCTGAACAGTGCGCCGATGATTGCCAGGACGCGCTCGTACCTTGCGACCGCGGGCGTCGACGTGGAAAGCGCGCTGGAGAGGGGCAGCCTGATCCTTTCGTCGGAGCGGAGCCACCTGGTGGATGGGCATTTCGATCTCGATCGCATGCTGGCCGGCCTGGAGACCGCGTTGCAGGGGGCTCTCCGGGACGGATATGCGGGCCTGTGGGCGACCGGCGATATGACGTGGGAAATGGGACCCGACCGGGATTTCTCGAAGCTGCTGGAATACGAATGGAGGCTGGAGAAATTCATCCGCGAGCATCCCGAAATGGGCGGCATTTGCCAGTACCACGTGGACGCTCTGCCGCGCGCGGCGATGCGGCACGGCGTGCTGACGCACAGGTCGCTGTTCGTGAACGAGACTCTGTCCCTGTTGAACCCGCATGCGGCGGAGATTGGATCAACCGCCCAGGGCGTGATCGAGAATGCCGAGCTGGATGCGGTGGCAGCGTGCCTCTGCCACGCCTCCGGAGCCGATGAACCACGGGAGTCCTGAGCCGGTGCCTGCAATCAGGTATGCGACCATCAACCTGATGGTTGCGGCTTTTCCTTTTCGATCTGCTGCGGTGGAGCGGTGAACGAGGCGACGACGGCTCGCGCGGAACAGCGTCCGGGGCGCGGGCATGGGATGGGGTACGCCGCGTGCGCGCTGGCGGGGATCTTCTGGAGCACGGGGTTCTTCTTCGGGAAAATCTGCCTTGCGCAGCTGAGTGTGGGACACTTTGTGCTGTACCGGTTTCTGTTTGGGTGCGCGGGGCTGCTGCCTCTGATGGAGTGGCCGCGATTTTCGCGACGGGAATGGTGGCTGCTGGGGATTGGCTCGTTCCTGGGAATTCCGGTGCAGTTTCTGGTGCAGTTCTACGGGCTGAAGCTGACCACGGTGAGCCACGCGGCACTGATGGTGGGGACGATGCCGGTGATTCTGGCCGTGGGTGCGACGATTTTCAGCGACGAACATCTGGACGCGAAGGGATGGCTGGCGGTGCTGGGCTCGACCGCGGGGATTGTGCTGATTGTGAGCAGCAGCGAGCGCGGAACGCTGCGTGGCGGGAGCCTCGAGGGCGATCTGCTGGTGATCTCGGCGATGTTTGTGGCGTTGGGATGGATTTTGATCAACCAGCGGCTGATGAAGCGGGGGCACTCGCCGATGTCGGTGACGATCTGGGGATTGCTGATCGGGACGGCAATGCTGGCCGTGTGGGTGCTGGCGCAGGATGGGCTGCCGCCGGTGCGGGGGGTCGGGCTGGGGATCTGGGGCGCGGTGGTGGCGAGCGGCCTGCTATGCACGGCGGCGAGCACGGCGCTGTGGAACTGGGGGATCCATCATGCGCCGGCGTCGCGGGCGGGGGTGTTTCTGAACATAGAGCCGGCGGTGGGCGCGATTCTGGGCGTGGAGCTGCTGGGAGACAAGCTGGGCGCGGGCGCATGGCTCGGCGGCGCGCTGATTATTGTGGCAGCCGTGGCGCTGACCACGACCGGGCATGGCGAACAGGAAGCGCCGGTAGGGTAAGGGGGATCAGAGCTGGCGGAAATCGGGCAGGCGAGCAGCCTTCTTATCGAATGTGACGGTGAAAGCGCAGCCGGCCCAGGCGCCAAGAGCACCGATGAGTGCGTCAGAGAAGGACGCCTGCCCGGTCCTGAGGGCGATCATGGCGGTGAAGACCTGCTGTTCGTTCTGCAGCGCCAGCGTGTCGGCCTGAAGCAGACGTTCCACGGTGGCGGCGACAGCGGCGGCAGAAAGGCCATAGCTGCGGTGGAGGACCCAGACGGTTTCAGCCAGGGTGACGAGGCTGATGAAGCCTGGATCAGCCTGGGAGAGGCGATGCTCGATCAGTTGTGTGGCGCGGGACGACCGGAGCGGATCGTCCTGAGCCAGGTAACGGACAAGAACGTTGGTGTCGATGCCGATCATGGTGCGATCATCGCCGGCGTGTGGCGCGGGCGGCGGCGCCCTCGGCGACAGCGGCATCCATGTCGCGGAGCGAGACCTTGCGCCGCGGGGCGGGGACAACGCCTTTCAGGGCCGCCGTGGGGATTTTGGGGAGAATGACCACGCTCCCATCCGGATGGATAAAGAATTTGATCCGGTCCCCTGGTTCGAGCCGCAAGTGGGCGCGAACGGCTTTGGGGATCGTGGCCTGACCCTTGACCGTGAGCGCGGACTCCAAAGGATCACCTCCCATTACATTCTAACAGAAGTAATGCCTCTGAGAAGCTGCATTTACCATGAGCGGGCGGATTCAGTTTGAAAGAATTCATGAGGCGAGGCACATGAATCGCGTTTGCTGCCGTCCAGCTCTGTGGAGAGCTGGGTTCCTGGGCTGGGCTTCAGATGAAATCCTGGATGGGACCGGCCCTCTGGGTGGCTGGGTTTGTCGTCATGCTGCCAGGGCGACTGCTGGCTTTGTATATTACCGAAGGGCCCTTGTGGAACACGCCCCTGACACCCAGGCAGACCAACCCGGTCTTTGTTGCCATCGAAGTTGCGACCAATCTTCTGGCCTGGCTGCTTTGCGCTCGCTGCTGGAGAGCGTTCAGGCACAGGAGCGCTGCGCCGGCTCCGCGAGGTCAGCCGTAGCCACCGCGGGGCTTCGGACCGGAGACCAGCGCATCTCCCGCTGGTACACTTGAAATATCTTGGTGGAACTCGTCCCATCGATTCTTTCAGCCGATTTTGCGCGGCTGGCCGAGGAGATCGCGGCGGCGGAGCGCGGCGGCGGAAGTGTGATCCACGTGGACGTGATGGACGGGCATTTTGTGCCCAACATCACGGTGGGGCCTCCGATTGTGCAGTCGCTGCGGAAGCACACGAAGCTGCCGCTGGACTGCCACCTGATGATCGAGAATCCGGATGAGTTTATTCCCGCGTTCGCCGAGGCGGGAGCGAGCTGGGTGAGCGTGCACTACGAGGCATGCCGGCATCTGCACCGGTCGCTGCAGCTGATCGCGCAGCACGGGATGAAACCGGGGGTGGTGATCAATCCAGCGACGAAGACCGAGCTGCTGATCCCGGTGTTGGGGATGGTGCACCACGTGCTGGTGATGAGCGTGAATCCGGGGTTTGGGGGGCAGGAGTTTATCCCGTACGCGCTGAACAAGATCCGGCGGCTCAAAGAACTTCGGCAGGAAATGGGGCACCAGTTTAGGATTGAGGTGGACGGCGGGGTGGCTCACGACACGGTAAAGAGCGTGGTCGAAGCAGGAGCAGAGCTGCTGGTGGCCGGGAACGCGGTCTTTGGAGAAGGACACGCGGAGCGGGACGCGCGGGCGCTGCTGGAAGCGGCGCAGGAGGCGGCGCTCGCGGCCGCGTAAGGAAGAGCAGGACCCGGCGCGGGGCTGTCGCGGGCCGCCGCGGCGCCGGGAGGAACGGCAAGCGTCTGCGGTCTTTAGAGGTGTTATGAATCGGCTGGGAATCCGCATATCGGCAGCAGGTCTGGGCGTGGCGATGGCGCTGACGCCGTGCGCGTTCGCAAAGCACAGGAAGCAGAAGGACTACAACATCAGCGAGAACGCGCTGAAGAATGTGAAGTCGCAACAGCCGGACAAGATCCTGTACGACAAGGCGATGGTGGCGATGAAGAAGGGCCACTACGACGTGGCCCGGCTGGACCTGCAGACGCTGCTGAACACCTATTCGGAATCAGAGTACGCGATGCGCGCCAAAATGGCGGTGGGCGACACGTGGTTCAAGGAGGGCGGGTCGGCGGCGCTGGCGCAGGCGGAGCTGGAATACAAGGATTTCATCACCTTCTTCCCCAATTCACCGGAAGCAGCCGAAGCGCAGATGAAGGTGGGCGACATCTACTTTATGCAGATGGAGAAGCCGGACCGCGATCCGCAGAATGCACTGAGCGCGGAGCGGGAATACCGGACCATGCTGGAGCAGTTTCCCGATTCCCCGCTGATTCCGGAGGCGAAGCAGAAGCTGCGCGAGGTGCAGGAAGTGCTGGCCCAGCGGCAGTTCGAGATCGGGGAATATTACTTCTCGGTGAACAACTGGGCGGCGGCCATCGCGCGGCTGCAGACGGTGTCGGACACCTATCCGCTGTTCAGCAAGAGCGACCAGACGCTGATCTCGATTGGGGACGCCTATGCGAACTGGGCGGCGTTTGTCTCGCACTACCGAATTCCGGAGCGGGCGAAGGAAGAGCTGGAGACGTATTACGACCAGCGGGCCGCGGCAGCGTGGGACCGGGTCTGCACGCAGTATCCGCTGTCGGCTCACGTGGAAGACGCGAAGGACCGGCTGATCGCGATGGGGCTGCCGGTTCCGGAACCGACCCCGGCGGAGCTGGCGGAAAGCCAGGCGGAGGAAGACAGCCGGGTGCCCGTGAAGCTGGGCAAGAGGACGCTCCTGCTGCTGGAGCACGGACCGAGCACGGTCCACGCGGCGCGGGTGGGCGAGCCGTCGCTGACGACACCCCCGCCGGTGATTCCGAAGGATCTGAACGAAGAGGCGCAGGTTGCCTTTATCGACGCGATGCGGGGCAAGCCGATCCCGCGGTTGACATTACCCGGCCAGCCGGCGCCGACGCAGGCTTCGGCGGCTTCCGCGCAGACGCCCGGCAGCGAGGGTGGCGCGGTGCAGACGCTCGAATTTGGCCAGGTGCCGACGGCGAGCAACGGGAATCCCGGGAATTCCGTTGGCGTGCAGGTGGTCGGCGAAGGCGGGAGCGCAGGCGTGTCGGAAGATACGGGCGCTGCGCCGAGCGCGGCTCCGACGAGCGCGCCAGCCGCTGCGCCGCTGGTGGCTCCGGTGGGGCCGACGAACAATCAGCCGCTGCCTCCGGTCGACAAACCGGCGGCGGCTCCTGCGCAGATCAACGAGGTTCCGGCGGGATCCTCGCAGCAGATGCCAGCCACTCCAGCGACGGCGCACGGGAAGAAGAATCCGAAGCCGAAGTTCTACAAGAAAGACGAGTCGTCGAACAAGCACAGGAAGAAGAAGGGCCTGGACAAGCTGAATCCGTTCTGAGAGACAGCTGAAGAGCGGTCAGCCAAAAGGCGGTTTCTGGAAAAGCTGGCAGCGGAGGAACGGCCAGCGGACAAAGCAGCCGTTGAGGAGCACAGGCAGGCGGGAAACAGATCGCCGACACGGAACGAAGGGCCGCCCGAGGGCGGCCTTTCTGCTGGGTGGACGAAACGATATATCGTGAAGAGAACATGCCCCAGGGAAGCCAGGATCCAGTCGAGAAAGAGCGCAGGATGGAAGACGCAGGCAGCGGGAGCCGCGAGCTGCCCAGGGCCTACGATCCGGCAGCAATTGAAGATCGCTGGGCGGAGTCCTGGGTGCGGGAGCGGCTGTTCGAAGTGAAGACGCCGGACGAGGCGCGGCTGAACGAGCTGCGCACAGAGGGTCACGACGTGTTTACCATCCTGCTGCCGCCGCCCAATGTGACGGGGCGGCTGCACATGGGCCACATGCTGAACCAGACGGAGATGGACATCCTGACGCGCTGGCGGCGAATGCGCGGGGATCTGGCGCTGTGGCTGCCGGGCACAGACCACGCGGGGATTGCCACGCAGATGATGGTGGAGCGGCAACTGGCGGAAGAAGGCCAACAGCGCCAGGATCTGGGCCGCGAGGCTTTCGTGGAACGGGTGTGGGAGTGGAAGCGGCATTACGGGGGCGCGATCCTCGAACAGATGAAGCGGCTGGGCGCGAGCGTGGACTGGTCGCGAGAGTACTTCACGATGGACGGGCATCTGTCGGTGGCGGTGCGCGAAGCGTTCGTCCGGCTGTACGACGAGGGGCTGATCTATCGCGGGGCCTACATCGTGAACTGGTGCCCGCGCTGCCAGACGGCAATCAGCGATCTGGAAGTGGCGCACGAAGAACAGCAGGGAGACCTGTGGGAGATCCGGTATCGGGTGGTCGGCGCGCCGGGCGAGTTTGTCACCGTGGCGACGACGCGGCCGGAGACGATGCTGGGTGACGTGGCGGTGGCGGTGCATCCGCTGGACGAGCGGTACCAGAAATATCTGGGCAGAAAGCTGATGCTGCCGCTGACGGATCGCGAAATTCCGGTGATCGCCGATGAGTGGGTGAAGTCGGACTTTGGGACGGGCGCGGTGAAGGTGACGCCGGCGCACGATCCGAACGACTTCGGGATCGGCAGGCGCCACGGGCTGCCGTCCATCGATGTGATGGACGAGACGGCGCACATGAACGCCGAGGCGGGCGCGTATGCGGGGCTGGATCGGTATGCCGCGCGCAAAAAAGTGCTCGAAGATCTGGAGGCGCAGGGACTGCTGGGCGCGGTGCGCGAGCATGTGAACACGATCGGGAAATGCGACCGCTGCAAGACGGTGGTGGAACCGCGGCTTTCGACGCAGTGGTTTGTGGCGGTGAATCAGTCGCCGAAAGCCGGCGGCGACTCGATGGCGGAGCTGGCGCGCAGGGCGGTGCGTGAAGGGCATATCCGGATTACGCCGGAGCAGTACGCGAAGGTGTACCTGGAGTGGATGAACAACATCTACGACTGGTGCATTTCGCGGCAGCTGTGGTGGGGACACCGGATTCCGGCGTGGCACTGCGCCGCGTGCAAACAGATTACGGTTGCGCGGGAGGATCCTGACAATTGCGCGCACTGCGGGAGCGCGGAGATCACGCAGGAGACCGATGTGCTGGACACCTGGTTCTCGTCCGGGCTGCTGCCGGTGAGCGTCTTCGGATGGCCGCAGCCGGCGCGGGACTTCGACGTGTTTTATCCGACGCAACTGCTGGTGACGGGCTTCGACATCCTGTTCTTCTGGGTGGCGCGGATGATCATGCTGGGGTGCTGGTTCTCGAAAGATGTACCCATGAGCGACGGCTCGACGCGCGAAGCAAAGGATACGGTTCCCTTCCGCGAGGTGTATATCCACGCGCTGGTGCTCGATGCTGAAAGACAGAAGATGTCAAAGGTGAAGGGAAACGTCATCGAGCCCGTCGAGACCGCGAAGCGTTACGGCACCGATGCCGTGCGGTTCACGCTGGCTTCCATGGCTTCACCGGGGACGAACATCGCGTTCAGCGAGGCGCGGACGGAGGGGTATCGCGCGTTTGCGAACAAGATCTGGAACGCGGCGCGGTTCATTTTTATGAACGTGGAGAAGGCGCGCGGCGCGGGGATTGTGGTGGACCGGGCGGCTCTGGGAGCGATGCCGATGGTCGCCGCCGATGCGCCGCTGGAAGCGCGGTGGATTGTGGCGCGGCTGAATTCCGAGGCCGCAGAGGTGAACGCAGCGCTGGGCGAGTACCGGTTCCATGAAGCCGCGAGCACCGTCTACCAGTTCTTCTGGGGCGCCTTCTGCGACTGGTATCTGGAAATTGTGAAGCTGCGGCTGGACTTCAGCGAGGGGGCAGACCGAGCGGCGGCGAAGGCTGAGCTGACGACACTGCTGCAGACGTTTGAGGCGGCGCTGCGGCTGCTGTCGCCGTTTATGCCGTTCCTGACGGAGGAACTGTGGCACGCAGTGTACGCTGGCGAACCGCCGGCGAAGAGCATTGCGCTGACGCGGTATCCGCAGGGGAAAGCGCAGACGGATGACAGGGCGGAGAGCGATTTCGCACTGCTGCAGGAGCTGATTGTCGCGGTGCGGGCGCTGCGCAAAGAGGTCGGCGTCGGGGAGAAGGTCGCGGCGCCGATTCGGATTCGTGCAACGCGGGACGGGCTGCCGTTCCTCGCACATTCGGACATCATCCGGCGGCTGGCGCGGGTAACCGAGATCCACCCGGCGGCCACGATGGCCGAAGGCGCGGGCGTGCGTTCGACGCCACAGTTCGACGTGCAGGTGATTTACGAAAAGAAAATCGATACCTCGGCCGAGAGTGAACGTCTGACGAAAGAGCTGGCGAAGCAGGAGAAGGTGCTGGCGTCGGCAGAAAAGCAACTGCGAAATCCGGCCTTTCTTGCGAAGGCTCCCGAGCATATTGTTGAGGGTTTGAAGAAGCAGCAGGCGGAGACGCGGCTGCTGATCGAAAAGACGCGAAAGGCGCTGGAAGAGCTGGGATAGACGGACATGGACTGGAAGAGCCGGCGGATTGAAGCGATTCTGGAGCAGGCGCTGGTGGAGGACCGGGCCACCAGCGACGTGACGACGGCGGTGACCATCGATCCGGCGCTGCGGGCCTCGGCGACGATCCTGGCGCGGGAAGACTGTGTGCTGGCGGGCGTGGGCTCGATCCCGCGATTCCTCGCGATCTTCGAGCGGCTGGATGGGCGCAGCAGCGGGCGCTACGAGGTCATCAGCCATCCGGAGATTTTCGACGGCGTGCGGCTGCACAAGGGGCAGGCGATCGCGGTGATCCGGCACAACGCACGCGTGCTGCTGGCGTGCGAGCGGGTGATGCTGAACCTGCTGCAGCGGATGTGCGGAATCGCCACCGTGACGCGGCGCTATGTGGAAGCCGTGGAGGAGACGGGGGCGAAGATTCTCGATACCCGTAAAACGATTCCGGGGTTGCGGATCCTGGACAAGTACTCGGTGCGGTGCGGCGGCGGGGAGAATCACCGGCTCGACCTGTCGGACGGGATTCTGATCAAGAACAATCACATTTCTCTGGGCGGGGGCATTGAGACGGTGCTGGGGCGGGCGCGCGAGCGACGCAAGCCCGGACAGACGCTGGACATCGAAGTGCGCAACCTGGAGGAGCTGGCGGTGGCGCTGGACAACGGCGCGGAGTCGCTGCTGCTGGACAACATGACGCCGGCGGAGGTGAAGAAGGCGGTCGCGGCGGTGCGGGAACGCGGAATCGATATTCCGATCGAGGCGTCGGGCGGAATTACGCTGGAGAACGCGAGAAAATACGCGCTGGCCGGGCCGGATTACATTTCCGTGGGCGCGCTGACGCACTCGGCGGCGGCGGTGGATCTGTCGATGCGGATCACGGCGGAACTGTATTGAAGACAGCGGTCAGCAGTCAGCGGTCAGCGGTCAGCGACCCATTCGATCTGAAGGCGCTGGAAGACTCGCTCAGGGGGTCGCGGTTTGCAGGGAAGGTGTATTTCTTTCCCTCGATCGGCTCGACGAACACTTACGCGACGGAGCAGGCAGAGGCCGGCGCGCCCGACGGCAGCGTCTATTTTGCCGAGGAGCAGACGGACGGCCGGGGACGCGGGGCACACACGTGGGAGTCGGCTGCGGGCGCGGGACTGTACGTGAGCGTGCTGCTGCGGCCGCGGCTCGCGCCGACGGACGCGCTGTGGCTTTCGCTGGCGGCGGGGCTGGCGGTTGCGAGCGCGGTGCGGAAGGTGACCTCGCTGGAAGCGGATCTGCGCTGGCCCAACGATTTGTTGCTGGGAAAACGGAAATTCTGCGGGATTCTGACGGAACTGAACGCGGAAAACCCAGCCCAGCCTGCGAGTGCGCCACGGACCTCCGCAACATCGCGGGTGCGGCATGCGGTGGTAGGCGTGGGGATCAACGTGCATCAGGCGAAGTTTCCGACCCAGCTGCGGGAGATCGCAACGTCGCTGAGCCTGGAAACAGGGCGCGAATGGCCGCGGCAGGAGCTGCTGGCAGCGTTGCTACAATCGCTGGATAGCGAAGTGGCGGCGCTGACAGATTCGACGGAGCAGGCGGCGCAGTCGATATGCCGGCGGCTGGAAGCGGGCTCGACGTGGATTCGCGGGAAGCGCGTGCGCGTGGAAGAACGCGGCGACGGCGAGGGCGGGTTTGCCGGAGTGACGGATGGCCTGGATGCGCGCGGCTTTCTGCGGGTGCGCACACCGGAAGGAATGCGCACTGTGCTTTCCGGCGGCGTGCGGGAAAACTGAAGGGCGGGAGATGCGATGCTGCTGGTGCTGAACGTGAACAACACCAACACGGTGATCGCGCTGTACGCGCTGGGCGCGAACGGGCTGACGGACGGGCTGCGCGCGACGTGGCGCGTCAGCACGCGGCAGTCGCAGACGGCGGATGAGTTCGGCATCCTGGTGCGCAGCCTGCTGGCCAGCGAAGGCGTGGAGAGCAGCGCGATCCGCGGGATTGCGATCGCCTCCGTCGTGCCGCCGCTGGACTGGATCCTGCGCCAGTTCTGCGAGCGGTACTTCCATCAGAAGCCGCTCTTTATCGAGCCGGGCGTAAAGACGGGGCTGCCTATCGTGACGGACAGTCCGGGCGAAGTGGGCGCGGACCGCGTGGCCAACTGCGTGGGGGCGTTCCACCTGTACGGCGGGCCGACGATTGTGATTGATCTCGGAACGGCGACGAACTTCGACGTGGTGTCAAAGAAGGGCGAGTTTCTGGGCGGAGCCATCGCGCCGGGACTGACGATTTCCGCGGAGGCACTGTTTGCGCGGGCGGCGCGGCTGCCGCGGGTGGAGATTCGCCGACCGGCGAAGATCATCGGCACGAATACCGTGGACAATCTGCAGATCGGACTGTTCTGGGGACACGTAGGGCTGGTGGATTCAATTCTGGAGCGGATGATCGCCGAGCTGGGCACGGAGACGAAATGCGTGGCCACGGGCGGACTGGCCCATCTGATCGCCCGCGAGTCGAAATACATTACGGAAGTGAATGAGGGACTCACGCTGGAAGGGCTGCGTCTGATTTACGACCGGAACCACACGACGGACAGGGCGCGCGGCGGGCGAGGCGCGGGATCGGGCGAAGCGGCGGCGACGCGCACACCAGGCGCATAAGCTTTTGGAAAACTACTTCAACTACTTCACGGAAATCGAGGAGCGATTCCGGCAGCGGCGAGGGACGCTGCTGCTGCTGTCGACCCTGGACTGGGCGCTGATCGAGACCTGGCGCGAGGCGGGAATTCCGCTGGAGGCGGTGCTGCGCGGGATCGATGCGGCCTTCGACCGCCACGATGCGCGGAAGACGCGGGCGAATGTGCGGCGGATCAATGGGCTGGCATGGTGCGCGCAGGAAGTGATGACATCGGCCGAAGAGATGCGCGAGGCCAGCGTAGGCGCGGCCAAACCACAGGCTGACACGGCGCGCGCGGGGCTGGAGCAGGAACGTGTGGCGGAGCATCTGACGGAAGCGGCAGTAAAGCTGAGGAGCGCGAAGCTGAGCGGGCTGGCCGCTGAGACGGCGGTGGAGATTGCGGAGCGGCTGACGGCGCTGGCGCTGACTGCGCGGGAACAAGCACCGGGCACGCCGCTGAATCTGGAGGAGCTGGAGCGCACGCTGACGGCGCTCGAGGACAAGCTGCTGAACGCGCTGCTGGCGACGGCAGCCGAAGAAGAGCTGACTGCGCTGCGCGAACAGAGCGCGCGGGAGATCGCGCCCTACCGGCGGCGGATGCAGGCGCTGCAGATTCGGCAGATCGAGCAGCAGTTCCTGCACAAGCGGCTGCTGGAGCAGCACGATGTGCCGCGGCTGAGCCTCTTCTACATGAGGCAGGATTGAAACTGCACATCGAGAAAGCGGTGTACGGAGGCGCGGGGCTGGCGCGCGCCGGGGGCAAGGCTGTGTTTGTGCCGTTCACCCTGTCCGGCGAAACCGTGGAGGCGCGTGTAACAGAGGACAGGCGCAGCTACTCCACAGCAGAACTGGAGGCCGTGACGGAGCCGAGCGCAGCGCGGGTGACGGCGCCGTGCCCGTACTTCGGCGCCTGCGGCGGATGCCACTACCAGCATGCGGAGTATTCAGCGCAGGTTGAGGTGAAGACTGCGATCCTGCGCGAGACGCTGGAACGCGCGCGGGTAAAGGACATTCCGGAAATTGCGGCAGTGACGGGCGAGCCGTTTGGGTATCGGAATCGGGTACGGCTGCATGTGGAGCGGAATCCGTTCAGTCTCTGTTACAAAAGGCGAAATTCACACGCCAGTCTGGCGGTGGAGACATGTCCAATCGCGGCTCCGGCACTGCAGAGAGCCATGGAGACGCTGAATCGCGAAGGCGGCGCGCTCGGACTGGGCGAGTGGGCACGGCAGATCGAGCTGTTTGTTAACCCCGAGGAGTCCGCGATGGTGGCCGCGCTGTGGACGGAGGGTCAGGGCGAAGAGGCGGAGGGTGCGCTGGCACATTTGTGGACAGGGTTGCGGGAGGTTGTGCCGGAGATGAGTGGCATCGCGCTGTTTGCTGTGGAGAAAGAACGCCGCGCGCCGCGAGTTCTGGCGAAGTTTGGTGAGGATTCGCTGAAGTATCGCGTGAGTGGGCGCGAGTATCAGGTGACGGTGGGGTCGTTCTTCCAGGTGAACCGGTTTTTGATCGCGCCGCTGGTGGAATTGGTGACTGCAGGTGAGAGTGGCGGCACGGCGTGGGATCTGTATGCAGGTGTTGGATTGTTTTCACTGCCGCTGGCGGAGAAATTTGCGGAAGTGACCGCTGTGGAGGCGGTGGCTGGCACGGTTTGGGATCTGCGGGAAAATCTGCGCGGGACAAAACATCGCGTGGTGGCCGCGGAGACGGCGGCCTTTTTGCGTCAGGCGGCGGAAAGGCGGGCCGAAGCGCCCGATCTGGTGGTGATAGATCCGCCGCGGGATGGCCTGGGAGCAGCGGTGACAACGCTTCTGGGAAAGATTCAGGCGCCGCGCATTGCATACGTTTCCTGCGAGCCGGCAACGCTGAGCCGCGACGTTGCGGCGTTGCTGGAATCCGGCTATCGCCTCGCCCAAATGCATCTGGTGGACCTGTTTCCGCAGACATTTCACCTGGAGAGCGTCGCACAGCTGATCCTGGGATGATCGGCTGCAGCGCGGGGGAGCCAGGCGAAAAGCCATGGCCGCCGCTGCCATCCCGCAAATTGCTGAAACGCCGCAGGCCGGGGCTCCGGCTGCTTCGACCCTGCTGCGCGGGTTGCCGGCTCCGGCGCGGGTTCAGGCGCTGTGTTTTGCCGGCAGCGATCGGGCGGCGAAATTCGTGCGGATACAGCCGGGGCCGGGGCTCGTGCCGGCTGCGCTGCGAAGTGCTCGAAGAGCTGCAGGCGGCGCATGTGCGCACGGACTGCACGGTGATGGCGGGCCTGTCGACCTTCTGTCCGGATGGAAAGCGGGTGACAACGTCTGCCTGGGCGGATCGAGAGAGCAGGATCAGCGGGCGCGCGCTGCGGATTCCAGCATATCGCAGACGGCGAGCGTACCGTTCTCCCTGGCGATCTTCGCCGCGGCGGCGCCCGCGCGCACCTGAAAGGCATTGTCGGAGAGCAGTTTCCAGATCAGGCGAGCGGCAGGCTTCGCGCGGTAGTGCTTTCTTCCCAGAACTTCCGCGACGCCGAGACGACGCACGCGGCGCGCGTTGTCAGGCTGGTCGTGGCTGTAGGGCATGACGAGCATGGGACGGCCGGCGCGCAGAGCCTGCGCGGTGGTGCCGATGCCGCCCTGGTGAATGAGCACGGAGGCGCGCGGAAAGATCTTCGAGTAAGGAGCGTAGCGGGCGACGCAGATGGAATCCGGCAGGCGGCGCTTCGGCAGGTTGCGGTCGTCCGCGCCAACGAGCAGAACGGCACGCTGGCCGAGGATTTCCGCGGCGTGAGCGCTCTGCTCGTAAAAATCGCCGGCGTTCATGACCGCAGCGGAGCCGAGCGTGAAGACCAGCGGCGGAGGACCGGCGTCGAGAAACGCCGCCAGGTGCGGAGGCAGTTCGCCCTCGTCGCCGGAGCCGTCGTAGAAGGCGAAGCCGGTGATCTTTGCGGAGGTGGGCCAGTCCGGCTGGGGAGCGCCCATGACCGAGGAAAACAGAGCGAGGGCGAGGCGATCGGAGTGCTTGGCGTCGAAGATGGGATCCTTGCCGCGGGGAAGGCCGAGCTCGCGACGCAGCGCGTAGACAGGTTCCGGCCACTGGCGCGTGACGAGGCGAGCGAAGCGGGCGACGACGTGACCGAGCGGGGGAAAGGCTTCCTGCACCCGCGCGAGCGTGGGATAAGGCGGAAGCACCGGCGGGTCGTAGGCGGAGAAATACGAAAACGGCGCGAGCACATAAGAGGCCCAGGGCACGCCGGACTTCTCCGCGACGAGGGGCCCGGCATAGGCGAGCTCGCCCGTCACGAGGAGATCGGCGCCGCCCTCCGCCTGCACGGCGGCGAGAAGATCGTCGTAGCTCTGGCGCAGCGAAGGGAAAAGAAATTCGCGCAGGCCGGTCTCTGTGCCGTGTTTGATGTCGTAGATCATCGCGATGAGGCGCGTGTCGGTGGGGTCCTGTTCGGGGCGAACCGGAGCGAAGCCGATGCCAAGAGGCTCGACCCTGGGGCGAAACATCTCCGGAATGGCGAGCACGGGGCGGTGGCCGCGGCGCCTGAGCTCGAGGCACAGGGCGACGAGCGGGTTGACATCGCCGAAGGTGCCGTAGGTGGAGAAGACGATTCTCAGAAGGAAGCCTCGAAGAGATGGAATCGGCGCTCCAGCTCCCACTCCTGCTGCGCCTTCTGGCTGGAATGGACCAGGGCTGCGCAGGCGCCGCCGGGCTCGGCCTTACCGAGCTGGCCCCGGCAGGCGGGGACGGGCGTATCCAGGTGCTCGGGCGTAAAACGCTGCCAGAGGCTGGCGCCGGGCAGGAAGGCGTGTTCGATGGAGGTGCGCGCCATCAGCCTGAAATCGAGGTAAGTGAGGGGATATGTATCCGCCGCGCGCATATATTCGTGGGTGAGATCGATACGGGAGACACCCTCATCGTCGGTGGAGAGCGCGACAGGCACGCCCATTTTGCGGTAGAGCATGAAGGGGTGCTCGTTCCCGGTGATGCCGAGTATAACGGCATTGCTGGTGAGGTTGATTTCGACCATGACGTGGCGATCGGCCATCTCCCTCATCAACTGCCAGGGGTGGTCCTCATACATGATGTCAACGCCATGGCCAATGCGCTCGGCGTGGCCCACCTCCACCGCCTCGCGGATATGGAAGGCAAGGTCCTTCGGCGGCACCATGCCGAACGCGAGCTCGCCGGCGTGCAGCGTAATGTGCACGCGCGGGTAGACGCTGTGCAGGTAGTCGAGCATGTGCATCTGCAGGCTGTAATCGCGCAGGGCGATGTAGCCGTCTTCCGGCATGACGTAGTTGAGGCCGACGACGTTGGGATCCCGGGAAGCGACCTCGAAGGCGAGGAGGGTCTGGGCATAGACCTGCTGCGGCGGGAACCCGCGCAGCACCTGATAGAGGAAGCGGACGGTGACCCGGCAGGCGGGCGCGGCATCGGGTTGGCCGCAGTGCTCGATGCGGTTGCGGCGAGCAAGCGCGGTATCGAACGCCTGACGGTTGCCGGCGACGCCGGCGCGGAAGACAGGATCGGCGAGGAGCTGCTGGCGGAATCGCGCGAGGTCGGAATTCCAGCCCAGCTTGTCCGCTTCGGCTTTCACACCCGCGTAGTCCGGCGTGTCCATCAGTTCCAGATACTGCTCGTTCTGCGCGGCGGCGCGGGAGGCGACCTGATCGATCCACTGGCCGTCGAAGCGGTCGTCGCCGCCGAAGCGGCCGAAGGCGTCGAAGAAATGGTCGTGGCCGGAGTCGCCGGCGGAGGGGACGAAGGCGCGCATGGAAAAGGCGTCGACCAGCTGGTCGTAGAGGTGCTGGTCGGAGAGAACGCCGTTGGCGGGGGTTTCGCCGGCGGGGCAGTCGGGCGCGTGGTGAGCGGCGTCGAAGCGGAGACGCGCGGCGCTCACGCAGTCGTTGTCCTCGGCGGCTTCGCGAATCCAGGTTTCGGCGTAGACCGCGCCGGTGAGGTGCATGTGCAGGTCGGCGCCTTTGGGCATTCGATAGAAGAAGGCGTAGAGCGCGGGCGGGCCTTCCTGGCGGGCCTGGCGGAAGGCAAGAGCGGTGCGCGCCTCCGGCGAGAGCGACTGCGCGAAGACCACCGTTGCGCCGCAGGCAGCGAGACCGAAAGCAATCAGGAATATGACGAGACAGTCAACACGCGCGCGACCTGGCAAGCTCAATTTCCGGGGCATGGAAAATCCGTTGGACAAGTGTAACGTGGGTGGGGGTCCGGAATGGTGAAGAGCGGGGCCATCAGGGTCAGCTTTGTTATACTGGCGGGGATTGCTGGACGCGAACGGCGACACTCCTTCCGCGCTTTCAGACATCCCCGACAACGCTGGAAATCCACCCGGCGGCCAGGTAGCTCAGTGGTAGAGCGCGGCCCTGAAAAGGCCGGCGTCGGCGGTTCGATCCCGTCCCTGGCCACCACTAAATCAACAACTTAGCGGAAGCCCAGAACGAGGTTTTTCAGTCATGGGAACAATATGGGAACATCCGTCGAACTTCGCTTCGTCGGATTGCTCCGCCTCCATCATTTTCCAAATCTCCCGAGCCGTATTGCCAGTCCGGGCAATATGCTTCCTTCCGAGCTTTGCGTAGCGCTCTGTCATCTTGATGTTCGCGTGGCCCAGAACCTTGGCGAGTTCGTACAGATCCCCACCATTCATCATGTACCACGATGCGAAAGTGTGCCGAAGATCGTGGAAGCGGAAGTTCCGTATCTTCGCTCGCGTGAGCAGATCCTCAAAACTTCCTTCCAGCCTGCGCCTCGCCCCACGTGCTCCTTTACGTGGAGGAAAGACCCGATCATCGGAGATCACCACCGGGTAGCGCTTCAGCTCAGCGGCGACTTCGGGCAACAGAGGGACATATCAATCGTTGCATAAGTACTTGCATTATACCGCGTGAGCGGCATACTTAGTCCCGGGAAGCCGGAAGAAAGATAAAATCAGATTCGACGTGCGCTGAATAGAAAGCATTATCGAGAACAGGGC
>Ga0335075_10001960_pt1 | contig 33409 bp, 26 predicted proteins | sample Lox_Sample_24_FD_206723 | JGI IMG/M metagenome (GOLD analysis project Ga0335075, IMG submission 206723) | Soil microbial communities from Loxahatchee National Wildlife Refuge, Florida, United States - Lox_Sample_2.4 | ecosystem: Environmental > Terrestrial > Soil > Wetlands | place: USA...
ACGAGCTAAACGACCGCCCGCGTGCTATACTCGGATTCAGAAAGCCAAGCGAAGTATTCGCGGAGCTACTACTTCAGGAAACCGTGAGTCGACCGGCCTGAATTGCTTCGATCGGTTGAGACCGCCCTAGGCATCAAGGGCTAGGCATCAAGGGCTAGGGATCAAGGGCTAGGGATCAAGGGCTAGGGATCAAGGGCTAGGGATCAAGGGCTAGGCATGTGCGCCCGGGTCCAGTCGGTCGCCGCCCCTGGTTGCCCTGCTCGACGCTGGTGCGCCCGGCCACGGGATAGGCAGCCGTGGCCGGGCGCGTGGTGAACGGGCTAGCTAGCTTTCCCGTTGGTGCGGTTCAACGTCCGAGTTCCTCGACAACCCAGTCGACCATGACCGCCAGCAAGCAGGCCGAAGCGCCAAGCAGCAGCCCGATCCGTGCTTCCTTTCCCATGCCTTCCCCCCTTCCTTGGCACTGTGACGTCTTTGATCCTTCCCTGACTTGTGCAAGTTAGTGCGCAGCCGGGCGAACTTGAATTTTTGCTGAGGCTGCTCAGACGTCAGCCGGGCGATATATACAGCCGTGAAACGAACGCCAGGTTTGCCAGGAATTACGCGCGTTCAGGCACACTTCGACGCGATGCTCGATGAGGTCGCCGCCCGGGTCGAACAGGCCATCGAGTATCCGGTCACTTCGGCGCCGTCACCCACTGGCCCGCCGAGCTTAACCTTGGCCGCAAGCCCCCTCCGGCATATCGGCGCCCGCGACTTTCGCCTACGGCTCCACCCTCGTCTCCCAGGGCCAGATCCGGCTCGTAATTCTTACGAGTGACCCTTTGGCGATTACCACCGGGACTCCTCCTGCTCCCTTTTTGCTCACGCCCCGCAAGTAACAGAATTTGCCGTAGGATTAGCACGTTCGGTAAGAATGCCTACGCTCCCGCGTGGAAATCCTTCCCCACGTGCGAATCCTTCGCGATAATCCCGGACGCAAGCGCCCGGCGGCCACCCGCGGGCGCGCCGAAGCCCCGCGGGCATCCCGAAGCCCCGCGGGCGCGCCGAAGCCCCGCGCGGGCATCCCGAAGCCCCGCGGGCGCGCCGAAGCCCCGCGCGGGCATCCCGAAGCCCCGCGGGCATCCCGAAGCCCCGGCGCGGGCATCCCGAGGCCCCGCGGGCATCCCGAGGCCCCGCGGGCATCCCGAGGCCCCGCGGGCACGCCGAAGCCCTGTGGGCATCCCAAAGCCCGCAGGCACCCGCCGCCCCACCCGCACATCGAGGCCCGTCCGCACGCCCGCACGCCCACACGTCCACACCCGAGCCCGACAGCCCGCCGACGTGAATGCGCGGTCCGGCCAGGGGCGAGACCTGGCCGGACCGCGCGAGGTGGCAGGGGATCAGCCCACGGTGTAGGTGTAAGGCAGCGACGCGAACGTGTCGCTCAGGCCGGTGACGCTGGTGTTGCTGGTTATCGTGAGGGTCCCGGCGACGACGGCGCCCGACGTCGCCGTCGGCGTGACGCCGAAGGTGATCGTCCCGGTCCCGCCAGCCGGAATGTAAACCGGGGTGATGCCGGTGATGTCGCCGGCGGCGGACCGGACGGTGAACGTGCGCCCGGCGTTAGCCGTGTTCGTGACCGTCACCGACGCCGGGTAGCTGGTCCCGCCGGCCAGCGTGCTGCTCGCGTCGGTCGGCAGCCCGGCCTCGGTTGCCTGCTGCACCTGGTTGAAGGCGACGTGGCCCGTGACGACCTGGCGGAACTCAAGCCCGCTGACCGTCAGGTTGAGCTCGACGTCGATCTCCCAGGTGCCGGGGACCGGGTTGAGCGCGATCAGGTCAGCCAGGGCCACCGGCGTGCTCGATCCCACCACGGTCGTCGTCGGCGTGGCGTCCTCGGCGACGATGGTGCCGCTCGGGTTGATCAGCCAGTAGGTGTAGTCGTTGTCGGCGCTGGCGTCCGGGGTGCTGAAGGAGACGTCGATGTCCCGCTCTCCCGCGGGCACGTTGATGTCGAACGTGCTGATCTGGCCCACGCCCCGGCCGACCGAGCTGGTGATCAGTGTGCTGAACGTGCCGCCGGCCGACGGAATCAGCGTCCGGCGCGCGACCGGCAGCGACGTCTTGGCGCCGTCGCTTGCGCTGAACTGCACCGACTCGGGGTGATCGCCCGGGGTCGCCGGCATCGCGACATCAAGCCGCACCGTCGCGCTTGAGTGCGGCCCGATGTAGGTGGGCAGCAGCGTGGCTGGCGTCTGGGTGAAGTGCTGCCCGCTGACCTGGAAGGAGATGTTCCCGGTGAAGGTGCCGGGGACGTTTGGCGGTGACTGCAGGTGAGAGCGGCCGTTGGCCCACAAGATCCGCGCCGTCCAGTAGCCAGGAGCCGGGTCGGCCACCTCGACGTGCTGGATGTTCGGCGTGCTGCCGATCCGGCCCGCCCGGGTGGACCCAGTGCCGTAATCGTAGGAGACCTGGGTCAGGTTGTCATGCGGGGCGATCAGCTCATAGGACAAGATCGTGCCGTTTTGCGGGTCGGGAACGATCATGTCGGCGTCGAGCCTGCTCAGCCCGGGCGGCACGTAGAACGTGATGGGGCTGGCCGCCGTAGCGCCGTCCGCGGGCACCGGCAGGCTCGGGTCGGGCGCGCTGACCGGCTCGACCACGGTCTTGCCGATCTGCACGGGGTTGCCCAGCGAGCGGTAGGTGCCAGTGACGAAGGTGGGCGAGTCGCTGGTGTTGTACAGGGTGACGTCCTGCTTGCTGCGGCTGCCGCCGTCCGCCGTCAGGTCGAGCTGGGTCGGCGCGGCGAGCAGGCTTGAGCTGCCCTGGCCCGCGAGGGTGCCGCCGGGCTTGGTGGCCTTCAGGGTGGAGCCCGGCATTTCCTGGGCCGCCTTCACCGCGGCATAGATGTCCACCAGGCCGGCGCCCTGCTGGTCCGCTGGCGCGTCGATGTCCTCGGCGGTGCCGGTGAGGATCTCCTTGACCTGCGCGGGCGTGGGGTTAGTCCCGCCATGGGTGGCCGCGTAGGCCTGGATCACGTCGGCCGCGGCGCCGGCGATCAGCGGCGCCGACTCGCTCGTACCGCCGAACGCCTCGGTGGTGGTGTTCGTCGGGCACCCGCTGCCCGCCGGGTTGCATTCCGCCTCGCCGCCGTAGCCGGGGGCGACCAGGTCGACAAGCTTGTTGTTCGGTGTGGTGCCACCGGACGACAGCGGCGTGATGTTGTTGTTGGTCCAGTTGGTGAACCCGTAGGCCTGGGCGTTGAGCCGCAGGGTGTTGGTCGCGCCGGCGGCGATGACGTTCGGGTCGGTGGCCGGCGAGGAGACGGTGCCGGAGTCGCCGCTGTCGCCCGAGGAGACCACGACGGTCACGCCGGCCGCGACGGCGGCGTCATCAGCCGCGTAGAAGGCCGCGTACCGGCCCGGCCGCTGGGAGAAGCCGTAGGACTCGGAGATGACGTCGGCGTGCTCGGTGATCACCGCGTTGTCGATCCCGGCGATGATCTGGGCCTCGTCCTCATCGGCGTAGCCGTCGGGGTTGGTCGGCGTGTCGACCAGGCTCGCGTCGATGAGGGTGGCCCCGGGAGCATCGCCCTTCATCACGAACGTGCAGCCCGTGGGCAGGCCAGAGAAGGGCAGTTCCTTGGAGTAGTCGTAGACGACATCTCCCTGCCCGGCCACCGAGGTCGCGTCGCCGTAGGCCTCGTCGTTGCTGTCATCGGCGCTGGGCGTGGGGGAGTCGATGACGACATGGCTGCCATCGGGGCGGATGAGGTCGGGGTTGCCCGCCAGCGAGTTCATGCCGTCGATGGCCACGATGACACCGGACCCATCGGCGAGCTTATAGGCCATGTCCGGAGCGCCTGGGTTGTCTGTCTCATAATGCATAACGCCGAGTGCCTCTGGTTCGAGCAGCGGATTGCTCGGATCCGTCGGGCATAGCGCCTTGTTGAGCGGCGCGGCACCAGGAAGAGTCGGAACGCTGGGCGTGGTCGGCACCTGGATCGTGGCGTCGGGCACGACCTGCGAGACGGCCGGGTCCTTCCGCAGCGCGGTGACCTCAGAGCTTGAGAGGGTGGCGGCGACCGCGTTCAGGCTCACCAGTTGCGTGACGCGGGACCCGCCGCTGGCCTTGATGCTCGACACGATGGAGGCCTGGTCGGCCTTGGTGGCCGCGCGCCGCGCCGTCCCCTGGGCCTTGAGCTTGAGATCGCCGTGCTGGTTCTTGAGTATGACGATCACGTTGCCGCCGGCGCTAGCCCCGTCCGGCGCTGGCGCCATCGATGGCGCGGGCGCGTCAGTGAGCGCGCCTCCTTGCGCGGTCGCCGCGGCGGCAGGCAGTTGCCCGGTCCCGAGCAGCGCTAGCGCGGACGCGGCCAGCGCGACAGGAACCGAGCGTGCGTTGATGCGTGACAAGGGTCCTCCGTGAGCATCAGGAATGGGAGTTGACCGGAAACGGGATGAGGACCTCAGACCCTCGCAGCGTGGTAGCTCTTTACCAATCCTGAATCTTTACTGAGAAAAATCAAGACGTGGGGGGACGGCAGCCAGGCGCGGTGACGCGCGGGTGGTGACGTGCGGGTGGTGACGCGCGGGTGGTGACGCGCGGGTGGTGACGCGCGGGTGGTGACGCGCGGGTGGCGGGTCAGACGGCTCGTTCCCGGCCGGCCCAGTACGGCTCGCGCAAGGCCCGCTTGAGCACCTTGCCCGTCGCGTTGCGCGGCAGTTCCTCGACGAAGTCGACTGAGGCCGGGCACTGGTAATGGGCCAGCCGGGTCCGGCAGAAGGCGATGACGTCGTCGGCCGACAACTGGGCGCCCGGCTCGGGCAAGACGATGGCCTTGACGGCCTCGCCCCAGCGCTCGTCGGGGATGCCGATGATCACAGCCTCGCTCACGCCCGGGCAGCCGCTGAGCACGCTCTCGACCTCGGGGCCGTAGACGTTCTCGCCGCCGGTGATGATCATGTCCTTGACCCGGTCAAGGACGTAGATGAAGCCCGCGTCGTCCATCAGGCCGACATCGCCAGAGCGAATCCAGCCGTCGGCGGTCTTCGTCTCCGCCGAGTCCCGGTTGAGGTACCCCCGCATGGCCTGCACCGAGCTGAACCAGATCTCTCCCTTGTCCCCGCGCTCGACGTCCTTGAGCGTCACCGGATCGACCACGCGGACCTCGACCCCTGGCAGCGGCAGCCCGCCGGAGGCCAGCCGCTCCGGGTGGCCCTCGTCCCGGTGTGCCTCGGCGCTGAGCAAGGTGGCTACACCGGACATCTCGGTCATCCCGTAGACCTGGACCAGTTCGGCCTCGGGCCACGCCTTGAGCGCCTGCCGCAGCATCGGCAGCGGCATCGGCATCGCGCCGTAGGCAATCGATTTCAGGCCACTGAAGGCGGTGATCGCCTGCTGCCCGGCGCCGAGGATGCCATGGATGACGGTCGGGACGATGAAGGTGTGGGTCGCCCCGCTGGCGATCGCGCCGAAGAGCGCGGCCGGGGTGGGCTCGCGCAGCAAGATCGTGCGCGTGCCACTGTAGATGCCGACCTGGGCATAGCAGGAACCGCCCGCGTGGAACAGCGGCATCGCGACCAGGGTGACAGCGTCGGGCCCCATGGCCAAGGCACCGCAGCAGGCCGCGCTGTGCGCGTTGACGCCACGGTGCGTGAGCTGCGCGCCCTTGGGCCGGCCGGTGGTGCCCGAGGTGTACATCACCAGGCAGACGTCGTCAGGATCCACGCTCGCGCCCCCGCCGGGCTGCCCGGCCGCGAGGAACGGCTCGTATTCGTCGTCCCCGCCGATGATGACCTGGCGGGGGATGAGGGTGCCCAGGCCGGCCTCGCGCGCGACGCCGGTGAACTGCGCCCCAAGGAAGGCGATCACCGGGCGGGAGTCCTCGAGGATGTAGCGGATCTGGTCGGGGCTCAGCCGGAAGTTGACCGGTACCGTCGCCGCGCCGAGACAGGACGCGGCCAGCGTGACCTCGACCGTGGCGAGGTGGTTGAGGTCGAGCACCGCCACCCGGTCGCCGGCCCGGACCCCGGCGTCGCGCAGCGCGCCGGCCAGCCGCAGGACCCGCTCGCGCCACTGCCCCCACGTGAAGGTCTGCGGTCCGAACGTCATCGCGGTGTCATCGGGTCGCGCGTCGGCCCAGTGATCTAGTCGGTCGCGCAGCAAGATGGCGGCGGGAGCGGAGGATAGCGTCATCGCGAGCACTTCCTGGGCGTGTGACCGGGGAGGAGGACCTCCGACAGCGCGGCGGGCGATACGCCAGCCGCGCGGACGATTGTCCCATAACGGCTCGTCCCCTGCCAGGCCGCGAGGCCACGCCCGTCACGGCATTCCCGGCGGCGGTGTAACGGCTGGGGCACTGCCTGAGCGCGGTACTGCGCGACGGCGGCCTCGCAGACGGCCCGCACCGGCCAGCCCAGGGCCCGGGCAGCGGCTTCCGCCTCGGCGAGCTCGGCCGTGGCCGTTCCGAATCCCGGGACGCCAGCGGTGCCGTCAGCCACCTTGACCGTGACGACCTGGCTGCCGCCCGGCGGTCCCACCTTCACCTCCACCGACGTCCGGGAGGTGGTCAGCCGGCTCATCCTGGACCAGCGGACGCCGAGCGTCCCGGTATGGGCGAAGATAGCGGCGGCCACGGCCCGGCGGACCGGCTCGGCGCACAGGGCGGTGATGACCTGGCCCGGGCGGCCGTGGCGGCCGACGATCGCGGTGCACCAGCAGTCCCAGGCGCCGGCTGCCCGCACCGCCGCAAGGACCGACGGCCACAGCCGGGGGTCGAGGTCATCGACGGTGGTCTCGACGACGGTCACCTCGCCCTCGTGCAGGTCCGGTGCCGCGGCGGACGCCCCGATGACCACGCGGGTGATGTTGGGCCGGTCCGGAGTGTCCCGGCCACCACCACCGGTGCCCACGGCGGTTACCGTCATCGCCGGGAAGGCGCCGGGCGTGGCGGCCGCCGCGAGCAGCGCGGCGCCGGTCGGCGTGGTGCGCTCACCGGCCAGGTCGCCGCCGGCCAGCTCAAGCCCGGCCGCGGCGGCGATGCGCACGACGGCGGGAACCGGCACTGGAAGGCGCCCGTGCTGGCTGGCGACGACCCCGCTTCCGGCGGCCAGGGCCGAGCAGCGAGTCACCGCCCCGCCCCGCAGCAGTCCGAGATCCTCGAGTGCCGCCGCGGATCCCACCACGTCGGCCAGCGAGTCGAACGCGCCCACCTCGTGAAAGTGGACGTCCTCGGGTGGTTCGCCGTGCACCGCCCCTTCCGCCTCGGCCAGTAGCCGGAAGACCCGCGTCGCCAGGTTCTTCCCGGCCGGGCCGAGGTCACTGGCATCGACGTGGCCGAGCACGTCGTCGAGGTGCCGCTGACGGTCGGTCGCCGCCGGCGTGCGGATCACCGCCCGCAGGCAGGCGAGGCCGCCCCGCCGGGCGGCCTCGGTTCGCAGCCCGAGACCGGGAACGCCGAGCGAGGCCACGGCCTCGCGCACCCGTTCCAGGCCGGCGCCCGCATCGAGCAGGGCGGCGAGCAGCATGTCGCCGGCCACGCCCGCGCTCGCGTCGATATAGGCGACACCAGGCCGGCCCGTCACCGGTGAACCGCGCGAATGATCTTGGCCGCGTGCACGGCGGCCCCGAACCCGTTGTCGATGTTCACGACGACCAGGCCCGGGCTGCATGAGGTGAGCATGCTGGCCGCGGCGGCCAGGCCGCCCGCCGCCACGCCATAGCCGACGCTAGTCGGCACGCCGATAACCGGCGCGGCGACCAGCCCGGCGACGACGCTCGGCAGCGCACCGTCCATCCCGGCCACCACCACCAGGCACTCGGCGGCGCGCAGCTCATCCAGCCGGGACAGCAGCCGCCCCAGCCCGGCCACGCCCACGTCGGCGAGCACGTCCGCGCGAACGCCAAGCACGGCCAGCGTCACCGCGCACTCCCTGGCCACTTTCAGGTCGGTGGTGCCGGCCGTCACGACCAGCACGTGGCCGCGCGCGGGTGGCAGCGGCCCGACGGCGACCGTCCCGGCCACGTGATCGGCCTGCACGACATCGTCAGGGAAGCGAGCGGCCGCCGCGTCGAGGACGCCGGCCGGGCAGCGCGTCGCCAGCGCCGGTGCCTCGGGGTCTCGCACCCGCAACTCGGCCAGCAGGCCGAAGATCTGCTCCGGCGTCTTGACCTCGCCGAAGACCACTTCAGGGATGCCGGTCCGTCGCCGGCGGTCCACGTCGAGCAGGGCGAACTCGCCCAGCGGGACGCCCGCCGCCCCGGCGTCGGCTCCGCGCGGACGCGCGTCAGGCGCTCGGGGCGCCGCCGTGGGCGCGCTGAGCGACCCGGCCAGGTCGGCACCCTCAGCCGGCATGGCCGGCCGGCGTGATGTCGAGGTTGAGCGAACCTGATCGCAACGGCCGCTCGTCGATCTCCGCCCGCTGATATCCAGCCGCCAGGACGCACTCAAGCACCGCGCGATGCTCGTCAGGGTCGGCTGCCCGCGGCAGCTCCGCCGCGCCGAGCTGCACCCGGCCGAGGTCACCGAAATGCCGCACCCTCAGTTCCCGGTAGCCGCGCCGCTTCAGGCTCAGCTCGGCCCTGTCCACCTGCGACAGCACATCGGCGCTGACCGGCGTGCCATAGGGCAGCCGCGATGCCAGGCAAGGCGACGCGGGCTTGTCCGCGCTCGGAACCCCTAGATGCCGTGCCAGCGCCCGCACCTGGTCCTTGCCCACGGCCGCCTCAAGCAGGGGATGCCGGACACCATGCTCGGCCGCGGCTCGCAGCCCGGGCCGCCAGTCGCCCGTGTCGTCGGCGTTGGCGCCGGAAAGCACGACGGCGAATCCGCGCCGCCTGGCCAGCACGGCCAGCCGATCGTACAGCTCGGACTTGCAGTAGTAGCAGCGGAAGCGGTCGTTGCGCCGGTAGTCGTCGCGCTCCAGCTCAGCCGTGCTGATCAGCTCGTGCCTGACGCCCACGGCCCGGGCCACCGACCGGGCGCCGTCAAGCTCACCCGACGCGAGGGCAGGCGAGACAGCGGTGACGGCGAGGGCCTGCTCCCCGAGCGCCCGGGCAGCAAGCGCCGCGACCAGCGACGAGTCCACCCCGCCTGAGAATGCGATCAGGGCGCTGCCCAGTCCGGCCAGGCGTCCGGTCAGCTGGCCGGCCAGCGCGTCGAGCTCGTCAGGCACGCCCTTCCCTTCTCGCGTCACCACCAGGCGGCGATCGGATCGATGGCCTGTCGCCCGTCGTGGCGCGGCCGACCCTATGATTCGGAGAGTAAGCTTATGACTACTGGAGGTCACGTGCCTATCGAACAGGCAGAGTTCGGCCGTACCGGCCACCACAGCAGCCGGGTGATCTTCGGAGGGGCGGGCCTGGCGCACGTCTCCCGGCGGGTCGCGGACGAGACCCTGGACCTGCTGCTCTCCCACGGGGTGAACCACCTGGACGTGGCCTCGGTCTACGGCGAGGCGGAGGTGCGCATCCGGCCGTGGCTTGAGCGGGAGCCGGGCCGGTTCTTCCTGGCCACCAAGGGGGACGAGCGCTCCGCGGTCGGGGCCCGCGAGGAACTGCACCGGTCCCTGGACCGGATGGGCGTGGACCACGTTGACCTCTGGCAGCTGCACGCCCTGGCCGATCCGATCGAGTGGGATATCGCCCTGAGTCCTGGCGGGGCGCTCGAGGCCGCCATCGAGGCCAGGGAGCAGGGCCTCATCCGCTGGATCGGGGTGACCGGCCACGGCAGCCAGATCGCCGCGACGCACCGCCGCAGCCTCGAGCGGTTCGACTTCGACTCGGTGCTGCTCCCGTACAACTTCGTCACCATGCAGAACCAGTACTACGCCGACAACTTCAACGCCCTGTACCAGACCTGCCGCGAGCGCCAGGTCGCGGTGCAGACGATCAAGTCGATCGCGCTGCGCCCGTGGGCGGGCCGGCCGCACACCCGGGCGACCTGGTACGAGCCGCTTGAGCAGCAGGACGACATCGATCTGGCCGTATGGTGGGCGATGAGCCGCCCCGAGGCGTTCCTCGCCAGCGTGGGGGACGTGGGGCTGCTCCCGAAGGTGCTTGACGCGGCCAGCCGGTTCACCACGGGGCCAGACGAGGCGACGATGAGCGCCCTGGCCGAGCGGACGGCGGCCGAGCCGCTGTTCGTCTGAGCGCACCCGCCCGCCAGGACCGCCCGCCAGGACCGCCGGGCTGGTGCGCCGTCTAGCGGTCGGCGATGTGGGCGGGCACCGGGACGCCGGCGCCGACCTCGGGGTCGGTCTGCGGCTCACCGAAGACGACCGACATTGGCAGAACGCCCGCCCACACGCTGGGGTCGAGGTCCTCCGGTGGGTCACCAGGCATGCCGGCCCGGATCTTGACCGACGCCTCGGCCAGCGGCAGCGCCAGCACGGCGGTCGCCGACATCTCCTTTCGCGTCGGCTGCCGCACGGCCGCCCATCGTCCTGGGACAAGGTGATCGGTGATGATTCGCAGCGCCTGCCACCGCTCGTCCTCATCCCGCACGACCGTTGCCGTCCCGAACACCACGGCGCTGCGGTAGTTGACCGAGTGGCTGAACACCGACCGGGCGCACACGATGCCATCCATGTGCGTGACCGTGGCACAGGCCTGCTGGCCATCCACCGTGCGGAACGCCCCGTTGGCCGAGGAACCGTGCAGGTACATGGTGTCACCGTCGCGGCCGTAGGCGGTCGGCAGCACCAGCGGCACGCCGTCACTGACGACGCCGAGGTGGCAGATCAGCCCCGCGTCGAGGATCTCATACAGGCTCGCCCGATCGGTGGCACCGCGCTCCTTGTGGCGGTGCAGTGTGGTTCGCGCGGTGGGGGACAGCGGCTCGCTCTCGGTGCTCATGATCGAAGACCTTACGAGTAAAGTGGCCTGCTGCCTATAGCCACTTTCGAGGAAGAATCGATGACCACTTCACGGGCCGATCTCCCGATCGTCATCGACCGGGCCGCTGGAGTCCCCCTGACGGCGCAGGTCGCCGGGCAGTTGCGCGATTCGGTCAGCTCGGGCCTGCTCGCCGCGGGGGACCGGCTGCCCTCCTCCAGGGACCTGGCGGTGCTGCTCGGCGTGAGTCGCACCGTCATCACGGGTGCCTACACCCAGCTGTTCGCCGAGGGGTGGCTCGAGGGCAGGCACGGGTCGGGGACCTTCGTGGCCGACGTGGCCACCCCAGCCCTATCCGCGTCGGCGTCCGTTCCCGCCTCCGCCCCGTCCCGGCTCCCTGCTCCCGCCAAGGCCGCTGGCGCCCGGCCCCCGATCGGCCTGCCAGCCGGCGTTCCCTGGGCCGGGGGGATCGACCAGACGGCCTGGCGCCGGGCGTGGCGCGCGGCCGGACGGCAGCCGGCAGGAGAGTGGCCGCAGCCGTTCGGCGTCTGGGAGCTGAGGGAGGAACTGGCCGGCTTCCTGCGCCGGTCGCGCGGGCTAGCCATCTCGCCGGACCAGGTCCTCATCACCCGCGGGGTCACCAGCGGCCTGGCCATGCTGACGAGCGCGCTGGTGCGGCCGGGGGACCGGGTCGGGGTTGAGGAGCCGGGGTACTCGCGGGCGAGGCAGGTCCTGGCGCGGGCCGGCGCCGTGGTCATCCCTTGCCCGGTCGACGCCCACGGGCTCGTGCCCGCCCGGCTTCCCGACGGGCTGAGGCTGCTGTACACCACGCCGGCGCACCAGTATCCCCTCGGCGGGCGGCTGCCGGTGGGGCGGCGGCAAGCCCTCGTCGAGTGGGCACGGTCGTGCCGCGCGGTAATCGTCGAGGACGACTATGACAGCGAGTTCCGCTACGACGTTGGCCCGCTGCCGGCCTTGTTCGGGCTGGGCGGCGATGGCCAGGACCAGGACGTGATCGCCTACCTGGGCACCGCGTCGAAGATGCTCACCCCCTCGGTGGGGGTCGGCTGGCTGGTCGGGTCGCCGTCGCTGGTGGCCCGGCTGGCCTCGTCACGCGACGATCTCGGCGAGCGGGTCAGCGAGCCCGCGCAGCACGCGATGGCCGCCCTGCTCGCCAGCGGCAGCCTGGAGCGCCACGTCCGGCGCATGCGCCTGGAGTATGCGCGGCGGCGGGCGGCGCTGGTCGGCGGGCTTGGCCAGGGCGGCTTCCGGCTGCTCGGCGACACGGCCGGGATGCACGTGGTGCTTGAGCTGCCGCCAGGGACCTCGGCCGCCACCGTGGCCAGCGAGGCCCTGCGGCGCGGCGTGTCGGTCGATACCCTCGACCGCTACTTCGCCGGGCCGGTCACGGTGGAGGGGCTGATCCTCGGCTACGGCGCGACCCCCCTGCCCCAGGTACGGAAGGCGGCCGCCATCTTGCACGCGGTCCTCGCCGGCCTCCCCGGCGAAAGGGTCTAGTACGGGCAGCTGTTGAGGCCGTAGCGCGGGCTCGAGCCGGTGGACGAGGGCGAGGACGGGCTGCTGCCCGAGGACTTCTTCGCCGGGGTCGTGGATGGCTTCTTGCCCTTGGACGTGGAGCTCGGCTGGCTAGCGGGCTTCCCCGCCGAGGACGAGCCGGACGAGCCAGCCGGTGACGAAGAGCCAGCCGAGCCGGACGACCCAGAAGCGGAGTGACCAGCGGGGGATGACAAGTGCGAGTACGCGGGCACCTCGGCCGACGGGGTTGAAGTGTAGGCCGCCATGACGTCCGCGGGGATCTGGCTGGCGCTCTTGCCGTCTTGCTGCTCCGCGCCGTTGACGTAGTCTCCGGCGTTGACGCTGTCCGCGGCGAATAGCTCAAGCCCCGGTGCCTGCTCAGCGACTTGCGAGCCGAGGAGCACCTCGACGTGGCCAGCCGGCAGCGACGACAGCGAGGTGGCCTGCTGCACGCCCATCACGTTGGCGATGGTCTGGGCGTTTGCCATGGCCGCGCTGCCCGCGCCATAGAAGACCTGGGTCTCGCCTTGTACCTTCTGCGACTGGCCGCTGGAGTCCTTCACCGCGCCGGCCTTGTAGCCCATCGCGACCAGGTCTTGCGAGACGAGCCCGGCCAGCCCTGAGGAGGAACCGCCGTTGTAGACGTCCGTGGTCACCTGCGAGGCCGAGGCACCGATCATGGAGGTCCCGTAGAACGTCTCGTTGACCTGCTGCTGTATCTGTTGCACGTCGATGTAGTTCGCGCTCTGCGCCCCCGGGTAGCCGGGGATGTCAACGCCGTTGAGCGACAGCTCGGGCAGCGTCGTGAAGTGCAGGGCATTGCCCGAGAGCGCCCCCATGTCCTGCGCGAAGTCGAGCAGGTTCCAGTCGCTGTCGTACATGAGCCAGCTCTTGGCGTTGGACAGCAGGGAGTCGATCTGCGTGACGTCGCCGAGCACGCCGTCGGTCTTCAGCTTCCACAGGATGTAGGCGATGGCCGCCTGCTGACGGGCGGTACGGCCGATGTCAACCCCAGGCAGGGTGTCACGCGACCGGACATAGGCCAGCGACTGGTCGGCGGCGAGGTGGAGGTACTGCTTGCCGCCCTTCTTCGCGTTGTAGCCGTCCTCGTAGGCGTCGAAGCCCGAGTTGTCGCTGCTGGTGATCGGGTCATGGTCAGTCAGGTTGGCCCCGCGGGGCAGGCCCGCCTGGGCGGGTGCGGGCTGAATGCAGACCTCAAGCCCGCCGAACTGCTGGGACAGCTCGAAGAAGCCGATGATGTTGGACTCGATGAAGTGGTCAACGTGCACGCCGGTCACCGACTCGACCGTCTGGACCTCGAACAGCTGGCCCGCCTGGTTGGCCGCCAGGTAGCGCTGCTGCTGGCTCATCTCGGTGTCGACGGTCTGGCCGAGCGACGCCTGGTAGGCGTAGGCGTACGCCGCGTCGATCTTGCCCTCGGTGATGGTCACGGACCCGGAGGCGGTCGGAACGGAGACGGCGTACGGGTAGTTCACCACGTCGTCGCGGGGGATCGAGTAACCGGACGCCTTCTGCCCGCCGTTGAAGATGTGGATCAGGATCAGTGTGTCGGTGTCCTGCGACCCCTCGAGTCCAGCGTCAACCTGAGCCTTGTTGCCCGAGTGCGTCTCGGTGAGCTGCTTGACCGACAGGTTCTGCCCCTGGAAGTTGGTCCGGCTCTCAAGCCCCATGACCAGGATGTTCATCGGGCCCGAGGACGGGCCACTGCCGAGCACGGCCCCCTGGCCCAGCTGGTGGACCAGGCCCACCGTCTTGGACGCGTTGCCCGCCACGACGAGGATGACGGCGGCGGCCGCGCAGGAGACCGCATAGCCGACCTTTCCCCACGTGATCCCTAGCCGCAAGCCGTGCACGTCCGCACTCCTCGAATGTCCACCGAATCAGTAACAATCGGGCAAATGCTATCTGTCCATTGCCGGGCCGGCGGCCAGTTTGATGACTGTGAGAGGCAGTTGCCAGTAAGAGATCCGTGCCACGTCATCAGATTCTGGGGAGACTCAGAAGCTTCGTTGTGCTGAGGCTCAGGATCGCGGGTGGCCAAGATCACTACGAATTGGCGGCGGTCATGTCGCCCGAACTGACCCTGCTTGCGGTGGCTTCGGCCATGGGGGCGCACTGGCCGGGCGGACGGGACATGGGATGATCAGGCCGTGCGACGTGCTGGGCGGATGCCGGTGAGGAACGCGGTCAGCTCCGCCGCGTCGTTGTGCGTCCTGGTGGTGCTACCGGGCTGCTCGGGGGCATCGACGGTCGCGACGCACGCGGCCACCTTGCATCCGGTCTCCATGCGTCCATCCACGGGGCCGGCCTCGCCCGCCGCGTCGCCTGGCTTCACCGTGGCCGGGAGCCGTCCCGTCCCGCCGAGCGGGAGCCAGGACACGCGCGCCCAGGCGCCAGGTGCCGTCTGTGACCGCACCACCTTCGCCGAAGACGAGACGCAGGCCATGAGGGTGGCCGACGGCTTCGCCCTGGCCGGCTTTCCCGCCGCGGCTGACCTCCTAGGGCATTTCCTTAAGGGGACGGGCACAGAAGTGAATTATCGTGCAGGCTCGCAGATCTCCGGTGAAGCACGGATGAGCAGCGCCTTCCGCGTCGTCAACGCCGAGGTCCAGCAGGCGATCTTGCGCCAGCTGAAGGCGGGAGAGACCCGCGTCCAGCTGTCGGGCTCGCAACTGCCCACGGTGGCATTCGAGTCTGCCAACAGCGATCTCTACTGGGCGTTCCGCGGCACCCAGGGGCTAACGGTCACCGGGCAGGGCAGCCGGGTGAAGGGACGCTACGCCGGCGCTCTCACCTACGTCATACAAGACAGCTACGGGTTTCCTGCCGGTGACTCGCTCGGTGGCTTCGGGCCCCCCATGAGGTACCTGCAGACCGTCTGCGGCGCGCCACAGCACGCGGGCGGAGCTCACTGGTTCCCCGACACCGTGACGGTGACCCTCCCGTTCAGCCAGCCCGCCTGACACCCCAGCCAGCCCGGGCCGACAGGAACGCTCCGGCTGGCCGCGTGCGTGCCCGGTCACGGCAGCGTGCGGTTGATCCCGGTGAGGCGGGCGGCCAGCTGCCCTTCGAGCGGCTCCCGCTGCACCTGGCCGGCGCCCCCGGACGCGTGGACGAGCTGCCCCGGTCCGTACAGCAGGCCGACGTGGTCAATCCGTGCGTCACGGTCCGCGAAGAAGCAAAGGTTGCCCGGTGCCTGCTCGCCGGGCTGGACCGGAACGGAGGCGTCCGCCTGGTCGCCCGCGTCCCGTGGCACGACCACGCCGAGGCGGCGGTGCGCCAGGTACACCAGGCCCGAACAGTCGATTCCATACGGTGAGACGCCACCCCAGATGTAGGGCACGCCCTGCAGGCGAAGCGCTACCGGCACCAGGTCCCGCGCGGTCGCGGCCGATCCGCAAGCAGCCGGGGCGAGGTCGGCGCGCTCAGCCCACAGTGGCCCGGGCCGACCGGGAGCCCGCACTGGCACGTAGCGCCCCTGGGCCCGGCCGACCGTGGTCAGCTGGGTGCCAAGGACGACATCCACGGCCCGCGATTCGGCGTCCGGCCGCTCGCGCAGGGCGCTGAACAGCGCGTCGACGACGTACTTCTGCCCCTCGCCGTCACCGGGCCCCTCGCCGTCACCGGGCGCATCGCCGTCACCCGGAACGTCGTCGGCCGGAACGATGTGCGCCGCGGGCAGCCAGCCCGGGTATCCGCGCGGGTCAAGTGGCGGCGCCGCCTGCTCGCTGGCGATGATCCGCGCCCACCCGCCCGCCACTTCCTCGACCTGGACAACGTCGCCGAACAAGACCTGCGTGAGCGTCCGCCCGTGCAGGCCCTTGCGCTGCTCCCTCGTCATCCCCTCGACCCAGGCCGGCAGGCGGGGGACGTCGGCGATCGCCGGGGCATCACACGCACGCGGCGCATCGGGTGAGGTCCACACGGTGGACACCCCGACCGCCACCATGGCCCGCCGGCCGGCCGGCTGATTCAGGTCCCGCTCCCCTTTGTTGGCCACGGCGGTCCAGCCTACGCAAGCGGCCGGGCTCTCGCGCCCCGGCCATGACGGCCGCGCTGCCCTGGCCGCCGCGAGGCAGGCCGGTGATGCCCTCAGGCCGGCCCGCCGCTGGCAGTGGCCAGGCTGGTCAGGCTCACCGTCCCGAGATCGCACGCGCTGGCGCCGGTCACCGCTAGCGCCAGCACATTGGGCCCGCGCGTATTCAGGATCCCATTAGGCAGAACGAACGTCGTCTGCGGTCCGACGTCATTGACATACTGGCCGACGTTCCAGCCGTTGAGGAAGATCAGCGCGCGGTACTGCCTCGCTGGGTCATCGCTGATCGTCAGGCCGACGCAGGCGTCGACGCCGGGCGGGACGGCCAGCCGGAACTGGGTCCGGTACCACGCCACGCCCGCGTGCGCCGACGCGTTAGGGAGCGTGACCGCGGCCCAGTCGCTGTCCCTGAACTCAGGCAGTTGCCACCGGTTGCGCTCCCCGAACAGGCCGCCGCTGTTGAGCGGGCCGCGCAGCTTGTCCGCTCCCGGGTCCCCGCCCTGGATTCTCCACTGCGGGGACGACGCCGGCCCCTGCCCGGTGAACACGACTTCTGTCAGCCCCAGACCGGCCTTGAACGCGTCGTTAGCCCCGCCGTCCTCTTGATGGCTCATGGTCCTGACCAGCACGGCCAGCACGTGGCCGCCGTCGCCCTGCGCCGCGGCCGGGACGTCGAAGGTTGCCGTCGCGGACCACAGCGCCGTCGTCGACTGCGCTGACGTCGGCGTCGGCAGCTGGCTGAACCCGAGGTAGGTCCCGTCCAGCCACGCCTGCAGGCAGCCGACGGTGCCGCCCTGATAGGCCAGGCTCACTTGCGTCCCGGTGCTGCCGGTCCAGCTGCCGCGGTACCACGCGTCGCCATAGTGGAAGCCGTAGTCGTCCAGGAAAAGCACCGGCTGCCCGGCGGGTACCGGCGTGATGCTGGCGCTGGTCGCGGCGTCCGCGGCGGTCCATCCGCTGTCGTCGAAGGCTGGATCGGACTCGGGGTTCTCCTCGCGGTACCGCCAGCTGGTCAGGGCGGGCAGCGCCACCGGTTGCGGGCCGTCCAGGTGGGCGGTGAGCGAGCCGGCGATTCCGGCGCTGACCCGGATCGGGCGGTCGTTCCACCGCACCTGCCTGATCCCTCGCGGCGCCCAGATGCTGATCGCGGTCGGGCCGGTGGTGTCGCCGGCCAGGAACAGGGCCCGGCCGCGGATCTCGGCCCGGCGGAGCAAGGCCGGACCGCAGACGATGACCGCACCGTCGGCGGGATCGCCGGTCCAGATCGTGGCGGCGGTGTCGTCATCGGCGACAAGCAGCGTCAGCGGAGCGCCGGCCGCCGGGGTGACGGTGACGGCAGCGAGGCCGTCGTGGGTGTAGCTGACCAGGAGGTCGCCGCTCGTGGCGTCATAGCTGGCGGTTGCGCCAGCCACCACTGGACGTTCTGGATAATTAATGACGATCTCTCCCTGGTCGCCCGCCGGGCCGGTCAGCACCGCCACGCCGCCCGCCCGCGTCATCAGGTGCGACGTCGTGTAGACCAGCGGGGTTCCGTCGAGAGTCCAGCTGGCCAGCACCAGCTTCGCGTCCCGCGCGGCCACCGTGAGCGGCCCCGATTGCGGGACCGTGTACCCGCCGAGCGGGAACGTGCCCGACAGGGTGGCCGTGTGGTCGTTGCGGATCAGGTAAAGCTCGGTGCCGGTGTCCGGGTTCTTCAGGTGGTAGGCCACCAGGGCCGGGTTCGAGACCGCGACCGGCGCGGCCGGGTCGAGCTTGGTGACGTCCGGCACGGTGCGCAGGAAGTAGCCGGCCTGCTTGAGCGGGCCGACCTTGTCGGTGAGCTGCCGCGACTCGCTGATCGCCGCGCCATAGTCGTAGGAGGTGTAGACGACGGGAGCGGGCAGCCAGCCCCAGGACGTACCACCGAACACCATGTAGATGTTGTGGATCTTGATCCCGTTCGCGATGTTGGTCAGGTAGAACCGGCGCTCGTAGGCCGGCCCGTCCAGGGCGCGCTCGTAACTGTAGCCCTCCCCGTTCCACGGGGCGCCGCCCCAGGGGTCGAACCAGCCGCCGCCGAACTCCGCCTCGAAGCCAGGGGTACCCGGGCTCGCCGTGGCACCGCCCTTGGCGCCGCCGGTGCCGAACAGCCCCCAGTCGGGCGGGGTTCCGGTCGCGGACGGGTAGCCGTCGAACGCGTACAGGTAGTTCGTGTCCGAGCCGGGGAACGACCCCGGCACCCAGTACCCGTTGCGGCCCTTGTCGTTGTGGTAGATCGGCACGGTGATGCCGTCCTGGCGCGCCTTGGCGTACAGGTGCGCCAGGTAGTCCTGGCCGTCGGCGCTGGTGACGAAGCTCGCGTACTCGTTCTCGATCTGGTACAGCAAGACGGTCCCGGTCCCGTTCGTGACCTGATGCCTGGCCAGGATCGTGTTAATGGCGGTGTACCACTCATCGACGGCCGCGAGGTAGCCCGGGCTGTCGAAGCGCGCCCGGCCCGGCACGGTGGTGAGCCAGCCGGGGAACCCGCCCGCGTTAAGCTCGCCGTTGATGTAGGGACCTGGCCGGGCAAGGACGTAAAGGCCGGCCTCCGCGGCCATGTCGCAGAACAGGTCCATGTCCCTGATGCCGGTGAAGTCGTAGGCGCCCGGCGCGGGGGAGTGGTAACTCCAGTTGAAGTACGCGCACACCGCGTTGAACCCGCTGGCCTTCATCTTCTGCAGGATGTCCGCCCACAGCGCGGGGGCTGGCAGCCGGAACGGGTGGAACTCACCGGACCAGACGAAGACCCGCTGCCCGTCCAGCAGCAGCGAGTAACCGTCGTAGCCGACGGACACGGGTGCCGAAGGGGCGCCGGGTGCCCTCGGCGCTCCGGCTGGACTGATGGCGGCCGCGGCGCTCGCCGCACCCGGCCCGGCAAGCGTGAGGCCGGTGAGGCCGGCCGTGGATGCGAGGATGCCGGCCAGCATGCTGCGCCGGCCGAGCTCAGTGGGACGCGGGTGATCCGACTCAGTCATGAGTCAACTCTTTCCTGCCACGCAACCCACGGCAATACCCAAAGCCCGATACGTTCGCGTGTCGGGCCGGGCCGGAACGAACGGCTTGGTGCCCGAGAGCCTGCCCGGGCACCAAGGCCCTACTGCCCGGTGGCTTCCCGGTACTTGGCAACGAGGTTGGCCGGGACGCGGCCACGTTCCTTGATGTCATAGCCGTTCTCTCGTGCCCAGGAGCGCACGGCCACAGTGTCGGTAGCGCTGGAGTTGCGAGCACCGCGGGTGGCGGGACGACGGGCGCTGCCGCCGAGCTTGCGGGCGTGCGCGACATACCTCTCCAGGGCCGAACGCAGTTCGCCGCTGTGCTTGGCGCTGAGGTCTATTTCATACTCCGAGCCATCAAGGCCGAAGCGGATCGTGCCCTCTGCCTCCCCACCGTCGATGTCGTCGATGAAGAGCGTCTGAACCTTCTGAGCCATGCGGGTGCTCCTCGGGTTGTGTGCGGAGTTAAGAGGCGACGAAGCGGATCGCGCGCCTCGGGACGTTGTTCATTACGTATTACGTTTCCGGGCCGGTATTTATGCCGCTCACGCCACAGGCGCACTGTCCGGCTTTGCCGGCGTACTCACAGTAAGTGCCGGAGCCCGGGTCAGGACGTAGATCACGCTACTGTGAAGTTGAACCGCGTCCTGCGCGCGGCGGCCTGCTGCGGGGCCCGCCGGAAGGCCTCCAGGCAATCCGCGAGGTACTCGGGGTCCTCCAAGTCGGCGCTCCCGAGATCCGGTAAGGCGGCTAGCCGTGCGACGACGTCGGCTGGCCCGGAGCCGGAAGTCCGCCGGGAAACCGTCATCCTTGCGTGGCTATGTCGGTTGCGCCTCGAAGGTTATGCCGGACAGTCTCGACGGTCTCGCGGGCCAGGCGAAGCGCCTCCTGCTCGAACGACGAAATTTTTGGGAGTATAGTTTCAGAAGCGGATTCAAGCTTGGTGAACTCGGTTCCCAGTCCCGTGTCAAGCTCGATCAGGTGTGCGATAATTTCCTGGATCTTCTCATAGGTCTGATCGTTCAGGCCCGATGCCGCAGCTTGCGCACTGAAAATCTTCGGCAGCAGATCCCGCATTCGCTCATTGTAGATATCCGCCTCTGCCCTGACGCCTTCAAGCGGCTTGACGGCAGCGGACCAGGCGACCCAGGCCATTGCCTGGCAGGCCGTAGCGACGAGCGTGGTGAGCTCGACAAGCGACTGGCGCTCAATCCTCCATATCTCGTCGGCGCGCGACTGGCGCCAGCGCTGCGCTTCGCCCAGCCTCTGCTGCCAGACGGCAATTAGTGACGCGCCGAGGCCGGCCGCCGCGCCGGCGACGGCGCCCGCCAAGCCAATAAGGGCTGCATCCACAGATGTCACTATATCCATGATCCTGGCGACCGGGCAGAAGCCCCTGTGGGATATTCACGCAGCGCGCCAAGGGCGGCTTTCCGTTATCGGGTAGCCAGGAAGTCGACGGCCTAAGCCGGCTGCTTACCTGGTGGAGTCACCGCCTGCCGCGCAGGACAAGCGCTTCCCAGGGCCGCAAGCTGACGCGTCCCTCCAGGGGGAGAGCCGGAGCCTGATAATTGCCGATGACAAGCTCGGTGGCGCTGCCGAGGTGCGGGCGGAGATCTACCTGCTGGCAATCGCCACAGAAGTTGCCGAGGACCAGAAGCCGGCTCTCGTTGAGTGAGCGGGTGAACGCGTACACGTGGGGGTGCTCGGGCAGCAGCATCGTGAAGTCGCCCACCTGGACTACTGGCTCATCGTGCCGCAGTGCGATGAGCCGCCGGTAGTAGTGGAAGACGGAGGCCGGGTCGTCTCGCTCCGCCCTCGCATTGATCGCCTGGTAGTTCGGGTTGACGGCGATCCACGGCGTCCCGGTGGTGAAGCCGGCGTTGGGCGAGGCATCCCATTGCACGGGGGTCCGGGCATTGTCCCTGCTCATGGCGGCCAGGCCGGCCAGCACCTGATCGTCGCCCAGGTGCCCGAGCAGGCGCGACTGCGCCGCGTGCCGCAACGACTCGATATCCCGGTAGGAGCCCAGTGACGTGAAGTGCGCATTGGTCATCCCCAGCTCTTCGCCCTGGTAGACGTACGGGGTGCCGCGGTGCAGGTGCAAGATGGTGGCCAGCATGGTGGCCGACTGATGCCAGTAGGCCCCATCATCGCCAATCCGCGAAACGATCCGGGGCTGGTCGTGATTCTCCCAGTACAGCGCGTTCCAGCCCGCGGGCAGCAGGCCGGCCTGCCAGCGGCCGAGCGTGGCCTTGAGGTCGCGCAGGTCGAGTGGCCTGACGTCGAACTTGCCACCCGGGCCCTGGTCGAGGCTGACGTGCTCGAAGGTGAACACCATGTCAAGCTCGCCGCGACGCGGGTCGCTGAACAGCAGCCCGTCCGCCACCGTCGTGCCCGGTGTCTCGCCCACGAGCAGCAGTGAGTCACGACGCCCGCTGAATACCTCGTCGTGCATCTCCCGCAGGAACTCGTGCACCCGGGGCCCGTTGAACGTCCCCGGCGCGGGGTCACCGTAGGGGCCGGAGGTCACGGGCCCGTCCGGCAGCGAGTTGTCGGCCTGGATGTCCTTGGAGATGAGGTTGATGACGTCCATGCGGAAGCCGTCGACGCCGCGGTCCAGCCACCAGCGCATCATCGCGTAGATGGCCTGGCGGACGTCGGGGTTCTCCCAGTTGAGGTCGGGCTGCTTGCGGCTGAACAGGTGCAGGTAGTACTGGCCGCTCGCCTTGTCGTATTCCCAGGCCGGTCCGGAGAACAGCGAGCCCCAGTTGGTCGGCTCGGCCCCGGGCGAGCCCGGTTCCATGCCCGCCCGGGCGGGACGCCACCAGTACCAGTCTCGCCGGGGGCTGCCGATCGAGGACCGGGACTCGGCGAACCAGGGATGCTCATCGCTGGTGTGGTTGACCACCAGGTCCATCACGACCTTGATGCCGCGCTCGTGCAGGGCCGCCACTAGCCGGTCCATGTCGTCAAGCGTCCCAAGCGACGGGTCGATGTCCTGGTAGTCGCTGATGTCGTAGCCGTTGTCGTCTTGCGGGCTGCGGTAGACCGGCGAAAGCCACACCGCGTCCACCCCAAGCTCGGCCAGGTAGTCCACTCGCCGCAGGATCCCGGGCAGGTCTCCGAGGCCGTCGCCGTCGGAGTCCTGGAAGGACCGCGGGTAGACCTGGTACACGACCGCGCTTGTCCACCAGGGCGTCGATGGCGCAGTGTTCACGCTTCCTCCGTGCTCGTCCGCATTAGTCTATATGTCAGGACAAACTATTGACAGCCCTCTCGGGCGTTTGCCACCATAACCGGGTGAGCTACCGCTATGTGAGTCAAGGCTGGTCAAGCCGGGACGCGTCTGGCCGATGACGGACCCGTTCGAAGTGCTGACGATGGGCCGGATCGGCGTGGACATCTATCCGTTGCAGGTCGGCCTGCCGCTGGAGGACGTGACGTCGTTCGGTAAGTACCTGGGGGGAAGCGCGGCCAACGTCGCGGTCGCGGCGTCGCGGCTGGGCCGCCGGTCGGCGGTGATCACCCGCACGGGCCATGACCCGTTCGGGCGGTTCCTGCACAAGGCTCTCGGCGGCTATGGCGTCGACGATCGCTACGTGACCGCCGTTCCCGGCCTGCCGACCCCGGTGACGTTTTGCGAGATCTTCCCGCCCGACGACTTCCCGATCTACTTCTACCGGTACCCCAAGGCCCCGGACCTGGAGGTTGCGACGGACGAGCTCGACCTGCAGGCGATCGTGTCGGCGGGCGTCTTCTGGGTTACGGTGACCGGCCTGTCGCAAGAGCCCAGCCGGTCGGCGACCCTGGCCGCGCTGGCCGAGCGGGCCAGGTCCGGCATCACCGTGCTTGACCTGGACTACCGGCCCACCCTGTGGCCGTCACGCGAGGAGGCGAGGAAGTGGACGCGGGCGGCACTGCCGCATGCCACGGTGGCGGTGGGCAACCTCGACGAGTGCGAGACCGCGACCGGGAGCCGGGATCCGGAGGCAGCGGGCAAGGCGCTGCGCGACCTTGGGGTGGACCTCGCGGTGGTCAAGCAGGGGCCGGCCGGCGTGCTGGCGCTCGACGGGGCCAGCGCCGTCCACGTCCCGCCGCTCAGCGTCCAGGTCGTGAACGGGATTGGCGCCGGTGACGCGTTCGGTGGGGCGCTGTGCCACGGCCTGCTGGCGGGATGGGATACGGCCGAAGTGATGCGCTTCGCCAACGCTGCTGGGGCGATCGTCGCCTCCCGCCTGTCGTGCGCCGACGCCATGCCCGCCCAGGACGAGGTCCGGGATCTCCTGGCGGAGCAGGCCGATGTTCACTGAGAAGATCGCCGAGATCATCAGCGCCCGGGTCTACCGCCCCGAGCACGTGTCCGAGGCCGCGGCCGCCCGGCTGCGCGCCACCGCCCGAGTGGACCCGGACGGGCGCCTGGTCATCATCGCCGCCGACCATCCGGCTCGTGGCTCCCTCGGCGTCGGCGGCGAGCGGCTCGCCATGGCCGACCGGGCCGACCTGCTTGAGCGCCTGTGCACCGCGCTGCGCCGCCCCGGCGTCACGGGCGTGCTCGGCACGGCCGACATTGTCGAGGACCTGCTGCTGCTCGGCGTGCTTGACGGCAAGGTGGTCATCGGCTCGATGAATCGGGGCGGGGTGTCCGGCACGGCCTTCGAGATGGACGACCGGTTCACTGGCTACGATGCCGACACGATCTGCCGGATGGGATTCGACGGCGGCAAGATGCTGTTGCGCATCGACCCGGAGGACCCGCTCAGCGCGCGGACGCTGGAGGCCTGCGGCCGGGCGGTCAATGACCTGGCCGGGCGCCGGCTGATGGCGATGGTCGAGCCGTTCATCTCGAGCCGGGTCCAGTCGCTGGTGCGCAACGACCTGTCGGCCGAGGCGATGATCCGGGCCATCTCGATCGCCTCTGGGCTTGGCTCCACGTCCGCCTACACCTGGCTCAAGGTGCCGGTCGTGCCGGACATGGAGCGGGTGATGGCGGCCTCGACGCTACCCGCGCTGCTGCTCGGCGGCGATGTGCCTGCGACCTCGGGCGACACCTTCAACGGCTGGCGGGAGGCACTGCGGCTGCCCAGCGTGCGCGGCATCGTGGCCGGCCGTTCGCTCCTGTACCCGTCAGACGGGGACGTGGCCCGCGCCGTCGACACGGTCGTCGGCCTGCTCTAGCATCCACCGGGAGGAGAGGAAGCGTGGACATCGGATTGCACCGCCGTGCCGGGACACTGGCGTCAGGCCCGTTCCCGGTCAAGCTGACCGCGGCCGAGGCCGGCTGGGCCTACAGCGCGCTGCGGGTGCTTGACCTGGCACCGGGCCAGGCCGCGGACATCACCTCTGGCGAGGACGAGCTGATTGTCTTGCCCCTCGCCGGGGCGTGCGCGGTGGAGTGCGACGGCAGCCGGTTCGAGCTGGCGGGCCGCCAGAGCGTCTTCGCCGCGGTGACCGACTTCGCCTACATCCCGCGCGATGCGCGCGCCCGGATCACGTCGGCGAGCGGAGGCCGGTTCGCGCTGCCGGCGGCAGCGGCCCGGCGGCGGCTCGCCGCCCGCTACGGGCCCGCGGCGCAGGTGCCCGTCGAGATGCGGGGGGCGGGCTCCTGCTCGCGGCAGGTCAACAACTTCTGCACGCCCGAGGCGTTCCAGACCGACAGGCTCATCGCGGTCGAGGTCCTGACCCCGGCCGGCAACTGGTCGTCCTACCCGCCGCACAAGCACGACACCGACCGCCCGGGCGAGTCGGTGCTCGAGGAGATCTACTACTTCGAGCTTGGCCCGGGGCCGGCTGGGCCTGGCCTGGGCTACCACCGGGTGTACGGGACGGCGGATCACCCGGTCGACCTGGTGGCCGAGGTGCGCTCGGGTGACGTCGTGCTGGTGCCCCACGGGTGGCATGGGCCGTCGATGGCGCCGCCGGGCTACGACCTCTATTACCTGAACGTCATGGCCGGGCCGGGCGCCGAGCGCGCCTGGCTCATCTGCGATGACCCGGCGCACGCCTGGATCCGCGGAACCTGGCCCGATCAGCCGGTCGATCCCCGGCTGCCGATGGCCGGCGGGGGGCGCCCGGCATGACCGGCACCGTCAGGCTGACCGTCGCCCAGGCGATTGTCCGCTTCCTCGCCAGTCAGCTGACCGAGCGTGACGGGCATGAGCACCGGCTGTTCGGCGGCTGCTTCGGCATCTTCGGGCACGGCAACCTCGCGGGCATGGGCCAGGCCCTGCTGCAAGCCGAGCTGGCCGAGCCGGGGACCATGCCTTATTACCAGGGGCGCAATGAGCAGGCCATGGTCCACATGGCCTGCGGCTACTCGCGGATGCGGAACCGGCTGTCCACCATGGCCTGCACCACGTCGATCGGACCTGGCGCGACCAACCTGGTCACCGGGGCGGCCCTGGCCACCGTGAACCGGCTGCCCGTGCTCCTGCTTCCTGGTGACGTCTTCGCCACCCGGGTCGCCAGCCCGGTCCTGCAGGAGCTTGAGCATCCCGGCGGGCTCGACATCTCGGTCAACGACGCGCTGCGGCCGGTGTCCCGCTTCTTCGACCGGATCTGGCGCCCCGAGCAGCTGCCGGCCGCGCTGCTCGCCGCGATGCGGGTGCTCACCGACCCGGCGGAAGCCGGCGCGGTCACGCTGGCGCTGCCGCAGGATGTGCAGGCCGAGGCGGCCGACTGGCCCGAGGACCTGTTCACCCGGCGGGTCTGGCACATTGGCAGGCCGGCTCCCGAGCCGGGTGCCCTCGGCCGGGCGGTCGAGGCCATCCGCCAGGCCCGCCGGCCGTTGATCGTGGCCGGAGGCGGCGTCATCTACAGCGAGGCCGCCGCTGCGCTCGCGCTGCTGGCCGAGCGAACGGGGATCTGCGTGGCCGAGACCCAGGCCGGGAAGGGGGCGCTGCGCTACGATCACCCGCTGGCGCTTGGCGCCATCGGCAGCACTGGCACCACGGCCGCCAACGCCATGGCCCGCACGGCCGACCTGGTGATCGGCATTGGCACCAGGTACAGCGACTTCACCACTGCGTCACGGACCATCTTCGCGGCCCCCGACGTGCGGTTCGTCAACATCAACGTGGCGGCGGCGGACGCGGCCAAGCTGGCCGGCATCGCCGTCGTGGCCGACGCGCGCGCCGCGCTGACCGCCCTGGCCCGCGCGCTGGACGGCTGGTCAGTGCCCGCCGCCTACCGGCAGGAGGCGCTCGAGCGGGCCGCGGCCTGGGATGGCGAGGTCACCCGCGCCTACTCGCTGGGACACCAGCCGCTCCCGGCGCAGTCGGAGGTCATCGGCGCCGTCAACGACGCGGCCGGCCCCAGCGGCGTCGTCGTGTGCGCGGCCGGCTCCCTGCCCGGCGAGCTGCACCGGCTGTGGCGCAGCCGGGACACGAAGGCCTATCACGTGGAGTACGGCTATTCCTGCATGGGCTACGAGATCGCCGGCGGGATCGGCGCCCGGATGGCCGCGCCCGACCGGGACATCTACGTGATGGTCGGCGACGGCTCCTACCTGATGATGGCCCAGGAACTGGTCACGGCCGTCCAGGAGAACATCAACATCACCGTGGTCCTCGTGCAAAACCACGGCTTCGCCTCGATCGGATCGCTGTCGGAGACCGTCGGCGTGCCCAGGTACGGTACCTGGTACCGCTACAGGAACCCGGCCACCGGGCGCCTCGACGGCGACGTGCTGCCCGTCGACCTGGCCGCGAACGCACGCAGCCTCGGCGTCCGGGTGCACGAGCCGGCGAGCGTAGCCGAGTTGCGGGACGCGCTGGCCCGCGCCCGCGCTGAGGACGGGCCAAGCCTGATCCAGGTCCTGACCGACCCGCTGGTCCCCGCCCCCGGCAGCGACGCCTGGTGGGACGTGCCCGTCGCCGAGGTGTCTGACCTCCCGGTCACGGCCGACGCCAGGAAGGCCTACGTGGCGGCGAAGGCCGGTCAGCGACCGCACCTGGCGCCGGGGGAGCGGCCCGGGCGGCGGCCGGCCGGGACCAGCGCTGACCAGGAGGTCTCATAGGTCGAATGTCTTAACATGTTGGATTGCCTAACAAGCTAACAAAGCAGTACTCTAAGCGGGTGCCCCGACCACAATCCCGCGTGCTTGATTCCTCGTCTGGATCCGCCATGCCCCCGGGGGCGCCAGAAGACGGCCAGGCGGGCGGGGTCGCCATCGGCGGGCCCGTCGACCGGACGAGCCCCGTGCCGCTCTACTTCCAGATCGCCGAGAACCTCAAGCGCGCGATTGAGTCCGGGGCGCTCCAGCCTGGGCATCGCCTGGACAATGAGATCCAGCTGAGCGAGCGGCTCAACGTCAGCCGCCCCACCATGCGCCAGGCCATCCAGCGGCTGACGAACGAGGGCCTTGTCGTCCGCCAGCGCGGCGTCGGCACGGTCGTGGTGAACCGCCGCATCCAGCGCAGGCTTGCCCTGAGCAGCCTGTATGAAGACCTCACGGCATCGGGCAGGGAGCCCGCCACGACGGTCTTGTCGGTCGAGCGCGTCACGGCGGACGAGGATGTGGCGGCTGCCCTTGGCATCTCGCCCGGGCAGGCCGTCATGCGGATCGAGCGAGTGCGCGAGGCCGACGGCCGCCCGCTCGCCGTCATGCGTAACTACCTGCCAGCCGGCTTGCTGCAAGGCGCCGACGTGGAGTCCGTGCTGTCGCGCCATGGGCTTTACGAGACGCTGCGCCAGCATGGCGTTCAGTTCCATTCCGCCGAGGAGGTCATCGGCGCGCGGAAGGCCACCACCGCGGAGGCGGCGCTGCTGAGCGCCCCGCGCAACAGCACGGTCCTCACGATGACCCGGGTGGCGCTCGATCCCTCAGGCGAGGCCATTGAGTACGGCGTGCACGCCTACCTGGCGGAGCGGTACTCGTTCCGTGTCGCCCTGGGGCCGATGGCCCAGGCGTGAGCCAATGACCCAGGCGTGAGCCGCTGCCCGGACATGCGGGGCGCTCGGCTGGCAGCGCCAGGCCACCGGGGCTCGCGCGGGCCGCTCCACCGGGCGTCCCTGCGGTCCGCCTCGCCCGGGAATCTCCTGGCCTCGCCACCTCCTGAGTTCCCCATCTAGGCCCGGCCTGGGCTCCCTGTGACCCCCATGTAGGCCCGCCGTGCCCGGGCTCTGCCGGAAATGCCCTGCTCCAGGCCACGGTGCGAGCAACCAGACAAGAGATTGTCCTTACTACTTGACAACCTAAATGCGGCCACGCCATTGTTGCCAATGGGATGAATCGGATCCCCGGAGCAGGCAGGAGCCAAAGATGGACCGTCAGCGCCGCCTACGAGGCAAAATCCTCACCGTAGGTGCAACAGTGCTCGCCGTGCTGCTCGCGGCGTGCAGCAGCGGCTCGCCGGGGCCGTCCGGCAGCGTTAACAACTCCACCAGCGGCAACATCACGCTGACGCTGCTTGAGTCCCAGCAGATCCGGGCCCAGATCCTGCAGAAGCTGATCCCGCAGTTCGAGACGGCGATGGCGGCCAAGGGCCAGCACATCACGGTCAAGCTGGTCAAGGACATCGTGCCGGGCAACAACTACCAGACGCTGCTGACCGAGGACTACAACGCGGGCACGGCCCCGGACGTCGCCGACTACGGCATCACCTGGCTGCCGGACTTCGCCGCCGCTGGCTACCTGCTGAACCTGACCCCGTACCTGAAGCAGTGGTCGGGCTGGAGCTCGTTCTACCCGTCGGTCGTCAGCCAGTCCCAGTCGCCGGACGGCGCGATCTACGGCCTCGTGCACGAGGCCAGCACCCAGCAGATCTTCTACCGGGCCGATGTCCTTGACAAGCTCGGAATCTCCACGCAGCAGCCGACGTCGTGGAACAGCCTGATCTCCGTGCTCAAGCAGATCAAGGCCAAGACCGGCCAGTCGCCGCTCATCCTGCCCGCCGGGACCGCCTGGGCCGCGCCCGAGCAAGGCCTGTACAACGTCCTGCTCGGCACGGGCAGCCAGTTGTACGACCAGAAGACTGGTCGCTGGGAGGTGCACAGCCCCGGGATCACCTACGCCTACAACCTGCTGGCTACGCTCAAGAACGACGGCCTCATCCCGACCCAGGACCTGCTGAACCCCAACCCCTGGCAGCCCACCAAGTACGTCGCCTTCCCCAAGGGCACCATGCCGGTCTCCTTCGAGGGCACCTGGGGCTGGCAGTACGACTGGGGCGCGCAGGGCACCGCGCCCATCTCCGGCCTCACGTCAAAGGTCAAGACCTGGGACTTCCCGTCCGAGACCGGTAGCCCGTACGCCGATGCCATCGACGGGTACGTCTGGGCCGTCTCCAAGACCACGAAGAGCCCGGCCGCCGCGGCCGAGCTAGCCGAATGGCTGACCACGGGCAAGGCCCTGGCCGAGCAGCTCGCGGCCGTCGGCGCCGCCTCACCGCGGTCGGGCATGGACAACGTGGCGCCCTACAGCCAGTACCCGGAACTGATCCAGGCCGAGCACGAGTTCTCCAGCGCCAAGGCGATGAACCCGGAAAGCAACCAGGACAAGATCGACCAGGCGTTCGAGATGGGCGAGGAGGGCATACTCAACGGCCGGGACACCCCGGCCCAGGCGGCCGCGCTCTTCGCACAGCAAGCCACCGTGCTGCTCGGCTCGGGCAGCGTGGAAGGCTAAGGGCCCCGGGCGTCGTGATCAACTCCACTGCCCGCCGGGCGAGTCCAGCGCTCGCCCGGCCGGGCCGCATCTGGCGGCGGGCGCGGCGGGCGTCCGTCGTGATCGCCATGGCGGGCCCGGCCCTCGTGCTGATCGGGCTGTTCGTCGTGGCACCCGCCGGGTACGGGGTGTGGCTCAGCTTCACCAACAAGACCCTCGAAGGCGCGGGCGCGCTCAACACCCAGTTCGTCGGCCTGCAGAATTACCGCACGCTGTTCACCGATGGCGGGTTCCTGCAGTCCCTGGGAATGTCGGCCGAGTTCGTGTTCTTCTCCGCCATCGTCGGCCAGTTCATCCTGGGGATGGCCGCGGCCCTCCTGCTCAGCCGCACCGCCATCCGGCTGAAGGGGTTTTTCGGCGCGGCGATCCTGCTCCCGATGGTCGTGCCGGAGACGGTGGCCGCACTGGCCTGGGGAAGCATGCTCGCGCAAGGGCAGTTCGGTACCCTGAACCGGGGCCTGTCGCTGCTCGGCCTCGGGCCGGTCGACTGGCTGCAGAGCGTGCCCATGCTCTCGATCATCATCATCAACATCTGGCGGGGAATCGCGTTCGCGATGATCATGTTCCAGGCGGCGATCGAGAGCATACCCAAGGACATCGAGGAGGCGGCGCGCGTCGACGGCGCCTCGGCCTGGCAGATCGTGCGCCGCATCACCCTGCCCCTGATCAGGGGACCGATCCAGCTCTACATGCTGGTGTCCACGATCACCACCTTCGCGATATTCGGGCTGGTCTACTTCCTGACGCAAGGCGGGCCTGGCCAGGCCACGAACCTGGTGGCGATCTACATCTACAACTACGCGTTCCAGTTCTTCGAGATAGGGCTCGGCTCCGCCGGGTCGGTCATCTTGCTGCTCGCCGTGGTGGTGCTCGGCGCCGTCTACGTGCGGCTCTCCCGGGCGGAGGTGTAGCGGGCGATGCAGGGCCTGACCGTGGCGGACAGGAAACCCAAGACCCCGAGAAAGGCCACCCGCGGCAGAACGGAAGTCCCCGTCGGGTCACGCGGCCGCGCGGTTGGCCACATCGTGGCCTACGTGGTGCTCGGGGTGATGGCGGTGTTCTGCCTCGTCCCCTTCCTGTGGATCCTGCTTGGCTCGGTTGACGCGCATGCCAGCGTCTACCTGCGCACGCCCAGCTGGACGCTGCACAACTTCGCCGAGTTCTTCACCCAGTCCGGGACCCCGCAGCTGCTCGTCAACAGCCTCATCATCGCGGGCGGCGGCACGATCGTGTGCATCGGCCTCGCCATGTTCAGTGGCTACGCCTTCTCCCGGTTCCGGTTCCCCGGGCGCCGGACGCTGCTCTTCGGCATCCTGCTCATCCGGGTGATACCGCCGACCGCGACGATCGCGCCGCTGTACGTGCTGGTACTCGACATGCACCTGAACAACAGCTACCTGGGCATCATCTTGGTGGAGGCGGCATTCAACCTGCCGCTTGCCCTGTGGCTGCTCAAGGGCTTCTTCGACACCATCCCCGAGAGCCTGGAAGAAGCGGCAGCGGTCGACGGCGCGTCTCGCTGGAGCGCCGCCCTGCGGGTGGTGTTCCCGCTGGCCCTGCCGGGCCTCGGCGCCAGCGCGCTGTTCACCTTCATCAGCATCTGGGGCGACTTCCTGACGCCCCTGGTGCTGTTGCAGTCGCCCAGCCTCTTCCCGATATCGATAGGCCTGTTCCAGGCCTACGTCGGCTTCAACGAGGTGAAGTGGGGCCTGCTCACGGCGACCTCGGTCATCTACATGATCCCCACGGTGCTCATGTACCTCCTCGTCCGGCGATACCTGCTGCGAGCTACCCTCTCAGGCGCTCTGAAAGGCTGAAGGCAATGAACTTCAGGATCGGCATGATCGGCTGCGGCGCCATGGCCATGGGGGCTTACGTGCCCGCGCTGGTCTCGATGCCGTCGACGTACACGGTAGTGGCGGTGGCGGACCCCAGCCAGGAACGCCGCGACCTGGCCGGGGAGGCCCTCGGCCTGCCGCCCGCCGCGCGGTTCGCGTCCGGGCACGACCTGCTCGCGGCGGAGCTCGACGCGGTCGTGATCGTGACACCGCCGCGGGTACGAGCCGAGTTCGCCGCCGCCGCCGCGGCGGCGGGCAAGAACGTGCTGTGCGAGAAGCCGCTGGCCACGCGGCCAGCCGACGCGGCGATGGCCATCGCCGCGGCGGCCGAGAACGGGGTCCGCCTCGCCGCGGCCCACAACTACCTGTGGTTCCCCGAGTACGCCGCGGCCAGGGAGGTGATCGCCCGCGGCGAGATCGGCGACGTGGAAGTGGTCCAGATCAACGCACTGGGAGTGTGGGACAACGCGGGCGCGGCGACCGGCGAGTACAACTGGCGCTACGACCCGGCGGCGGGCGGCGGCGGCGTGCTGATGGACATGATGCACCTTGTCTACCTGGCCGAGGACTTCTGCGGCCTGCCGTTCACCGCGGTCTCCGGCTACGTCAACGCCCACCGCCCCGGCTACCAGGTGGAGACCGTGGCCCTCAGCCGCCTCGAGACCGAGGCCAACGCGGCCCTGGTGAACGTCGGGTGGGGCCTCGGCGGCGGCGGGGCGACGATCAGCGGCTCACGCGGCCGGATCGACATCCGCTACTCCGACGGTGGCACCAGCCCGTTCTCCCCGCTCGAGGCGGTCTCCGTCGTCACCACCGAGGGGGTGCGCGTGCTGCCGGTGACCCCGAGCAGGGACACGATCCCGCAGGTGCTGGCCGACTTCGCCGATGCCGTGGCCACTGGACGTCCGCCCAGGGCCGACGGCGGCGCCGGCCTGCGGACGCTGGAAGCCGTGATCGCGACGTACGCGTCGGCCGCCCGGGGCCGCAGCGTCACGCTTCCCCTTGATCCCGCCGACCCGGTGTACCTGGAAGGGGTCGCCGGGCTGTCGCAGGGGCCGGCCAGCGACTGGTCGCCGGTGGTTCGCAAGAAGCTATTCAGGTAGCAGAGATAGTCAGAGAAAGGCTCGCAAGCTGATGGAACTTGGCCTGTTCACCGACTCGGTCGACAAGCTGTCACGGACAGAAGCGCTCGACCTGGCCGCGAGGATCGGGGCGACAGGGATCGAGCTCGCGATGGGAGGGCAGTCGTGGGCCCCGCACGCCGACCTGGACGCCCTGCTGGCTGAGCCCGAGTCGCGTAAGCGGCTCACCGGGGAGCTCGAGGAGCGTGGCCTGCGCCTGGCCGCGCTGAACTGCTCCGCCTGGCCCATGCACCCGGTGCACGGTCCGGCGCACGTCGACCTGATCAAGAACACGATCCGGCTGGCCGAGATGCTCGGCATCGACAAGATCGTGACGATGTCCGGCTGCCCGGGCGACG
>Ga0335075_10001961_pt1 | contig 33394 bp, 27 predicted proteins | sample Lox_Sample_24_FD_206723 | JGI IMG/M metagenome (GOLD analysis project Ga0335075, IMG submission 206723) | Soil microbial communities from Loxahatchee National Wildlife Refuge, Florida, United States - Lox_Sample_2.4 | ecosystem: Environmental > Terrestrial > Soil > Wetlands | place: USA...
AATCCACAAGGGGCGCTCGACGCCATGGCGCTCGTCAATCGCGAGATGCCGGTCGATCTGATTCTAGCCGGCGCAACCCATCGAGGCCTTCTGGAAGGAGGGCTTCGTCTGCCTCCGGAACTCCAGATGCGCGCTCGATTCCTCGGGCAACTGGACAATTTTGCCAGGCTCCAACAGCTGTACGAACATGCCGCGGCCCTGATCTTTCCTTCATTCTATGAAAGCTGTGGTCTTCCGCCGTTGGAGGCGATGCAGCTCGGCTGCCCGGTGGTCGCCTCGGACATTCCGGCGCTACGCGAGATTTGCGGCGACGCCGCGCTCTACGCGAACCCCGGCGAGCCGGCCGACATCGCTCGGAAGATCAACCTTCTGCTGCGGGACCCCCCGCTTCGCCAGGAGCTCCGCGAGCGGGGGCATCGGCAGGCGAGACTCTTCTCGTGGGACAAATGTGCTCGGGAGACCGTTGCAATTCTCGCGAACGTGCTGAACGGAAAGCCGCAGAGGCGGGCCGTTTGATGCCACGCGGTCTCGTCATGAGTGGCGCCCGCGGCGGGAGGTAACATTTGGCACCGATATCGGAGGCCGATTGATGCGGATCGCCATCGTGCATGAGTGGCTGGAAGGCTACGCGGGGTCGGAAAGGGTCACGGAACAGCTTCTCGCGATGTTCCCGGGCGCCGACCTCTTCAGCCTGGTCGATTTCGTCCCGCCCGAGCATCGACACTTTTTACGCGGCCACACGCCGCGCACCAGCTTCATCCAGGGGCTGCCCTTTGCCAAAAGGCGGTTTCGCTCCTATTTGCCGCTCTTTCCATTTGCCATCCAGCAACTGGATCTCGCGCCATACGATCTCGTCATTTCCTGCTCCCATGCGGTCGCGAAAGGCGTCATCACCAGCCCGTCACAACTGCATCTCAGTTACGTATTGTCGCCCATGCGATATGCCTGGGATCTCCAGGGCGAGTATCTTCGTACAAGCGGGTTGGAACACGGCGTACGGGGATGGCTCGCGCGCGCGACCTTGCATCGACTGCGCCAATGGGACGTCGCGTCCTCGCACGGGGTCGACCGTTTTGTCACGGTTTCGCAATTCGTCGGGCGCCGCATCGCCAAGGCGTATGGCCGCGATGCGTGCGTGATCCCGCCGCCGGTCGATACGGATGCCTTCACGCCTTGGGGCGAGCGCGAGAATTACTACCTGGTGATGGCTCGGCAGGTTCCGTACAAACGCATCGACCTCGTGGTGCAGGCGTTCGCCGATATGCCGGAGAGGCAACTGGTGGTGATCGGCGACGGGCCGGAAACAGCGAAGATACGACGGATGGCCACCAAGAACGTTTCGATTCTCGGGCATCAGCCATTCGAGGTCGTGCGTGAGCATATGCGCAAGGCGCGTGCTTTTATCTATGCGGCAATCGAGGATTTTGGGATTGCCCTTGCGGAGGCGCAGGCCGCAGGGATGCCGGTGATCGCGCTCTGCCGCGGCGGGGCCGAGGACATTGTGCTCGGGCTCGAGACGGAGACTCCAACCGGTGTATTCTTCGAGGAGCAGACCGCCGAGGCGATCGTCGCCGCCGTTGAATGTTTCGAGTCCGCTGAGCATCGAATCCACTGGCGGAACTGTCGGGACAATGCGAAGAGATTCTCGGTCGCGGCGTTTCGCTCCAGGATGCACGGCTTCATCGAGGAGGCGACGGAAGCGCAGCTCACGTCGGGATCGGGCTCGCGGCCGCTTTCGCTTTCCCGCCAATCGGAAAGAACGAGCGGCGAGCGAAGACCGGTGCCGAATCGCAAAGAGCCGGCGATCGCGCTTGGCGGGCGTCACCTTGTGGAGCCGGTGGTGCTGGCAGGTGAGGGGGCAGACGCGCCGGCAGGGGGCGCGTGAAACGAAGGATCGGACGGGAAAGAAAGGCCGGGGCGGCGGATTGAGGGGGATTCCTCGCCGGATAGCCGTTCTCGATCCGTGGGCAGTCGCTTTTTTCGGATGGCGTGGTTCGGTGGCGCCCCTCGAGCGCCCGAAACGGAACGCCGCGTGCCTTTTCCCTGCAAAGCAGCGTGGTTCATGATGAGAAGATTGCATCCGTCCCATGAACGCATGGCTTCCAGCGTGCTGGATCATGCCTGCGTGATCGCAGCGTTCTTTTTGGCCGCCGCAATCGCCTCGATTTTGGAGCAGTTCGGCCTCTTCGTTTGGCCAGGGCCGGGCCCGTCGGACGTCGCCGGCTGGCCTGAGCCGTATGTTGCGCTGCTCGTCACCAGCCTTGTCCTCTGGACCGCCGCGAGCACGTACACGGGCGTTTACCGCCGAGCGCGCGATGGCGGTCCGCCCCGGGGGATGCGCCGGCTGTGGCGGACCCTGGTGTTGTGGGCAGCGGCGACAACGGCTGCGATCTTTTTCCTCAAGCTGCACGTGGTAAGCCGCCAGTTCAGTCTGACCTTCTTCGCGCTCGCCGCCGTCCTGATGACTTTCCGCGAGCTTGCCGAGACGGCCCTCGCGATCCGCCTGGACGGCCCGCGGGCGAACCGCAGGGCGATCGTCGTGGGTTTGGGGCCGGAAAGGCATGCCATTGCCGAAGCGGTCGTGCGATCCCACGACTTTCGGCCGAGCAGCGTGCGCGAGCTCGATCCGGCCGAGGTGAAGGCGGCCTCCTACGATCCGCTGCCGCACAACGCAAAGCCGGGCAGGGAGACGCGCGACCACGCGTTCGTGGTGACTGCGGGTCTCGCGGGGCGGACGATAGAAGGCGTGGTTCTGGGGCTGCTGCGGCGGCGGTGGTGCGTGCACCTCGTGCCGGCTCTCGTGGATACCAGACTATTCCGCTATCGCCTGGACGAGTTCGGCGGCACGCCTGTCATTCGGCTCGAGGCCGGCCAGCTCGCGCCGGCGGAGGCGGCGATCAAGCGCGCGCTGGACGTCCTGGGGGCCGCGTTCGGGCTGGCGGCACTGGCGCCGGTCCTTGCCGCGATCGCGGCGGCGATCAAGCTGACTTCGCGCGGCCCGGTGCTGTTCAGCCAGCCGCGCATCGGCAGGGATGGCATCAGGTTTCGCATGTATAAGTTCCGCTCGATGCGGACCGACGCGGAACAGCTCCTGGCGAGGAACCCGGAGCTATATGCCAAGTACGTTGCCAACAATTTCAAGATTCCAAAAGGTGAAGATTTCCGCGTCACCCGTCTCGGTCGATTTCTCCGTGCGACCAGCCTCGATGAGCTTCCGCAGCTGTGGAACGTTCTCAAGGGCGAGATGAGCCTCGTCGGGCCGCGTCCCGTCGTTCCGGACGAGATCCAGCGCTACGGAGAGTTCGCCCCGCTGCTTCTTTCGGTCAAGCCGGGCGTGACCGGACATTGGCAGACCAGCGGCCGCAGTCGGATAACGGAGTACTCCAGAAGAGTGGTGCTGGATATGGAATATATCCGTGACCAGTCTTTCCGGACAGACGTCGAGATCCTGATCCGCACGGTAGGGAAGGTTGCACGACGGGAAGGGAGCTACTGACCGGCCCCGTGGCGGACGGTCCGGTGCGTACGAAGGGATTCGGGGGTGCATCTCACTTCAACCGGCATTCTGATCATTCCGCTGAGCTTGCTGGTGTTCTTTCTGGCGCCAGGCAGGCTCGGGCAGTGGGCAATTCTCGTCTCGGCGCTGGGGGCCGCTTCGGTCCTCGATGTCGGTGGCGGATTTCCCGTGGGCATAACGCCCTACTTCTTTGTCGCGGCCCTGATTGGGGCACGCGTCATCGGGCAGATGCTGACCGGCCGATTGGGCCTGCCGGCGAACAGGGCGATTCAGGGCCACCTGCGGGTGCTGGTGCTGTTTGTCGCATGGGCGGTGGTGTCGGCCTTGGTACTCCCGATCCTCTTCAGCGGGATGCCGGTAGATCTCGGGCGCGCCGGCGTGGACACGACGTATTTCTACCTGGTTCCGCTGCGCTGGAGCTTCAGCAACGTCGGTCAGGCCGGATACCTCGTGCTCGATCTCTGCGTGGTACTTTTCTTTCTGCGCAACGCACAACGGCCCGGTTACGTCGAGGGGCTGGTCCGGGCATTTACCTGGTGCGGGCTTCTCGTGACCGCGGTTGGCGTCTACCAGCTCCTTTCCTATCGGACCGGTGTCCCGTTCCCGGACAGCTTCTTCTACAGCAACAAGGTCTGGGCCCAGCTTAACGGCGAAAACATCGCGGGAAGCTGGCGGATCAACGCGACCTTTCCAGAGGCGTCATCGGCGGGCGACTTCTTCGCCATGTGGTCGGTCTTCGAGCTGATTCTGGCAGAGCGAAGCGGGCGCGACGGAGGGAAACACTGGTGGTTTGCGCTTGCCGGCAGCTTCATGGTGGTGACCACAACGTCCACGACCGGATACCTCGCCGTCGCGGTCGCCTGGTCGATCTTCATCTGGAAGTATTTCGTTTGCGGGCTCTTGCGGGGGAGGGTGGCGGTCAAGGCCCTGCTCGCGGCGGTGCTATCGGTCGCCGGAGTGGTTGCGGCGTTCCTCCTGGGCGGCCACAGCGCGTCCCTGCTCGATACGGTTGTTCTGAACAAGATGCAGTCTTCGTCCGCGGTGCACCGGTTTGCTAGCGTCTACGACAGTATCTATATATTTGCACAAAGCTTCGGCTTGGGTGTGGGCCTCGGCTCGGATCGGGCTATGAGCTCGGCCGCCTACATCCTGGCCAATCTCGGGGCGATCGGCGTGGTCCTCTCCTGCTACCTGCTTTGGCAGTTGCGGGCGATGGGTCGGGAGGGCACCAAGGCCGGCCTTGGCGACGGTCGGACCGCCATCTGGTTCGAAGCGCTCGGTTGGGCGCTCGCGGTCCAGGTTTTGGCAATGCTGGAATCGGGCGCGGAAATCACCGGACCAACCTTGTGGATTCCATGGGGCATATTGTTGGCGGTCGTCCGGCGCAGGTCGCTCCGGCCCCGGCAAATACGACCTCGGGCGGAGCTCCACGCGCACGCGCTGCACGCCTGAAGTGCGAGGCGGCCGCTGCACCCGTTCGGTCTAACGAGTAGCGAGGATCAGACGGGCGACTCCGGCCTGCGCGCGGAATCGGAGGACGTTGTTCTATTCGGCAAGATCCTGGAGAAAACCAAATGGGAAGGGGCTTTCAATCATGACATCTTCCTTCGCCGCGATCCGCCAGCCGCCCGGCTGTGCAGAGCCGGCTCCGGTTGGGAATGGGAAAATCGACGAAAAGCGAAAAGGCGTGCTTGGACTAAGGCGGAGGCTTTGTGCGCGCCTTTGGCCACGGCGGCTTGCCTCAGTCGAAAGAATCAATCAGGCTGCAGACTTCGTGAGGTTCGTGGGCGATCACGAGGCAGCCATCGTGGGCGAAGATCGCAGGCAAGTATGGCGTGCCGCGTACGACCGTATTGATCGGCCCATCAGCTATCTTGAGTTCGGCGTCTACCAGGGTGAGAGCATCCGGTTTTGGAGCGACATAGAGCGCCACCCCGACAGCCAATTCATCGGATTTGATAGCTTCACCGGCCTGCCGGAGCACTGGAATGCCTGCTATACCAAAGGAGCATTCAATGTCGGCGGTGCGGTGCCGGAAGTCCCCGACCATAGGGTCCGTTTTGTGAAGGGTTACTTCCAGGAGACGCTGCGGCCTTTCCTATCCGGGTTCACACCTCGAGGAACCGTCGTCGTAAACAATGATTCCGATCTTTACTCCTCCTCTCTCTTCACCCTCACTACGCTCGATCACCTTCTCACGAGCGGAAGCATTCTGATTTTCGACGAGTTCGCCGACCTTCAGCACGAGTGGCGAGCATTCAGTGACTACGTCGCGGCCTACGGTCGCCGCTATGCGGTGATCGCGGCAACTGCCGACTTCGTTCACGTTGCCATGCAGATTCTATAGCCGTGCGGATCGAAGCGGACACTTGATACCCTCCGGCTTGGCTGCGTTTCGCCAACTTCGGCTGGGCGGGCCGGACTCTTCCGTCCGATTGTGACCAGCGGAGCGCGATCGGCGGAGGTGGGATACGCGGAGGCGTGACGCATCCGATCCGGCCAGGAACAAGCGCGCGGGCACCCTCGGTGAGCGCGCTGCGGAGCATACGTGATGAGGTTGTTTGCGTTGGACGGCACAAAGGTGTTTGTGTTCCTTGCCTATGTCTTCGATGCGGAGAAATGGCGTAAGCGCGTCGCGCAAGGCGAGATACCGGGCATGAACGACGCGCTCCCCTACGGGTATCATCACGCGGCAGGCGGGGGATGGTCCATCGAGTTCTCGAAGGACGCGGACGAGGGCGCGATTGGCCGGCTGGCCCGACGGGCCTTGATGCGGGTTTTTGGCTTCGATCTCATCCACGCGTGGCACAATCGGCGTTCGCTGCTGTCCGCCCATGTCATCTGGACGCATACCGAGCGCGAGCATTTGGCGGCGCTCGCTTTATTCGTGCTGCTCGGGCGGCGGAAGCGGCCGAAGATCATTGCGCAATGCATTTGGCTGTTCGACCGCTGGCACCGCCTCTCGGCGCCGCGCCGCGCCGTCTACCGCTGGCTTCTCTCGCGGGCCGATGTGGTGACGACGCATTCGCGGTCGAATCTGGCGATTGCCCGCGAAGTGCTGCCCGCAAGCAGAAGCGAGTTGCTGCTGTTCGGTTGCACGTGTGCGGAAGACCTCAGGCCGATCCACCGGGAGCCGGTGCATCGGCCGATTCGGGTGGCCTCGTTGGGCGGCGACATGCACCGGGACTGGGCTACGCATCTTAGTGCCTTTGCCGGGAGACCGGGATTCGAGCTGAGGATTGGAGCCAGCAGGGCACGGCTTAGGGTGGAAGAAGGGATGGAGAATGTGAGCGTCCGCGAGGCGCGGTCGGTTGGAGAGGTAAGAGAGCTGTATGATTGGGCAGATATCGTCGTGGTTCCACTGAAGGAAAATCGGCACGTATCCGGAATTACGGTCATCCTAGAGGCGGTGGCTTCCGGCGTCCCGGTGGTGGCGTCCGACGTAGGCGGGCTTCGGGATTATTTTGCGGAAGGGGAGGTGTGCTACGTGCCGGCCGGCGATCCTGTGGCGCTGAGGGGCGCGGTCAGGCGACTTGCTCGTGACGAGGAGCGCCGGGCGGCAATGGCGGCAGCGGCGCAAAGGCGGCTGGTCGAAGGCCGACTGACTTCGCAAGGGTACGCGCTGCGGCATCGAGAGCTGAGCGAGGAGATTCTCGGGGTTCGGGCGGCGGAGAGCGGACGCGCGACGGCAGCGGCGTTGGGCTAAGGCCCGTTTATAGTCACGAAGCCCCAGAAGGAAGGGGGCGGCGGCGAAGCGAGCGGAGGCCGGGTCAGTGCGCCGTCCATACGGAGCCGTTGCAATAGGCCGGTACCGAGACCGTGCCGCCACCCGTCAGGACGCCATCGTAGGTGGGAGCGGCGGCGTCGGAAACCGCGTACATCTCGCCCTTTGCGGCCGGGTTGCAGGGTGGCAGGGACGCAACGCTGCTGAGCGGCAGCCGCAGGCCGCCGGCGGCGCCGATGCCTGCGGGGCTGGCGATGGCGTTGGTGAGGTGGCGGATCATTCGATTGCCGTTGCCTTCGATGGCTTGCAAGTTCACATGCGCAGGCCCTCCCGATGCGCGATTGATGAACAGGAAGTTCGTGACGGGATGATTGGACCAGATGCTTGCGCCGACGATCGTGACGTTGGCGCTCTGCGGCCAGAGGCCGATCATCGACGGATCGCTTCCGTGGGTAAGCCCAAGGAGAAAGGTGATGTTGTTCATCATCAAGTTGACCGTGCCGTAAGGACTGAAGACAAAATTTCCTGAGCGCTGCTCGAAATGAACGTTGACGGCATGCACGTTAATGCCGCCGCCCTTTATGCCGATATGATTATAGTCGATTGAAGAGTTTGCGATGAAGAACTCGGAGCCGGCATCGTCTTCGATGCCGGTTCCGTTGTTGGCGATGGTGCTATCGGTTATGCCCATTGCCTCGCCGCTGTTGACGACCCCGGCAGGCGCGTCCATTCCCGTCTCGTTGCCCATGATCTCGGAGCCTTCGAAATGATCCATCCATGCGTTGTCGCCGAACTTGACGCCGACGTGAAAGTTGGCCACCAGGATGTTGCTGAACACTTCGCCGTCGGCGAAATCGGTTCGCGGGCCGAGGGAGCCGGATGGGTCGCCACCCAGGTAGAGACCGATGCTGCTGCCACCCTTGCCGGGGCCATCGATCGCGATATCGGCAATCCCGCCGGTCGCATAATTGCTGTTGGTGTCGCTGACGATGACGCAAGCGGCCGCGACGGAGGTGCATGACAACCGTGAGGCAGTCGACTCCGACCCGACAAGGCGCTGCGTCTTTCGCACCTTGATGGACGAGATCTTGTAGATGCCGGGAGAGCCGTTGGGCCGGGCCGGGAAGTAGAGCGATCCGTAGGGATGGGCGTCGAGCGCCGCCTGGATGGCGGCCGTGCTGTCGGCCCGGCCGGTCGGGTCAGCGCCGTAAGCAAGCACGCTCACCACGGCGCTCACGTTGCTTCGCGGCGCTTCGTTGACCGCTGCCGTCTGGGCGTGGGCAAAGGAAGCACTCGCGGCGGCGAAGAAGGACGCGGCAAGATAGATCGGGATATCGCGCATGCTGCCAATCCGCTTTCAACGGCCGAGCGCCGCTAGAGGAGATCGCGATCGAAGCGGAGTTTCGACATCCCGGGTGGGAATGGCAACGCAAATGTCTTTGCGCCCGGCCAAGAGCGAGAAGGCAAGCGCTTTGCGCGGCGGCGGCCGGTGCGTTCACGCGAGCCGATGTTGTCTGTCTCGGCGGCTGATCCATGCGGGTTGCTCGGACGGAGGCGCGTGATGGGATCGACGCTCGCGTGATATGGGTCGGGCCGGTTGGCGCGGATATGGGCGCGCCGCCGCGCGGATGATGTTCGTCACGAACTTTGCCGATCCTGCCGTCGTCCTTCCGCTCGCGATAATCGCGGCGGTAATGCTGGCATTTACGGGCTGGTGGCGCGGCGCGGCGCTGTGGCTGGCCGTGGTGGGCGCGACGCTTGGGACGATGGCGGTCCTCAAGATCGCGCTCTTTGCTTGTGGTCCGATGCGGTTTGGTGGACTGGTGCAGAGCCCGAGCGGGCATACGGCGTCCGCGGCGATCATCTATGGCGGGCTCGCCGCATTGGTGGCCAGGCGGTACGGCGCCGGTGTGATCCCCGCTTTTTTGCCCGCGCCGATGGCGGCAGCGCTGATCGGCTTCTCACGCATGACGCTCGATGCGCATACGCTTCCGGAAGTGGTGATCGGCGGCCTGGTCGGTTGCGCCGGCGCTCTGGCGCTGCTTCTCCTGGCGGGAACGCCGCCGCCGCGGCTGAAGCTGCCGCGCCTTTTGGGCCCCGCGTTGGTGGTCGTGGTCGTGATGCATGGCTACCAGCTTCATGCGGAAGCCGAGCTGCATGCGCTTGTGGTGCATTACCGGTGGATTGCGAGCTTCTGCGGCGCGCGCGGCGCGCCGTAGAAGAGCACCGGTCGCGGCGATGTCGGGATGGGCCCCATAGTCGCGAGGCCCGCGCCGCGTGCTCGACGTGAGTGAGCGGGTGCATTTCTGGCGGATGGGGTGGGATTCGAACCCACGAACCCTTGCGGGTTGGCGGTTTTCAAGACCGCTGCCTTAAACCGCTCGGCCACCCATCCCGCTGCGGGCGGACGGTACCGGAGATCGCGCAGGCGAGGCAATCGAGGTCCGAACGCCGCGCGCGAGGGCCCGGCGGCTTGGCAGGGAAGGGGCCTGTGCTATCCCTCCCACCCATCCGGCTGCAAAGGATGGTGCCACGTGCGGATCGCCATGATCGGAGGGGGCTATGTCGGCCTCGTCTCGGGGGCCTGCTTCGCCCAGTTCGGCGTCGAGGTCGCCCTGGTCGAAGCGGATCCCGGGCGCCTGACCCAGCTCCAGGAGGGCGGGATCCCCATCTACGAGCCCGGCCTCGAGACGCTCGTGGCCGACAATGCGAGGGCGGGGCGGCTCACCTTCGGCGCCGATCTTGCCGCCGCGCTCAAGGGTGCGGAGGCCGTCTTCATCGCCGTCGGCACGCCCACGCGCCGCGGCGACGGGCATGCGGACCTCTCCTATGTCTTCCAGGCGGTCGAGCAGATCGCGCGCGCGCTCACCCACGACACGGTGATCGTCACCAAGTCCACGGTGCCGATCGGCACCGGCCGCAAGATCGAGGCGATGCTCCGGGAGCTGCGCAGCGACCTTCGGCTCGAGGTAGCCTCGAACCCGGAATTCCTGCGCGAAGGCAATGCGATCAGCGACTTCATGCGCCCCGACCGGGTCGTCATCGGCGCCGAGACCGAGCGCGCGCGCGACGTGCTGCGCCGCCTCTACCGCCCGCTCTACCTGATCGAGACCCCCATTCTCGTCACCGCGCTCGAGACCGCCGAGCTCATCAAATACGCCGCCAACTCCTTCCTCGCGATGAAGGTCACCTTCATCAACGAGATGGCCGATCTCTGCGAGCATATCGGCGCGGACGTCCATGACGTCGCGCGTGGCATCGGCCTCGACGGGCGCATCGGTCGCAAGTTCCTCCACCCCGGTCCGGGCTTCGGCGGCTCCTGCTTCCCCAAGGACACGCTGGCGCTGGTGCGCATGGCGCAGGAGCACGACGCGCCGACGCGCCTGATCGAAACCGTCGTCGCGGTCAACGATGCGCGCAAGGCCGGCATGGCGGCCCGCGTCGTCGCCGCGTGCGGGGGGAGCGTGCGCGGCCTCGCCATCGCCGTGCTCGGCCTCACCTTCAAGCCCGAGACCGACGATATGCGCGACGCCCCGTCGCTTCCTTTGGTCGCGCGCCTCGTCGCCGAGGGTGCCATGGTTCGCGCCTTTGACCCCGCGGGGATGGAAGCGGCGCGGCCGCTCCTGCCGGCCGGAGTAGTGTGGTGCGAGAGTGCCATGGATGCGGCGACCGGCGCCGATGCTCTCGTCCTCATCACCGAGTGGAACGAGTTCCGCGCGCTTTCGCCCGCGCGCCTCAAGGCCGCGATGCGCGGGGACAAGATCGTCGATCTGCGCAACGTCTTCGATCCGGCCGCAATGCGCGAGAAGGGCTTTTCCTATATCGGCCTCGGCCGGCCCCAGCCCCGAGCGTGATTGCAGGAGGTCGAGAGGCGCTCGGCCATCTCCGCCGCGTCGATCCCGTCCTCGGCCGCTTCATCCGCCACTTCGGCCCCTGCGAGCTCAGCCCCGAGCGGAGCAGGAGCCCATATGCGGCGCTGCTCCGCGCGGTCGCCCACCAGCAGCTGCACGGCCGCGCGGCGGAGGCGATTTTTTCCCGGTTCCTCGCCCTCTATCCCGGCGCGCGCATCCCCGAGCCCGCCGCAATTCTCGCAACCGACCCGGCGGCCATGCGGGCCTGCGGCTTCTCCGCCGCCAAGATCGCGACGATCCGCGCCATCAGCGAGGCCGCCGAGACCGGCATCGTCCCGACGCGGCGCGCCGCGGCCCGCCTCTCCGACGAGGCCCTGGTCGAGCGTCTCACCGGCGTCCGCGGCATCGGCCGCTGGACCGTCGAGATGCTGCTGATCTTCACGCTCGGCCGCCCGGACGTGCTGCCGGTCGACGATTTCGGCGTGCGCGAGGGCTACCGCCTGCTGCACGGGCTCGACGCCCAGCCGAAGCCGCGCGCGCTCGCCGAGCTGGGCGCCGTCTGGGCACCCCATCGGAGCACGGCCGCCTGGTACCTCTGGCGCCGCGCCGGCGAGGCCAAGCCCATCAAGCTGCCGACGTGAGAAACGGCCGTACCGCCGCGAGCAGCCCCTCGAGATTGTCGGCGTGCAGCCAATGGCCGGCGTCCGGGACGGTCGCGAAGCGGGCGGCGGGAAAGAGGGCGCGGATGATGGGGCGATGCTCGGGGCGAATATAGTCCGAACGGGCGCCGGCGACGAAGAGCGTGGGGCCTTCGTACCGCGCGCCTGGAGGGACCGGGAAATCCTCGATCTCCGTCATCGCGGCGGCGATCTCCGCAAGGCCGTCCCGCCATGAGGGAATTTCCCCTGTGATCAGATTTTGCAGCAAAAATCCGCGAATCATCGGCTCGGGGACGGCCTCGGCGAGTGCGGCGTCCGCGCCCGCCCGCGTGAGGCCGGGAGCGAGCGGAAGCGCCAGCATCGCCGCCGCCATCTCGCGGTGGTGGGGCGGGTAGAGGACCGGCGCGATATCGGCGACGACCAGCGCCCGGACGGCCTCCGCCCGCTCCAACGCCAGGCGCATGGCGACCTTGCCCCCCATCGAGTGGCCGAGGATCATTGCCGGCAGTGCGCCCATCCCCGCCAGCGTTTCGCGCACATCCTCCGCCATCGCCGCGTACCTCATGCCGGGCGTGTGCGGGCTCACGCCATGATTGCGCAGATCGAGTGCGATCACCCGGAATTGTTCCGCCAGCCGCCGTTGCAGCGCGCCGAAATTCCGCGCCGCGCCAAAAAGCCCGTGCAGCAGGCAGAGAGGCGGGCCGCCGCCCGCCTCGCGTGCGGCCAGAATCATCGGCCGGCTCCCTTGATCCGAGCGCATTCCAGGCTTGATCCATGACGCCGTTCGCCACGCTTGAAATGGCAGCGATTCCGTCCTTTATTGTGCGACGCAACAAATGCTGCGTTGCAGCGAGGACGTACGATGACCGCTTTAGCCCCCATGCCTTTCGACGACTTCGAAAATGTCTCCAGCGCCGGCACCGGTTCGCTCCGCGGCCGCTTCGGCCGCTGGATCGCCGAGCGCCGCCGGCGCCGCCAGCTCGCGCATGAGCTGGCCCAGCTCTCCGACCGCGACCTCACCGACCTCGGCATCGGCCGGGCCGACTTCTCGGCCATCATCCGCGGCACCTTTCGCCGCTAAAGAGGCGGGCGCTTTCCGGCCCAGGGCCGCGCCGCCTCGAAGGCGGCGGCGGCCTTGAGCACGCCCGCATCGTCGAATCGCCTTCCCACCACCTGCAGGCCGATGGGCAGCCCGTCCCCCGTGAAGCCGCAGGGGATGCTGGCGGCGGGGTTGCCGGTGAAATTGAACGGGTACGAGAACTCGGCCCAGCTCACCCAGTCCCATTCATGCTGGGGCCAGTCCGCGGGCATCAGGCGTTCGGCGGGGAAGGCGGGGACCGAAACCGCCGGCGTGATCAGGAAATCCCAATCCTCGAAGAACCGGCCGACCTCGGCGCAATAGGCGTATTTTCGCTCGCGCGCCTGCTGATAGGCCGCGATGCTCACCGCCTGGCCGGCGCGGATGCAGGAAACGAGGCCCGGGTCCATCCGGGATTCCCATTCCGGCAGGTATTTGGCGTAAGCGGCCATGTGCGCGGGCCAGAAGAGCCGGATCAGCTCCGGCCCGAGCCTCCCCCAGGCCGGCGTCACCTCTTCCACGCGCGCGCCGAGCTCGGCCCCGAAGACCTGCGCCGCCTCGGCCACGAGGGCGGCGACTTCCGGATCCACCCTCGCGTGGCCGAGATCGGGGCTGAAGGCGATGCGGGCGCCGCGGATCCCCTCGCCGAGCCGCGCCGGATAGGGCTCGGGCCAAGTCTCGAGCGCGCTGTGGTCGAGCGGATGGGGCCCGGCCATCATCGCGAGCGTCAGGGCGGCGTCGGCGACGGTGCGGGTGAGCGGGCCGATATGGGCGGTGTAATCGCCGGTGCTGACCGGGTAGTTGGGCACGCGGCCGTAGGTTGGCTTGAGGCCGAAGACGCCGCAGAAATGCGCCGGCATGCGAATCGAGCCCGCGCCGTCCGAGCCCTGGTGCAGCGGCCCGTAGCCGGCGGCCGCCGCGACGGCGGCACCGGCCGAGGAGGCGCCGGCGTTGAACCCGTGCTTCCAGGGATTGTGCGTGATGCCGGTGAGCGGGCTCTGGCTCACGCCCTTCCAGCCGAACTCCGGGGTCGTCGTCTTGCCGAGCACGATCGCGCCGGCCGCCTTCAGGCGGGCGACGAAGGGCGCGTCCTCCTCGGGCACCACGCCGCGCTGGGTCCAGGAGCCGCGCTCGGTGCGGATCCCCTTGGTGATGGCGAGGTCCTTGATGGTGACGGGAATGCCTTCGAGCGGGCGCGGCTCGCCCTTGATGTATGCGGCCTCGGAAGCCTTCGCCGCTTCGAGCGCCGGCTCGGAAACCAGGGTCGCGAAGGCGTTGAGGGAGGGCTCGAGGCGGGAAATACGTGCCAGCACCGCACGCACAAGCTCAACCGGCGAGAGCGCGCGCTTTCGCATCAGCCCCGCAAGCTCGGAAGCGGAGCCGTAGCAGAGATCTTCGTCCGTCATGCCGGAAGGCTAATAGCGGCGAAGCAGCGCCACCAGCCTCCCTTGGACGCGCACGCGCTCGGCCGGCAGCAGGCGGACCTCGTAGCGCTGGTTCGCGGGCTCGAGCGCGATCGACTGGCCGCGCCTACGCAGCCGCTTCAGCGTCACCTCCGCCTCGTCCACCAGCGCCACCACGATCTGCCCGTTCTCCGCCGTCTCGGCCTTGCGGATCACCGCCGTATCGCCGTCGAGGATGCCGGCCTCGACCATCGAATCGCCCGCGACCTCGAGCGCGTAATGCTCGCCGGAGCCGAGCATCGCCAAAGGCACCTCGATATGGTTCCCCTGATCGCGGAGCGCCTCGATGGGCAGACCCGCCGCGATCCGCCCGTAGAGAGGGATCTGCACGGCGCCCGCCTCGCTCGCGGCCCGCACGCCGGGCAGGCGGGAGGTGAAATCGCCGCGGATGACGTTGGGCGAGAAGCCCGCGGCCTCGGCCCGGACGGGTTGCGCGGGCCGCTCGGCGGCCTCGGGCGGAAGGCGGAGGACTTCGAGCGCGCGCGCGCGATGATGCCGGCGGCGGAGGAAGCCGCGCTCCTCGAGCGCCGAAATCAGCCGGTGCACGCCCGACTTCGACTTGAGCTGAAGTGCGTCCTTCATCTCCTCGAAGCTCGGCGAAAAGCCCGAATTCCTGAGATGCCGGTCGATGAAGACGAGAAGCTCGTGCTGCTTGCGGGTGAGCATGGGGGATCCTTACCTGCCGAGGCGGCCAGCCCCAAGATCCGGCGTCTCGGAACAAACCGGCAACGAGATCAGGCTTCTAAAGTCCGCCCCGAAGCCGCGTCAAGCGATTCCCGCGCGTTTCAAACGCCTAAGGCGTCGAGGCGGATCACCGGGACGATTTCGCCGCCCGCGCGCGCGGGCGCGTGCGGCGGGCGGAGGATCAGCGCGTCGGCTTCGGCGAGCAGGCGCATCAGCGAGGAATCCTGGCGGGGGAAGGGTGTCGCGACGAGGCGGCCCTCGGGGTCGCGCGAGAGCCTGGCGCGGAGATGATCGGCGCGCCCATCGTTTGCGGGCACGCCCGTGCCAAGGCGGGCCTCCTCGGTCGGCAGGGCCGCGTCCGCGAGGCCCGAGAGGCGGGCGAGCGCCGGCAGCAGGAACAGCATGGCGCACACCATCGCCGAGACCGGGTTCCCGGGCAGGCCGAGAACCGGCACGCCGCCGACGCGGCCGGCCATCAGCGGCTTGCCCGGGCGCATCGCGATCTTCCAGAAGTCGAGCGCGAAGCCGCGGCGGGAGAGCCCGGCGCGAACGAGGTCGTGCTCGCCGACGCTCGCCCCGCCGGTGGTGATCAGGATATCCATCCCGCGCGTCGCCTCGGCGGCATCGGCGATCGCCGCGATGTCGTCGGGCGCCACCGGCAGGACCGTGGGCTCGGCGCCGGCGGCGAGCGCAAGCGCGGCCAGCGCATGGGCGTTGGAGCTGACGATGCCGCCCGGCGGCAGCTTTTCGCCCGGCAGCGCGATCTCGTCGCCGGTCGCGAGCAGGGCCACGCGCGGGGCGCGGTGGACGGTGATCCAGGGGTGGTCGGCGGCAGCGGCCAGCCCGATGTCGCGCGCCGAGAGGCGCCGGCCGGAGGGGATCAGGACCTCGCCCTCGCGGAAATCCTGCCCGGCGCGGCGGATATGCCGTCCGGCGGCGACGCTCTCGCCGACGATCACCGCTCCGTCCTCCTCCCGCGCGTCCTCCTGAAGCAGGATCGCATCCGCGCCCTCGGGCATGACGCTGCCGGTGAAGATGCGGATCGCCTCGCCCGGGCCGAGCTTACCCGCGAAAGGATGGCCGGCAGGCGCGGAGCCGATGAGGCGAAGCCGCGCGCCGGCAGCACCCTCGGCGGCGGCCAGCGCATAGCCGTCCATCGCCGAGACGTCGCAGGGGGGCTGGGTGCGGCGGGCGGCGATCGGGGCAGCGGTCACGCGGCCGAAAGCGCAAGCGAGCGCCACCGTTTCGGCAGGCGTGGGCTTGAGCGGGTCCAGAATGCGGGCCCGCGCCTCCTCGATGCTGAGCAATGCAGACATCGCCCGGCCGGTCCCTCCTGCCTCAGGCCGCCCGGAACTCGCCGGACTTGCCGCCCGCCTTGTGGGTGAGCCGCAGCGCCTCGATTCGCATCCCGCGATCGGCCGATTTCAGCATGTCGTAGAGCGTGAGCGCCGCGACCGCCGCGGCCGTCATCGCCTCCATCTCGACGCCGGTGCGGCCGATGGTCTTCGCCGTGGCGGCAATCTCGATCGCGGGCCCCTCGGGGTCCGGGGATAGCTCGACGGAGACGGAGGCGAGCGGCAGCGGATGGCAGAGCGGGATCAGTTCCGCCGTGCGCTTGGCCGCCATGATGCCGGCGATGCGCGCGGCGGCGAGCACGTCGCCCTTGGGCGCGGTCCCGACGATCAACGTCTCGAGGGTCGCGGCCGCCATCAGCACGCGCACGCGGGCGGTCGCGGTGCGCTCGGTTTCCGCCTTGCCGCCCACGTCCACCATCGCGGCGCGGCCGAGCGCGTCGAGATGGGAAAGGGGAGCGCCGGACATGCGGCGCTCAGGCCACGCCGAGCAGGGCGCGGGTGGCGGCGGCGACGTCCGGCTGGCGCATCAGGCTCTCACCGACCAGGAAGCAGTGCGCGCCGACGGCGACAAGGCGGCGGACGTCCGCGTTCGAGCCGATGCCGCTTTCGGTGACCAGGAAGCGGTCCGGCGGGACCTGGGGCGCCAAGTCAAGCGTAACCTGAATATCTGACTCCAACGTCTTGAGGTTACGGTTGTTTATTCCGATCAGCGGTGTCTCCAGCCCAAGCCCCCGCTCAAGCTCGCGCAGATCGTGCACCTCCGCCAGCACGTCCATATCGAGCGCGCGGGCGAGCGCCTCAAGCGCCCGCGCCTCCTCGTCGGTCAGCGCGGCCATAATGAGCAGCACGGCGTCCGCGCCCATGGCGCGGCTTTCGTAGACCTGCCAGGGATCGAGGATGAAGTCCTTCCGCAGGATCGGGAGGTCGCAGGCGGTACGGGCGGCGCGGAGGTGCTCGGCTGCGCCTTGGAAGTGGCGCGGCTCCGTCAGCACTGAGAGGGCGGCCGCCCCGCCCGCGTCATAGGCGCGGGCGAGCGCGGCGGGGTCGAAATCGGCGCGGATGAGGCCGGCTGAGGGCGAGGCCTTCTTGATCTCGGCGATCAGCGCGTGGCCGGCCTCGGCGACCCGCTGCTTGAGCGCGAGGCCGAAGCCGCGCGGGGCGTTGTCGGCCGCGCCGATCGCCTGTTTCAGCGCGTCGATCCCGGTCTGGGCCTTGCGCCGCGCAATCGCGGCGCGGGTTTCGGCGCAGATGCGCCCGAGCGTGCCGGTTTCGTCGGTGCTCATGGGCTCTCCTGCGGGCTCATCGCTCGGCCTCCAGCCTGCTCTCCTGTTGGAGCGCCTCCAGGGCATGCAGGGCCGCGCCCTGGTCGATGGAGGCCGCCGCCTGGCCCACGCCCTCGGCAACCGAGAGGGCGCGCCCGGCGACCACGAGCGCCGCGCCGGCGTTGAGCAGCACGGTGTCGCGATAGGCGCCGTCGGCTCCCTTCAGCAGGGCAAGGAGGGAAGCGGCGTTCACCTCCGCATCCCCGCCGCGGATGGCGGCGATGGGGGCTCGAGCGAGGCCGGCCTCCTCGGGAGCGAGGGTGAATTCGCGGATGCCTTGCGGCGACAGCTCGACCACGTGGTTCTCCCCGGCGAGGGTCAGCTCGTCCAGGCCCTGGCCGTGCACGATCCAGGCCTGCTCGGTGCCGAGCCGGGCGAGGGTCTCCGCCATCGGGCGGGCCCACTCGCGGGCGAAGACGCCGGTGAGCTGGCGGCGCACGCGCGCGGGATTGGCGAGCGGCCCGAGCAGATTGAAGATCGTGCGGGTGCCGAGCTCGGCGCGCGGTCCGGCGGCGTGGCGGAGTGCGGCGTGATGGCGCGGGGCGAAGAGGAAGACGCACCCGGCGGCGCGGAGGATCGGCGCCAGGCGCTCGAACGGCGGCTCGATGGGGACGCCCAGCGCGGTGAGCGCGTCCGCCGCGCCGGCCTGCGAGGAGAGCGCGCGGTTGCCGTGCTTGGCGACCGGCACGCCGGCGCCGGCGACGACGAAGGTGACCGCGGTCGAGACGTTGAGCGTGCCGGCGGCGTCGCCGCCGGTGCCGCAGACGTCCATCGAATCGGCCGGGGCCTCGATCGCGATCATGCGCGCGCGCATCGCGCGGACCGCGCCGGTCAGCTCGGCGACCGTTTCGCCGCGGACGCGCATCGCCATGAGCAGCCCGGCGATCTGGGCGGGCGTCGCCTCGCCCGACATGATCACGCCGAAAGCCGCTTCGGCTTCCGCCTCGGCGAGCGTCTCGCCGGCGGCGAGCCTGCCGAGGAACGGCTTCAAACCGGGCAGCATGGGCGGAACGTTCAGAGCGGATGGTGCCCGGCTGGACAATGAAAGGCGTGCGTACCCGGGCCGCGCACGCGTCAGGCCGCGCGGGCCGGAGCGTTGGCGCCGCGGGCGATCGCCGCGAAGTTTGCGAGCAGGCGATGCCCTTCTTCGCTTGCGATGCTCTCGGGGTGGAACTGCACGCCGAACACCGGCAGGACGCGGTGATGGAGGGCCATCACCGTTCCGTCCTCGGTCCAGGCGGAGGGCACGAGCTCCGGCGGCAGGGTCTCGCGCGCAACGATCAGGCTGTGGTAGCGGGTGGCGACGAACGGGTTCTTGATGCCGTCGAAGAGGCGGCTCGCATCGTGATGGATGGGGCTCGTCTTGCCGTGCATCGGGACCGTGCCGCGGCGGACTTCGGCGCCAAAGGCCTGGCCGATCGCCTGGTGGCCGAGGCAGACGCCGAGGATGGGTACGGCGCCGGCCGCCGCCCGGATCAGATCGACGCAGATGCCGGCTTCGTTCGGCGTGCAGGGGCCGGGCGATAGAACGATTGCCTCCGGCCTCTCGGCGAGCGCCTCCGCGACGCTGATCGCGTCGTTCCGCCGGACGCGGCAGCGCACGCCGACCTCACCCAGGAAATGCACGAGGTTGAAGGTGAAGCTGTCGTAGTTGTCGATCAGGAGAAACATGCATCCATCCTGCGCAGGCCTCCGCGCGCGGTCAACCTAGCTCAGGAGCTTCGCGCCCACCAGGGCCAGCACCAACGCGAGGGCCGGGCGCAGAACGGATTCGGATGCGAAACGTGTGGCGAAGCTGCCTGCGACGATGCCGGGGACGGAGCCGGCGAGCAGCGAAAGCAGGATGTGGAGATGAACCGTGCCGAGCCAGACGTGGCCGAGGCCGGCGAGCAGCGTGAGCGGCACCGCGTGCGCGATGTCGGTGCCGACGATCTTGGCGGCGGGAAGGCGGGGGTAGAGGTAGAAGAGCGCGCCCGTGCCGGCGGCACCGGCGCCGACCGAGGAGATGGAGACCAGGATTCCGACGATGAGCCCCACCGCGACGGTGTAGAGGATCGAGGTGTTGAGGCCGAAATCAGGGCTGCGGCGGATCGCGGCGCGGATGATCGGGCCCTTCAGCAGCAGCATGACGGCGGTGATGACGAGCGCGACGCCGAGGGTCAGGGCAATCAGCGAAGCCGCCCGCGGCCCGGTCGCGCCGAAATGGTGAAGTGCCAGGATCGTAACGATGGTCGCGGGAATGCTGCCGATGGCGAGCCGGCCGACGATCTTCCACTCGACGCTGTTGCCCGCATGATGCACGACCGTGCCGACACCCTTGGTGATGGCGGCGTAGAGGAGATCGGTGCCGACGGCGGAGGCGGGGGAGATGCCGAAGAGGAGGATGAGGATGGGTGTCATCAGCGAGCCGCCGCCGACGCCGGTGAGGCCCACGAGCATGCCGACGAGGAGGCCGGAGAGGGCGTAGAGCGGATCGATCAGCCACGCACCGTGCATCGTGCAGACCCCCTTTCCCCGCTTCTCCGTTGGTCATTTCATGGCGGAGAAACGAGCGGCAAGCGAGGAAAAACTCCATTGCGTTTTTCGCGTGCCGCCGACAAGAATTTTCTCCTGCAAAGTTTTCCGACAGGGTACCCTTGCGAACGCGGAGGCCGGGCGGGTCGCATCGGATGGAAGCGGACGAGCTGGGTGAGCCTTGCCGTCCGGCGGCAAGCCCGGCTACGCGAAGAGCGACGGCCTGAGGCGGCGATAATGCCGGGTGAGCTCGGCCCGGTCCTGAACGAACCATCCCTCGAGCCACTCGTGATAGGCGGCGGCGCTCGCCTCCGCCGGCAGACGGCCGGCCAGCACACCGGCCGCAAGATCGCCCGCCGCGATCCCCGACATGATCGCCTTGAGCACGCCATGCGCCGAGGTCGGATCGAGGGCGGCGGCGGCATCGCCGACCATGAACCAGCCGGGCCCGGAGGTCCGCTCAGCGATCCGCCAGGTCACGTCCGCGCCGCGCGAGCGCGTGAGCGGCGCAAGGCCGCGGAATTCCTCGGGCAGCCAATCCCTCTCGGGACGCGCATCGAAGGAAAGCCGTGTCCACTGATAGGTTCTTTCCCAAACCCGCGCCGTCCAGGTCCAGCCGGTTGGATCGCCGCGGAGGAGCGGTGCCGCGTCGCGCGCCGGGCATGAGCCCTCGGCGTAGCCGTAGCGGGCGATGAAGCGCGGCGAGCGCGGCGGGCTCGCAATACCGAGCGCGCGCGCAAGCCAACGCGCCCGTCCGCTCGCATCGACCACCAGGCGCGCCGCGAGCGGCCCCCGGTCCGTCAAGACCCCGCGCACCGCGCCCCCGCCCGCTGCGCCTATGTCCGCGAGCACGCCGGTGACCGCCGAGGAGCGGCGCACCTCGACACCGGCCTCGCGCGCACGCGCGAGCAGCAGGGTGTCGAAATCGGCGCGGCGGACATGAAACCCCTCCCACGGGCCGCGCCCATCGCCGCCGAATTCGGTGAAGCCGCGCTTTCCGCCCCACTCCACCCAGATCCCTGCGTGGCGGGCATGGATGAGGGGTGCAAGCCGCTCCGTGAGCCCGAGCTGTCCGAGCAGCGGCACAAGGCCGGGATGCAGCGTTTCCCCTGGCCTCTCTTGAAAAATTTCCTCACGCTCGCAAAGCACGACAGCGAGACCGCGGCTCGCCGCGGTGATCGCGGCGGCGGCCCCGCCCGGTCCGCCGCCGACGATGACGAGGTCGTGCTCAGGCACGCTCGCTCCGCCCGCGGCCGGAACCGACAGCGGGCAAGCTAGTGTCAGCTTTCTGTGAAAGCTGACACATAGGTCGTTGTCCAAGTGCCCGATTCACGCGGCGTTTCGTGATCGCTCCGCTTCTCACGGAACTCTGCGATCGGGCACTATGTCGGCATCGACGTATCCGCTTCCCACGCGCCGTTGTCCCGCCGCAGCAGGACTGTGTTCCCGGAGACGAAGGCGCTCGCCTGCTCGAGCACCGCGACGAGGACGATCCGGATATCGTCCGGGTCCTGGCTCTGCTCACCCCAGCGATAGACCTCGAAGCGATAGCGCCGCGGCCCCGCGAGCGTCACGCCGGCGGCCTTCTCGGCCGCCGCCAGGTCGGGATCGTCCGCGGCGGCGAGGCGGAAGGAGAGCACCGCCCAGGCCGCCTTGGCGCGCAGGATCTTCGGCACCGCCGTCGCCGGATCCTCGTGCTTGAAGAAATCGGGGTCGTGGATGCCGAGGCTCCAATACACCGCCTCCATGGCGAGCGTGCGCCTTTGATACTCGCCCGCGTCGATGCGCGAGGTCAGCGCCGCCGTCATCGTCCCGGCAAGGTCGATGTAATCGACGCGCAGCTCGTCGCTGTAGGCGACGACGGGCTGTCCGCCGATGCTGCGCAGCACCGGGCCGCGCACGCCGTCCCACGGCATGAATGTCCCCTCGCCGAGCGGCGCGCTGCCGATCTCCTCGTCGGTGAGCGGGGTGCTCGTCGGATAGGGGTAGAGCTCCCCGCCAAGCCGCTTGGCGGGCTGGTAGACGCGCGTCGCGTCCGGTGCGGCGGCCGGCCAGTAATTGCCGAGCGCGGCGCACAGCTTGGCGTCCTCGACGAACGGCGATCCGAGGCCGTAGCCGGCGAGGAATTTCTGCAGCTTCCGCCTGGGATCCGTGAAATAGATGCCCTGGCTCGTGTCCCATCCGGGATCGAAGAGGCCGGGCGAGCCGTCCGGCAGGCCGACCTTGGAATCGGAGACCGGGCCGTTCGGCGGCTGGATGGGGCCCGGCGCATCCACCGGCTGCGAAACGATCGCGGTGATCGTCGTGTCCTCGAGGCTGAACCCGATCGGCAGCGTGACGTTCGCGGCGATTCGCGTCTGCGAGAGGGCATAAGGCGGGATCGCCCACAGGGCCGCGCGTACCGGCTCCGGCACGCTGTTCTGCCACCACTGCATCAGCCCGCGCTGGGTCACGTCGGGGAAGAAATCCGGTAGCCCGACCATGCAGTAGGCGGGCATCCGCTCGGCGATCGCATCCTCGAGCTGCGGGCAACGCGCCGCGATCCATCCGTCGCCGGAGAAATCGATGTAGTGCAGCGTCTGGTAGCCGCCCTTGCGAATGATCTCCATCATATCGGGGCGCAGGTTGAGATTGTCGATCGCGCCGTTCGCCGCCAGCCGATGGCGGATATTGAGGTATTCGGGAGCGGGCCTCTGGGTGCTCTGCGCCGCGTCCTGGATGTAGCGGGGCTCGGGACCCGTCTCGGCCGCGGGGAGGATCTGCAGCGACGAGAATTGGAGTCCGTCGGGTTCCGAGGTATAGCGCCCGTCGACCGGGAACGTGAGCGGCAGGCCCTTGTATTGCGCGGCAACCGTGAGCGGCGAGGGCCGCGGCTCGAGCACGCCGAAGCCGAAATCAGTTCGTTGCGAAAGCGACCCGATCCGCTCGTCCTTGATGACGAACGGAAAATTCTCGAGGTCGCTGCCGCCCCAGTTGTTCTGCAATCCGTTGAGCTCGAGGAAGCGGTGGAACTGGGCCAGCTCGTCGTTGCGCAGACCGTAGGCGAGCTCGAGGTCGAGATTGCGCCCGGCGATGCATTCGGGGCCGCTGAAGAGCTTGTGGATCGGCACCCAGAAGGCGAGGTCGCGATCGCCCGGCAGCGCGTCCTGCGGGCCGAAGCTCGCGTCCGCGCCGTCCGCCTTGACCGCGACGTAGGCCGCGAAGCGGCGCGGGACGACGCGGAAATCAAACGGCCGCGCCTCATCGCCGGTGGTGAAGTTCCGCCGCGCGGCGTCATAGAACGGTTCGATCGAGCCAAGCCTTGCTATGCCGGCGCGGGCGAAGCAGAGCTCGGCGTGCTGGCCGTGCACCGAGAGCGGCGTGTTGCGATACTGAAGCGCGAAGACGGCGATGCCGAGCGGGCGGCCTTCGGCGCGACCTTGCAGCTCGGCGAGCGTCGGCGGCTCGGCGCCATAGACGAAATTCTCGACCGCCTCGATCTCGGCGAGCGTGGGGAAGCTGCCGAGTGCCGCGCCGTTGCGATCGGCGAGCACGCCGGGCGAGGCGAAGGCGTGGTAGAGCAGGCTGCGGTCCGGATTGCCGCGGCTGATCGCGCGCGCGCCGGCGGCGTCGAAATCGCCGAAGCCGGGATAGGTGCGGTCGATCCGCGCGAGCGGCTTGGTAAGCTCGGCCTTGAGATCCGCTTCCGTGATGTCGAGCTCGCCGCCCGTCGCCTCGAGCAGGACCTGCCGCCAGCCGAGCGGTGCGAGCCGCTTGCAGGCGGCGCCGACGCCGTCGATCAGCGGCCTGGCTTCGGCGGCCAGCGCATTTTGACGAAAGCCGCCCACGAACGTGCCGACGCCGAACGCGGCAAAGCCGAGAAACGCCCTACGTGTCGTCACGAGATTCCTCCCCAATCGTAGGTCTTGGATCCCGGCCGATCCGCAACCGCGGCACGTTAGGGGCGATCGGCACGGCTGGAAACCGTTTTCTCGCGAGTGCCAAATGAATCCCCGCGCTGAACCGCGGGCGCGCGCTTCGCAGGGAGCGAGACCGGCGAGGTCCGGCCTTCGTTATGGCGATCGATTCCGTGGATATCGCGGGTCGCGAGGCGTCTTGGTGCCCCGGTTCCACCGGCAGCGATAGTGATCTAGGGTGATCTCATGGTCGAGGGGAGGGATCTGTTGCGGCCGGCTCTGCGTACGGGAAGCCGCGGCTCGGGTGAGAGTCGGCAATGCCCGAGGGCGTGCCGCTCTCGCGAGAAGCATCGTTGGTTCCTTGCGCTTCATCGTCGTCGCTGAGCCACCGCGATGGCAGAGACCGAGATTGCCCATGACGGCGCGCCCGCCTTCGACGATGCGTTCCGGGCGCAGCTCCGCGATTTGTTCCGATGGCGGCGCGACGTGCGACGCTTTCGCACTGAGAAGGTCCCCTCCGCGCTTCTGGACGATCTCCTGGAGACCGCGTGCCTCGCCCCGTCGGTCGGCCTCAGCCAGCCCTGGCGCTTCGTCACCGTGGACGATCCCGTGCGCCGGGCTGCCGTGCGCGCGAGCTTTCTGGCCTGCAACGCAAGGGCGCTGGCGAGCCAGGAGGCCGATCGCGCCGGCCTCTATGCGCGGCTCAAGCTGGCCGGGCTCGACGAAGCGCCCTGCCACCTCGCCGTGTTCGCCGAGCCGAGCCCGGAACAGGGACACGGGCTGGGGCGCGGCACCATGCCGGAGACGACGGCCTACTCGGCGGTGATGGCCGTGCACACGCTCTGGCTCGCCGCGCGCGCGGCGGGATTGGGCCTCGGATGGGTGTCAATCCTCGATCCGGCGACGGTTGTCGCCGCACTCGAGGTGCCGCCGGGATGGACGTTCATCGGCTATTTCTGCCTGGGCTACCCGCTCGCCGAGAACGATACGCCGGAGCTCGAGCGTGCCGGGTGGGAGCGGCGAAGAGCCGCGCTCTCCGTGCGCCTTCGCCGCTGAGGGAAGGCACGATCCAGAAAGCTCCGTTGTCTATTGAAGTGTTTGCATGGCACCGGGAGAATTGTGCCCGGTGCCGCCGAAGCGTCGGCCGAGCGCGGCGGCGACGCGTGCGATCAGAGGTTCCCAGCCGCCGGGCTCGGTCTGGCGAAACAGGCGCACGGAGGCGTACCAGGGCGAATCGTTGCGACTCGTGAGCCAGCGCCAGTCGGGGCCGTGCGGCAGGAGGATCCACGTCTCCTTGCCGAGTGCGGCCGCGCAGTGCGCGGTCGCGGTGTCCACCGCGATGACGAGATCGAGCGCCTCGATCAGCGCGGCGGTCGCGGCGAAATCGGTGAGCGCGGCGGAAAGATCGAGGAGGCCCGGCAGATCTTCCGCCTCCCCGGCGCGCTCGCCCGCTTGCAGGCTCACGAAGCGAATGTCCGGGCGTGCTACGAGCGGCGCGAGATGCTCGATCGGCATCGAACGGCGCGCATCGTTGGAATGGCGCGGATTGCCCGCCCAGACGAGGCCCGCGCGCGGGGCAGCGGGCAGCATCGCAGCGAAGCGGCGCGTCGCCTCGGGATCCGCGGCGAGGTAGCGGCCGGGCGAGGGGATTGAATCGAGCCGGGTTCCGAAACGATGCGGCAGGCTCATCTGGTTGATCCAGAAATCGGCGAGCGGAAATGGTTCGCCGAGAGGAACGAGTCCCGCGAGCCCGAGCTTTCCCGCAAAGAGGGGGACCAGCGAGCGGTCGCAGACCAGCGTCACGCGCGCGCCACTTGCGGCGAGCAGCGGAAGATAGCGCGCGAACTGGATGGTATCGCCGAGCCCCTGTTCGGCATAGACGAGGAGGCTCTTCCCGACGAGCGTCTCGCCCTGCCAGACCGGCCCCTCCGGCTTGGGATTTTGGATGGCAAAACGTGGCGAGCGCCTTCGCGCCTCATATCTTTCCCAGCCTTTTTCGTAGTCCCCGGCAAGCAGAAGCGCGATTCCCTGGTTCCATTCCGCCTGAACAAAATCGGGGTCGTACGCGAGTGCCGCCTCGCAGGCGGCGATCGCCTCGCCGGTGCGGCTTTGCAAGGTCAGCAGATGGCCGAGGCTCGCATGCGCCTCGGCAAGCGCGGGATCGAGGGCGATCGCGCGGCGGCAGAGCGCTTCGGCCTCTTCGATGCGGTCCTCGTCGGCCAAGAGATTGCCGAGGTTGAGATGCGCCTTGGCGTGGGCGGGATCGCGCGCGATCGTTCGCTCGAGCCCCGCGATCGCCGCCGGCGCCGCGCCGAGCCCGGCGAGCGCCATCGCGCGCAGGAACTCGGCTTCCGCAAGCGCGGGCGCGAGCAGGAGCGCGGAGTCCGCCGCCGCGAGCGCCTCCGCCGGCCGCTCCGCATGCAGGAGTGCTGCGGCAAGTCCCGCGTGCGCGGCGGCGTGACGGGCATCGGCGGCGATCGCCGCGCGATAGGCTTCGATTGCCTCGGCGATGCGCACGCCGGCGATGAGTGCGGCGCCACGCGTCGTCTGCCCCGGCGCCGCGCGCGGATCGAGCCGGCAGGCGGCTTCGGCGGCTTCTAGCGCGGCCTCCCACTCGCCCGCTTCGCGCAGGCAGTTCGAGAGATTGACGAGGGCGCCGAAATGATCGGGGTGCGCGGCGAGGAGCGCGCGGAAGGAGGCAATGGCGCCGGCGCGCTCGCCCGCGCGATGGAGAGCATTGGCGTGCGCGAATCGCGTCTCGGCGTGATCGGGCCGAAGCGAAACGGCGCGCGCGAGCAGGCGTTCCGCCTCCGCGGGTCTTTCGCGCGCGAGCATGAGCAGCCCGCGGAGATAGAGCGCGCTTGGTTGCCCGGGCTCGCGTGCCAGCACCGCGCGATAGGCTTCGTCGGCGGCCTCGAATCTCGCCGCCTGGTGATGCGCAAGGCCCGCGGCCAGGGTATCGAGAAGTGCTGCTTCGGCGGGAGAATCCTTGGGCATTTTGGCCCGGCACGATTTTCCCCGCGTTTCTATCGGGCGGAAATGAAAAATCGGTGAAGGCGCGCCGCCGGCTCAGGCGGGCGCTGCCTGGAGGGCCCCGGCGGCGATCCTTGCCAGGCAGTCGTCGATGACCGCCCAGTCCCCGGCGCGGGCGACCGCGGCGACATAGCCGTCGGGCCGGACGAGCCAGATCCCGGCCTCGTCGGGGGGCTTGCGGAGGCCGGGCTCCAGCAGCGATGCGTGGCGGCGCAGCATTGCGCGGGCCCGCTCGTCCTCGCCCGCGAGCAGCGCGAAACGGGGCGCCTCGCCCGCGCCGAAGGGCGGGCCGGCAAGGATCCGCTCTCCCGGCTCAGGGCCGGCCAGGCCCTTGGCCGTTCCCGCGTTCAGACTACTTGCCGGGTAGCCGATCGTGATCTCCGAAAGCCGCTCGGCCATGGCGTGCCTCGCGGCCGAGAGGCCGAGGATCCGGTGCGCGACGAAGTTCCTGAGGTCCTGCAAGAGATAGTTCTTGACCGTGGCGACGCGCGTCAGCCGCCCGGACTCGGAGAGGACCCGCTCGGCGACGGCGCTGCGCTCCTCGCTGTAGCTGCCGAGGAGGTCCGGGCCGGCGCGACCCCGCTCGACCAGCGCCAGCTTCCAGGCCAGGTTGAACGCGTCCTGCATGCCCGTGTTCATGCCCTGGCCGCCGGCGGGGCTGTGGATGTGCGCGGCGTCGCCGGCAAGGAATGCCCGGCCCGCGCGGTAATCCTCGACCTTGCGCTCGTTCACCCGGAAGCCCGCGAGCCAGATCGGATCGGAGAGAGTGACGCCTGTCGCGCGCCGGGCGACGATGGCCTGGACCTCCTCGAAGGTTGGCTCGTGCAGCGGGCTCGCGCCGATGTCGGCGATGATGCGGTAGCGTCCGGGCGAGATCGGAAAAAACACGACGGAACCGTCTTGATGCCAGAAGAGCGCGAGCTCCGTTTCCGGCACTTCGAGGCCGGCGACATGGATGTCGGCGAGCAGGAAGGTCGTTGGCAGCGTGTCGCCGGCGAACGCCATCCCGAGCGTCTGCCGCACCAGGGAGTGTGCGCCGTCGCAACCGATGAGCCAGCTTGCCTCGAAAGTCTCGCTGCTTCCGTCAGGATGGCGAAGCGTGCCCGTGACGCACTCTTCGGACTGGGTGAAGCCCGTCAGCGCGACGCCGCGCTCGACCTCGCCGCCGAGCGATCCCAGATGCGCCTCGAGCAGCCGCTCGGTCTCCGACTGCGGGATCATCAGCAGGTAATTGAACGGCGAGTCGACATCGTCGAAGGTGACGCGGGCGATGGTCTGCTTGCCTGAAAGGATGGCGATGGCCTCGGACTTGAGCCCGCTCGCCGCGAAGGCGCCGGCGCAGGCGGCCCGGTCGAGAAGCTCGAGCGTCCGCGGCCAAATCGCCAGCGCTTTCGACTTGTCCGTCCGCGTCGCGGCCTGGCCGATGATGCGGACCGGCACGCGATAGCGGGCAAGCTCGGCGGCCATCGTTAGGCCGACGGGCCCCGCGCCGGCGACGAGGACGCATCTTGGCATGGTGCTTCTCCGAAGGGAGCGGCCAGCGGCCAGTATATCGAGAAGCGCGGCTCGGACAGCGGGCTTCTTCGGCATTTCCGGCGGGCCAGATTTTCGCCGCCGTTCTATCGGGCGCCGGTGAAGAATGGGTGAATGGGCGCCGGCGGATTTGCGTTACGCGCCGAGATAGGCGATTGCGCGGTCGAGGATTTGGAGCGCCTCCATTGCCTGACCTTGGTCGAGCAAGGCGAGGGCCTCGCCGAGCTCCCGCGCCGTGGGGTTGGTGCCCTGCGAGGGTATCGGATCATCCGGTGTGACCGGCTGGAAGACGAGCTGGGTTTGCACGGCCTCGATCAATTGTCTCGCCTCCGGCGCATCGCCGGCGCTGAGTGCGCTGCGCGCGGCGATCAGTTGCGCGTCCTCGCGGTGCCACTGCCGTTCCAGGCTCTCCATCGGGGAATATCGGATCGTGGGCGCCGAGACTGGCGTTGCGCTTGCGACACGAACGGGTGCGTGCGGCGCGTTCAGCACGGCGAGCTTGCGTCTCGCCTGCTTGATGCGGGTTCGCAGGTCGTCGAGCGCCTCAGTATTGGCCGCGATCTGGGCCGTGATGGCGGGCAGTGAGGCGAGTTGCCGTGCGGTTTGGCCGGCCTCGTCGTGGAGCTCGTCGAAGCGCGCTGTCTCGGCTTTGAGTTGGGCAGCGAGCGCGCGCACGCGCGCGGCGAGGCTCATGCGCTGCGCGGCGAGGCGCGCAATCGCATCGCTCGATGTCGCTGCCAGGCTCTGTGGCGCCGCGTGCGGAGCCTGCCTCGGTGCCGCTTGCGCGTACCGGGGCGTCGGTTTGGAAAGCGGGGGTTGAGGCCGCTCCGGGGCGTTAAGGCTGAGCGAACCGGCGCAGAATGCGGCCAGTGCTCCCACGATCACGACGCCGGCCAGTCCGAAGCGCCGCGCTCCGCTGCCGCGCTGCCGTCCGGCCGGCGACCAGGATGCGCTCGCGTGCAGCGGAGATTCGGAAGCGCTTACCTTCGGGGCCCCTTTGGGGGCGCCTTTCTTTCGAGTCCCTTCGGGGGAGCTGGATGGCGCGGCGCGCGAAGAAAGTTCGGGAGCCCGGCGTTCGCGCGCGGGGTCGAGGCTCTCGCGCGGCGGTGCGGCTTCGGCTTCAGCCCGGCTCTTTCCCCCGGTTCGGGCGACCGTCGCGAACGCCTTTTCGATGACCGCCCGGTCGCGGGTCGCGAGCGCGTCGGAGACGTAGGCCGCGAAGCCTTCCGCGGTTTCGAGCTCAGGCGGTCCGGATTCTCTCTCGGTCGTGGCTTCCATCAATCGCCCTTTCCATTCGCACATGCGGCGCTGGACGAAGCTTGCGCCGGCTTGCTGCAGCCCTGAGCCGCGGCGCGCGCCTGGCACCCACGCGCGCGCATGCGCTTCCCGCCGGGCAGCCGGGGAAGCGCATTATGCCGCGAAGGCGTGCGAGCACGAAGCAGAGAAAGGCATTTGGGCCGCACTTTCTATATTCGTGACGATCCATGCTCATATCGGTCACGTTTCCGCCGCCCATCGCTTGCAAGCACCGCTTGCCGGTTTCGACTCCGGTGTGCGCCCTCGGCCCAAAGCGCGAATCACGCGAGAAAACCAAAGCGTGATGGCGGGAGGCGGAACCGGCGTGCCCCGCGATCCCGTTCGCGGGCTACGCCGGCGGGGCGCCTCGGCGCCGAAAGCGCTTGATCACGCAAAGACGTAAGAGACCGAGAGCGGGATGGATGAGCAAAAGCGATCCCATTCCGCTCTCGCGATTGCATGCCCGCCGGGAATTTGCGATTCGGAGGCCCGTCCGGGACGGCCTCGACTTTCGAATTGATGAAGGAGATGCCCCGGTGAGCTCAATTCCGTGCGTTTCGGTCGCAATGGCCGCTTTCAACGGTGAGCGCTTTCTGGCGGAGCAGCTCGAAAGCCTTGTCCGCCAGATACGCCCTCCCGACGAGCTCGTCGTGAGCGATGACCGCTCTCACGACGAGACGGCGCGGATCGTCTGCGGTTTTGCAGGGTACGCCCCCTTTCACGTCCGGCTTCTGCGCAATGAGCGGAACCTTGGGGTGCACAAGAACTTCGGGAAGGCCTTTGCGGCATGCCGGGGCGATATCATCTTTCCAAGCGACCAGGACGACGTATGGCTGCCGGAAAAGATCGACCGGATGACGCGCGCCTTAATGCGCTATCCGCGGGCCGGTGTGGTAATCAGCAATTCGGAGATCGTCGACGAGCGGCTGCGGAGGGTCCGTAAGAGCCTCTGCCAGCGGCGCTACCCTGCTTCCGAGCTTCTGCTGCCGGGGGGCGTGCCCGCGGTCCGGTTCGCCTTGGGCCGGGGCATCTCGGGCCATACCATCGCATTTCGCAGCATGCCCTCGCTCCGCGGGCTGGCCGACGGGGCAAGCGACGCGGTCGGTTACGACAACGCGTATGTGACGGTGATCGCATCTCTCTTCGACGTGGCCGTGCTTCCGCACCGGCTGACGAAATACCGCCGCCACGGGGAGCAGGCGACGACAGTGATCGACCAGGCGCCGACGGCGCTCGAACGACTGCGCAACGCGCTGGGAAGCTACGATCGCCACGCGGAAAGAAATGCCGCGTTCGCCGGCGCCATGCGGTTGGTCTCCGATGAACTCACCCGGATTGGCGCAGGTCCCGAGGTGATAGGGTTCCTGCGGGGAAAGGGGATTTGGCGGCGTTCCACGCCGCGCTCCCCGATCTGCGGCGCCGGCGGCTTCTCCCCGTCGTCCGCAACCTGTTCAGCGGCCGATATCACCGGTTTGCGAATGGCGTCTCCACGGCAGCACGGCATCTTCTGATACCTCCGCCATAGAGCGGCATTGGCGTATCCGAGGCGGCGAGCGGAAAGCCACATTCGAGCGACAATTTGTACCTTCGTTGCCGCTGGTCACAATTCTCCGACCAATTTCGTGACGATCGGCCTCAGCTCACCCAGTCGAAGGAACGTTGGACCGCCTTCTTCCAGGATCTGTAATAACGCTCACGCTTTTCCACCGAAAGCGCGGGCGTGAAGGTCTTGTCCACGCCCCAGTTGGCGCGGAGGTCGTCGGTGTCGTGCCAGTAGCCGCACGCAAGTCCGGCGGCATAGGCGGCGCCGAGGGCGGTCGTTTCGGTCACTTTCGGGCGAAGGACGGGAACATCGAGGATGTCCGCCTGGAACTGCATGAGAAGCTCGTTGGCGACCATGCCGCCGTCGCTCTTGAGGTTGGCGAGCTTGATGCCGCTATCTGCCTCCATCGCCTCGACGACGTCGCGAGTCTGGTACGCGGTCGCCTCGAGCGCGGCGCGGGCAAGATGGGCGCGCGTGGCGAATCGCGTAAGGCCCGCGATCACGCCGCGCGCGCTCGCCTTCCAGTAGGGCGCGTAGAGGCCGGAGAAGGCGGGAACGATATAGACATCGCCATTGTCCCCGACGCTCCGGGCCAGCGGCTCGATCTCGGATGCCGCGTCGATGAGCCTCAGATTGTCGCGCAGCCATTGTACCAGCGCCCCCGTGATCGCGATCGCGCCTTCGAGCGCGTAGGCGGGCTTCCCGTCGCCGAAGCGGTAGGCGAGCGTGGTGAGAAGGCCGGCCCTGGACCGCACCGGCACGGTGCCCGTGTTCATCAGCAGGAAATTGCCGGTGCCATAGGTGTTCTTCGCCTCGCCGGGCGAGAAACAGGTCTGGCCGACGAGGGCGGCCTGCTGATCGCCGAGGATGCCGGCGAGCGTCGCACCTTTGAGCGCGGCCGTGGTGATCTCGGCATAGACCGCGGAGGAAGGCATGATCCGCGGCAGGCACGCGCGGGGGATCTCGAACGCGGCGAGCATCTCCGGATCCCATTCGCAGTTCGCGAGGTTCATGAGCTGGGTGCGGCTTGCGTTCGTGACATCGGTGACGTGCACGCCGCCCCGGGGGCCACCATGGGGGCCTCCGGTCAGGTTCCAGGAGAGCCAGCTGTCGATCGTGCCGAACAGCACCTCGCCGGCTTGGGCCTTGGCGCGCGCGCCCGGAACCTCGTCGAGCAGCCAGCGGAGCTTGAGGCCGGAGAAGTAGCTGGCAAGCGGCAGGCCGGTTTTCTCGCGGAACCGGTCCTGCCCGCCCTCGCTCGCATAGTCGCCGACGAGGCGGTCGACGCGCGTGTCCTGCCAGACGAGCGCGTTGTGCAGCGGCCGGCCGGTGCGCGCGTCCCACAGCACCGTGGTCTCGCGCTGATTGGTGATGCCGACCGCGGCGAGATCGGCCGCCGAGAGATCGGCGCGCGCGAGCGCCGCCCCGATCACCTCGTTGGTGTTCTCGAGGATCTCGCGCGGATCGTGCTCGACCCAGCCGGGCCGGGGATAGATCTGCCGGTGCTCCTTCTGCGCGGCCGAGACGATGGCGCCGCTTTTGTCGAAGATGATGAACCGCGAGTTGGTCGTGCCCTGGTCGATCGCGCCGACATATTCTTTCATCCTTGGCGTTTCCCTCCGAACCGTCAGCGCCGCACGGATGCGGCCGCCGCGTTCGCACGCGCGTTGCCGGCGCCGTTCATCCCGCCGCCGCCGATGAGGAAATCGGCAGGCTGGATCTTGGCTTATCCTCGGAGTGCGGCGAAGCGGATCGCCTCTTCGGCGGCGCGGAGCAGGGCGCGGGCCTTGTGGCGCGTTTCCTCGTACTCCGATTCGGGGTTGGAATCGGCGACGACGCCGCCGCCCGCCTGGACGTAGAGCGTGCCGTCCTTGATCACCGCGGTGCGAAGCCCGATGCAGGTGTCCATCGTGCCGTTGGCGGCGA
>Ga0335075_10001962_pt1 | contig 33388 bp, 36 predicted proteins | sample Lox_Sample_24_FD_206723 | JGI IMG/M metagenome (GOLD analysis project Ga0335075, IMG submission 206723) | Soil microbial communities from Loxahatchee National Wildlife Refuge, Florida, United States - Lox_Sample_2.4 | ecosystem: Environmental > Terrestrial > Soil > Wetlands | place: USA...
GTGATGAACGGCAGGTTGATCTGCGTCTCCTGCGTGGTCGACAGCTCGATCTTGGCCTTCTCGGCCGCCTCGTAGAGCCGCTGCAGCGCCATCGGGTCGGCGCTCAGGTCGATGCCCTGCGACTTCTTGAACTCGCTCACCAGCCAATCGACCAGCGCCTTGTCGAAGTTGTCGCCACCGAGGTGGTTATCACCCGCGGTCGCCTTAACCTCGAACACTCCGTCACCGATCTCGAGCACGGACACGTCGAACGTGCCGCCACCGAGGTCGAAGATCAGGATCGTCTGATCGTTCTCCTTATCGAGCCCGTAGGCCAGCGACGCCGCCGTCGGCTCGTTGATGATCCGCTTGACGTCGAGTCCGGCCACGCGGCCGGCGTCCTTGGTCGCCTGACGCTGGTCGTCGTTGAAGTAGGCGGGGACGGTGATCACGGCGCTGTCGACCGTCTCACCCAGATACGCCTCGGCGTCCGCCTTCAGCTTGCCGAGGATCATCGCGCTGATCTCCGGCGGGCTGTACTGCTTGCCGCCGGCTTCGACGCGCGCGTCGCCGTTAGGTCCGGAGACCACCTTGTACGGAACGATCGACTCCTCGGTCTTCACCTCGGCCTCTTTACGGCCCATGAAGCGCTTGATCGAGAAGATCGTGTTCTGGGGGTTCGTGACGGCCTGCCGCTTGGCTACCGTCCCGACCAGGCGCTCACCGGACTGAGTGAACGCAACGACGGACGGCGTCGTACGGCCACCCTCGGCGTTCTCAACGACCGTCGGCTCGCCACCCTCGAGCACTGCCATGCACGAGTTGGTCGTTCCGAGGTCGATTCCGATTGTCTTTCCCATCGAGTTCTGCTCCTGTTTGTTCGCAAAATCTAAGTGAGAGACTAGCAGATTTGACGGGGAGTCAAGGGCAGCCGCGCCACCCCCGCGCAAGCGACCCCGCCACCCCGGTCAAAGAGATCCCGCCACCCGATCAAGCGACCCCGCCAGCCCCGTCGAGCGACGCCGCCACCCGGGTAACGGCGCACTCGACCACCCCCGTGGACGTGAATGCCCGTTCACCCGGCTTGGGTACGGGCAACGGGACGGTCGAGCCACCGGGCTCGACGAGTGTGCCGTTATCCGGGCTCGCCAGCCCGCTATCCGGGCCCGCCAGCCCGTTATCCGGGCGCGTCAGCCCACCTTGAACGCGCTCGGGCACATGCGCTGCAGGGCGCAGTCGGCGCACGCCGGCCGCCGCGCGTGGCACGTGCGCCGGCCGTGGCGCAGCATGTTCAGGTGCAGCTCGAGCTCCTCACCCGGCGGGGTGATCTCGAGCATCTCGTCGTGCATCTCGTCGAACTGCGCCCCGGGGCGGAACAGGCCCAGGCGCGTCCCGACCCGCGAGACATGCGTGTCGACCGGCACGTCACGCATCCCGAGGGCAAACAGCAGCACGCACGCCGCGGTCTTGCGCCCCACGCCCGGGAGCGAAGTCAGATAGCGCTGCGCCTCGGGGACTGGCTGGCCAGCCAGCCAGCCCAGTGAAAGCGGGTGATCCAGGAAGAGCCCGAGCGACTGCGCCTCCCCCGGCGCCGTCTGCGTGATCGCGGCCAGGATCGACTTGATCCGGGCCGACTTGACCTTCGAGATCCCGCCCGGCCGGATCGCCTCCTCGATCGCGTCCACCGGGGCGTCACGAACGTCCGCCCACGTACGGAACCGCTCACGCAGCGCGAGGTAGGCGACGTCGCGGTTGCGGTCGTTGGTCGACTGCGACAGGACGGTCAGGATCAGCTCGGCGATCGGATGGCCGTGCGGCTTGGCAAGCGGGACCGCGTAGACGAGGCGCAGCCGGTCCCGGACCGCGAGCACCCGCCGCCGTGACGGGCGGTCCCAGGCGCGCGACGTGCGCCCCCGGCTACTCAAGCGCGCCCCACCGCTCGCAGGCCAGTGAGGACTGCGCCACCGCCTCGGGCAGCGCCGCCGCGACCGCCGACGGGTAATAGGCCGAGCTCGCGAGGCGCGCCAGCAGAGTCCCGGTCAGGACATCGCCGGCGCCGATCGTGCTCACCACCGCCGCCGGCCGGCCCGGGACATCCAGGCGAAGCTCGCCGCGGAGGATCGCGCCGTCGGGCCCTAGCGTGATCACGACCATCCGCGCGCCGGCCTTGACCAGCGCGAGCGCGGCCCGTTCGAGGTCGTCCTCGCCGGTCATCACCGCGGCCTCCTCCGCGTTGGCCCGCACGAGCAGCGCCCCCGGAACGCACGCGTTCGCCGCCGCCGCCGCTTCGGCCCGCGAGCGCCAGCGGTGCAGCCGGAGATTGGCGTCGAACACGATCGGGCGCCCGAGCTCCAGGGCCGCCGCGCGCGCTCGCATCGTGACCTCACGCTCGTCGGCGCCGACCAGGGTGTTCGAGCTGAAGTACAAGCCGGCGGCCCCCTCGATCGCCGGTTCGAGCCGCCCGCCGAGAGACTGCACGGCGGTAGCGATCGTGTCGCCGTAGATCTGGTAGCTGGGCTCGCCGGCGCGACTGACCGCGACGAGCGCCACCGGCGTCGGCGCTCCCGGCGTCAGCTCGAACATCGACACGCCCACGCCCTCCCGCTCGAGGCGATCGCGCAGCCAGCGCCCCCAGGCGTCATCGCCCACCCCGCCGGCGAGCGCGACGTGGGCTCGCTGCCGAGCGGCGATCACCGCGACGTTCGCCACTGACCCGCCGAAGTGGGGCACGAACGCGTCGCCGAGCGCGACGTCGTCGAGCGGACGCTCGCAGATGAAGTCGACGAGCGCCTCGCCCAGGCAAAGGGTCGGCGCCCCGGGCGGCGGGTCGGCCCGGTCCCCGGACCGGCCGCGCTCCCGGTCGCGGTGGCGGTGATTGGCGCCGCCGCTAGACGGGTTATCGGGGCTCGTGCCGCTCACGCGCGCGGACGTTATCCTCGCCGACGGGTGGACGTCGACGAGCACACGATCAAACTCGGCGACTCACCGGTCTACTTCCGCAGCGCCGAACCCGCGACCGACGCGCCGTCGCTGTACCTCCATGGGGTTCCCACGAGCTCCGACGACTGGGTTGAGTTCTTGGCCAGGACCGGCGGGCTCGCCCCCGACCTGATCGGATTCGGCCGCTCGGGCAAGGGCGAATACCTCGATTTCTCGCTCGACGGTCTGACCGACTTCGTCGAGGACTTTCTGACCGAGGTCGGCATCGACGACGTCCAGATCGTCGGCCACGATTGGGGCGCCGCGGTCGCCATGAAGTTCGCCCACCGGCACCCCGACCGGGTCCACAGGCTCGTCCTGTGCAACGCGCCGGCGCTGGTCGAAGGATTCCAGTGGCCGCGCTTCGTCCGGTGGTGGCGAATCCGTGGCCTCGGGGAGATGGTCATGGGCGCGACGACGCGAACCCTGCTCACCCGAGCCCTGCGCCAAGCCTCCGTCGAGCCGTCCGCATGGCCCCAGGCGCGGATCGAGGCGGTCTGGACCCAGTTCGACCAGGGCACGCAGCGGGCGATACTCCGTCTCGTCCGGTCCGCCGAGGAGAACATGATGGGGGCGGGTGGACCGGGCGAGAACGGTGCGATCGGGACGAACGGAGCCGGGACGACCGCCGACACCAGCCTGATCTGGGGCGAGAACGACCCGTGGTATCCGCCGGCGCTGGCCGACGCATACGCCGCGCGACTCCCGGGAGCGCGCGTGCAGCGGATCTCCGGCGCCGGACATTGGCCCTGGCTGGACCGGCCCGAGGTGGTGGATCGCGTCGCGGCGTTACTCGAGGGATAGCCGGCGCGGTTGGCCCCGGCCGTCGCTGCGGCGGGTCCTTCCGACCCTGACGGCCGCCGTCATCTCCGCCGTCTATGTGATCGTCTCGCCGCGCAGCGAGGACCTCGCCGCACACCTGCTGCGCGCCAAGCTGTTCTCCACCGAGGGATTCGGGATCTGGAACAACTGGTGGTATGCGGGGCACAACGTGCCCGGCTACAGCGTGCTCTTCCCGCCGCTGGGCGCGTGGCTCACGCCGCAGTTAGTCGCCGCGATCAGTTGCCCGATCGCGGCGCTGATGTTCGAGTCGCTCGTTTACCGACGCTTCGGGGAGGACGCCTGGCTGGGTGCGCTGTGGTTCGCCGTGGCCACCACGACGAGCCTGTTCACGGGGCGGCTCACGTTTGCCTTCGGCCTGATGTGGGCCGTCGGGTCGGCGCTCGCGCTCCAGCGCCGGCGCCCCGGATTGGCAGCCGGGCTGGCGGCGATGACCGCCCTCGCCAGCCCGGTCGACGCGATCTTCGCGGCCCTGGCGGGCGTCGCCCAGGCCGCCGGTGCGTACCACCAAGAGCGCCGGCTGGCCCCTGCCCTTCCAGGGATTGGAGTCATACTCGCCGCCGCCCTACCCGTGCTCGCGCTGGCCGTCGCCTTTCCCGAAGGTGGGGCCGAGCCGTTCGCCTTCTCAGCGCTCTGGCCCCTCGTCCTGATCTCCGCTGCGTTCGTGTTCATCACCCCGCGTCGCGACGCCGCGCTGCGCGCCGGCGCGGCCTTCTACGCGATCGGCTGCATCCTCTCGTTTGCCGTGGCCAGCCCGGTCGGTAGCAACGTGACGCGGCTCGGCCCGCTCCTGTTCGGTCCGGTGGCGGCACTGCTCTGGTGGCCGCGGCGCCGGGTCGCGCTCGTCGCGGTGGCGGTCCCGTTGCTTTACCTCCAGTGGCAGGGGCCGGTCCGCGACGTGCGGACAGCCGAGGACAACAGGGAGGTGACCACGGCCTACTTCCAGCCGCTCATCTCCTATCTCAGCCGGCAGCCCGGACCGCCGTTTCGCATCGAGATCCCGTTCACCCTGTTCCATTGGGAGGCGTACGTGATGGCGCCGCGATTCCCGCTCGCGCGCGGGTGGGAGCGCCAGCTCGACACCAAGTACAACTCGCTGTTCTACGACGGCAAGCTGACCCCCGCCCGCTACGAGGTCTGGCTGCATCAGCTCGCGGTTCGCTACGTGGCGGTGCCCGACGCCGACCTCGATTACTCGGCGAAGGCCGAGGCTGCCTTGATCGACCGCGGCCTGCCCTACCTCCACCTGGTCGACCGCACCACCCACTGGCGTGTCTACGCGGTGCAGGATCCGACCCCAATCGTTCAGGGTCCGGCCGTCCTGCGTTCGCTGGGACCGAACTGGCTCCAGCTCGAGGCCGAGCGCGTTGGCACCGCGTTCATCGCGGTGCACTTCAGCCCGTACTGGGCGGTCACCGAGGGGTCCGGCTGCATCGCGCCGGCGGGCGCCTTCACGAGGCTCGAAATCCGGCGTCCGGGCCCGCTGCGCGTGGCCATCCGTTTCTCCCTCACTCGCATAAGCGCGACCTCGCGCCGATGCAGTTGATGTCAGCCGAACATGCCGCCTCGCTAGCATCTTTTAAACATGGGGCCGGCCAGCCCGATCAAGCGTGTCCTTCGATTCATCGAGACGCGGATCTTGCCGCGTGGCTGGATCGACCTCTTACGGCAGATCCTGCTGTTCGTCGGCGCGCTGTTGCTTTACGACCTGGTGCGCGGCATCGTCGACAGCGACAACCCATACAAGCCGTTCGGCGACGCGATGCGGATCATCGACCTCGAGCGAACGCTGCACGTGTTCATCGAGCCGAGCGTCCAAGCGTGGGCGATGAACAAGCACTGGCTGATCAATGGCGCCGACTGGATCTACCTGAACGGCCACTTCTTCGTCACGCTGGCGGCGTTGGCGTTCATCTACGCGCGACGCAACTCGTCGTTCTACTTCGTTCGCAATATGTTCATGATCGCGATGGGATTGGCGCTCATTGGGTATTGGCTATATCCGACGGCGCCGCCGCGGCTGATGCCCGAATGGGGTTTCACCGACGCGATCTCCAACTTCGTGACGGGCGGTAGCGGCTCCGTCGACTTCGGTCCCTCAAAAGCTTTCCTGAACTTCTATGCAGCGGTTCCCTCGATGCACGTGTGCTTTGCCGTGATGATCGGCGGGTCCATGTCGCGCTTGGTGTCCTGGCGACCAGGCAAGATTGCGTGGTCGCTGTACCCGCTGCTCGTGACGTTCGTCGTCGTGGCGACCGCCAACCACTACCTCACCGACGTGTTCCTCGGGGCCCTGACCGCCGGCATATCCGCGTTCCTGGCGCAGCGGCTGCTCGCGCGGGCCAGACCGGACGCGTGGGCATTCGTGCGCGCAACCGCGTGAGCACGCCCGAACAGACCCGGCGTCGGCGACCGAGGAACGGTGCGCGGCGACCTCGCGCCGGTGGGCGGGGCACCATCCTTGGGCCCACCGCACAGGAGATGATGCGCAACCGGCTGATCGAGTCGCGGCTGACACCGAACGCGATCTCGCTCACCGGCTTCGCGCTCAATCTCGCCGCCGCGGCGCTGATCTTCGACCGGCTGTTCTTCGTGGCCGGCCTCGCATTCATCGTCGGCTCGATCATGGACACGCTCGACGGGCGCTACTCGCGCATGTCGGGGAAGGGCTCGGTGTTCGGCGCATTTCTGGACTCGACTCTCGACCGCCTCGAGGAGGGCATCGTCCTGATCGCGGTCGGCGCCTACTTCGCCTCGCAGCACAACCAGGTGGCGGCCGCCGCGACCGTGGCGGCCGTGCTCGGCTCGCTGATGGTCTCCTACACACGCGCGCGGGCCGAGGCGCTCGGCGTCGAGTGCAAGGTCGGTCTCGCCACCCGCCCGGTGCGCGTGGTGATCCTGTCGATCGGCGTCGTGTTCGCCAAGGGCGCCTCGCTCGGCCACTTCGAGCTGCTGGCGCCCGCGGTCTACGTGCTGGCCGGCCTAACCGTCTTCACCACCCTGCAGCGGATCTTCCACGTGCGCCAGCAGCTCAAGCGGATCGGGGCGGACGGGCACGGGCCATCCGTGTAACGAACCCGCTGTTGCGGACTATCTTCAGTGGTCCGGGATCCGACCCCCGCGGGCGGGCGGGACATCAAATTTAGAAAGGCAGCCCCAGACAGTGAGTACGACCAACGGTTCCACCAACGGCGCCGCTCGGTACCAGGACGGCAAGGTCCGGGTGGCGATCATCGGCGTCGGCAACTGCGCAAGTTCTTTCGTGCAGGGCGTCCAGTACTACCGCGACGCCGACCCGCGCGAATCGGTGCCCGGGCTGATGCACGTCGATGTCGGCGGTTATCACGTGCGGGACATCGAGTTCAGCGCGGCCTTCGACATCGACGCCGACAAGGTCGGCAAGGATCTCTCAGAGGCGATCTTCGCCGGCCAGAACAACACGCTGAACTTCGCCGGCGAGGTGCCCTCCCTCGGTGTCCCCGTCGAGCGCGGGATGACCCACGACGGCCTGGGCAAGTACCTCAAGGAGAAGATCACCAAGGCGCCCGGCCCGACCGCCGACATCGTCGAGATTCTCAAGGACACCCACACCGACGTGGTCGTGTCCTACCTGCCGGTCGGCTCCGAGCAGGCGACCAAGTGGTACGTCGAGCAGATCCTCGAAGCCGGGTGCGGGTTCGTCAACTGCATCCCCGTGTTCATCGCGCGGGAGGATTACTGGGACAAGCGCTTCAAGAAGGCCGGACTGCCAATCGTCGGCGACGACATCAAGTCTCAGGTCGGCGCCACGATCGTCCACCGCGCGCTGGCGCGGCTGCTCCACGACCGCGGAGTGCGCCTCCAGCACACCTCGCAGCTGAACGTCGGCGGCAATATGGACTTCTACAACATGCTCGAGCGCGAGCGGCTGGAATCGAAGAAGATCTCCAAGACCAACGCCGTGACCTCGATCATGGGCACGACGCTGCCGGCCGACGATGTGCACGTTGGTCCTTCTGACTACGTGCCGTGGCTGACCGACCGCAAGTGGGCGCACATCCGGCTCGAGGGCCAGGCGTTCGGCGACGTCCCCCTGAACATGGAGATGAAGCTCGAGGTCTGGGATTCGCCCAACTCGGCCGGGATCGTGATCGACGCGGTCCGGTGCTGCAAGCTGGCGCTCAATCACGGGCTCTCCGGTCAGCTCGACGGGCCGAGCTCGTACCTGATGAAGTCGCCGATGAACCAGCGCCCCGACGACGAGGCGCGGGAGGCGACCGAGAAGTTCATCGCCAAGTACGCCCGCACGCCGGTTGAGGCGAAGGCCTCCAAGCAGAAGGCCGGAAAGAGCTGAGAAGCAAATAGACTGCCGCTCGTGGCCAGCGAGCGGCTCACGATCGCGCAGGTGACGCCGTTCGCCTGGGAGGTCGCGCACGAGGTCAACGATTACGTGGGGCAGGTCTCGCGCGAGCTCTCCCAACGGGGGCATCGCGTCTTGATCATCGCCCCATCGGAGTCGGAGCGCCTGGTGCGCGAGAGCCGGCGGGCGATTCGCAGCGACGGACCGTCGCTGCTCGAGCGTGCCGATGGCGAGCCGCTTGTACTGGGCGTCGGCGAGGTCCTGCCGTTCTCGCCCACCCGCCGGCGCGCCGCCTCGCTGCCGCTGGACGTGGCCAGGACGATTGAGGAGGCGCTCGGCACTCTGCCGCTCGACATCGTCCACGTCCACGAGCCCTTCGCTCCCAGCGCCTCGAGCGTCGCGCTGCGGCATTCCCGCGGGCTCAACGTGGGCAGCTTCCACGGGCCGACCGAGCGGATCCTTTCCACGCAGCTCACCCGTCCGCTGTCGCGACTCCTGTTCGGCCGGCTCGACGCCCGCATCGCGAGCTACGGAGCCACCCGCGACCTGCTCCAGCGCTACTTCCCGGGCGAGTACCGAGTGATCCTGCCCGGAGCCGACGTGGCCCCCGATAGGCAAACGGTCCCTCCGCACGATTTCGTGCAGCTGCTGTTCAGCGCCGCGGAGGAGCGTGCGGCATTGCGTTTGTTCCTGCGAGCGCTCCGCGCGCTCCCGGCGGAGCCCGCCTGGCGCGCCACCGTGTGGTCTCCGCGGCCGCTCGCCCCGCCGGCCACGCTCAGCCGGGCGCTTCGCGATCGAGTGGAGTTCGTCGACGCCGAGCGGATGCCCGAGGCGCAGGCGCTGGGCGAGGCCGACGTGCTCGTGCTCGCCTCGGAGGGGATGCGCCCCGCACCGGGCACACTCGTGCGCGCGCTCGCGGCCGGCGTGGTCCCGGTCGCCTCGCGAGTGGGTGCCTACGAGGAGCTCCTCGGGCAGGGCGAGTACGGGTTCGTGTTCGAGCCTGGCGACGTGCAGACGCTCACGACTCACGTGACCCGGCTGATCAGCGAGCCGGCCCTACGCGAGACGAGCCGCGCCCGCGCGCAGGAACTCCGAACCCAGTTCGGCTGGTCCCGGGTAACCGACGAGCTCGTGGACGTCTACGCGGGCCTCGTCGCCCGCCGGCATGACACGCGCGCCAACGGCCGCGTGCGGTCCCGCCTGGCCAACCGGCGGATGATCGACGTCGACTTGCACATGCACACCGACCACTCCTACGACTGCGCCACGCCGGTCGAGGTGCTGCTCGCGGAGGCGCGGGCGCGGGGGCTGGGCGCCATCGCGGTCACCGACCACAACGAGATCTCGGGCGCCCACGCCGCCCGGGCGCGCGCGGACGGAATCGCCGTGATCGTCGGGGAAGAGGTCAAGACCGCCGATCAGGGCGAGGTGATCGGCTTGTTTATCGAGGACAAGATCCCCCGGGGCATGACCCTCCAGGAGACGATCGCGGAGATCAAGCGCCAGGGCGGCCTCGTGTATGTGCCCCATCCGTTCGACCGGCTGCACTCGGTCCCCGACTACGAGCACCTGCTCGACGTGATCGATGACGTCGACGCGATCGAGGTGTTCAATCCGCGCGTGGCGATCACCGAATTCAACGACGAGGCCGCCCGCTTCGCGGCCAAGTACCGGATTCCGGCCGGCGCCGGCTCGGACGCCCACGTGCCCCAGGGCCTCGGCTCGGTGCGGATCCGGATGCGCGAGTTCGACGGCCCCGAGGAGTTCCTCGAGTCGCTCCGCGACGCCGACATCGTCCGCAACCCGGCCAGCCTGCTGTACGTCCAGGCGCTCAAGTTTCTCCAGACCAAGGCGCTCCCCGAGTCGGCCCGAAGGGCCTCGCGCGAGCGCCGCGTCCGGCGGGCAATGGGGCTTGATCGGCCCCGGACCACGGGCCGCCGCAGCCGCAACTCCTGATGCACTCGCAAGGACAAGCTCGCGAGCCGTCCAATCGGACAGCGATGCCGGCGACCGACGACGAGATCCGGGAGAAGTACCTCGAGCGGGCCATCCGCGAGCTGAACGCCTTCTCGCGCGAGGTCCAGGCCTGCACCGACTGCCCGCGCGGCGCGCTGATGCCCGTACTCGGGTCGGGGCACCCGCAGGCCGACATCTTCCTGATCAAGCACTCCGCCCGGCCCTCCGAGGTCGAGGAGGGGGTGGCGTTCTACGGTCGCGCCGGCAACGCGCTGATGAAGTCACTCAAGCGCCTCTCGATCGACCCCCTGGCGGTTTACGGGACGCTGTGCGTCAAATGCCCCGTGCCCGATCCGGTCATGGCCGACCCGGGCTGCGTGGGCAGGATGGTCGAGGAGATCCACATCGTCTCGCCTAAGATCGTCGTGGTCATGGGGACGGAAGCGCTCGCGGTGGTCAACGAGCTCGACCTGTCACTACGCCGGGACATCCGGGCGGCCCCAGGCGAGCTCCAGCGCCTGACGCCGTCGACTGAGGCGCTGTACGTGCCGAACATCGACGACTCGCTCGACGAGGAGGAGGCCAAGCGGTCGTTCTGGGCGGCCTTCAGGGTCCTCGGGCAGTGGTGGGCTGACCTTCCCCCGTACTGACGCCCGACCCGCTAGGCTCGCGCCCATGGACCTGGAGGAGAAGTCCCTCGACGAGATCGGGGATCGGTGCGAAGAATGCGGTGCCAAGCTGACCCCGGCCGAGATCGAGGCGGCACGCGACTCGGGTGGGCCAGCGCTGTGCACGGTCCACGCAGAGGAGTTCGTTCCCGTCGGTGACGACGACGGGTTCGAAGAGGACTAAGGCGCCGCCGCCAGGCGCCGCCGACAAATTTTCTTACGCGCCGCGCCCTACATCATCAGGACGATCTTGCCGAGCTTGCCGCCCTCGGCGAAGCGGTCATACGCGGTGGGTGCTTCCTCGAGCGAGTACGTGGCGGCGATCGGGACGTGAACGGCTCCCGAGGCGAGCAGCGGCAGAACCGAACGCTCGACGGCACGAGCGGCTAGCGCCTTCTCCTCGAGCGGTCGGGGACGCAGCGTCGAGTTGTAGATGCGGGCCCGCTTCTGCATGGCCAGTCCCAGGTTGAGCTCGGCCTGCGCGCCGGCGCCGATTCCGATCACCATGATCCGACCCCACAGGTCGAGCGCCTGGAGGTTGGCCGGGAGGTTCGGCGCGCCGACGAGCTCGAGGATCACGTCGAACGGCCCTCGCTCCTCGAAGCCCTCCGGCGCGATCACCTCGGCCCCGAGCTCGGCGACCTTGGCGCGGTGGTCGCGATTGCGTACCGTGGCGGTCACGCGTGCGCCGGCCGACCGGCCGAGTTGGATCGCGGCGGTTCCGACGCCGCCGGCGCCTCCGTGGACGAGCAGCCGCTCTCCCGTCCTCAGACCGGCCTGGGTGAACACGCCGTCGTGGGCGGTGGTGAAGACCTCGGGCACGCCCCCCGCCTCCGGCCAGTCGAGGTTGCCAGGGACTGGCATCAGGATGCGCTCGTGCACAACCGCGAGCTCGGCCTGTCCACCGCCGGCGACGATGCTCATGACTCGATCCCCGACCTCGAACCGGGTGACCCCGGGGCCACGCTCGATCACCTCGCCGGCCAGCTCGAGGCCCGGGATGTCCCGCGGCGCGCCCGGGGGGGCCGGGTAGAAGCCCCGGCGCTGCATCATGTCGGCGCCGTTCAGGCCCGCGGCTCGGACGCGGACGAGGCACTCGCCGGCGCCGGGCGCCGGATCGGGATGGTCCTCAACCGTCAGGTTCTGGTCTTTGATCGTGACCGCTCGCATGACAGTCCGATTCAGGGAAGGACTGTGACGAGCGTCCCGTAGGTCAGATAACCCCAGGCCTGCTCGGCGGCGTCGTAGGGGAGCTCCACGCATCCCAGGCTCTGTGGCGATCCGTAATACGCCCGCGGCATGTAGTGGACGGCGTCGCCGCCATTGAAGTAAGCGACCCACTGGACGAAGTCGGCGTAGTGCGACCCGTCGGGGTTGGTGCCCTGCATGGTCTGGCTTCGCAAGCGCTCGTAGACCGGAAAAGTTCCCGTTGCCGTGCCCTGGCCGGGGATTCCGGTGTTGGCGGGCGTTCGCAGGACGACGTGCCCGTTGTGGTACAGGGTGAGCGACTCCGGGCTGTTCTCGCTGGCCACCGCATAGCTGTAGCCGCTCGTGTTGAACTGGCGGTGGGCGCGAGCGCTCAGCAGTGCTTGCCACACGGCGGCGGTGGCGACCCCGTCCATAGCGAGCCCGTGCTGGGACTCGAAGCTCATGATCGCCCCTCGAAGTACGGTGGACTCCTCGCCGGTCCACAGCGCCCGCAGCTGCGATGGCCACTCGGTGCCGAGCTCCAGTCGCCCGGCCGGCGGCTGGAAGATCGCCCGAAGCTGGCCCGCGGTGTCCTCGGGCCGCGGTTGATGCTTGATCGAGGTCAGATGAACGGGCAGGAACCGGAGCTCCGCGAGCAGCTGGATGAGCCGCACGGTCGACCCGTTCTCCACCACGAACGTGGCAGCGGCGGCCTTGCCCAAGGTGGCGCCGTCGGTGGCGGCCAGACCCTTCGGGACGGTGATGCGCACGGTGGTGCCGGGGAGGTATCCCCCGGTCGGGGTGAAGCTCAGCGTCGTCGGGTTCGGCTGCGACCACGTGCCGGGGGTCGACGGGGAGAGCTTGGGCTCAGACCGCGCGCTCACCGGGGCGAGCGGCGCGGAGAACCGAAGCACGATGGTCGCGTCGCCCGGGACCGTGCCCTTCGGAGTGACGCCCACCAGCCGCAACGCCGGCGCGCCGGTGGCCGCCCCGGCCTGTGCGACCCCAACGGCCAGTAGTGCGGCGGCGGCCAGCACGACGGCACGGACGGTGCGAACCCTCATCACAACAGGATTACCCACGATCGAGTACCGCCACCGCCTCGATGTGCGGCGTCTGCGGGAACATGTCGACGGGCCGTACTTTGCCCAGCTCATATCCCGCTTCGGCGAGCTGCGCGGCGTTCGGGGCCAGCGTGGTCGGGTTGCAGGACACGTACACGATCCGGCGGGGTGCTGCCTCGATGATCCGGCGCACCACCTTCTGTGAGAGACCCGATCGGGGCGGGTCAACCACGAGCACATCCGGCCGGCCGGCGCGCTCCACGAGCTCGCGCATGGCCAGGCGGACGTCGCCGGCGAAGAAGTGCGCGTTCTCGATCTCGTTGCGGCGGGCGCCCGCGATCGCGTCGGCGATCGCCTCCTCGATCAGCTCGAGCCCCCACACCTCGGCGGCTCGCGGCGCCATCAGCAGCCCGATCGTCCCGATCCCGCAGTAAAGGTCGAAGACACGGTCCGTGCCCGAGGGCTGCGCGTAGTCCAGCGCCAGCCCGCACAGGCGCTCGGCCATCTCGGTGTTGGTCTGAAAGAAAGCGCTCGGGGAGATATGCATTCGAAGGCCACCGATCTCCTCCTTCAGCCGGTCGCGCCCGCTGATCAGTGACGTTTCGCCGGTCTGTGTCGTCTCGGCCACGCTGTCGGTCTGGGTCCAGAGCAGACCACCCACAGGATCCGCCGCCTTGGCCAGACCCTCGGTGTCGAGCCGTCCGGGGCTCGTGACAAGCCGCACTTGGAGGTCCCCGGTGCGCCGGCCCTCCCGTACCACGAGGTTGCGCAGGAGCCCGTCACCGGTCCGGCGGTCGTATGCACTGAGACCCTCCGAGCGGCACCACGCCGCCACCCGCTCGCGCGCCGCGTTGCCGTCCTGCGAGGCGAGCAGGCAGTCGGTGACCTCGACGATCTCCTCCCAGCGACCGGGGGCGTGGAACCCGCACACGAGCCGCCCGGCCGCGTCGGTCCCGAACGAGTACTCGAGCTTGTTGCGGTAGCGCCACTGCTCGACGGCGGGGATGATCGGCTCGAGCTCGTAGCCCTCGAGCCGCCCGATACGGCGCAGAGCATCGTCGACCTGCTCCTGCTTGACCTCGAGCTGGCGCTCGTAGGGGAGCACCTGCCACGGCGCGCCCGGATGGTCGGCTCGAGGCGCGATCCGCTCCGGGCTTGGCTCGACGATCTCGATCGCGCGAGCCTGGGCGTAGGCGCGCTTGGAGTTCTGCACCTCGGCACGGACACGGTCGCCGGGGATGCCGTCCTGGACGAACACCACGTATCCGTCGAGGCGCGCCACGCCGGCGCCCCCGAACGCGAGCGACTGCACGGTGAGGTCTAGTACATCGCCCCGGGCAGGGCGGCGGGTCGCGGTGGCACGCTCCATGTGTCCCTAGGATGGCAGCCGGTCGATCGCGACGCGAACCGCCGCCGGATCGGCGTCGAGCCCGAGCAGGATCCTGGCCCCGGCCCCGCCCCGCTCGTGGACGAGCGCGAGCAGCAGGTGCTCGGTCCCGACCGGCTGATCGCGCATCGACGCCTCGCGCCCGGCCCGCTCGATCGTGTCCAGAGCCCGGCCCGTGAACGAGAGCTCGCCTGTCGGCGCCTCTACCCCCACGCCCATCATCCGGACCACGGCGGCCCGGACGTCGTCGTGAGCGACCCCGAACGTGGCCAGGACCTGGGCCCCGGTGCCCTCGGGGACGCGCAGGACCCCGAGCAGGATGTGCTCGGTTCCCACGAAGCTGTGACGCAGCCCGCGCGCCTCGTCATGGGCGCGCTCCAGGGCCGTGCGCGCCGACCGTGTGAAGTGCTCGTCCAGGCTCAGTTGAGGTGTTTGTCGATGGCCGCGAGCACGGACTTGCGGTTCGCGTGCCGTCGCTCATAGTCGCGCACCTTGCGTAGCTCGGCCGGCGACAGGCCGTCGAGCCGGAGCTGCACCTGAGCGGCGGTCAGATCGTCGTAGCCGAGAACCGGAAACGACTGCCCGGCGCTGACGGTCCTCCGAGCCCGGTCCGCGCTTCGGAGCAGAAGATCGAGCGACTCGCTCCGCCGCGCACGCGACGTGGCCGATCCGAGCTGCTGGCGACCTCGACCGAGAACCCGCTCGACGTCGGACATGAGCTGGTCGGTCTGCTGGCGGCCGCGGTTGACCAGCTCGGTCGCCAGCTCGTTGGCGTCCGACCGCGTCACCCGACCGCGAGCGGCCGCGTCGTCGAGCACCTCCTGAATCCGTTCGCGGCTGAGCACGACCAACCCGAGCGGCCGAATGATCCGGCTCACGAGCTGCTCAGCCAGCCCACCCAGGCCGTCGGGTGCGTCGGCGCCATGATTGGCGGCGTTGGATCTGTTCGCTGAGCGCGACGCGCTGCTCCCGCGCGACCCGCCCGACTTCGATTTCGGTGACGGCATGTTTTCGGCTCTCCTCTCCGAAAGCTCCAGCTGAGCGTACCCAACCGCCGAGGCGATCACCGCCGGTTCATTCCCATCCGTCAGGCACCGATGAGCAGCTCGAGCAGCGCCTTCTGGGCGTGGCGCCGGTTCTCGGCCTGGTCCCAGATCCGCTGGCGATCGCCATACAGGACGTGCTCGGTGATCTCCTCCCCGGGGTGCGCGGGCAGGCAGTGCAGTGCAATCGCGCCGGGCGCGCCGAGGTCGAGCAGCTCGTCGGTAAGTGCGTAGGGAGCCAGCGTGCGCCGGCGTTCCGCGGCCGAGTCGGGATCGTCGCTCATGCTCACCCACACGTCGGTGTAGACGGCGTGGGCGCCTCGTGCGGCCTCGTGGGGATCGTCGGTTAGGGCGCCGGGAACCCCTGGCTCGAGCTGAAAGCCATTGGGCGAGGCGACCCGGACCTCGACGCCCGCCGTCGCGCCGACGGCGACGAGCGAGCGCGCGACGTTGTTGCCGTCGCCGACGTAAGCGACGGTCAACCCGTCGAGCTGTCCAAACGCCTCGCGGAGGGTGAGGAGATCGGCCAGTACCTGGATCGGATGATGGCGCGGGCTCAGCATGTTGATCACCGGGACGCTCGCGTGCGCGGCGACGTCGGCGATCAGCTCCTCGCGGCCGGTCCGGATCCCGATCGCCGCCACGTGGCGCGAGAGCACGTAGGCCGTGTCACGCGCGGACTCACCACGCGAGAGTTGGAGGTCCTCCGAGCGCAGCACCATCGGGTGCCCTCCGAGCTCGGTGACCCCGGCCTCGAACGAGACGCGCGTGCGCGTCGATGGCTTCTCGAAGATCAGCGCTACCGTGCGCCGGCGCAGCAGGTCGGAGCTGTACGGCGCCGCCTTGAGCTCGAGCGCGCGCTCAAGCAGGCCGTTGAGCTCATCGGCGCTCAGCTCAGTCCCGGTGATGAAATGGCGCGCCAAGCGACGAGTGTACGTTGAGTTGCCGCCGATGCGCGTGCTGACCTGGAACCTCTTTCACGGGCGGGCGGTCCCGCCCGCCGGGCGCTACCTGCTCGACGAGTTCGCCGGCGCCCTCGCCGGCTGGGAGTGGGACGTGGCGCTGCTCCAGGAGGTGCCGCCGTGGTGGCCTTCGCTCCTGGCCGATCGCCTTGGCGCCGACCAACGCCTGGTGCTGACCTCGCGCAACGCGCTGCTGCCCGCCCGGCGCGCGATCGCGATCCGATGGCCGGACCTGATCAAGTCCAACGGCGGCGGCGCCAATGCGATCCTCGTCCGGGGCGATTCCGTGGCCGAGCATCGGTGGCGCCGGCTGTGCGTATGGCCCGAGCGCCGCTGGGTGCACGGCGTGCGGCTTGAGCACGCCGGGGCGTGGGTGGCGAACCTCCACGGTGGCGGTCCGATGCGCGACGCCGAGCGAGCCGCCACGACCGCCCTGGAGTGGGCCGGTGCAGCCCCGGTCGTGCTAGGCGGGGACTTCAACATCCGCGATCTCTCGCTCGGCGAGTTCGCCTACGCGGGCGGCCACGACGTCGACCTCGTCTTCGCGCGAGGGCTTCTGACCGGCCCGACCGAGGTGCTCGATCGCGGACCGCTCTCGGACCATGCGCCGGTGATCGTGAGAGTATTTCGATAGAATTACTTTAGATGTCTGCGGCGGTCCATTGGTTCCTGCCCACCAACGGCGACTCGCGCTCCGACCTGAGCCTAGGCAATGCGGTTGGTGTTCGCGGATCCCGGGCGAACGAAGATGGGACCTCTCGCGAGCCCGGCATCGCCTACATCGGGCAGGTCGCTCGCTCGGCCGAGCAGCTTGGCTTCCGGGCCGCCCTGACCCCGACGAGCTCGTGGTGCGAGGACGCCTGGATCCTCACCGCGGGACTGACGCAGGTGACCGAGCGCCTGCGCTTCCTCGTCGCGTTCCGCCCGGGGCTGCAGTCGCCCACGCTGGCCGCCCAGATGGCCGCCACCTTTCAGCGGATGTCCGGCGACCGACTGCTCTTGAACGTGGTGACAGGCGGGGACGACGCCGAGCAGCGGCGTTTCGGCGACCACCTCGACAAGCGCGAGCGCTACGCACGCACGGGCGAGTTCCTGCACATCGTCCGGGAACTGTGGTCGGGCGAGCCGGTCGACTTCGACGGCGATCACTACCACGTAGAGGACGCGCAGCTGTACGCGCAACCACGCTGGCCCGACATCTATTTCGGCGGCTCGTCGCCGGAGGCGATCGACGTGGCCGCGCGCCACGCCGATGTGTATCTCACCTGGGGCGAGCCTCCGGCCCAGGTGTCCGAGAAGCTCGATCGCGTCCGGGCCGCCGCGTCCGTCCACGGCCGCGAGCTGCGCTTCGGCATCCGACTGCACGCGATCGCCCGCGATAGGTCCGAGGACGCCTGGGAGGAGGCCGATCGCCTGCTGGCCGGCCTGGATCCGGAGGCCATCGCGCGGGCTCAAGCCTCGCAGCGCGCCTCTCAGTCCGAGGGTCAGCGGCGGATGACCGCCCTGCACGGCGGTCGTACGGATGACCTCGAAGTGTCACCCAACCTGTGGGCGGGGGTGGGGCTCGTCCGCGGGGGGGCCGGCACCGCCCTGGTGGGCAGCCACGAAGAGGTGGCCGACCGGATCGAGGAGTACCACGGGCTGGGCATCAACGAGTTCATCCTCTCGGGCTATCCCCACCTGGAGGAGGCGTACCGCGTGGGCGAGGGCGTGCTGCCGGCGCTGCGCCGGCGCGGTCTGCTTGATGAGGTCACGGACCGCACCCTGAGTGCCGTCTAGCGGTCGCGTCGGATAACACGAGAGTGATGGGTTGACGGCGCCCGCCCATTCGAGCTACTCTGTGCGCATACTCAAGTATTTCGATCGAATTTCCTAACTATTCGCGGAAGGTAGGGGACGTGAGCCTGACCAACCCCCGGACGCTGCCGCTCCCGGGCCGCATCCACAGAAACGACGCGACGACCAGTGGGCGCGGCGAGCGGCGCCGGGGTGCGTCGTGGCATCGCCTCATCAGCCCCCTCGTGGTGCTGGTGGTGTGGCAGCTGGCCAGCACCGCCGGCGTGATCTCGGCTCAGAAGCTGCCGCCGCCGACCAAGGTCTGGCACACGGCGGTCCAGCTCGTCACGACCAACTCCGCCGCCTACGGGACGCTCCAGCATGCGATGCTGATCTCGCTAGAGCGCATCGCCATGGGCTTCGCCCTCGGGGGCGGCGTCGCCGTTCTGCTGGCGGTCATCGCCGGACTGAGCCGCGCGGGCGAGAACGCCGTGGACCCGCTCATGCAGATGGTGCGGACCTTGCCGCTGTTCGGCCTGATCCCCGTGTTCATCATCTGGTTCGGGATCGGGCAATTCCCGAAGGTCCTGCTGATCGCGCTGGCCGCGGCGATCCCGCTGTACCTCAATACCTTCTCGGGCATCCGTGGGGTGGATGGTCGCCTCGGCGAGCTCGGCCGCACCCTGGGCCTGCGCCGCGGCGAGATGTTGCGCCACATCATCCTGCCCGGAGCCCTGCCCGAGGCGCTGGTCGGACTGCGCCAGAGCCTCGGCTTGGCCTGGCTGTCGCTGGTCGTCGCCGAGCAGCTGAACGCCAACGCCGGCCTTGGCTACATCATCAACCAGGCGACGCAGTTCCTCCAGAACGACGTCATCTTCGTGGCGCTTCTGGTCTACACGATCCTCGGGCTGCTGACCGACTGGCTCGTGCGACTGCTCGAACGGAGGGCCCTGGCGTGGCGCCGCGGCTTGTTGGCTTCGTAGTCGGCACCACGAGCCCCGGCCAGACCGGCGCGGACGAGCCGTCCACCACGGTCGCCCGGCTGCACGACGTGCATCGCTCGTTCGACGAGCGCAGCGTGCTCGTGTCCCTTGACCTCGAGATCGGGGCCGGCGAGTTCGTCGCGATGCTCGGACGAAGCGGCTCGGGCAAGTCGACGTTGCTGCGCGCGCTCGCGGGACTCGACGAGCGGGTGCAGGGTGAGATCGACGTGACCGGCACGGTCGCGGTGGCGTTCCAGGACGCCCGCCTCGTTCCCTGGAAGCGCGTCCACGCGAACGTGAGCCTCGGGCTGCGTCGGCCGGATCGGGACAACGTGGCGAGAGACGCGCTCGAAGAGGTCGGCCTCACCGACCACCTCGACGCGTGGCCACTCACCTTGTCCGGCGGCGAGGCTCAGCGCGTGTCGCTGGCGCGGGCACTCGTCCGCGACCCCGCGCTGCTGCTCCTCGACGAACCATTCGGCGCGCTCGACGCGCTAACGCGGATCGCGATGCACGACCTCGTCCTAAGCCTGTGGGATCGCCATCGCCCGGCGGTGCTGTTCGTGACACACGACGTGGACGAAGCCCTCAGCCTCGCCGACCGCGTGGTCGTCCTGCGCGGGGGACGGATCGGATACCAGGCGCGACTCGACTCCGAGCGGCCTCGCGAGCGCGAACACCCGGAGCTGGTGGAGCTGCGGCGGCGGCTCCTCCGAGAGCTCGACATCGACACGAAGGGAGCAACAACATGAGCATCCGGAAGATCAGATTGGCCGGGGCGCTGCTGCTGTGCACGCTCTTCGTGACGGCATGCGGATCGAGCGGAAGTTCCTCGGGCCATGGCTCCGGGAGCGGGGGAACCGCGGCCACCGCTGCCACCGTGGCCTCGGGCGGCTGGCAGAATCTCTCCGACGTCACGCTGCACATCGGCGACCAGGCGGGGACAGGGGCGGAGGCGGTGCTGAGCGCCGCTGGGCTGCTGAACAAGCTGCCCTTCAAGGTCGTGTGGTCAGATTTCACGTCCGGGCCCCCGATGATGCAGGCGATGAGTGCCGGCGCGCTCGACGTCGGCGGCGTAGGCGATGCACCACCCGTGTTCGCGGCCGCCGGCGGCGCCAAGATCGCGATTGTCGCCGCCATCCACAACGATCCCAACAGCGCGGCGCTGGTGGTGCCGAAGAACTCGCCGATCACCTCGATCAGCCAGCTCAAGGGCAAGAAGATCGCGGTGGCGCAGGGCAGCTCGGCCGACTACCACCTGCTCACCGTCCTCACCAAGGCCGGACTGACCGTGCACGATGTGAGCCTCGAGTACCTGCAGCCGGCGGAGGGTCTGGCCGCGCTCAACTCGGGGAGCGTGGCCGCCTGGGACATCTGGTCGCCGTTCATCGAGCAGGCCCGGGTCGAGCACGGGGCGAGGATTCTCGTGAACGGAAACGGCTACGGAAGCAACTTCTCCTACGTGGTTGCCTCGCGGGAGGCGCTCGGGAACGGCGCCAAGGCCGCGGCCATCCGCGACTACATCAAGACCCTGGCCCAGGCACACGCGTGGGTCAACGCGCATCCGCAGGCATGGGCTGCGCAGTGGGCCAAGGCGACAGGGTTGCCGCTGAACGTGATGGTCGGCGCGGCCAATGACGACACGCAGAGCTTCGCCCCGATCACACCGCAGATCGTGGCCAACGAGCAGGGCCTGGTGAACGCATTCTCGGCCGCCGGGCTGATCCCCTCGAAGTACGACTTCTCGCAGTACTCATACAGCGGCTTCAACAGCGTCCTTTAGACGGAGGTGAACCACATGGCTGATTACGAGCACATCGACGTTCAGAAGGTGGGAGGAAATATCGGCGCAGAGATCCACGGCATCCGCATCAGCGGCGAGCTCGGACCCGAGGTCGTGGGGGAGATCCGGCGGGCGCTGCTTCGCCACCGGGTCGTCTTTCTGCGCGACCAGCACCATCTGGACGACGCCCTCCAGGGCGCCTTCGCCGAGTTGTTCGGGACGCTTACCAAGGCTCACCCAACGGTGTCGGGCGACGGCGCGGCGATCCTGCCCGTCGACTCCGAGCGCAGCAAGGCCAACAGCTGGCACACCGACGTGACGTTCGTCGATCGGATCCCGGCGATCAGCTTCCTGCGGGCGATCACGCTGCCCCCGTACGGCGGGACGACCGTATTCGCGAACACCGTGCGGGCCTACCAGCGCCTTCCGGAGCCGCTGCAGGCGCTCGCCGACCACCTCTGGGCGGTGCACTCGAACCTGTACGACTATGCCCGCCCCGATAAGGCCACCAATACCGGCGAGCTCGATCCGAAGTTCAAGGCCTACCGCGAGGAGTTCGAGAAGCTCGAGTTCGAGACCGAGCATCCCGTCGTCCGCGTCCACCCGGAGACCGGCGAGCGGACGCTCGTGCTCGGCCATTTCGTGCGCCGCTTCGTCGGCGTGAACAGCGAGGACTCGGGCGACCTGCTCACACTGCTCCAGCGTCACGTGACCAAGCTCGAGAACACCGTGCGCTGGACGTGGAAGCCGGGCGACATCGCCGTGTGGGACAACCGCGCCACGCAGCACTACGCGGTCGACGACTACGACGACCATCCGCGCCGGCTCCACCGCGTCACGCTCGCCGGGGACATCCCGGTCAGCATCGACGGACTCCCCAGCGTCGTGCGCAAGGGTGACGCCACCGACTTCTCGCCGGTGGCGCAGGTGGCGGCGGTCCGGTAGCCGGCCCTAGGGATTGCGTCCGGAGCGCAGACCGAAGCCACGCAGCATCAGCAGCGCCCTCTCCCCGAGCGTCCCCCGCCCGGGCAGGATCCCGAGCTGCGTGGCCGCGTCATAGAGGTCGTAGAACCCGCGCACGCGCAGCAGCCGGTTGCGGCGGACCTCGCAGTAGAAGATGCAGTGCACGACGACGAACCGGTTACTGGCCGGGAGACCACCGAGCGGCGCCCGATGCGTGCCGAGCAGCTTGCATGGTGCGGCGACAAACCGGTCGTTCGTCAGGCGCTCGCCGGTTTGCTCCACCCGGGCGTCAGGGAACGCGGTCCACAGACGGACTGGATGCTGGATGAACTGCTCGAGCCCTTCGAGCGGCTCGGGGGTGAGCGGGTCCTCGTAGTGGATCTTGCTCGAGCAGACCGAGTCGAAGGCCGACTCTTCACGGCCCGACCAGGCTGCCTCCCAGGCGTCGATCAGCTGGTCAATCGTCACTGCGGGGGAGAGTGGGGTGTGCCGGCGGCGCTCGCGGCCGCGCCTTGGTCGAACACCGCGATCCCCTCGTCCGGTGTCGAGGCCTCGGCGTAGCGCCGGCGCGGAATCCGCCCGGCGCTCCGCGCCAGCCACCCGGATTCGACCGCGAGGCGGATGGCCTGGGCCATCGCCACCGGATCGTGCGCGCGGGAGATCGCGCTGGCGCAGAGCACCGCGTCGCATCCCAGCTCGATCGCAAAGGCGGCGTCGGACGCAGTGCCGACGCCTGCGTCGAGGATCACGGGCACGCCCGCCCGTTCGATCATAATCGAGATGTTGTACGGGTTGCGGATGCCCATCCCGCTCCCGATCGGGGAGCCGAGCGGCATCACGACCGCGCACCCCACGTCCTCGAGCCGGCGAGCGAGGACCGGGTCATCGGTCGTGTACGGGAGCACGACGAACCCATCGTCGACGAGCGCCTCCGCGGCGCTCACGAGCTCGACAGCGTCGGGCAACAGGGTGCGGTCGTCGCCGATCACCTCGAGCTTGATCCAGTCGGTTTCGAACGCCTCCCGCGCGAGCTGCGCGGTGACGATCGCGTCGCGGGCCGTGTAGCAACCGGCGGTGTTCGGGAGCACCTGCACGCCGGCGCCGTCGAGCACGTCGAGGATCGAGCCTCTCGCGGCCGGATCGAGCCGGCGCAGCGCCACCGTGCACAGCTCGGTTCCGGATGCCTCGAGTGCGGCGGCCAGGATGTCGTGGTTGGTGAAGCCACCGGTCCCGAGGATCAGGCGCGAGCCCAGGCTGCGTCCGGCAATCGTGAAGGGCGTCTGCCCGCTCATGTGGTCAACCTCCTTGCACCGCCACGACGACCTCGATCGTGGCGCCCTCGGGCAGCTCGGTGCTCGGCCACTGCGCGCGCGGCACGACCTCGCCCTCGACCGCCACCGCGACACCCCGGCCTTCGGGTGCGCCCGGCATCGTCTCGACCAGCTTGGCCACGGTGGCGCCGGCAGGCAGCTCGCGCCGGTGGCCGTTGACGGTCACCGACACCGTCATACCGCCACCGCCTGCGTCCGGCTCGAGAAGCGCGTTGGCGCGAACGCGGTCGCCAATTCGCCCGGATCCTCACCGGTCAGCATCGCGGCCATGATCTCGGCGGTGATCGGCGTCAGAAGGATCCCGTGGCGGAAGTGACCAGTGGCCCAGTGCAGCCCCGGAATCGCCCCCGGTCCGATCGCCGGCGCGTTGTCCGGCGTGGCCGGCCGCAGACCGGCGGCGACCTCGTCGATCACCAATTCGGTGATCGAGGGCAGCAGCTCGAACGCGTTGCGCAGCAGCTCGAACACGCCACCCGCGGTGACCGTGGTGTCGAAACCGCGTTCCTCCATGGTCGCGCCCAGCACGTAGCGACCGTCGCCCCGGGGTACCAGATAGGCGCCGGTCATGCGCAGGGCGTGAGTGAGCAGGCCGGGGCCGTTCGGGTCATGGAGTCGGAGGATCTGACCCTTGACCGGGTGGATCGGCACTCGAGCCTCGTCGGGCAGACCGCCCACGGTGTCCGACCACACGCCGGCGGCCAGCACGACGTGATCAACCCCGATGCGACGGCCATCGGCGAGCCCAACGCCGGTGACACGATCGCTCTCGACTATGACCCGGCCGACCGTCGCGTTCAGTGCGAGCTCGGCGCCGGCCGCACCCGCCGCCTGAGCGAGCGCCGGCGTCAGCTTGCGCGGGTCGATCGCGTGATCGTCGGGAATTTCGAGCGCGAGTCGCAGCGTCGGAGTGAGCGCGGGCTCGAGCCGTCGTGCCTCGCTGGCCAGCAGCCGGCGCGCCGGCAGTCCCAACCTCTCCCGCAGCGCCAGCTCGCGCGTGAGCGCCTCGGCCTCATCAGGGTCGCGCGCGCCGAACAGCGTCCCGCAGCTCAGGAACCCGGGATCCATGCCCGAGCTCTCTCCCAGCTCCGCCACGAACTCCGGGTACGCGCGGGCGCTGGCCAGGCCGAGGCGCATGAGGGGCTGCTCGGCGGCGATGGCCTCGCTGATCGGCGCGATCATGCCGGCGGCGATCGGCGTCGTGCCGGTACCAACCTCGGAGGCGCGGTCGATCGCCACCACCTTGAGGCCGCGCTGGGCCGCCCGCCAGGCGACGGCGAGGCCGATCACGCCCGCTCCTACCACAGCGACGTCGAATGAGCTTGAGCGGTTGGGCAAGGTTCACGCTCCCTGCGCCGGCATTATCCGGTTCAGGTTCAGACGGTCGGCGGCCCGGGGCCGCCCTCTCAGCCCGCTGGTAGGGCTCCCGTTTGGTCAATCCTAGCGCGGGGATGGCGGGCGGCCCGCGCGCTCCTGCCACACTTCGACGCGTGCCGGACCGACGCGAACGACTGCGATCCGCCCGCCTGTACCTCGTCTGCGGCGACCAGCCCGACACGTTCCTCCGCGCGGTTCTCGGCGCCGGCGTGGACCTGATCCAGCTGCGGATGAAGGACTCCGGCGAGGACAAGATCATGGCCGCGGGGCGTCGATTCGCTCGCGCGGCGGCCGCCCACGGCGCCCTGTTCATTCTCAACGACCGGCCCGACCTGGTCGAGGCGGTGGGCGCGGACGGGACCCACATCGGACAGGACGACGTCCCGGTGGCCGACGCCCGCGCCACCGTCGGCCCCGACCGGCTGGTGGGCCTCTCGACCCACAGCCCCGAGCAGGTGGACGGCGCCGCCGGCGTGCCCGTCGATTACATCGGAGTGGGCCCGGTTCACGCGACGCCGACCAAGCCGGGCCGGCCGGCCGTCGGCCTGGACCTCGTGCGCTACGCCGCCCAGCACGCCACCGTGCCGTTCTTCGCCATCGGCGGGATCACGCCCGGCAACGTGGACGCGGTGCGGGCCGCGGGAGCCGAGCGGATCGCGATCGTGCGGGCGTTGACGCAAGCCTCTGATCCGGCGCGGGCGGCCCGGCTTCTGCGTTCGGGGATCGGCGCGCCGGCCGGTGGAGGCGAGGTGCAAGTTGGCGCAACGTAGGCGCAAGCCGCGTCCCGTGGGGCGGAACGCGCCGTCAGCCGCCGCACCCGTGGCCACCCAGGCTCCTCCGGGGCCGAGTACACCAACCGCCCCGCCACCGAGCCGTTCGGAGGCGCGCAACGCCGCCGTCCGGGCAACGCTCACACCGCTGGCGCCGGGCGAGCGGCCCTGGCCGCTGAAGATCGCGGCCCTGATCGCGGTGCTGATCGGGGGCGGCGACCTGATCGCGGTGCTCATCAAGGGCACGTTCAGCTTCGGTGGCGCGCACGCCGGCGCGAGCGGCGTGATCCTGTTCTCGGCGTTGATGCTCCTGTGCGCCTGGGGCATGTGGCGGCAGCGCTACTGGGCGGTACTGGGGTTCCAGGCGATCCTCGTGTTCGTCATTTTGTTTTTCTCGGTGCTGCTCATTCGCGCCGAGAACCTGCTGGCCGTCGTGGCCGGTGTGGTCGTGGTCGGCGGTGGCGGCTACCTCTTCTACAAGCTCGTCCGCGTCCTGAGCCGTATCCAGATGCCCACGCCGCCGGGGCGTTAGCCACCCCGCCGGCGCGCGGACTCTGCCCTCTCGGGCCACCCGCCCGCTCGGTCAGTCCACCCGTCCCCTCGGTCAGTCCACCCGCCCTCTCGATCCACCCGCCCCCTCGATCCACCCGCCCCCGAAATTTCCACCATTAGCGGTCGTTCCCGTCCGTTAGGTGCGGATTTCTCGGGTGGGAGACGAGAAATCCACAACTCCAGCCGCCCTCGCTCCGAAATGCCCGAAATTTCGGGCTGGCCGGGCTGGGCGGGAGGCGTGAGCGGGAGGCCGGAGGCGTCAGCGGGAGGCCGGAGGCGTGAGCGGGAGTCGGGCGGGGCCTGCTCGAGGTCGCCGCGAAGGACCGCGCCACCGCCCTTCTATAGTCTCCGGCCGCATGCCAGAGGCCTCTTACGACTGCATCGTGATCGGCTCCGGACCCGGCGGGTACGTTGCCGCGATCCGCGCCGCCCAGCTCGGGATGAAGACCGCCGCGGTCGAGAAGGATCGCGTCGGCGGCCGGTGCCTGAACTACGCGTGCATCCCGGCCAAGGCGATTCTCCGCGTTGCCGACGTCCTGACCGAGATCCGCGAGGCCGGCCACTTCGGCCTCAAGATCCCCGGTGACCCGCAGGTCGAGTGGCCCGGCGTGCTCGCCCGCCGCGAGAAGGTGGTCAAGACGCTGACCGGCGGCGTGTCCGGCCTGTTCAAGAAGAACGGGATTGAGCTGATCGAGGGCGAGGCGGCCCTGGCCGGCGCCGGCAATGTCTCCGTCAACGGCCAGCAGATCGCCGCCAAGACCATCATCCTGGCCACGGGATCGGTGAAGCGGCCAATTCCCGGCACAGACTTTGGGGGCCGCGTGATCGGCACCGAGGAGGCGTGGGCGCTCCCGGACCTTCCTAAGACCCTCGCGGTCGTCGGCGCCGGCGCCTCGGGGGCCGAGATCGCGTCCGCTTACGCGCGCCTGGGCTCGGAGGTGACGCTGTTCGAGGCGCTCGAGCGGGTCCTGCCCACCGAGGACGAGGACATCTCCAAGGTGGTCGACCGCGGTCTCAAGCGCCAGGGCATCACGGTCCACACGAGTACGTTCGTCGAGAACATCGAGTCGACCGAGTCGATCTGCCGCTACACGCACGGCGACAACGCCGGCGAGGCCGAGTGGCTGGTCATCGCCACCGGCCGCGGTCCGGACGTGGACGCCCTCGGCCTCGATACCGCCGGCGTGGAGCGAGGCACGGCCGGCCTGATCGAGGTCGACGGCGCGATGCGCACGACAGCCGACGGCATCTACGCGATCGGCGACCTCGTGCACGGGCCGGCGCTTGCCCACAAAGCGTCCGACGAGGGGATCATCGCGGTCGAGAATGCGGCCGGCCTCGAGACCCATCCGATCGAGTACCAGGACATTCCGCGCGCCACATTCTGCGCGCCGAACGTGGGCAGCTTCGGCCTGACCGAGGCGCAGGCCCGGGAGCAGGATTACGACGTCACCGTGGGCAAGCTCCAGTACGGCGCGGTGGGGGCCGGCACGGTCTACGGCGACCGCACCGGGCTGGTCAAGGTGGTCGGCGAAAAGCAGTACGGCGAGCTGTTGGGTGCCCACATCGTCGGCACCCGCGCGACCGAGCTGATCCAGGAGCTGGTCAACGTGCGCGCGCTCGAGGGCGGTTATCCCGAGGTGGCGCGGATCATCCACGGCCACCCGACGCTGTCGGAGGCGGTCATGGAAGCCGGGCGCGCGGCGGATGGCTGGCTGATCCACGGCTGAGCGGCGCCCGCGCCGTGTCCATCGTCGCACCCAACCAGCCCGTCTTCTATTACGACCTCGGCAGCCCGGGGTGCTATCTGGCCGCCGAGGCGATCATGACGGCGCTTCCGGTGGTGCCGGAGTGGGAGCCGGTGCTCGGCGTCGGCCTCGCGCCCGGCAGAGCACAAGAAGCGGACCGCCGCCAGATCGAGGCTCAGGCCGCGGAGCTCGGTCTGCAACCGCTCCGCTGGCCCAATCAGTGGCCCCCCGACACGGAACGAGCGATGCTGGCGGCGACGTACGCCAAGCGGATCGGACGCGCCGTCGCGTTCTCGCTGGCCGCGTTCCGCCAGGCCTTCGCCGGCGGCCGCGACCTCGGCGACGAGAACACGATCCTGATCGCGGGCGCCGCCTGCGAGATGCACCCGACCGCGCTGAACAAGGGGATCGACCTGAGCAGCACGCGAACCGCGCTGGCCCAAGCCGACCGCCGCGCGCTGACCGCCGGCGTGACGGCATTGCCCGCGATACAGGTCGCCGGCCGGGTCTTCGCCGGCGCGAGCGCGATCCCCGACGCGGCCGCGGCGCTCGAGCGAGTCCGCATCGCATGAAGGCCAACCGCGCCTACGAGCTGATCGTCTCGCGCGGGGGCCGCGAACCTGCGTTCATGTCCGATCCGAAGCGCACCGACCGGATCGAGATCGTCTCGATCGACGACGGCGAGGTCATGCTGTATTGGGACGTGAACGTGAAGCAGGCATCCAAGCTGCTCAAGCTCCTGCGCACCGACCTGGCCAGCCTCGACGCGGCCGAGTTCTTCGACAAGTGGGTCGACGCCGACGCCGAGGTCAGCTGACGCCGCCATGTCGCCCCGGCAGGCCCTCGAGCTCGCGCAGGCCCTCCGGCCGGCGATCGCCGACGAGCGCGTGCTCGCCGCGATCGCGAGCATCCCGCGCGAGCGCTTTATCCCCGCGTCGCAACGCAACCGTGCGTACGAGAACGTCGCGCTCCCGATCGGCGCCGGCCAGACGATCTCGCAACCGCTCGTGGTGGCGCGGATGCTCGAGGTCCTGGCCCTCACCCCGACCGATCGCGTGCTCGACGTCGGAACCGGCTCGGGCTACCACGCGGCGCTCCTGTCGCTGCTGGTCGATCACGTGTACACGGTCGAGCGTGACCCGGAGCTGACCGAGCAGGCCCGCGCGACCCTGCTCGGCCTCGGCATCGACAACGTCAGCTTCCGGACCGGCGACGGCTGGGATGGCTGGCCCGAGTACGCGCCGTTCGACGCGATCAACGTGGCCGCGACGACCGGCGAGGACATCCCCGAACATCTCGAGGGCCAGCTCGCGGACGGCGGGCGAATGGTGGCCCCATTCGGCGCCAAGGAGCAGCACCTGATCCTGACCGCACGCAACGCGGGACGGATCACCCGCCGGCAGCTCGAGGCGGTGCAGTTCGTCCCCCTCGTGCACGGCGATCACCAGGATTGACCCGATTGTCGGCGGCGCCTGACGGCGGCGCCTTAGACCCGATTGTCGGCGGCGCCTGACGGCGGCGCCTTAGACCCGATTGTCGGCGGCGCCTGACGGCGGCGCCTTTGCCGCCAACCGGGAGCGCATCACCTCGACCGCCACCGGATTGTGGTCGACCAGCACGAACCGCCGGCCGAGCTCGCGGCACACCGCGCCGAGCGTCCCCGAGCCGGCGAACGGGTCAAGACACCACCCACCGGGCCGCGAAGAGGCCGCGACCATCCGCCGCAGCACGCCCTCAGGCTTCTGGGTCGGGTAGCCCGTCTTCTCCCGCCCGCTGGTTGGAACGATGGTGTGAAACCAGACGTCGGTAGGGCGCTTGCCGCGCGCCGCCTTCTCGGCGCTCACCAGACCCGGCGCCATGTAGGGCTCGCGCTCGACCGCGTCCGCGTCGAACAGGTGCCCACCGGGCGTGCGCACGTACACGAGGATCGTGTCGTGCTTGGCCGGCCAGCGCCGGCGCGGCTTGGCGCCGTAGTCGTAGCTCCAGATGAGCTCGTTCAGGAACGCGTCCCGCCCGAAGACCTCGTCGAGCAGCAGCTTGCAGTAGTGCGCCTCGCGGTAGTCGATGTGGAAGTAGAGCGTTCCGTGCGGGGCCAGCAGGTCGCGCGCCCGTGCCAGCCGCGGCTCCAAGAACGCCAGGTAATCGGCAAACGCATCGTCGTAGCTCAGCGTCCGCAGCAGACGGGACCGGTAACTTCGGCCCCCGAAGCCCACCCGATCGCCCTCGCCGTCGCAGGCCGCCACAACCGACAACGTGTGCCGCGCTTGTGAACGGCCCGTGTTGAACGGAGGATCCATGTAGATCAGATCGAAGAACCCCCCCGGCAACCCGGCGAGCACGCTGGCGTTCTCGCCCGCGACCACGAGGTCGTCGTCGAGCACGATCGGATCGCTCGCCGTCTGCATCCGCACGCCGCCACGGAAGGTATCGGCACCACCGGCCGGCTGGTAAGCGATCACCTGACGCCCAGCTGACGCCCTAAAACGCTACGATCGTAAACCAAGTGCTAACACAGCAATACCACGCGCTGCGGAACTCCCGGCTCGGCGTGCGACTGGCCAAGTCTCGGATCGGCGTTTGGATTATGCGCTCGCCCCTGAGCGCCCGGATCACCCGGTACACGCTCGGCTCGGTCGTCGCGGCCCTGACGAGCGCGATCGTGTTCGCGATCCTGTACGTGATCGGGCTCAGCACGACCGCCTGCTCGGTCATCGCGTTCATCGCCGGCGCGGTCCCCAACTGGATCCTCAACCGGCGCTGGGCCTGGCGCATCCAGGGTCAAATCGCGTTCGGGCGCGAGATCGTGGCCTACGTGATCGTCTCCGCGCTGACGCTGGTCGTCACCTCGGAGACGACGGCGTGGACGTCGCGCCACGTTCAGAGCATCCCGGCCCACCACGGGATCCGTGCGCTGCTCGTGACAGGCTCCTACCTGGCGGTGTTCGCGGTGCTGTTCGCAGCCCGCTTCGCTGTCTACGAGGTGTGGATCTTCTCGGGCCGCAGCCGCGTCCGCGCCGCGCTGCGGTCGCGCGTCCAGGTGCGCAGCGCCGCCCGCGCGAACCGGACCCCGTAACCGAAGTTACCGCCCTTCTTGGTGCCGGTGGCGTGCACACCCCGGTCACGCATCGTCGTCGGCACCTCGGCCAGCTTGTAGCCGTGTAGGGCAGCCGAGATCATCAGCTCCGACGCCTGGTACTGCGGCTGCTCGAGCCTTACCGCCGCGGTCACCTCGGCCCGCATCGCGCGGATCCCGCAGGCAGGATCGGTGATGCGGTGACGGACCAGCACGCTGATCAGCGCACCGAACACGAGCACCCCGAGGTGACGCATCTTGTCGGTCGTGAGCTCGGCGCCCAGGCGGCGCGAGCCCGAGACGAAGTCGGCCCGGCCATCCAGGATCGGCTGCACGACGCGCGCGATCTCTTCGGGCTCGTACTGCCCGTCGGCGTCGATCGTGGCGATGACCTGCGCACCGCGCGCCCGGGCCAGCCAGTAGCCGAGGCGAAGGGCCGCACCCTGGCCGCGGTTGACCGGCACGTCGCACACGAGCGCGCCGGCGCCCGCCGCCCGCGCCGCGCTGGCGTCGCGGGCACCGTCGACGACGACGATCACCTCGGTCTTCAGGCCGGCGGCCTGGCGCGGAATCTCGCCCACCACCTCGGCGACCGTCGGCTCCTCGTTGTAGGCGGGGATCACGATCGCCAGCGGCGCGCCCAGACCCGGGGGGTGAACCCCGAGAAAGGCCATCGCGGCACCGCGCTCCACGGGCGAGAGCTGCGCCAGCTCGGCATCCAGGTCGAAGCGGGACGCAGCGCCCATTGCACTGGTCGCGTCCCCGCGGACGGCGGTCATCGCGAGCCCCCGGAGGCGCCGACCGGCGCCGGCGGCGCGCCGGACATGATCACGTCCAGATCGGCCGCGGACCATTCGTCCCACACCCCCCGGACGCCCTCTTCGAATTCGAAGCGCGGGGCCCAGCCGGCCGACAGCGCGCGGCTGGGATCGACGATCACGGCCGGCATCTCGCCCGCCCGCGCGGGCCCATGCTCGACCGACAGCGCCGCCCCGGTGACCGAGCGCACCGTGTCGAGCACCTCGAGCACCGACAGCGACTTACCCGACCCGATCAACATCGGACCCTGCCAATCCTCCCGATCCAGCCCGAGGCAAACCGCGTCGATCACGTCCGAGACGTGCACGTAGTCGCGCACCTGGCGGCCATCTCCGTAGATCTCGAAAGTGCGGTCGAGCCGGATCGCGCGCATCAGCCGCGCCACGATCGAGTCCTTGGCCTGCATGCCGGGACCGTATACGTTCGTGAAGCGCAGGCAAACGCACCGCACGCCATAGCACGCCGTGTAGGCCGACATCAGCATCTCGCCGGCCGCCTTGGTGGCGCCGTACGGGGTCAGAGGACGGAGCGTCGCCGTCTCGACGATCACCGGTCCGAAGGCGCCGCCGCCAGGCGCCGCCGACCCATCTAAGTCCATCGGCCCGGTTACCGCACCGCCGGTGGAGGCAAACACGAGCGAGCCGACACCGGCCGCTCGCGAGGCCTCGAGCACCGCGTGGGTACCGGCGACGTTCGTATCGAACGTCCCGCCCGGATTCTCGACCGAGCGCAGGACCGACGTCACCGCCGCGAGGTGCACGACCGAGTCCATCCCGCCGGCAAACGCGGCGTCCAAGACCTCCGCGTCGGCGATGTCGCCGACCACGATGTCGACCGCCGGATCGGGGTGGGGCTTCAGATCGACTACGCGCACGGAGGCGCCGGCACGCGAGAGCTCGGCCACGGCGTGACGCCCGATGAAGCCGGAGCCGCCGGTCACCAGGACCCGCCGCCCCTGGAGGCCCGACGACCTACTCACGTCTGGGCCAGCGCGCCCGCGGACGTCTGCGGCAGCTCGTTGGTGGTGTCGCGCCAGCTCACGGTCGGCATGATCGCGGCCAGGTCGACCCGGTCCTTGTGGCGCTCGACCACGTCGAACAGATGGTCGATCAGCGTCGTCGACAGCAGCGTGGGCTTGAGCCCGAGGTCGACGAGCGCCGTGTGCTTGGCGTTGTAGTAATGGTTCTCGGCCTCTACGCGCGGGTTCTCGACCTGCTCGATGGTCGCCTCACCGGGGAACTCGGCGGCGATCGTCTCGGCGATCTGACGCACCGAAAGGTGTTCGGTGAACTGATTGAACACGCGGAACTCGCCTCGGCCGGCCGGGTTCTCCGAGGCGAGCCGGATACATTCGACCGTGTCGATGATGTTGATCAGGCCGCGCGTCTGCGAGCCGTTGCCGTACACGGTCAACGGATGCCCGAGCACCGCCTGGATCACCATCCGGTTCAGCACGGTGCCGAACACGCCGTCGTAGTCAAAGCGCGTGGCCAGCCGCGGGTCGAGCTTGGTCTGGTCGGTGTCCGCGCCGTACACGACGCCTTGGTTCAGATCGGTCGCGCGCAGGCCCCAAATGCGGCAGCCGAACTCGATGTTGTGGCTGTCGTGGACCTTGGAGAGGTGGTAGAAGGAGCCGGGCTTCTTCGGATAGAGCATCCGGTCCTTGCGGCCGTTGTGCTCGACTTCGAGCCAGCCCTCTTCGATGTCGATGTTGGGCGTGCCGTACTCGCCCATCGTCCCGAGCTTGACCAGGTGGATGTCGCGGTCGATGTCGGCGATCGCGTACATCACGTTGAGGTTGCCGACCACGT
>Ga0335075_10001963_pt1 | contig 33385 bp, 19 predicted proteins | sample Lox_Sample_24_FD_206723 | JGI IMG/M metagenome (GOLD analysis project Ga0335075, IMG submission 206723) | Soil microbial communities from Loxahatchee National Wildlife Refuge, Florida, United States - Lox_Sample_2.4 | ecosystem: Environmental > Terrestrial > Soil > Wetlands | place: USA...
ACCTAACGGCGCGGCTCCTCCTCGGCCCGTTCCGGCCCGCATCGTCGCCGCCCAACCTAACGGCGCGGCTCCTCCTCGGCCCGTTCCGGCCCGCATCGTCGCCGCGCTAGCCTTTCCTGCATGGCCACGTCGAGCCTCGGCGACGCGCCGGAGACGATCTGCGGATGATCTTCAAGGGTGTGCGAGAGGGCAAGCCGTACCCCGAGCATGGCCTGTCCTACCGGGACTGGTCGCAAATTCCGCCGCGGCAGATCCGACTCGACGAGCTGGTCACCACCACGACAGTGCTGGCGCTGGATCGCCTGCTGTCCGAAGATTCGACGTTCTACGGCGACCTTTTCCCCCACGCGGTGAAGTGGAAGGGCATCCTCTACCTCGAGGATGGCTTGCATCGCGCGGTGCGCGCGGCATTCCGCAATCGCACCGTGCTGCATGCGCGGCTACTCGATTTGGATGCGGTCACTCCCCTGGCTTAACGCTCGGTCACGTTCTTGCGTGGACCGGTGTCGAGGTAGGTAAGACCGTCGAAAGGGCATTGAGGAGGACCGTCATGCCACGAATTCCCGGATTAGCCGACCGCGAAGCCGGTCTCGGCGCCAAGATCGCCTACTTCTTCACCAAGCGGCGCTTCAAGCAGATGACCGGACTGGAAACCGCGACGATGCTGGAGCCGCTGCGGATGTATGCGTATATCCCAAGACTGCTCAACGCCTATGGCCGCTTGGAAATGGCGGAGTCGAAAATGGACATCCTCAGTCCCCGGCATCGCGCGCTCGCCGAGCTCAAGTCGGCGACAACAGTCCGCTGCGAGTACTGCATCGACCTCGGTTCGGCGATTGCTCGTGGCTGGGGACTTACCGACGAAGAACTGCTCGCGCTGTCCGACTACCACAACGCCACATGCTTCTCCGACCTCGACAAGCTGATCCTCGAATACGCCACGGCGATCAGCCGCACCCCCGTCGAGGTGAGCGACAAGCTGTTCGACGGGTTGCGGGCGCATTTCGACGACGCTCAACTCGTCGGGCTGACGCACATCATCACGCTCGGCAATCTTCGGGGGCGGTTCAATCTGGCGTTGGGCATCGGGGCGTCGGGTTTCAGCGACGGGAGGGTGTGCGCGCTGCCGGACGCCGGTCGACGGTGACCGCAAACGCCGGCCTGGCGCAACGTTTTCAGGCGGCCCGGCCGCATCTGGGTGCCCTGGCCTACCGCATGCTGGGTTCGGTCGACGACGCAGAGGACGCCGTGCAGGAGGCCTGGCTGCGGCTGAGCGCCGGCGGCCACCGGGAAGCCGGGGAGATAACCAATCTCGACGCCTGGCTGACCACCGTGGTGGCGAGGATCTGCCTGAACACCCTGCGTACCCGCCGGGCCCGACCTCGCGAGGAACTCGTCGCCCGGGTGCCGGATCCCATCGTCGATGCGGTCGGCGAACTCGATCCCGAGCACCAGGCGATGCTGGCTGACGCGGTGGGGCTGGCATTGTTTGTGGTGCTGGACACCTTGCCGCCGCCGGAGCGGCTGGCGTTCGTGCTGCACGATGTCTTCGCCGTGCCGTTCGACCAGATCGCCCCGATCGTCGAGCGGTCGCCGGAGACCACCCGCAAGCTGGCCAGCCGCGCGCGCCGCCGGATCCAGGACGCCGCGCCCAACCCGGACACCGACCTGGTGGCCCAGCACGCCGTTGTCGAGGCTTTCTTCGCCGCGGGGCGTGCCGGTGACTTCGACCGGCTGGTGGCTGTGCTGGACCCCGACGTGTCGTTGCGCGGCGACTTCGGCCCCGGTCCGACCGGACTGCGCTCGGTGCAAGGCGCCACCGCCGTGGCCGGGCTGGCCCGCGGCTACGCGGCGCCGGAACGCGAAGTCCGCCCCGCCATCGTCAACGGCGCCGCCGGCGCGGTGATCTTCGTCGCCGACGGGCCGACCGCCATCATGGGCTTCGTGGTCCGCGGCGGGCGTATCGCCGCGATCGACGTGCTGGCCGATCCGGCGCGCATCGCGCGGATCGACCTGAGCGCGATCGGCGGCTAGCCCGTCGCTGCCTGCAGCAGCGCGAGCGCCGAGTCGTGCTGCAAGACCCAGCCACCTTGTTGGACGAACGCGAGGTGCTGGGTGATCGGCGCCGGGAACTTCGGGCCCGAGATGGCTACGTCGGCGGTGGCCCCATTCGGACCGGCCGGCTGGATGTTCGTCACATCGTACGACTGCGGAAACTTCCCGTCGTGGTCCGCCTGTCTGAGCTTGTGGTCGGCATCGCGCCCCTCGTCGTCGCTGATGCCGCCTGCGACCAGACCGGTCTTGCTGTGGTACGACACGCCAGGGTTGGTGAGGTTGGTCAGCAGGCTGCTCAAGTCCCCGGCGGTCGGCAAATCTGCGGCCGGCGGCGGGAAGATTGGAAGCGGTGCGCCGAGCACGACCGGCTGCACCGGGAGCGCAACCGGGTGAATGGACGTCGAGCCAGCGGCGATGGACGTCACGCCGGCGGCTGCGGCTCCGATTGTGGCGACGGCTGCCACCCCTGTGGCGAGCGATTTCACGGTCATTACTGTCCCTTCGACTCGGACCTCAACACCGGTGTCATTCTGCTGGTCACGGGTTTGCTTAGTGGCGGCGCTGACGCTGGTGTGTCGTATCAATGGTTGTCTCAACATACCCCCCGGGCGCGCCGCCGAATCGCCATGGCTGCCCGGCGTGGATTCGCCAGTCGGCGGCATCCTGCTGCTGCCGCCAGAACTCGTCGAAACGTCCGCCTGCGCTGAGCAACTCGTCGACCGGACCGTCCTCGACCACCCGGCCGCTGTCGAGAAAAAGAACCCGGTCGGCATGACGGATACTCGCCAACCGATGCGCGACGATCACCCGGGTGCGCGATTGCGGATCCGCCGTGAGCGCGTCGACGACGGCGGCCTCGTTCTCGGTGTCTAAAGCGCTGGTCGCCTCGTCAACCAGCAGTATCGGCGCGGGCTTGAGCAGGGCGCGCGCGATGCTGACCCGTTGCCGTTCACCACCCGACAACGCCGAACCGGCCTCGCCGACGATCGTTTCGACGCCGTCGGGCAGCCTGCCGGTCAGCTCATCGACCCGCGCCAGCGCTACTGCTCGGCTGAACTGAACGTCGTCGGCGCCCGGGTCCCCGGCGAACACGTTTTCGCGGATCGTCCCGTGGAACAGGTAGGGATGTTGGAACACCACGCTGCTTGCGGCGCGCCGAGCGTCGGCGTCGAGTGTCGCCGCGTCGACACCGTCGACCAGCACACGGCCCCGGGTGGGTTGATACAAGCCGGCGATGAGCGCCAAGATCGTGCTCTTGCCCGAGCCGGACGGCCCGACGATCGCTGTTGTGGTTCCCGGTTGCAGCGAGAAACTCACCCCAAAGAGCACCGGCGCGCCGGCGTCGTCGTAACTGAATGCGACGTCCTCGAAGTCGATACGTGGCGCGGTGGCGTCGGCGCCAAGCGTTTTGGTCCCGACGTCCATGACCGGTGCGGTGAGCACGGCCCGAATGCGGTCGAGCGTGGCACGAGTGCTCTCCAGGGCCGGGGCCAACTCGCTGATGGAGGTGAAAGGTTCCAGATAGCGGGCGATTACCACGATCAGGGCGATCGCCTCCGGCACGCTGAGCGTGCGCATCACGGTCAGTGCGGTGGTCGCACCGGCAAGCAGAATGAGCGCCAGCTGACTGGCGATGCTGAACAGGAGCTGGCCGGGGATCTGCATGCCCAGTAACCGCATCGTCGCGCCGTGCTGCGCGGCCAGTGCGTCGCCGACCAGGCTTCGGGCCGGCTCGACGCGTCGCGCCGCCCGCAACGCCTGCTGAGTTCGGGCGAATTCGATGATGCGTTCGGTGAGCGCGCTGTTGGCTTGGCCGGCCGCGGCATCGGCGCGGCGCGCGAGTCGTCCCGAGACCCACAACGCTCCCAACATCAGTGGCACGCCGCCCATCGCGGCCACGCCAAGCTCCCAGGAGACCGGCAACAGGGCCAACGCGATGGCCGCCGGCAGCAAGACTGCGGTAACAAGCGGCGTCAGCAGGTTGACGACGAGACCGACGAGTTCGGGCCCCGTCGCGGCGATCGCCTGCCGCGCGGTCGCGGTGTGGTCGGCGCTAAACCAATCCAGCCGCACATCCGGGAGCCGGTCCGCCACATCGTGCTGGGTGTGGTCGAGCACGGCGAAACCCAAATTGAAACCGATCCGCGCGGTTGCGGTGTCGATCACCCACCCGGTCACCGTCGCTGCGGTGAGCCAGCCCAGCCACACCAGCGCGCGCTGCGGTGCGTCGCTGAACAACGCCCCAACCAGTGGGACCAGCAGCACGGTGGCTGCCGCCCGGACTATCACTGAGACCAACGCGAGCACGGTGTAGGCGACCACTTTGCCCCGGCAATCGCCCGGGACCAGGCCCAACCAGATGCGGATCATCGCACTGCCTCGCGAGCTGTTGTGACAGTCAACGGGCCGCGACGGCCGCTCTCCCAGAGCCGTCGATATCGGCCGTCCGCGGCCAGTAACTCGTCGTGAGTGCCGCGTTCGGCGATCCGGCCATGGTCGAGCACAACGATCTGGTCGGCTCCGGTGACGGTGTGCAGCCGATGAGCGATCACCAACACGGTGCGTTCTCGAGTCAGTCGGTTAAGCGCCCGCTGCACAAGGTATTCCGATTCGGGATCGGCAAAAGCCGTGGCCTCGTCGAGGATGAGGACACCGGTATCGGCAAGGATGGCACGGGCGATGGTAAGCCGTTGGCGTTCCCCGCCCGAGAGTCCAGTGCCCGCACCCAGCATGGTGTTGTAGCCGTCCGGCAGTCGCATGATGCGATCGTGGATTTGCGCCTCGCGGGCGGCGGTCTCAACCTGGACCGCGGTGGCATCCGGAACGGCCAGCGCGATGTTCTCGGCGACGGTGCCATGCACGAGTTGGGTTTCCTGCAAGACGAAACCGACTCGCGTGTAGAGCTCGTCGGCGGTCATCGACCGAATATCTCGTCCGCCAACACGTATCGCGCCGTCCTGCACATCGTGGAATCGAGCCAGCAGTGCAGCAAGCGTCGACTTGCCGGAGCCAGACGGGCCGACGAGCGCGGTGACCGTTCCCGGCCACAGTGTCAGCGACACGTCTTGGATTACCGGTACGCCTGGGCGATAGCCGAAGCTGACGTGGTCGAACAGCACGGTCGCGGAGGCCTCGTCGTCGGAGGCATCGCGCGGCTTTTCGCGCACCGAAAGTTCCGGTTCGTCGAGGGTAATCTGCAGACGCCGGGCGGCCAACATCCCGGCACGGATGCCGCCGAGGCCGTAAGCGATATTGAGCAGGCGCGCGCCGAATGTGGTGCCCAACAACAAAAACGGCAACACGTTCACCGGATTCATCCGGCTCGTGACGACCAGCAGGGTGCCGGTGACGACGATGAGCCACAGGAAAGTCGCCGGACGGGTGGCCAGATCCATCGCCGTTTTCTTGCCGGCCAGCGGACGCTGCCAGTCGACCAGGAACCGGATGTACTCGTCGAGGCGGCGCCGGAAGCTCGACGCGGCGGCACCGCCGAAGACGCGGATCACCGGCTGGCCCTCCAGGTAGGCGCCGGCCTCGCCGCTCATCTTCTCGGCCCAGCGCTGCGATCCAGCGATGCGCGGCCCAGACTGAATCGTGATTGACGACGTCAAGACCAGGTAGACCAGGACGGGCACGAACAACACCAGCGCCACCCGCCAGTCGACGACAAACAGGTAAACCAGCACTGCCACCGGCGCAACGACCGCGGCAACGGCGTCCGGAATGGCATGGGTGACCAGGTAGTGCAAGGACAGCGTGTCGTCGGCCACCAGCTGCTTGATCGACCCCGACCCGCGGGTGGTGAACCAGCCCAGCGGCAACCGCGACAGCTTGCTCAACAGTCGTGAGCGCAAGTCGCTCGCAAACCGGGCGTCGACGACATGCAGCCACAGCGTGAGCGCGGCGCCAAGCACGGTGCCCACTCCCAATAGTGCGATGGCGGCGATTCCGATCTCCGTCAACCGTGACGCCTCGGCGCCGACCGCCAGGAGCCGCGCCAACTCGACCAGAAGCACGAACGGCGCCAGCTGCAACAGCGTTACCACCGCCTGCAGCACACCGGACGCGATCAGCGCCGAGCGCAACGGTGCGAGCAGCCGGCCGGCGGCTTGCGCACGCCAACTGCCGCGGGAAGCCGGCGCGGGCACCCCGTCGGACACCGGTACAGCCGATTCCTGCTGCATTACAGCACTTTCCGCGGCCTCTTTGAGTTCCGGTGCGATGGTTTCGACGCCGTCCGACTCATCGCCTCGACGGATACCCATCGCGCGCCCGGCACTCCAGTAGGCCTGGGCATGTATCTCGGACTTCGGGAAACCGAAATCGTCGCGCAGCCGTGTCCGGACGTGCTTGAGTGTCGTGGCCTCCGGCGTGGCCCACGCGTACCAGTCCGACCAGTCCCGGTTCTCGATCGCCGCGGCGAGTGATTTCTCGGCGCGGCGGCTAATCCAGTGCACCTGCAGCCGGGGATGCTCCGCGAGCGGGATCAGCGTGTCGTTGTCGTCGTGTTGCTCGAGATACATCTCGATCGGGACATCGTCGGGGACGACTCCGATGATCCCGTTCATTCCCGGGATCGACGCCGAGTCGCCGATCAGCAGATAGCCGGCGGGCTGGTCGTCAGGCATGTCGAAACGCGACGAGCCCATCAGCGACATCACGGCGATGGTCATGCCGGGTCGTACGGTGCGCGCCCACAACGACGCCGGGCCGGCGGGGTCGTGCAGCACGATGTCGACTGCGAAGCGGCCGGCGGGTACGTCCGCCTCGGAGATCGTGTATGCGCGCTGGAACTCAGCGCTGGACCCTTCCGGGTCGGGAAACCAGAACCGCAGCCACGCAGCGGGTTCGGCCTGTGCATCGTCGAACAAGGTTGGCGACTCCATCCTCACCCGCACGAAATGAGGTGCGATCTTGATGGTTTCGATCACGGTTGCGATGTGGTCGCGAGCGCCGAAGCCCCGCAACATGACACCCTGGAATCCGCGTGCCATCAGCGGTCCATCGCCTCGCGGAGGCTCTTGGGTCGCATGTCAGTCCAGTGCTCCTCGACATACGCCAAGCACCCCGCACGACTGGCCTCGCCGAAGACCTTCCGCCAGCCCACCGGAGTGTCGGCGAAAGCCGGCCACAGGCTGTGTTGGTCTTCGCCGTTGACTAACACCAGGAAGGCGCCAGCCTCGTCATCGAAGGGATTGCTGCTCATCATTTCTCCTGGTCGCGGGGTTGATGCGAGGGCCCAGCTCGGCACCCAGCACTCGGTCGGACAGCAGTCCCAGACAGCTGAGGTTGGGGAATCCGGGGCCCTGGTTGAGTCCGGCGAGGTTGGGCAAGAACAGCTTTGGCGTAACCTCGACGACAGCGAGGTCGTGTCCAATTGCCTCCTGCAGGCGATCCCCGGTCAGCGGACCACCCAACCCCAGCTCAAGCAGGTCGAGTGCGTCCTGGCTGAACAGCGTGGTGAACCACAGCGGGTCGGCACCCGATCCGTCGATGACAAGGTCGAAGCCATGCACGGTTTCGACGTTCTCGCTGCCCCGGTTCGTCGACAACGTCAACCGGATCTGCTCGTCGCGGCCCACCGCATGAGCAACGCGTCCGCGCAGGTGACGGATGCGGTCGTCGGCCAGCAGGGCGTCCTGCACGCTCGACGAGAACACCCCGCGGTCGGTGCGGGCGATCGCATCCCGTCGTTCGTCCAGGGTCAGCGCCGTCCATTCGGTGGGGTCGGAGAACAGCGTGTTCTCAAAGAAGCTCTCGCCCCGGGTGAACAACGTCACCTGCGGCGAGATCACGGTGATGGTCGAAACCCGGTGTCGGAAAAGCTCGTTGAGCATTGCAGCGGCGGTCTCGCCGCCGCCGATAACGGCTACCCGCTCGGCGCTGATCCGCTCGTGCTGGCCGGCGCGATGCCAGAACTGCGCGATCGAGAGCACCCGGGGATTGCCGGGCAGCAAGGACCGTTCGGCCTGCCCCGGCCCAGTGATCATCAAACCGTCAGCATGCACGGTGGTTTCGTTGGTGTGCAGTGCCCACCGGTCACCGTCGACGGCGAGCTGCTCGACTTCGCCGTAAACCACTGTCATGTCGATCTGCTCGGCGACCCAGCGCAGGTACTGGCTCCACCGCCGGTGGGTGGGTGCGGGTCGGCCGCGGTCGATCCATTGGGCGAACTGGCCGGTGGCGATCAGATACGACTGCCAGCTGTAGCGAGTCATCCGCTCGTCGAGTTCGGCGTTGTGCCGCGGCACCAGCGACGAGCGATACGGGAAGCCGACATCTTTTTCCGGGCTGGTGCCCAGCCGCTGCGCCCCGTCGGTCCAGCCGCCGCTGGCCTGCCAGTTGGCACCAACCCCGATCCGTTCGACTGCAACGACTTCGGGCGCGTCCACACCCATCTGGCCCAGTACACATGCCTTGGCGGCGACGGCCACCGCCTTGACCCCGGCGCCAAGCACCGCAAGTGTGGTCATACCACCATCTCCTCGAGCGCCTGGGTCCAAAGTTCTTGCAACGCGGTGATATCCGAGTCGTCGAGAATGTCGGGAAGCGCCCGCCATTGCGAAGCCAGCACCCACTGATCACCGGCGGGCATGACGAGGGCCATGATCGTCAGCTCATGGCGCACCGCGAGTTCGGGCTCCGGTGTCGCCGACATCCCGGCGAGTAGTTGGCGGTCCAGCGCCAGCCCGGTGCCGGACGAGTGCGCCGCGCCCAGATAGTTCAGTAGCAGCTGTGGCCCGGGGAACGCGGCGAGTTGCTCAGCGGTGTCGGCGCGCAGATAACGCAGCAGTCCGTAGTCGAGCCCGTCGCCCGGGATCGCCGCCCGTAGCTCCCCAACGCGTCGCGGATCGCTCGAGTCCACCCGCAGCGGATAGATGGAGCTCAGCAGCCCGACCGTGTCGCTGGTGTCGACGGCGGGCGCGCCCGCGCTCTGCACCAGCGCGTCGGCGCGGCCATGAGTTTCCAACGCCAGCAGCGGCGCCGGGGTGGGCTGCCCGCGTGCTTCTCGCCAGCGCGTCACCATCGCCGACGCCGCCGCGACGAGTAGATCTGGCAACGGCACGCCGCAAGCCAGCAGCCGGGCAGTGGTCTCGACGTCGGTGATCGCCGTACGGATGATCAGGGCACCGGCGCGGTCGCGGCCCTGGCGGACCCGGCGTCGGCCCAGGTCGGGGTCTTCCACGGCCAGCTGTGCACACCAGAACGGCGCGGTATCAAGCCGATTGGCCCGCTCAGTCAGCGCCACCGCCCAGCGCCGGTAGCTGGTGTGCTCGCGCACCGTGGCGGGCGCGTGTCCGGTCTTCAATGCTTGCAGGGCCGCGGCCAATTCGCCGAGCACCACCCGCCACGACGCCGGATCCATCGCCAAAACGTGTGCGGTAAGCAGCAACACGCTCTCGCCGGCCGCACGCCGCAGCCACACCGCAGCCAACAGCACTCCCCGCTCGGGATCGAGGCTGTCGACGGCCGCTGCGGCATGCGCGGTGACCGCCGCTTGTAGATCATCGGCAATTTCGACCTCGGTGAGGTATTCCGCAGCAGGGACTGTGTGCAGCGTCATGGTCGCGCGATCCAGCCGGGTGCTGAGCACTTCATGGCCATCGACGATGCCGGCCAGCGCGGCCCGCAAATGCTCGCGGCTGACGGTTTCGGGCAACCGGATTGCTTCGGTTTGTGCCAGTCGGCGCGGCTCGCCGTATTCGTAGAGCCAGCGGCCGTTGGGCAACAACGGGATCGGGCCGAAGCCGCTCTGTGCCTTCCCGATGATGTCGGCGGCTTCGGAGTCGATCGCCGCGGCGAGCTCGCGGACCGTTGTGCATTCCAAGACAAGTCGTGCACGTAGCGCTATCCCCCGTGCGCGCGCTGCCTGCACCACTGACAACGCCATGATGCTGTCCAGCCCAAGCTGGAAAAAATCCGCATTGACGTCCACCGACGAGCCGGCCGGGGCTCCCAGGACCTCTGAAACAAGTTCTGCGAGGGCGGATTCCGTGGCGGTTTCGGGTTCGGATCTGCCAGAGACCTCCGAGCCCGCGGTAGCAGCGGAATCGGCGGCGGCCAATGCGGCTTCGTCCAGCTTGCCGTTAGGGGTCAGCGGGATTTCGTCGACGTTGACGATGCGCTGCGGAACCATGTAGCGCGGCAATCGAGACCCGAGCATGCCACGCAGTTCGGTCGACGAGGGCGGCCCACCCGCCGTGTCGGTCGTTGCGACATAGCCGGTGAGCCGCGGAACTCCCTGACGCTGATGCACCACGACGCCCGCCCGCCGGACACCGGGATGCGATTCCAGTGCGGCGACGATTTCGCCGGGTTCGACGCGGTAGCCACGGATTTTCACTTGGGAGTCCACGCGTCCCAGGTACTGCAGTGAGCCGTCGGGTCGGCGACGCACCAAATCGCCGGTTCGGTACATCCGCTCACCCGCGGCGAACGGATTGGCCACGAAGCGCTGGCTGGTCTCCGCCGCCCGGCCCAGATAACCGCGGGTCAATTGGGCGCCGGCCAGATACAGCTCGCCGGTCGCCCCGCATGGCACCGGCCGCAATGCCGAGTCCAGCACGTAGCCACTGGTGTGCCGGGTCGGCCGCCCGATCGATGGTTCGTCGTGCTCGCCGATGGCCGCGACCACCGCCTCGACCGTGGTTTCAGTCGGGCCGTAACAGTTGTAAGCCGTCAGCTGACTGCGGGCGCACGTGTCGCGGATGAACGCCCACGCCGCGCTGCCGACCGCTTCACCGCCCATCGCCAACACCGTCAAAGGAACTGCAGTCAGCAGGCCAAATGCCTGCATCTGGGCGAACATCGACGGGGTGGTGTCGATCATGTCGATGCGGTGCTCAACGATGACGCGCACCAGCGCCTCGGCGTCGGTCCGGGTGTGCTCGTCGACGACGTGCACGGCATGACCGTCCAGGAGCGCGACCAGCGGCTGCCAGGCGGCATCGAACGCGAACGACCACGCGTGTGCGACGCGCAGCCGACGACCCACCCTTGCGGCCGCGGGCCGCAGCACGTGGTCCAGATGATCGTCGGCGTAAGCGCCTACCGCAGCGTGAGTTCCGATGACGCCCTTGGGTTCTCCCGTCGTACCGGACGTGAAAACGACGTAGGCGGCCTGCTCGGGCGGCATGTCGATCGGCCGGAAGTCACGGTCTTCACCTCCGCTGGTCTCCAGCAAGCGCTCGTCGATCACAATCGTCGCGCCGCTTTGCCGCAGAATCGAATCCACCCGTTCCGGGGGCATTCCCGGCTCCAGCGGCACGCACATGGCCCCAGCCTTCAGCACCGCCAGCATCGCGACGATGTATTGCGGACCGCGCTGAAGCTTTATCGCGACCGGGGTTTCGCGCGCGACTCCTCGGGCAGTCAGTTTGGCGGCCAGTCCGTTGGCCGACGCGTCGACCTCGCGGTAGCTCAGTCCACCATCGGCCCAGCTGATCGCGAGGTCGTCGGGCTTCCTCTCCGCAATCGCGGCGAACCGGGCATGAATGCTCAGCGATGCAGGCGCCGTCACCGCGTCCTCGGCGCCCAGTGGTGTCGCTTCGTCGTCGAGCAGCACGCTGACGCGACGCAGTGGGCGCTCCCACTTCTGCAGCAGCCGCTGGGCGGTGGCGAACACCCGCCGACCCAGTGTCCCAGCGGTCGTCATACCCAGGGCGCCGTCGATCACCTCCAGCTGCACAACCAGTTCACTACCGGCCATGTGGGCGGCGAGCACGACCGGGAAATGTGTCAGGCTTTCCAGCGCAGCAGGCCGGAAAATCAGGCCGGTACTGGTTAGTTCGCCTTCGGCAGCCATTCCCCCCAGCGGAAAATTCTCGTAAACCAGCAAGGTGTCGAACATCTCGCCGACACCGCCCAGTGCCCGCAGCTGCGCATGACCGAGGTAACCGTGCTCGCGCAGCATCGCCGCATCACGCTGCACGGCCCGGCATTGCTCACCGACGGTGACGGCCCCGTCGAGCCGCACCCGCAGCGGCACGGTGTTGATGAACAGTCCGATCATCGTTTCGACGCCGGCCAATTCGGCCGGCCTCCCGGACACGGTTACCCCGAAAACCACGTCGTCGCGGTCCATTAGCCGCGACACCACCAGCGCCCAGGCCATCTGCAGCAGCGTGTTGACCGTGATACCCCGCGCACGGGCGCCCTCAACCAACTGCACGGCGGCCTGGGCGTCCATTCGCAGTTCGGTGCGCCGCGGCAGCCCGGTGGAACCCGACTCGACCGAACGCCCATCGCCCAGCGCAGCCGTCAGGAACGTCGGGCCTGGCAGGTCGGCGAGGTGTCGACGCCAGATCTGTTGACTGGCAGCCTGATCGCGGTTGGCCAGCCATCCGATGTAATCGCGGTACGGCCGCGGCACCCCGGGCAGCGCTTCGAGGTTGGCACCGGCCTGATACAAAATCATCATCTCGTTGACGAACACCGGCAGCGACCATCCGTCGATGACGATGTGGTGCGCGGTGATCACCAAACGCCACTGGGCGCACGGCAATTCAAGAAGCAGGAAGCGAATCGCCGGTGTGCGTTCGAAATCGAACGGCCGTCGACGTTCCGTTGTCTCCAGCGGCTCGACATCCTCGGGCGTGGTGGCGACGTGTCGCCAAGGCAGTTCGACGCGTGACGGCACGATCTGCACCGGCCGGGCAATCCCCCGGCTGAAAAAGCAGGCCCGCAAATTCGGGTGCCGAGTCAACATCTTTGCCGCGCAGTCGCGGAGCAGGTCGGCGTCCAGCGCGCCGGAGATGTCGGCGGCCATCCCGATCACGTAAGGGTCGTCGGCGGGTTCGGCTCCGACAGAATCGGCGAGTCCCGAAAGCACGGTCAGCGAATACAAGCCCTCTTGCAGTGGGCTCAACGCCATGATGTCCTCGATGTCGGGCGCGAGATCGCGACCGGAACCGGTTTCGGTGCCCGCGACGGTCATGGTCTACCGTCGCGCGATGTTGACCAAAGCCGTTTAACAGCAGCCAAGTCGGCCTCTGACAGCCCGGAGGTGCTCATCGGGTCGAAGCTGGCGTCGGCCGGTTCGGGGGCCTGCTCGATCAGAGCGGCATCCTCGCCCAGCGCATCTAGTGCAGCAGCCAGCTGTTGCACGGTCGGGTTCTCAAACACCAGGCGCGGGTTGATCGCAAGGCCGGCCGCTCGCGCTCGAGCGGCCAGCTGCACCGACAAGATGCTGTCGCCGCCGAGAGTGAAGAAGTCGTCAAAGCGCCCGACTTCGGCCGTCGACAGTAGCTCGGCGAACACCGTGGCCAGCGCGCGTTCGGTGTCGGTGCGCGGCGGCTCGGTCTGCCCGCTCGTGCTGACCGACGGTCGCGGCAGCCCGGGCCGGTTCAATTTGCCCGAGTCGGTCTTGGGCAGCGTGTCGAGCACCGTCAGCGAAGACGGCACCATGTATCCGGGCAGCGTGCCGGCGACCGCGGCCCGCACTGACCCCGCGAACGCCGCTTTCTGCGCCTCATCGGTAATCGGCCGCTGCGGGACAACATATCCGGTCAGCGTGCTGCGGCCCTGTACCTCCCAGGTACGGGCCGCCGCGGCGGCTACACCATCGGCCGCCGCCAGCGCGGCCTCGACTTCGGCCAGTTCGACTCGGAAGCCGCGCACCTTGACCTGATGGTCGGCGCGTCCGACGAATTCCAGTTGACCGTCCTCGGTCCACCGTGCCAAGTCGCCGCTGCGATACAACCGCGCACCCGGCTCGGTGGCATACGGATTGGCGACAAACCGTGATGCGGTCAGACCGGGCCGCTTCCAGTACCCCCGGGCCAACTGATCGCCGGCATAGTAGAGTTCGCCGACCACACCGACCGGCACCGGACGCAGGCTGTCGTCGAGAAGATAGGCGTCCGCGCCCGGTAACGGCGTGCCAACCAACGGGATCGGTAAGCTCAGCCGTCCCCGCGATACGGCGCCAGAGGTTTCGGTTGAGCCGATGTTGTTCAGCAGCTCGGGGTGTTGGCCGCACGCCGTCACCAGCCGCTGTAAGAGCGACGTGCTTACCGGTTCTCCGCCGCAGACCAACCGGGACAGTGAACGCAGCGCGCCGGGGCCGCTATCCACCAGCGCCGAGACCAAGCTGGGCACCGCGGTCACCTGCGCGACCGAATGACGTTGCATCAGCACCCCCAGCGCTTCGGGGTCGCGGTGCTCGGCGTCGTCGGCGAGGATCATGGTGGCCCCCGCCGCCAGGCCGGCAAGCATCTCCATCCCGCCCTCGAGGAACGTGATCGAGGCCTGTGCCAATCGAATGTCGCGGGCCCTCGGTGGATAACGCCGCAGCTGCCAGTGCAGCCGGGCCGCCATCGATCGATGGGTGCCCACTGTCCCCTTCGGCTTCCCGGTCGACCCAGAGGTGAATACCAGGAACATCGGGTCATCGGGATGCGGTGCCGGCAATGTCCGCGGCGGTAGAGCGCTCGAGTTCTCCACCACGGCACGCACTTCCGGGTCATCCAGCGAAAGAAGCTTGACGCCGGACACTTGCGGCATCGTGTCGACCGCCTCGGCCGTTGCAACCAGGACTTCCGGCTCGACGTCGTCGAGCATGAATTGCTTACGCGCCGAGGGGTAACCGGGATCGATCGGGAAGTAGGCAGCGCCTGCCTTCATAATGGCCACCAGCGCAACTACCAGGTCGATGCTGCGCCGCGTTGACAGACCGACCAGTGAGCCCGGCCCGACCCCGCGATCGACGAGCAGCGCGGCCAGGTTATCCGAACGATGGTGTAGCGAGGGATAATCGATTTCCGCAGTTCCACACCGCACCGCGATCCGGTCGGGCCCCCATTGCCGACTGGGCTCCAACAACTCCGGAATGGTGCGTGGCCGGCCAGGTTCGGGCTGATCGCCACGGCTCCAGGCGCCCAGGATCCGGTGTTGCTCCGCGGCATCGATCAAGCCAACGTCGCGTAAGGTCTGGTCCAGATTCTCCGCGAATTCATTGACGACCTGCGTTAGCCAGCCGGCCAACCGTTCGATCGTGGACCTGCGGTACAGCTCGGTGCGGAAGATGATTTGGCCGTGGTAACCGATCTCTCCGGAGCCGTCGGTGCCGAAGAAGTTAACGCTCAGATCCGCGTGCGCCATGTCGAACGGCGGATCCAGCGTGGTGCACAGGGTGTCCTGCTCGCCGGGCGTCGTGGCGATCACCCGGGTGGCGGGCAACTGGTCGCGGACGTGCACGACGACCTGGAACAGCGGATTGCGTGCCAGCGACCGCACCGGGTTGACGCTGTCGACCACTCGGTCGAACGGCAGGTCTTGGTTTGAGTACGCGGCCAGCGCAGTTTCCCGGCCCCGGCTGCACACCTCGCGCAGCGTCGGGTTGCCGCGCAAGTCATTGCGCAGCACCAGGATGTTGACGAAAAAACCGATCAGTTGGTCGAATTCGGCTTCGGTGCGGCCGGCGACCGGGGTGCCCAGCGGGATGTCCACTCCCCCGCCGGCCTTGTGCAGCACCACGGCGACGGCGGCCTGCAGCAGCATGAACTCGGTGATGCCCAGTTCGCGGCATCGTTCGGCGAGCTTGGCGCGGGTTGCGGATCCGATACGGAATTCGACGGCCTCGCCGTGACCGCTGGGCACCGGCGGCCGGGGAAAGTCCGGCCGCAACCCGGTGTCCTCCGGCAGCCCTTCCAGCTGCCGAATCCAGTATTCCCGTTGCGCACTGGCGACCGGCGATTCCTGACCGGACGCTCCCCCGAGCAAGGCACCCTGCCACGCCGCGTAATCGGCGTACTGCACCCGAAGCGGCGCCCACGCGGGTGCCTCGCCGGCTAGACGCGCGCGATAGGCAGTCAGTAGATCGGTGAAAAGCACGCCCGCCGACCAATGGTCGGCCGCGATGTGATGCACCACCAATGACAACACCTGCTCTTGGGCTGCATTTGCGGTACTCAGCAGCGCGACCCGAAATGGCCGTTCGCGGTCGAGCTCGAAGCAATGCCGACGCTCGATATCCAGCCGAGATTGCAGCCAGTCATCGCCATCGCCGGTGTCCCGGAGGACTGGGATCTCGCTGACCGGCGTGACCACTTGGTAAGGGAGACCGTCAATTTCGAGGTAGCTGGTGCGCAGGATCTCGTGCCGTTCGACGATGTCTCCGACGGCGGCGATCATCGCCTCGACGTCCCACGGCCCGCTGAGCCTCGCTGCAAACGGAATGTTGTTGACCGGGCTGGGTCCTTCGACCCGATACGCGAACCAGGTGCGCAGTTGCGAGGCCGACAGCGGCAGCGGTTCGTCGTGTGCGGTCGCGATCAGCTTGGGCCGCGATCGCGCCACCTGGCCGCAACGCAACTGGTCGACGCGCTCGGCAAGCCTGCCAACCGTTGCCAGCTCGAAGATGTCCCGGATGCTGACTTCTACATCACATTCCGACCTGATTGCGGTGATGAGCTTGGTGGCCACCAGCGAGTGCCCGCCCAGGTCGAAGAAGGAGTCGTCGACACCGACCCGGGCGTGGCCGAGCAGGCCGGAAAACAACGCGGCGATTCGCCGTTCGGTCACAGTCGCGGGGTCGCGGTATTCGGTGGCGGCCGCGATCTCCGGTTCCGGCAGCGCCGCGCGGTCGATCTTGCCGTGCGCGGTGATCGGAATCTCATCGAGCACCACGTAGGCCGCCGGGGTCATGTAATCCGGCAGCGCGGCCGTCACCCTGGCGCGGATCCGCTCGAGGTCCACCGTCTCGCACGACCCGCCGTCGGCCGCAGTCAGATAGCCCACCAGGCTCTTGCCCAGAGGTGGCAGGTCGGCGGCCACCACCACCGCCTGCCCAACGCTGGGGTCGACCGAAATGGCCGCGGCGACCTCGCCGAGCTCGATGCGGAAACCGCGGATCTTCACCTGCTCGTCGGCGCGGCCGACGAACTCGATATCGCCGTCGGCGTTACGTCGCGCCAAGTCACCGGATCGGTACAATCGGCCGCCAGGGGTGAACGGGTCGGCGACGAAGCGTTCGGCGGTCAGGCCGGGCCTGTGATGGTATCCGCGCGCGACATGTGTTCCGCCGATGTAGATTTCGCCGATCACTCCGGCGGGAACCGGCTGCAGCGCGTCGTCGAGCAGATGCACCTGGGTATTGATCTTGGGCCGACCGATCGGCACCACGCGGGTTCCCTGAGCGCCTTCTACCGGGTAGCTGGTGGCGTTGACGACGGTCTCGGTTGGCCCGTAGAAGTTGTACAGCAGCGCATCGAAGGTGGCATGGAACTTGTCGGCGATTTCGCCCGGCAACGGCTCACCGCCAATCGGCACCCGGCGCAGGGTGCGCCACTGGTTGACACCGGGCAACGACAAGAACAGTCCCAGCAGCGACGGGACGAAATGCATCGAGGTGATTCCTTCGCGGCGCAGCAGCTCGGTCAGGTAGCCGATGTCGCGCAGGCCGTCCGGCCGCGGAATGACCAGCCGTGCACCACAGATCAACGTCCCGAAAATCTCACCCATCGAGACGTCGAAGCTCGGCGATGCCACCTGCAGCAGCCGATCGGTTGCGTCCACCCGATATTCGTCGCCGAACCAGACGAAGTACTCGGCGATCGGTGCATGCGGAACCGGGACGCCCTTGGGCAGCCCGGTCGAACCCGAGGTGTAGATCAGGTAGGCGGTGTTGTCGGGGTGCAGCGGGCGTAGCAACTCTTCGCTCGTCGGATCGGCGGCCGAGTAGTCCGCCAAGTCGGTGACCGGTTCGCGCAGCACCAATTTGGCCGCCGCGTCGTCCAGGATGAACGCCAACCGGTCCTCGGGGTAGGTTGGGTCGACCGGCAGGTAGACCGCTCCGGCTTTGAGAATGCCCAATGCCGTGGTGACCAGCTCGGGTGACTTGTCGAGCAGCACAGCGACGCGGTCTTCGGTGCCGATGCCTTGCTCGATTAGCCAGTGCGCCAATCGATTTGCTTCTTCGTTGATGTCACGATAGCTGTATTGGCGACCCTCGTACACAACCGCGACGGCATCTGGCGAGAGTGCCGCCCGTTGGGCCACCAAGGCGGGCAACGTGGCGGCCGGGGTCGCGAAGTCTGCACCGGACGACACCCGGCGCAGCCACTCGGTGTCGGCTTCGCTCATCAGTCCGCATGCCGACAGCGTGGCATCGGGCTGAGCCAGCGCGTTGTCCAACAGCACGGCATAGTGCCGCAGCAGCTGATCCACCAGCCCCCGATCCAGCACCTCGACCAGGTATTCGGCTTCGACCAATGCGCCGCCGTCCGCGCCGGGTAGTTCGATCATCAGGCTCAGCGGCAGCTGGCTGAAGTGGCCGCGCAACTCGGCGCGCTCGCATCGCACCCCGGGCGGACAGAACCCGCCGCCGTCGGACTCGCGTAGTCCGAAGCTGACCCGGGTCATTCGCTCGGCGCCATGCCGGCGATCAGGGTTGGAAGCTCGCACCAGCCATTCGAGATCGACACGCGAGTGGGCGAGCGCACCAACTGAGCTGTCGCGGGTTTGCGCCAGCAGTTCCCGGAATGTCTGCCGTGGCCGTGGCCGCATTCGCAGCACGACGGTGTTGCCGTAATACCCGATCGCGTCTTCCGTCCCGGCACCGCGATTCAGCACTGGGGCCGCGACCAGGAAATCGCACGAGTGGGTGTATCGGTGCACCAGCGCGGCGAATGCGGCCATCAGCACCATGTACGGGGTGGATCCGGTCTCCCTGGCCAACGCCGCTGCACGATCAAGAGTGTCCGACGGTAACCGGGTCACGGCGCGCTGGGCACGCCAGGTACTCGGCACTATCGAACCGTTAGGGCCGGGAAGCTCAAGCGGTTCAGGCAGATCCGTCACGAGAGGACGCCAATAGTCCAGGTCTTCATCACGATTGCCGGCGCCGTCGCCGGCCCGGGCGCTCGAAGCCGCTCGGGTGGCGGCGCTGTCCGGATCGGTGTAGGCAAAAGTCAGGTCGGTGAAGAACGGCGCCCAGGACCCGTCGTCCCAGGCAATGTGGTGTGCGGTGAGCAGCATCACGAGCTCGCTCGCGGCCACCCGTACCGCCGTGACCCGCAGCGGCGAATCTTTGGTCAAGTCGAACGGCTGGCGAAACAGGCGCTGCGCCAGTACTTCCAGCCTCAGCCGACGGGACTGCTCGGCAAGCCCCGACAGGTCGTGCTCCGCCCAGGCGGGCCGGAGATCGTCGCGGGTCACCGGACGCGGATCACCGTCACCGTCGGTCTGGTAGATCGTGCGCAACAGCGGGTGCCGTACGGCGACGGCTTCCACGGCCCGCCGCAACCGTGCGACATCGACGCTGCCGATGAGGCGATAGGAAACACAGATGTTGAGCAGCGCGCTGCCGGGGTCGACCGAGTGCACGAACCACATCCGGCGCTGACCGTCCGACATTTCCGAACGTTCCTGGCCCGCCCCATCCGCGGCCGCGCCCGGGGCGGTGGCCGGCCGGGCCAGGCCGCGCTCAGCGATCCTGCGGCGCAACAACTCCAGCCGCTGGTCGTCAAGCGTGTCAGTGCCCGTGATGTCAGTCACGCGTGGCTTCCAGCCTTTCTAGGGTTCGCGGTGCCGGCGCCCCAGCGGTCGAGGCAGGGCGCAACTCGTCGATCAGTTCACTGACGGTGATGCCGCCGAGCATCCGGGCCACCGGCGCCGAACGCCCCACCGCCCGGCGTAGTCGCCTGCGCAGATCGAGCGCCAATAGTGAGTCCAAGCCAAGATCGATGAGAGAGGTAGCCGGGTCGATCGACATCGAATCGCCCAGGTGCAATGTCGCGGCCAGCTCGCTGCACACCACATCGGCGAGTGGTTTCGCGCTGAGACCGTTGCCGCCCGGGGCCGCATCGATATTCGGCGGCACGCCGAACGATGTTGGTGTTCCCTGGCTTTGGAAGAAAACCCGCAGCCGGTCGAAGTCTGCCGCGAAGATCAGCGGATCTGCGGGATACTGGCCCAAACTGGCGTCCATCGCCGCGTTCGCTTCCATCGCGATGAGACCGGAGCGCTGGGTGCGGGTGATCTCACCGCTTTCGACGACCCCGGCGTCTCGCCACAATCCCCATCGAATCGAAGTGCAGTCCAGTCTCCGGACACGCAACTGGGCGGCCAACACATCGAGCAGCCGGTTGGACGCCGCGTAAGCGGCGTGACCGTGGCCACCCCACACTCCGAACACCGACGAACAGGCCAGGATCCGGCATTCGGCCTGCAACGGCCAGACCTCGGCCATCAACGCCAAACCCGCCACCTTCGCCGCACACACTGCCGCCACGTTCGCGCCGGTCAATTCCGCCCTCTGCCGCGTCATCGCGATGCCTGCGGTATGGATCAGCAACGACGCGCCCGAGCCAGCGTATCCGGCAGCGACCGCTGACAATGCGGCACGATCGGTGATATCGCACGGCGGTGCGTGCACCTCGGTACCGTGCCTTGCGGTCAGCTGGCCCAGCACCACCGGATCGACGCCGCTGCGACTCAACAGGATTACCCGCCGCGCCCCGTGTTCGACGCAATGCTGCGCATAACGCAGACCAATGGCTCCGCTGCCGCCGGTAATCACCACGTTATCCAGCGTGGCCGCATCCACTGGTTGTGTGGCCGAGGAATCGCCGCACTCGCGGAAGGTCCGGACATGACGTCGACCATTGGCACGCAACGCCGTTACGGTGGCGTCACCGAGTAGCGCATCGACAACAGCGGTTGCAGTGGGCGCGTCGACATCTCGCGACGGCAGGTCCAGGCTGCCGAAAGCCTGGTCCGGAAACTCGAAGCCGACGCTGCGGTGCATCGCGGCCAGAGCAGCCTGTGCCGGCCTGACCTCCGCGTCGTAGGAGTGCACCCGTTCGCCACCGGCGGTAAGCAACCAGACGACCTGGCAGCGTGGGCCGATGATCGCGGGATAGTCAGGCAGACCTGCGTTGGGCCGGCCGACGATCTGTTCGATAGCAGCCGCGACGTGAAGCTGATCGAGCGCGGGCGCGATCGCCGCGACGACTTGCGCCTCGTTGGGGGGCACCAACTCGCAGCGACGGTGTGCCACAACCGCATCGGTCAGCCGCTGCGCCAGCGTACCCGCGGTGTCGCCGACGATCGCGATACCGCACCGCGCCCCGCGTGCCATGGTCGGCAACGGCGCCTGCTGCCAATCCTCGACGGCGACGGTAATGGCGCTAGCCGGGTCAGGCACATTGTCGGCCACCAGCTGCGGTGCAGCCCAGAGGTGCACCGCCCGCATCGGCGCATTCGGGAAACCGCGCAGCGGTGGTTGGAGATCCGCAGGGATCGCATCGGCCCATTGGCAGCCGGGATCAGCGGCCGCGACGGCGGCGATGCCCGCCGACAGCACGTCGGTGATGGGCTCGTCACGATGTCCCGAACTGACGATTACTGCCGAATCCTCGTCGACCAATTCCGCGAGTGGATACAACAACGAAGGATGCGCGGACAACTCGACGAACGTGTCGGCCCCGCGCTTCTGGGAGGCTGCCACCGCCTGATCGAAACGCACAGTGCTACAAAGGCTTTCATACCAGTACTCAGAGAAATCGGCGTCGCCGCCCACCTCGGCGCCAAAAGTCGACCCGACGAATGTCGCCGTCCCATCCCGGAATGCCGACCTGGGCAACAGCTCAGCCAGGTCGGTGCGCAACGGCCTCAGGGCGCTGGTGTGGCCCGGATAGTCGACGGATAGTTGGTGGGTGAACACACCACGCCGCTGGGCCAGCCGAGTCGCGGCCACCACCGCGTCGTGATCCCCGGACACCACCGTCGACGACGGGCCGTTGACTGCCGAAACCTCTAGCCAGCCTGGTGTTTCGCCGATCACGGACTCTGCCTCGTCGATGCCGGCACCGAGCACCGCCATCGCGTATCGGCCCGTCAACCGGTCGACGACCGCGGCTCGCGCGCCGATCAGCGTGACCGCATCTGACAACGCGATCGTTCCGGCCACATACGCCGCTGCGATCTCGCCGAGGCTGTGCCCGATGGTGATATCGGGAAGAACTCCGTGAAATCGCCACTGCTGGGCCAAGCTCACCGCATGGATGAACTGCGCTCCCTGGATCTGGGTGCGCGACCAGTGCTGTTCCAGTTCTCCCGTCAGGTACGGCAACGGTGACGGCAGCCCGGCCGCGACGAACGCCTGGCCGCATCGGTCTGCCTCCGCGCGGTACGCCGGCAGTTGCTGGTAGGCGTCCGCGCCCATCGAGGGCCACTGATTGCCCTGGCCGGGAAACATAAAGGCGATATGCAGGCCACCGCTTTTCGAAGACCGGGAGACCAGCGGGTGTTCGCCGCCACTGGCCAGCGCGGATAGACCGGCCACAAATTCGGCGCGGTCCGCGGCCCGCGCCACCGCGCGGTGGCGCCACACTCGCCGCAGACGCAGCAGGGTGGACGCGACCCTTGCCGTCGGATCGTTGTCCTCGCTGGTCCGGTCGAGATAGTCCAGGATCGCTCGGGCGTCCTGACTGATCAGCGTTTCGTCGTGCGCCGAGAGCAACACCGGCACACGGCCGTCGGGCAACGGGCGGGCAAGCATTACGCGACCTCCGGAACGGAGACGACCACGTGCGCATTTGTGCCGGCAATGCCGAATGCCGAAGTGGCCGCGATCCGTTGCCCGCCCACCGCAGGCCACGGTGTCAACGTCTCCGCAAGGCGCAAGCCCTGGCCGCCCCAGTCAATCTCATGGCTGGGCTCACCCGCGTACAAAGTGGGCGGTACGGCGGCGTGCTCGGCAGCAACCAGAATCTTGGCCAGCCCCAGCGCGCCGCTGGCGGCCAATGCGTGACCGACATTCGATTTCACCGAGCCCAGCAGAGCTCCGCCACCGGGTTCTGTGGCGCCGTAGGTTTGTGCCAGCGACTGCAGTTCGGTTCGGTCACCGAGCCGGGTGCCGGTGCCGTGTCCCTCGATCATCCCGACCTCTTGCGGCCGTATCCCGGCCTCACTGATGGCACGCCGGAACAGACGAATCTGCGCGTCACCGCTGGGAGCGCTGAGTCCGGCGCTGCGGCCGTCCTGGTTGACGGCAGTGGCGCGGACCTCTGCCACAATCTGTCGACCGGCGAGCAGCGCAGACGATTTGCGTTGCAGCACAAACATCGCCGCGCCCTCGGCCCAGACCGTTCCGCTGGCCTGCGCGCTATAAGGGCGGCAATGCCCATCGTCGGAGAGCGCATGTTGTTTGGAGAATTCGACGAAGAAGCCGGGCGATCCCAGCACGTTGACGCCGCCGGCCAGCGCCAGGTCGCAGTCGCCGTTCTGCACCGAGCGCACGGCGACGTGAAATGCCGCCAGCGCGGACGCGCACGAGGAGTCCACAGTCAGCGCCGGGCCGGTCAACCCCAGTGTGTAGGCGATCCGCCCGGAGATCACGCTCAGGGCCGTCCCGGCGAGCAGATGACCGCTGTGCGGGGTGAATTCGGTCATCTGGGGCCCATATCCGGTAGCGGAGGCGCCGACAAAACATCCCACGTCGTGTCCGGCCAGTTCGTCCGGATTGATGCCGCTGTTTTCCAGCGCACGCCAGGACACCCGAAGCGCGACGCGTTGCTGAGGGTCCATCGCGACGGCCTCGCGCGGCGAGATCCCGAAGAACTCTGGATCGAAAGTCGTTGCGCCGGTCAGGAATCCACCGCAGTCACGGATTTCCTTGAAACCGTTGCGCCGTGAGCCCGCCAGCAGCTCGCGGATCCGCCAACCGCGGTCGGTGGGAAACGGACCCAGCGCCTCGCGGCCGTTCGACAGCAGCTCCCAGTAGCCCTCCGCGGTGTCGATGCCGCCAGGCGCCTCGACGGCCATACCGACGATCACCACCGGTTCGGCGCCGGCGGCGAATCCTTCGTCAGACATGGGCATTCACCCGCGCGGCAACGGCGTCGATGTGCTCGTTGAGGTAGAAATGACCGCCGTCGTATAGGGACAGCTCGAACGCGCCCGCGGTGTGGTCTTTCCAGAGCCGCAACGCAGCGGCGTCGACGCGGTGATCATCGCGCGCCCCGAGTACGCAAATATCGGCACGAATGTGCACACCGGGCGCACAGTCGTAGCGATTGATCGCGTGGTAGTCCGCCCGCACCGCGGCGGTCACCAGCTCGGCGAACTCTTGGTCGGCAAGCAGATCGGGATGTGTGCCGCCGAGGTCGGTGATATCGGCGAGCAGTCCGTCGTCACTGGTGGGCAGCTCCGGCAAGCCGGCAACGGCGGACGGTGCCGGAGCGGCGGACACCCACAGTCGTTCCACCATGACGCCGCGGGATTCGGCGATCCTGGCGAACTCGAAGCCAACGACCGCACCCATGCTGTGCCCGAAAAGGCGCAGCGGCGCAACCCGACTCCACGGCCCGGCTTCGAACAAGCCGAGGGCAAGTTCGTCCACGGTTTCGGGGGCGGGGTCGCGCAGCCGATCCGCGCGCTGCGGATACTGGACGATGTAGGTGTCGCCGCCTGCGGCCAGTGCGGTCGCCAAGCTGCGGTAGCTTGCGGCGGCCGCCCCGGCGTGCGGAAACACCACCGTCGCGCCGGCGCGCTGCGTCCCATTCCGTCCTGCCGCCATCTTGACCCAGGGCGCGAACATCGTCGGCGTTGTTGTCAGTCTATCGAAAGTCATTGCACCGTTTCAGGTTTAGCGATCGCCGAGATTACTTGGTCAGCCTCCATCTGGATAACCTCCAGATACAACTCGGCAACCTGATCGAGCCGCCCAGGGTCGCGTTCGCGACGATCGAGCAAGTCGGCAAGGTCCGAAACTTTCCGGGCAGCAAAGATGTCGGCGACCATGATGTCCGGGATGTCCAGCCACGCCCGGATGCGCGCGACGGCCTGAGTCGCCAGCACCGAATCGCCGCCGAGGGCAAAGAAGTCATCGTCAACACCGACCGACTCCACGGCGAGCACATCGCCCACGATCGCGGCCAGCGCGGATTGCAGCGGTGTGGACGGGGCCAAGTAGCCAGGCTTAGCCACACCGGTCACGGCGGCGGCCAACTCGCGCGCGACGGCACGGCGGTCGATCTTGCCGCCGACGGTAAACGGGATGTGCTCCACCAGTGACACATGACGCGGAATCATGTGCGCTGGAACATGTTCGGTCATAGCGTGCCGCACGGCCTCTGCGGTCAGCTGCGCGTCATCGGCTCGGATAGCAGCGGCCAAAATGTCGGCATCGCCGGACGTCGCAACCAAGGCTACGACTGCTATCGCCACCCCGGGTATCTGCCGAAGCGCCGCCTCGACCTCACCGAGTTCGACCCGATAGCCGCTGACTTTGACGCGGTGGTCGGCGCGCCCGACGAACTCCAGCGTGCCGTCCGGCCAATACCTGGCCAAATCGCCGGTGCGATACCACGTCCGGCCGTCGTGCACGACGAAACGCTGCGCGGTGAGATCCGGCCGTCCGCGGTAGCCCCGCGCAATGCCGCGCCCGGACACCCACAGCTCGCCGACAACCCAGTCTGGACAGTCGCCGCCCAAGTCGTTCACCACCCGGCAGGCGTTGTTGGGAAGCGGTGTGCCATATGGCACCGCCGCCAGGCCGGTCGGCAGATCACCTGGCTCGCAGATCGTCGCGTGCACCGCGGTTTCAGTGGCACCGCCGAGCCCGGCGAACCGTAATTGCGGGGCATGGGCTTTCAGCAGACGAGCCAGCCCCGGCCGTACCCAGTCGCCGCCGGTGGGCACGACTCGCAGCGACGACAGGCACCCCGGGCCGACCTCGACCAGCATCTCCAGCCAACCCGGCAGGAAATTCAGCACCGTCACGCTGTGGACGTCGATCAGCCGAGCCCAGGCGTCGGGATCGCGGCGCTGCGCTTCGTCGACCACGACGATCGCCCCGCCGGCGCGCAACGTGGCGAAGGTGTCCAGAACCGACATGTCGCATTCCAGTGTCGACAACGCCAGGCAGCGGTCGCCTTCGTCGATCTCGAAGTACCGGGTGATGAATTCCACCGTGTTCATCGCGGCGTCGTGCGTGACCTCGACGCCCTTAGGCTCGCCGGTCGAGCCGGAAGTAAACAACACATAAGCGAGCTCTGCGAGATCGGTTGCCGCAGGCTGTATCTCAGCGCCGACGTGCGCGTTGCGAAGTACGTCGGCAATTGTCAGCGTCGGCACCGGCGACGAAAGCTGCTGTCCGCCACAAACGAGCGCCAGGCGCACCTGACCGGCCTGCAGGATCCGCTCGGCGCGGTCGCGGGGCTGGTCGACGCCGATCGGCAGATAAACAGCACCCGCGTTAAGGATCCCCAGTAGCGCCGGCACCTGCTCGGCTGTCTTGGGACCCATCACCGCGACCGTGTCGCCGGCACCAATCCCGTTCGCGTGCAACGCCGCAGCCAACGCCAACGCCTGGTCGCGCAGCTGCGCGTAGGTGAGGTCACCGGAACTGGAGAACACGGCCGGCGCGTCAGGCTGCCGCTCGGCGCAGCGGAAGAACCCGTCCTGCAGCGCCTCTCCGCTGGCGGCAGCGCCCCGGCCATTGACGATGTCACGCACCGCACGCTGCGCCACCGGCAGCGCCGGCGGGCCCGCCGCGTCCCACGCGTCATCAGCAGCGGCCAGCCGCAGCAGCTCGTCGACGTGGTGAGCAAACATCGCGTCGATGACACCAGGTGGGACAAGGTCTTCGCGCACGTCCCAGTTCACCAGGACGCCCCCGTCGAATTCGGTGACCTGTGCGTCCAGCGATACCTGCGGGCCCTGCGAGATGATCCAGCCGGGTGCGCCGAACGCTTCGGTGACATCCGACCGGAATAGTTCACCCAGCCCCAGTGCGCTGGTGAAAACCACCGGCGCAAGCACCTGCGCACCGCGGTGCCGGGCCAGGTCGCGCAGCACCGATAATCCGGGATAGTCCGCGTGAGCCACCGCGGCCCGAAAGGCGTCTTGCACCGCCCGCGCCCGCCCGGCGGGGCTCGCGGCGTGGGTCAGGTCGATGTCGAGCAACAGCGACGACGTGAAGTCGCCGACCAGTAGGTCGACGTCGCGGTGCAGCTGCTGCCGACCGAACAGCGGGACGTTGAGCAGGAATCGCGGGCTGGACGACCACGCCGCCAGCGTGTTGGCGAACGAGCCGGCCAACGCCATCGCCGGGGTGATGCCGCGGGCGCGGGCCGCGGCGAACAGTGCGTCGCGCGTCGTCGGGTCCAGCCAGTGCCAGCGCCGGGTGCTTTTCGGTGTACGGGAGCGCTCGCCAGCCTGGGGTAACGCCGGCGGATCCGGCAGCTGCGGGATGCGCTCGGCCCACCAATCGCGGTCAGCGTCGTGTTGCGGCTCCTGACCTGCGATGCTCCGACGGTATTCGGGGTAGCTGTAGCCCAACTCGGGGAGATGGCGACCCTGGTACAAGGTGGCGAGATCGGCCATCAGGGTGCGATAGCTCATCGCGTCGGCAGCCTGCATGTCCAGGTCCACGTGTAGCCGTGAGCGCTGCCCGGCCAGCAACGACACCGCCAGCTCGAACACCGCATCATCGAGCTGCTGATGCGACTTGGCGGATTGGATGTCAGCGAGCCGCTGGGCGGCGACGTCTGGCTCGAGGTGGCGAAGGTCATGCACGGTGACCGGGAAGTTCGGCAATTCAGCTACTGGGCGGATCCGCTGGGTGCCGTCGGGCAAAAACTGCACTCTCAGCATCGGATGGCGTCGGGCCAGCCTGGTGGCTGCGGCTCGTAGCCGTTCCGGCTCGATGTCGGCGCCGTCGAACTCGACATATAGATGCCCGGCCACCCCGCCGAGTGGCTGGTTGTCTTGCCGGCCCACCCACATCGCGTGCTGCATCGGGGCCAGCGCAAACGGCTCGGATGATGGCTCCGCCGAGCGGGGTGCTGGAGCATCCCGCGCAACGACGTCCGATGGCTGTGACAGCAGGTCTGACCAGGCCTCGACCGTGGGGGCGGCAGCCAGCGCGGCGAAGTCGACTGCGAAACCCAGGCGGCGCCAGCGGCCCGCCAACGACATCATCCGGATCGAATCAAGGCCTTGACCGACCAGGTCGCCCGCCGCATCGATGGCCTCGACAGCGACACCGAGCAGTTCGGCGACCTCGCCGCGGATGGCTTCCGCGCTCACGGCCGGAGAAACCACTACCCCTCCCCACTAATTAGCGAAGGCTGCCCTAATTTGTGGTTACCTTACCCTGGTGCCACCCGACCGAGGAGTGCTTGTGCGACTGAGGACGAAAAGCGCCCCGGACGGCTTCGTGCCGTTCCCCGTCGCTCGGGCGGCGCGCTACCGGGCCGCCGGTTACTGGACCGGCCGGACAGTGGACTCGATGCTGTCCGAGGCCGCGCGGCGCTGGCCGCATCGCGCCGCGCTAGTCGACGCGGGCACGACGGCCGGCCCGGCCCAACGGCTGAGCTACGCCGAGTTCGACGACCGCGCCGCCCGCGCAGCGGCCGGGTTGGCGGCAGTGGGCATCGTCCCCGGCGACCGGGTGTTGCTGCAACTGCCCAACGGGTGTGAGTTCGCGGTGGCGTTATTCGCGTTGCTGCGCGCCGGCGCGATCCCGGTGATGTGCCTGCCCGGCCACCGCGCCGCCGAGTTAGGACATTTCGCAGCCGTCGGCGAAGCCAAGGCTCTGCTAATCACTGATACCGCCAACAGATTCGACTACCGCCCGATGGCGAAGTCACTGCTGCGGGATCATCCCGGGCTGCGCCATGTCATCGTCGACGGCGATCCCGGACCATTCGTGCCGTGGTCACAGGTGTGCGCAGACGGGGGTCTGCACCCCACAGCAGCCGAGGCAGATCCGGGGTCCCCGGCCTTGCTGCTGGTCTCCGGCGGCACTACCGGGCTACCCAAGCTCATCCCCCGTACCCATGACGACTATGTCTACAACGCCACCGCCAGCGCCGAAGTCTGCGGGCTGACCAGTGACGACGTCTATCTGGTGGCGTTGCCGGCCGCACACAACTTCCCGTTGGCCTGCCCCGGTTTGCTCGGCACCCTCGCTGTCGGTGCGACGACCGTGTTCCTCACCGACCCGAGTCCGGAGTCGGCGTTCGCCGCCATCGCCCACCACGGTGTCACGGTCACCGCGCTGGTTCCGGCGTTGGCCAATTTGTGGGCGCAGGCCACCGAGTGGGAGCCGGTGACGCCAACATCGTTGCGGCTCCTGCAAGTTGGCGGTGCGAAGCTGGAAGCCAATGACGCCCACCGGATCCGCAAGACACTGACGCCGGGCCTGCAACAGGTTTTCGGCATGGCCGAAGGGCTGCTGTGCTACACCCGACCCGGCGATTCGCCGGAGGTGCTCGACTGCACCCAGGGCCGGCCACTGTCTGCCGATGACGAACTGCGCATCGTTGACGACGCCGGCCGCCCGGTCCCGGACGGCGCCGAGGGTGAACTACTGGTGCGAGGTCCGTACACGTTCAACGGATACTTTCGCGCCGAAAGCGACAACGCCCGCTGCTTCGACCCAGATGGCTTCTACCGCAGCGGCGACCTGGTCCGCCGGCACGCCGACGGCTATCTGGAGGTCACCGGCCGAGTCAAAGACGTCATCCACCGCGGCGGTGAGACCATCGCCGCGGGTGAACTCGAAGAGCGTTTGCGTGCGCATCCGGCGATCTCGTCAGCAGCGGCGGTGGCGCTGCCTGACCCTTATTTGGGCGAAAAGATCTGCGCAGCAGTTGTTTTCGAGGGCACCCCGATCACACTCAAGGAACTGAACGACTACCTCGACGAACGTGGAGTGGCCAGGCATGCTCGGCCGGACATGCTGACGCAGATGGCCGCGTTGCCGACGACCCCAGTCGGCAAGATCGACAAGAAGGCGATTGTCCGGCAGCTGCAAGCGTAAGGGTCACGAGATCGGTGACGCGGCTGGTGGCGTAGTGTCAGCTATGAGCTGTTTCGTTGTCAGCCGTGGTCGCCCGTTATGAGCGGATGACACCCCCGGGCAATGTGATTCCTCCGTCGCCTCGCGCTTGCGGGGCGGTCGATCACAACCGTGAAAGAACGCGCCCGTGGACTGCACAAGGCTAGCCATCATGTTGATCCCAATCATCGTGCGCGTTCGGCGCCGACAGGGACACGTCCGATGACTTATCTGCTGCGGCAACGGCGCCGAGACAATCCCCTAAGGCTGTGCATTGCTCGCCAGTTAGGCCGCGGCATCGACGGTGCGTGGTGGCCACGCGCAGACCGCATCACGAATGAACTGCCCGGCCTGATTGCGGCACTGGTTCCCCTACTTGGAGACATTAGTTCCATCAACGTCAATTGGCCGCCGTTACAACGACCGCCCGACTTCAACTGGCCCGGCTGGGAACACAAGCGTCAGCACGTGATGACGCTCAATGGCGGAGAGGCTCGCGCGAACCTCCTGATAGTCCCGTACGCGACCGAGAGTGCGCTTGCCTTAATGGTGCTACGCCGCGCTGCTGACCTGCCCATCGACCCTGTCGACCAGGCCAAACCAGGGTTCCTGACCGCGGGCTCGATCCTGCAGGCTGCCTTGCAGCAGCGCTGCTCAAGCTGCCAATAATTCGACGGTGGCCCACGCCGAGCGTGCAACGCCTGCTCGACCGTCTGGCGCACACACCCGTTGCCGTCTTCGACGCCACCTGGACCCTGATCGTCGCCAACGCGCCATACGACGCGCTGATGGGCCCCACCACGAGTTGGCACGGAATCGAGCGCAACAGCGTGTGGCGACACCTCGTTGGTCCGGGCAGCCGCGCCGTCCACACGGTAAAGCAGCAGGCCGAATTCGAGGCCAGGTTGGTCGCTGACCTGCGTCTGACCGCCGCGCGCTATCCCGCCGATCAGCGGTTGAAGCAGTTGATCCGCGACGTCGCTGCGCAGAGCCCGCGCTTCGTAGAGCTTTGGGAGTCAGGTGTTTTAGAGCCGCAACAGGATTTCGGGCGCCACAAAGTCATTGACCACCCCGACGTCGGGCACATCGCGTGGACTGAGACACGCTCGTCGTCGCGGCCGACGACTTACGCATCATGATCTACACGACCGAACCCGAGACAGAAGACGCCGAGCGCCTCGCCCTCGCGATCGTCCTCGGCACACAGTCGTTGATCGACTAAGTTCTTCGACTGTGCGAGAGTTGTTTCGGCACGCTGGATTTCACTTGGGTGTACGGCCACGTACACGCAAGCGTTGGCGGCCGATCGCTTGCTAGTCATCCAGGCGGCCTGAGCACGCTGAAAAGCTGCGGTCCGCGCGTTCGCGGTATTAGATCGTAGCGTGGTTGAAACCCTAGAGCGACCGGTGCCGGTCCATCGAATCCCCGATCGTCGGCTCCGACGACATCACAAGGGCGACTCACACCGGCTGACCGCCATCGGCGGTCTTGCCGCGATGTCGCTGGACGCATTATCGAGCGTCGCGTACGGCCCGGAAGCGATCGTGCTCGGTTTGGTTGCGGCCGGCGCTGCGGCCGTCAGCTGGACCGTACCGATCTCCCTAGCGATCGCCCTCTTGCTTCTGGTGCTGGTGGTGTCCTACCGGCAGGTGATCGCCGTACATCCCGACGGCGGCGGTTCGTACGCGGTGGCCAAGAAGGACTTGGGCCGGTGGCCGGCTCTGTTGGCCGCGGCGAGCCTGGTCGTCGACTACGTGTTGACGGTCGCGGTGAGCCTGTCGGCGGGTGCCGACAGCTTGGCGAGCGTGTTTCCGCCACTGGCGCATCACACGCTCGCGCTGTGCATGGCGGGACTCGCGATACTCGCCGTGATCAATCTGGTCGGTATCGCGGAATCGGCAAAGGTGCTAATGGGTCCGACACTGTTGTTCATCGCCGGGATATTCGCAATCGTCATTTTCGGCTTCTTCGAAGACCATCCGGTGGCCGTGATCGGCGATGATCTGGGACCGATCCACGCGCGCGAGGCACTGGGCGTGGTGGTGATTCTCAAGGCCTTTTCGGCCGGCTGTTCCTCGCTAACCGGGGTGGAGGCGATCGCCAACGCGGTGCCCGCCTTCCGGTCGCCGGCGGTGAAGCGCGCCCAGCGCTGCGAGATCGCATTGGGGGTCTTGCTGGGGGCCATGCTTTTGGGTTTGGCCCTGCAAATTCGGTTACACCAGGTAGTTCCTCGCGGCAACGTCACGGTACTGGCGCAGTTGTCGGCGGGCGCGTTCGGAACCGGATGGCCGTTTTACGTGATCAATTTGTCGGTGACTCTGGTGCTGGCGTTCGCGGCCAATACCAGCTTTGGCGGCCTGCCGGTGCTGCTGCAGTTGCTTGCCAGGGATCACCGCATGCCACACATGTTCGCGCTGCGCGCTGAAAAGCCGGTGTTCCGATACGGCGTCACGGCGTTGGCGGTGCTGGCCGCCGTCGTGCTGTTCATCGTCGACGCCGACACCCAGCGGCTGTTGCCGGTATTCGCGATCGGGGTGTTCATCGGGTTCACGATCAGCCAAACCGGTCTGGTGTTGCACTGGCGCCGCGAACGCGGCCCTCGGTGGCTGGGCTATATCCTGCTCAACGGCTTCGGCGCGGTGCTAACCGCGATAGCCGGGATCGTCTTGTTTGCAAGCAAATTCACCGAAGGCGCCTGGCTGCTCGTGATCCTGGTGCCCGGGCTGATCATCCTTTTCAACGGAATTGAACGCTACTACGGGCGTGCGGCCGAACAGCTGGGCCTGGGGAAGATGCCCGCTAAACCGGTGCCGGGCGTCGACCCGAAGGCCATGGTCATTGTCCCGATCGTAGCGGTCAGCTCGGTTGCCGAGCGCGCGTTGCAGGTCGCCATGCGGGTTGGCCCCGAAGTCGTGCCGATCACCGTCGATGTCGACCCCGACGCGACTGCGCGGCTGCGCAAGGCGTGGGACGAGTGGGACCCGGGGATTGACCTGACGGTGCTCGATAGCCCGCACCGTAGCCTGGTCGCGCCCACGATCCATTACGTGCGAGACCAGATTGACCAGGGTCGCCACGTCACCGTGTTGCTCGCCCAGGTCGAGCCGCGGCGTTGGCGCCACAAGTTGCTCTACAACCAGCGCGGCCCAATCCTCGCGACCGCGCTTCGATTACGCACTAAGGCGCTCATTGCAACGCTGGGGATTCCCATCGACTGACCGCGCCACACTTTAGCCAGCTGATCACCGTCGCCTACATGATTTCGCGCTCGACGCCGCAATCGTGCCGGTGATGCAGGAGAACAGCCAGGGGGCTGGAATTTAGGCCGCTATACGAAGAGCGATACTGTCATCAATTCGGTGTCAGTGATCCTCAATAGGATCGGGCGCATGCGGCTTGCAACTATCGCTCGGCGTAGAGCGCTCACGGTGCGCGCGATAGCCATCGTGGCACTGGCTGTGGCCTACAGCGGCTGCGCCACGTTGACGAGTTCCGCGGCCCCACCCGCACGCGCGGGAGACGCAAACTATCAGTTGA
>Ga0335075_10001964_pt1 | contig 33381 bp, 34 predicted proteins | sample Lox_Sample_24_FD_206723 | JGI IMG/M metagenome (GOLD analysis project Ga0335075, IMG submission 206723) | Soil microbial communities from Loxahatchee National Wildlife Refuge, Florida, United States - Lox_Sample_2.4 | ecosystem: Environmental > Terrestrial > Soil > Wetlands | place: USA...
ACATCTTGTCGATCATCGAAACGATAGTTGGGGCACTGATAGTCGCGGTAGCGGTTACGGGCTTCACCGGGCTTCTAACAAGAGACGAGCGGTAGCGGCTCGGCAATCGCGATCCGCATTCTCGCACTGTATGGGCTGGAGCGGTTCGGTGAGGCCGGGAGCGCCTAGCTCACCAGCGCTATTTGCGGCAGCGCATGATCCGGCACGAACGGGCGCACGGTCATGCCTGCAGGATGGAGCGTGACAAAGCTGCCGGGCGGGATGGCCTGCCACTCCCCGCCCTCACGGTCGAACGGCTCGGAAACGAGACAGCGGCCGCCGGCCATCGCGGTAGTGTAGAGCGTCGGTGCATGCTCGTCGGTGGAATAGCGCACGGCATGCAGGGCCTCGCCATCCGAGAAGGCGGCAGTGAGCTTGAAGGATGGCGCGATTCCAGCGCCGCGCTGCACGTCCAGCACCTCGGCGGTCGCCCGCGCCAGCGCGCCGTGCGGGTCGCGCTCAAGGCCCTCGTCGAGCATCATGATGAAGAACAGCTCGGAATCGGTCGTGCCTTCGAGCTGGTCGTACGAACTGTCGGAAATGCAGGCTTCAAGCCGGCGGCGGATTTTCTCGAACCCGCCGATCTGGCCATTGTGCATAAAACTCCAGCGACCGGCGACGAAGGGATGGCAGTTCATACGGCTGGTGGCGCCGCCGGTCGAGGCGCGCACATGCGCCAGGAACAGGCCCGAACGGATCTGCCGGCAGAGGCTTTTCAGATTGGGATCCGACCAGGCGGGCAGGATGTCGCGGTAGAGGCCGGGCTCGGCGCGGCCGCCATACCAGGCGAGGCCAAACCCGTCGGCATTGGTCGCGGTCTTCGCTTCCTGAGCGCGGTGGCTCTGGGCGATCAGCGAATGGCACGGCGCGGTGACAATGTCTTCAAGGAAGACCTCTTCACCGATATACGCCGCCCAACGGCACATGGCCGATTACCGCCCTCGATTATGCGTCCGCTCATAAAGCTCACGGACGATCCGCGAGGCCGTAGTTTCGAACAGAAACGGCAAGAAAGCGTGAACGATGGCCGCACCTGCGGCCAGCAGCAGCCGGCTGGCGAACCAGGCGGCAAAAGCCATGTGGCCGAAATAGGTCTCGTCGACCGAGGCCGGATGGTCGGTGAAGAGCTTGGCGATACGCGACTGCAAGGGATGTCCTCCGATTCGGTGCGGGCATAGTCGCCCGCATTTCGAGCAAAGCGATCCCATTTCGTCCTTGAAAATTGGAGATACTTGGGACAATCATCCCAATGTGGCGCATGATATCGATACGATTGATCGAAGAATCCTCGCCGAGCTGCAGCGCGACGGCTCGCTTTCCGTTGACCATCTGTCGGAAAAGGTCGGTCTGTCGCGTAATGCCTGCTGGCGGCGGGTGAAGCAGTTGGAGGACGCCGGTATTATCACCGGCCGTGTCGCGCTGGTCGACGCGGACCGGCTGGGGCTCGGCCTGTCGGTATTCATCCTGATCCGCACCTCCAACCACGACCCGGACTGGCTGGTGAAGTTCCGCGCGGCGGCGACCTCGTTTCCCGAGATCACGGGCGTTTATCGCATGTCCGGCGACCTCGATTACGTGCTGCGCGCCCGCGTCGCCGACGTGAAGGCCTATGACCGGCTCTACCAACGGCTGATCGCCAAAGTGCCGCTGACCGACGTCTCGGCCTCCTTTGTCATGGAGGAGATCAAGGAGACGACTGTGGTGCCGGTCGAGTGCGGTAGCTTGATTTCGTGGACTATCTGAACGATTCTTGACGCATGAAGATCATGGACCGCATTATGATCGAGGCTGGCCGCCGCTCGGGAAAGCCGTGTATCCGCGATACGCGGATCACGGTCTATGACGTGCTGGACTATCTCGCCTCAGGCATGACCGAGAGCGAGATTCTGCGCGATTTTCCGGAGCTGGAGACGGACGATATCCGGGCGAGCCTAGCTTTCGCGGCGTCCCGAGAGCGCCGCCTGTTCGGCGCGCATGCGTAGTTTCGGCATGTTCCGCCATTCAATTGTCATCCTAATTTTGCTTACGTCGGCTCCTGCTCTAGCTGACACGTACTCAATCGACGGCGAGTTTGATGGTTGCGAGTTTGGAAGGCTTTACCCGCTGCTTGGTGGCGGAATCTTGGAGTGCCAGGACTTCGAGTTTTTCTATACTTATTCTCCTCGCGTCGTCGCCGATGGACGGCGCGTGATCTTGATTGACGACAAGGAAGTTGACGCTTACCTGCATGACGGCTCAGTGATTGAGACGCGCATCTCCGACACTTTTGAAGGCTGCGATTTCGACAAGAGATATGCGCTCGACAATGGCTTGATTTTTGTCTGCGCAACGTACTCGTATTCATATTCGTATCGGCCGCAGGTGAGGATTTTTCTCGTGGAAGGTATGCGCCCTCGGGTGTTTATCCGCGACAAGGAGTACCGCGGCTCCGTGTACAGAGGAGGATAGCGTGCTTCGCTTCACAGCAGGCTTGATCGTAGGTGCTGCGCTCATGGGAACCGCATTTGCGCAGATGGCCGTCACGGTTCCGACAAATGGAAAGCTTGTCGGCTACATTGTTCAGAAGGACGGTAACGACGTGTGTCGTGATCCCGACGTTTTCAACGAGTTCCGCGGGCCAGACAGCTACATCATCTGCCCTTAGTCCCTTTCGGCGCAACTGCGGCGTCGAAACCGGTTGATAACCCGGCGCGTTTGATTGACGTGGCGAGATGCGCAACCGATACGGATGCCTTCATGAAAATCGTCCCGACTGAGCCGCGAATCGGTGTCGTTCGCCTGCCGCACGCCGAAGGCCTGGCGCTGCCGTCCTATGAGACGGCGGGCGCTGCGGGCATGGATTTGCGTGCCGCGGTGCCGGATGATCGGCCACTGCTCATTCTTCCGGGAAAGCGCGCGCTGGTGCCGACCGGGCTGATCCTCGAAATTTCCGACGGCATGGAAGGTCAGGTGAGGCCGCGTTCCGGGCTTGCCTTCAAGCACGGCATCACCTGCCTGAACACGCCGGGCACGATCGACAGCGACTATCGCGGCGAGCTGAAGGTGCTGCTTGTCAATCTCGGTGATGAGGATTTTGCCGTGACGCGCGGCATGCGCATCGCGCAGCTCGTGTTCGCGACGGTCACGCGCGCCTCGGTCGAGGAACGCAGCCTCGCGGGCGGAACGGCGCGCGGCGCGGGCGGGTTCGGCTCGACCGGCACGGGCTGATGCGGCGGGTCCTGCTTGCCGTCATTGCCGTTTTGATGCTGACGGCCTCTCAGGCCATTGCCGCCTATGAATATGCCGAGCTCGATCAGAGCGTGCCCGGCCATGCCAGACTAACCTATCTCGATCTGGCAAGGCTCGTTTTCGCGGACCTCCACCAGGACGATGGCCGCTATGCCGGCACTCCGCCGGAACCGGTACGCCACCTCGTGCCGGGTTACGAAGCCGCTGTCGGGGCGGGCACCGTTCGCTTCACCAATCTCGCCGTGACGCCAGCGCGGGCAGGCGGTAAGGAGCGCCTCGTCGTGCTGATCGATGTCGGTACCTGGAGCGATCTCGACGAGAGTCTGGCACTGCTCTGTCTCTTCGGCTTCGACGACGGCGCGGCTAAACTGCTCGATGTCGTGAATGTCGGGCTCGATCAGTCGACCTTCTTCCGCGACCCGGGCACGATTTCGCTTGGAGCGTCCGAGAGCGCCGTCGCGACGTCGAGCCAGCATTTCAACTCGAACCAATCCTATGACGCGCTGGCGCTTGCCCTCATCCGCAACGACAGGTTCGAGCACATCGACGATTTCTGGCTGATCAGCGATCGCGCCTGCGGCTGGGCGCGCTATGAAGTGCCGACATTCTCGGGGCAAGCGGTCGGAAATGGTTTCGGCGATTTTACTGTGACCATCACCGATACGCTCGAAGTCTCGAAGGACGCCGCGGCGGAGTGCGGTGACGAGAAAGCGCCCGCAGCAGCCTATTCCACTGAATACAGGGCGACGTACACATGGGATCCCGCCCAGTTGAAATATACGCCGGATTCCGATGCGATCGAGAAGCTCGAAAAACGGAACGAGGATCGCCTCTGACCCGGTGAGCGCACACTCGCCGTGGTCCAATCTCTCCTGACTGTGATTGGCAGGAGCGCTGGTCTAGAGTGTGCTCACGCAACCAAAAATCCGGGTATGACCATGGACAAGGGCAAGGCTTTCCGCGCGCTGCACGACAGCACTTTTGTCATTCCAAACCCCTGGGACATCGGCACCGCAAAACTGCTCGCCAGTGCCGGTTTCAAGGCGCTGGCGACGACCAGCGCGGGCTACGCCTTCTCGCGCGGTCTGCAGGACGGCGCTGTCGGTTTCGAGGAGATGATCCAGCACTGCAAGGAGCTGGCGCACGCCACTGACCTACCGGTGTCGGCCGACCTCGAAAAGGGCAAGGGCGATACGCCGGAGAGCGCGGCGGAGACGATCTTCGCTGCGGAAGCGGCGGGGCTGGCCGGCTGCTCGATCGAGGATTTTTCCGGCGACGAGGCGAATGCGATCTATGATTTCGAGCATGCGGTCGAACGCGTGAGGGCTGCTGCACAGGCAGCGCGTTCGCTGAAGCGCGACTTCGTTTTCACCGCGCGTGCGGAGAATTTTTTGCACGGCCGCAACGACCTCGACGACACGATCAAGCGGTTGCAGGCATTCGAGAAAGCCGGCGCCGATGTCGTCTACGCGCCGGGTCTTGGCGACGTCGAAACCGTTCGCAAGGTCGCGTCGTCGGTAAAAGTGCCCATCAACGTGCTGGTGGTACCGGGCTTCACGGTCGAGTCTCTGCGGGCGGCCGGTGCGAAGCGCCTCTCGCTCGGCTCGAAGCTGACGACATATGCGTTCGGCATGTTGGAGACGGCGAGCCGTGAGATGCTGCAGGATGGCACGTTCGGCTTCACGCGCGCCGGCATGCCGTTCGCCAAGGCGCAGCAGCTCTTCGCGCCAAAGGCATGAGCCTAGTCCTCACAACGATCGACATGCACACCGGTGGCGAACCGCTCAGGATCGTCACCGGCGGCTATCCTGCGATTCCGAAGGGTGCGATCCTCGAGAAGCGCGCCTATGTGCGCGAGAATCTCGATCATCTGCGCAGGCTGCTGATCTTCGAGCCGCGCGGCCATTACGACATGTATGGCGCGATCCTGGTGGAGCCGGACCTGCCGGGCGCCGACCTCGCGGTGCTCTTCATGCACAATGAGGGCTACTCGACCATGTGCGGCCACGCGATCGTTGCGCTCGGCCGCTACGCGATCGATCAGGGTCTGGTGAAGGCGGTCGAGCCGAGGACGATGGTCAACATCGAGTGTCCGTGCGGCATGGTGGTGGCGAGCGTCGAGGTCAAGGACGGCAAGGCGGGCGCGGTGTCGTTCGAGAGCGTGCCGTCGTTCCTGTTCGCGAAAGATCGGTCGCTGGAGGTGCCAAGCTACGGCGCGATCCGCTTCGACGTCGCCTATGGCGGCGCGTTCTACGCGCTGGCCGACTGCCGGCAGTTCGGGCTGGAGTTCGGACGCGACCGCGCGCGCGATTTCATCGACGCGGCGACGGCGCTCAGCGATCGGGTGAAGGCGGAGATCGCGATCACGCATCCGGACCATGCAGACCTCGCTTTCCTCTACGGTTCGATCCTGACGGATGGCGGTGACGGTAAGCATGACGTCGCGACCAAAAATGTCTGCGTGTTCGCCGACGCGGAGGTCGACCGCTCGCCGACAGGCTCGGGCGTCACGGCGCGGCTCGCCGCCATGTTCGCCAAGGGCGAAATCGCGATCGGCGAGGAGAGGCTGTTCGAGTCGATCGTTGGCTCGCGCTTTACGGGCGCAGTCGTGCGCACAACCAAGGCAGGTGGTTTCGCCGCGATCGTCGCGCGCGTCGGCGGCCGCGCGCATTATTCCGGCCGGTCGGAGTTCTCATTGGAGGATGGCGATGAACTGGGGCGGGGTTTCCTCGTCAGATAGCGAGTCACTCGGCGTTCAAGCGCCCGCTATTCCGTCTCGGGCTTCGGCCGAGCCTCTGGTATCCATCACTGCAATTGATCGAAGCATTCGCAGGCATGTCTGTATTTCACCGATCGCGGATGCGATAAACGCGCCATGACACTCGCCGGCCTCATCACCTATTCGGGCGCGCTCGCCATCGCCGCCGCCATTCCGGGACCCGGCGTGACGGCGTTGGTCGCGCGTGCGCTAGGATCCGGCTTCCGCTCGTCGCTGTTCATGTCGTTCGGCCTGGTGCTTGGCGACCTCACCTATCTCACTGCCGTGGTGCTCGGCCTGGCCTTGGTCGCGCAGACCTTCGGCACCGTGTTCCTCGTCATCAAATGGGCCGGCGTCGCCTACCTCTGCTACCTCGCATATAAATTCTGGACCGCTGGCATCGCACCGACCGACATTGAGGCGAAGCGTGGCGCTGGCGGTTTCGCGGCAAGCTTCATGGCCGGGCTGATGGTGACGCTCGGCAACCCGAAGACGATGATCTTCTATTTGGCGCTGACGCCGACGCTGGTCGACCTCGCGAAGATCACGCCGACCGATTACGGGTTGCTCGCGCTGGCGACCATCGTCGTGCTGCTGGTCGTTCTTGTGCCCTATCTCGTGCTGGCCGCCAATGCGCGGTCGCTGCTCAAGTCGCCGCGCGCGCTGAAAGCGATGAACCGTACGGCGGCGAGCTTCATGGTGGGCGCCGCCGCGGCGATCGCGACGCGGCAATAGCTGCTTGGTCCTAAGGCTGATCTAGCCGGGCGTTTCCCTTGCCACGCGGGCCGTGCTAACTGGCTTTGCAATCCAGGGAGAGCGCATGAACAAGCCCGCCACTCGCAAGCCCGGACGCGGCCGCGTCTACAACTCGATCGTGGAAACCATCGGCGACACGCCGCTGGTCCGGCTGGACAAATTCGCGCGCGAAAAGGGCGTTGTCGCCAACCTGATGGCCAAGCTGGAGTTCTTCAACCCGATCTCGAGCGTCAAGGATCGTATCGGCGTGGCGATGATCGAGGCGCTGGAGACGGAAGGGAAAATCCGTCCGGGCCGCACCACGCTGGTCGAGCCGACATCGGGCAATACAGGCATCGCGCTGGCCTTCGCGGCCGCGGCGAAGGGCTACAAGCTGATCCTGACCATGCCGGAAACCATGTCGATGGAGCGGCGCAAGATGCTGCTGCTGCTCGGCGCCGAACTGGTGCTGACCGAAGGCGCCAAGGGCATGAAGGGCGCTATCGCAAAGGCGGAGGAACTCGTCGCGACGCTGCCCGACGCGATCATCCCGCAGCAGTTCGAAAACCCGGCCAATCCGGATATCCATCGCCGCACAACGGCGGAGGAGATCTGGAACGACACGAACGGCGAGGTCGATATCGTCGTTTCGGGCATAGGCACCGGCGGCACCATCACCGGCGTCGGCCAGGTGCTGAAACCGCGCAAGCCGGGCCTGAAAATGATTGCCGTCGAGCCGGAGGCGTCGCCGGTGCTGTCGGGCGGCGCGCCAGGCCCGCACAAGATCCAGGGCATCGGCGCGGGCTTCGCGCCCAAAATCCTCGACACCTCGATCTATGACGAGGTGGTCAAGGTCTCTAACGAAGATGCTTTCGCCAATGCGCGGCTGGTGGCGCGGCTTGAAGGCGTGCCGGTCGGCATCTCCTCCGGCGCTGCCCTGCAGGCGGCGGTCGTCGTCGGGTCGCGGCCGGAGAACAAGGGGAAGAATATCGTTGTAATCATCCCTTCGTTTGCGGAACGCTATCTTTCGACGGCGCTGTTCGAGGGGCTTGGGAGCTAAGCAGGCGCAACGGGTTGCTGCTCTTGGGGGAGGGCGTTTGGTGGGCTACAGACTTTACACGCGGCCGGGTTCCGGCGGTTTCGTCGTCGAGGTCGCCTTCGCCATGGCCGGCGTGCCGGTCGAGAAGATCGACGTCACGCGCGCCGAACAGAAACCTGGCGGGACGTTCCGCGAGATCAACCCTGTCGGCCAGGTGCCGGCGTTGATCCTGCCCGACGGGCGGCTGATGACCGAATCCGCCGCGATCTGCCTCTACCTCGCCGAACAGTATCCGCTGCGGGGTATCGGCCCGGTTGCGGGATCGTCCGAACGGCCGGATTTCCTGCGCTGGATGCTCTTCTTGGCGTCGGCGCATTATCCCACGCTGTTGCGCTTCTACTATCCGGACCGCCGCACGACCGATGCCGGCGGCATCGATGCTGTGAAGCAGGCGGCAGTCGCCGAGTCCGAGCAGCTTTTCGAGGTCGTCGAAAACCATCTCGCCGGCCGTCAATGGCTGGTCGGCGACACGATGACCATCGCCGACGTCTATCTGGCGATGCTCGCCTACTGGCTGCCGCCAGACGACAGGCCGCGCGCAGTCTGGACGAACATTATCGCGCTTTCGAACCGCGTCGCCAGAGATGCGACCGTCGCCGAGCTGAACAAGACGCACAAGATCTGGTGACCGAGGGCAGGCTCGCCTCGGCCCAGGCTGGGGAATTGTCGGCGGGCGGCGACGTCGAGCAGGCATTGACGCAGCGTCACCTCGCGCCATGTAAGCCCTTCGTCCAATTCGGCGTTTTCAGGTTGGCAGGGGCGGCCCGATCCTTAAAGTGTGAATCTGCAACTGGGAGGAAAGAATGATCCATCTGAACCGGAAACTCATTCTCGGCGCGGTGGCGCTGACGCTGGCGGCGGCGCCCGTCAAGGCGCAGGAGTTCATCAATGTGCTGACCGGCGGCACGTCGGGTGTCTATTATCCGCTCGGCGTCGCGCTGTCGGAGATCTACGCCAAGGGCATCGAAGGCTCGCGCACGCAGGTGCAGGCGACGAAAGCCTCGGTCGAGAACCTGAACCTGCTGCAACAGGGCAAGGGCGAGATCGCGTTCTCGCTCGGCGATTCCGTGCAGGAAGCGGTCAAGGGCAACACGGAAGCCGGCTTCCCGGCGCCGCTCGACAAGCTGCGCGGCATCGCGGCGATCTATCCGAACTACATCCAGATCGTCGCATCCCAAGAGTCGGGCATCAAGTCGCTCGCCGACCTGAAGGGCAAGAGCCTGTCGGTTGGCGCACCGGCGTCGGGCACCGAACTCAATGCACGCGCCATCTTCGCTGCGGCCGGCATGAAGTATGAGGATCTCGGCAAGGTCGAATATCTGCCGTTCGCTGAATCGGTCGAGCTGATAAAGAACCGCCAGCTCGACGCGACGCTGCAATCGGCGGGTCTCGGCGTCGCGTCGATCCGCGACCTCGCGACCTCGCTGCCCATCAATGTGGTGGCCGTGCCGGCCGACACCGTCAACAAGATCGGCGCGCCCTACATCTCGGTCATGATCCCTGCCGGCACCTATGATGGCCAGGCTGAGGACGTGGCGACAGCCGCTGTCGGCAACTTCCTGATCACGCATGACGGCGTGTCCGATGAGACCGCGTACCAGATGACGAAGCTGCTGTTCGAGAACCTCGACCAGATGGTCGCGGCGCACGCGGCGGCGAAGGCAATCGACCCGGCCAAGGCGCTCGACGGCATGCCGGTGCCACTGCACCCAGGTGCGGAGCGTTATTACAAGGAAAAGGGCTTGATCAAGTAGCCCGCATTGGGACTCGAAGGTGGGCTTAACCGCCCACCTTCTCGCCAAAAGTCGAGAAGAATTCGCCGGCAAGCTTCTTCGACGTCGACATGATGAGCCGGCTGCCGAGCTGGGCGATCTTACCGCCCACGTCCGCCTTGGCGGCATATTTGAGAAGCGTCACGCCCGGCTCGACCTCTTCCAGCGTCACGTCCGCGCCGCCCTTGGCGAAGCCCGCCACGCCGCCCTTGCCTTCGCCCTGAATGGTGTAGCCGTGCGGCGGATTCAAATTCTTGAGATTGACCTCGCCGTTGAAGGTCGCCTTGATCGGTCCGATCTTCAACACGACGGTGGCGGCCATATTGGTCGGCGTTTTCATTTCGAGCGACTGGCAGCCGGGGATGCACTCTTTAAGTATGGCCGGGTCGTTCAAGGCTTTCCACACGGCATCGATCGGTGCGCCGATCCGCTCCTCCCCCTCGATCACCAAAGCCATGGCCGTTTTCCTCGTTTTCCCGAACGACAAACGGGTACTCCAGCGGCCGGGGCCTGTCCATCGGCGCTTTCTGCGCCAACATGCGCACTTGCCGACTCTCTCGGCATGCCATATCGATTTGTCCTACAAATAGCCGGAGACGATGATGGCTGGGGCCAAAACCAAAAAGACGTTCCGCTCGCAGGAGTGGTTCAACAACCCGGACAATCCGGGCATGACGGCGCTTTACCTGGAGCGTTACCTGAACTTCGGCCTTACCCGCGAAGAGCTGCAATCCGGCAAGCCGCTGATCGGCATCGCCCAGACTGGTTCTGATCTTTCGCCCTGCAACCGGCATCATATCGAGCTCGCCAAGCGCGTCCGCGCCGGCATCGAGGCGGCAGGCGGCATTCCCTTCGAATTCCCGACCCACCCGATCCAGGAAACCGGCAAGCGGCCGACCGCGTCGCTTGACCGCAACCTCGCCTATCTCGGCCTCGTCGAGGTGCTCTACGGCTACCCGCTCGACGGCGTCGTGCTCACCATCGGCTGCGACAAGACCACGCCGGCGCTGCTGATGGCTGCGGCGACGGTCAATCTGCCGGCGATCGCGCTGTCGGTCGGACCGATGCTGAACGGCTGGCATCGCGGCCAGCGCACCGGCTCCGGCACCATCGCCTGGAAGGCGCGCGAGATGCATTCGGCCGGCGAGATCGACTACAACCAGTTCATGGACCTCGTCGCATCGTCGGCGCCGTCGGTTGGTTACTGCAACACGATGGGCACGGCGACGACGATGAACAGTCTGGCCGAAGCGCTCGGCATGCAGTTGCCAGGCTCCGCCGCGATCCCCGCGCCGTACCGCGAGCGCGGCCAGATGGCTTACGAGACCGGCAAGCGCATCGTCGAGATGGTCCACGGCGACCTGAAGCCGTCCGACATCATGACACGCGAGGCGTTCGAGAACGCCATCGTGGTGAATTCGGCGATCGGCGGTTCGACCAATGCGCCGATCCATCTGAATGCGATTGCGCGCCATCTCGGCGTGAAGCTCGACAATGACGACTGGCAGGCGATTGGCCACGAGATTCCGCTGCTGGTGAATTTGCAGCCGGCCGGCGAATATCTCGGCGAGGATTATCATCACGCCGGCGGCGTTCCCGCCGTTGTTGCCGAGTTGATGAAGGCGAAGCTCCTGCCGCACCCGAAGGCGCGGACCGTCAACGGCAGGTCGATCGGCGAGAATTGCAAGAAAGCGGAGAACCTCGACCCGAAGGTGATCCGCACCGTCAAGGACCCGATGAAGACGCGCGCCGGCTTCATCAATTTGAAGGGTAACCTTTTCGACAGCGCGATCATGAAGACCAGCGTGATCTCCGACGAGTTCCGCCAACGCTATCTGTCGAACCCGAAAGATCCGGAAGCTTTTGAGGGTCGCGCGGTCGTGTTCGACGGGCCGGAGGATTACCACAAGCGCATCGACGACCCGAAAGAGAAGATCGACGAGTTCTGTATCCTGTTCATGCGCGGCGCGGGTCCGGTCGGGTACCCGGGCGGCGCGGAAGTGGTGAACATGCAGCCACCGGATTACCTCATCAAGAAGGGCATCCACTCGCTGCCCTGCATCGGCGACGGCCGCCAGTCGGGCACGTCAGGTTCGCCCTCGATCCTTAATGCCTCGCCGGAAGCGGCCGCCGGCGGGGGGCTGGCGCTGCTGAAATCAGGTGACCGCGTGCGCATCGATCTAAAGAAGGGCACGGCGAACATCATGATCTCCGACGCTGAGTTGAAGAAGCGCCGCGCGGCGCTGACCGGCAATGGCGGCTACCACTATCCAAAGCACCAGACGCCGTGGCAGGAAATCCAGCGCGGCATGGTCGACCAGTTCGATCAGGGCATGGTGCTGAAGCCGGCGGTGAAATACCGCGACGTCGCGCATACGTCGGGCGTGCCGAGGGATAATCACTAGCGGTCGTTCCCTTCGGGTCGTGCTAGAGCGCGAGCATGCTTGCGCTCACGCTCATCCGTACGCTCGACCTCACCAAGGCTACGGCGCCGGGCCGCGCGCCGCACATCGCCGCGGCAAGCGGGTTGATCCGCGCTGGTAATCATCTCTACGTGATCGGTGATGACGAAAGCCATCTCGGCGTTTTTCCGGCGGCTGGGAGCAATCCCGGCAAGCTGATCCAGTTGCTCGACGGCGAGCTTCCGATGGAGCCTGCGGCACGAAAGGCAAGGAAGCCGGATTTCGAAGCGCTGGCATTAATACCAGCCTCGAATGCGTTCCCGCATGGCGCGCTGTTCGCGCTGGGCTCCGGTTCGACAGCGACGAGAAGGCGCGGCGTTGTGCTTGCGCTGAACACGGCTGGAGACATCGCAAGCGAGCCAAAGATCATAAACATGGCGCCGCTTTTCACGACGTTGGATGCCATCTTTCCCGAGCCGAACATTGAGGGCGCGGTCATTCGGCGTGACGAACTGCTGCTCTTCCAGCGCGGCAATGTCGGCAATCCCGAGAACGCGATCGTGCGGACAGACCTTGCGACGGTATTGGCGTTGCGCTCGCCCGCATCGCTTTCCGTCGAACGTGTCAGATTAGGCGAGATCAGCGGCGTGCCACTATGCTTCACCGATGCAGCGGCGCTGCCGTCGGGCGATATCGTCTTCTCGGCAATTGCCGAGGACACGGTCGACTCCTATCGCGACGGCGCGCTGGTTGGCGCGGCCGTCGGCGTGCTGAACGCCAATCTGCAATTGATGCATATCGAGCCGATCGAACCCTTGGTGAAGGTCGAGGGCATTGATTCACGCATCGGCGGACGAGCAATCGAGTTGCTGCTCGTCACTGACGCCGATGACGCGGCAAAGTCCGCTGGGCTCTACAGCGCGCGGCTGGTCGTCTGACCGCTACTGTTGCCGGTTGACGGTGGCGGTACAGCGCACGAGGTATTGCGCGGCGTCGAGGATACCGCGCGTCACGAAAGCGAGCGTGGGTTTGCCCTGGAGCAGGATGTTGGCGTAACCCGCCTCCTCGAGCGCCGTGATGTTCTTCTCCGTCAGCTCGTGATCGCTATCGACGATGTAGGTGTCCGTCGTCATGCCGGTCATCTCGAAATTCTTGCCGCTGAGCAGGTTGAATTTCAGCGTTACGGACTGCTCCGGCTCGAAAGCGCCCGGCCAATAGAAGACGCGCAAAACCGTCTGCGGGCCCTGGCCCGCATAACGCGTCAGCCAGAGCGCGTTGACCGGCGCAACGTTAAACTCCGTGAGATCGCGATTGACCGCATCACAGCCGCGCGGACCGGACCAGATCGTCCAGCCCTTGTCCTTGACGAAGAATGTCCCGGCCATGGGCGCCATTCCTTGCGCTGCCGCCGAGGCGACGAACGCGAGGCCGAGAGCAAAGGCGAGCGGCAAGCGCATATCAGGACTCCTCTTCGGGGAGTGCAGTTCTAGCCTTGTCCGTTTGTTCCGAACAGCCTGCCGAGGAAGCCATAAAACCAGTCGGCCTGTGCGGCGTCATGCGCATACATCAGCCGGTCCTGTTCCTCACGCGTTTGCGCGCCCGGTTTGCCGTAACGCACCCACCGCGAATTCTGCCAGCGCCGGAACCCCTCGATCGTCACTTCGGGATGGAACTGCACGCCATAGGTCTTGTCGCCGTAGCGGAACGCCTGATTGGGGAAGAGTTCGCTGCCGGCGAGGCGTTCCGCGCCGTTCGGGATACCGAAGGTGTGATAGTGCAACTGGGAAACGTGGAGCGGTTTCGTCAGAAAGTCGCCGGCATTCCCGGTCGGCTCTATCCTGTAATAACCGAACTCGCTGACATCGCCGACGACCGGACCGACTTTCGCGCCAAGATGATAGGCGATCTGCTGCGCGCCGAGGCAGATGCCGAGCAGCGGCAGGCCGCGCGTCATCACGGCGTCGATGAAACGGTATTCGTCGTCGAGGAATGGATATTCGGCGGTGTCGTAGGCGGCATATCTGCCGCCATAGACCACGGCGCCTACGACAGAGCCGTCCGGCCCGTCCAGCGCCTCACCGGCGAACGGCTTCTTCAGGACGGGCTCGAAACCGTTCGAAACGAGGAAGGTATAGACGCGGTCGTCCGGTGGGTCGTCGCCGTGGCGAACGAGAACGACTCTCTTCTTCTCCATGCTTGCGATCAGCCGCCCATGCCGCTGCGCGGCAGATGGATGTTGACGAAGCGGGCGCGAAGCTTGTCGTCGATGGCGCGCGGGACATGGCGTGGGAAGCGCGAGGCGAGGATTTTCTTCTTCTCGGCGATGGCGCGCTGCAGGATGTCCGGCTTGCCCTTCTCGTTCCATTCCTTCGGCGAGAAGCGGTCGCCGATGGCGGGATAGAAATACTCAGTCTGCATCAGCCGCAGCGTCTGCTCGTTGCCGAGATAGTGTCCGGGACCGTTGAGGCAGACATCCGAAATCGTGTCGATCGAAAGCGACTCGTCCGTGACCTCGATGCCGCGCACGGCGCGCAGGCAATAACCGAGCATGTCGTTGTCGATGATGAGGCTTTCGAGGCAGAAGCCGAGCAGCGAGGCGTGCATGCCGGCGGATTCGTAGACGAGGTTGAGGCCGGAGAGACCGGCCATCACGTCGGTGATGCCCTTCTCGAAGCCGGACTGGATGTCGGGCAGCTTGGAGTCCGCCATGCCCGCGGCGGAGCCGCCAGGGAGGTCGTAATAATGCGCCATCTGCGCGCAGGCGGCGGTCAGCACCGACTGCTCCGGCGAGCCGCCCGACATCGCGCCGGTGCGCAGGTCGGAGACAAACGGCCAGGTGCCGAAGATCGCGGGGAAACCGGGGCTGAGCGCATTCACGTAGACGAGGCCGGCAAGCACCTCCGCAACAGCCTGCACCACCGCGCCGGCGACCGCGGCCGGCGCCGTCGCGCCGGCTTGGCCGGCGGAGAGCAGCAGGATCGGAATGCCACCTTTGACGCACTCTTCGAGAACGCCGCAGGCGTCCTCGGCATATTTCATCGGCGGCACGACGAAACAGTTGGAGTTCGAGACGAACGGCCGCGCGCGAAAATTCTCCTCGCCGCCGGCGATCGTGTAAAGCATCTCCAGCGCCGGCCCGACATTCTCGCGCACGGTGAAGCTCGTGCCGACATGTTTCGAGGTGCCCATCACGCAGGCGTAGAGTGTGTTCAGATCCATGTCGAAAGGATCGGGAATGTCGCGCGGCACCATCGGCCGCTGGAAGAAGTGAATGTTGTCGAGCCCATCGACGATACGCGCGGCGTCGTAAATGTCCTGGATCAGCGACTCGCGGTACTCACGCTTCTCAACATCGACCAGATGCACCGCCGCACCGGCCGTGCCGTAATGGACACGTTTGCCCTGCACGACCATGTCGTGCTTCGGGTCTTGGCCGTGCAGCGTGAAGTTGCGCGCGGCTCGTCTGATCGTGTCGAGGATCAGCCCGCGCGGAAAGCGAATGCGCTTGTCCTCGCCATAGATGGCGCCGACGCGCGTGCAGGCTTCGATGCAGCTTGGGATCGCATTGGCGAAGCCGACCGTTTCGAGCACAGTCAGCACCGCTTCATGGATGCGCTCCTGATCGTTTTCGGTGAGCGGCTTGTAGCGGCCGCCTTCCATGCCGGCGCGGATCGGACGGATGTCGTCGGCGAGCGGGGCGGAGCGGACGGCGCGGCGCGCCTCGCGGCCGCCGGAACGTCGGGCGCGCGTAGCAGAACTCGTATCGTCGGTGGACTCCGGGGCGGGGCTCACGTCCTGCACGAGTGCTGGTGTCGCCATAAATGACTCCTGTCCGAAGCGGCGCCGGTCTTGGCCGGCTGATTGGGCCGCCTCTCTACCCCCGTTGGAGTGGACTATGAAGCCAGCCAAAGCGGGTAGGTTTGTGCCACCCGCTTCGGCAGAATATGCCACGAAGCGCTAATATTCGATACTGGAAGTGCGCCGTCAGGCGGCGTTTTCACGCCGCCGCTGGGCGCCGTCCGGCTGCCGTCGCGAGTTCGCGAATGCCTGGCTCGATGTGCTGGAGCGCGATCGAGGAGATGCCGAGGCGCATGAAACGCCCGGGTTTCTCCGGTTTTTCGAAGAAGCGCTCGCCCGGCTCGACGATGACGCTCCGCGTCGCCGCCGCCGCGGCGAGCGCACGCGTATCCATGCCGCGCGGCCCTTCGAGCCAGAGCGAGGTGCCGCCGGCGGAGTCCGTGGCGCGCCATTCTGGCAGGAAAGCCGAGATCGCCTGGACCAAACGCTTGCGCCTCTCCTCGAAGGCCGACGAAAGTCGGCGCACCAGCGCCTCGTGATGGCCGAGCGACAGGAAAAGCGCGACCGCGCGCTGATTGTTCGCCGGCGGGTGGCGCAGCATGAAGCGGCGCAGGGCGCGCAGCTCGGCGATCAGATCGGCGGAGGCGACGATGTAGCCAAGCCGCAGACCCGGCGCGAGCGTCTTCGACATCGAGCCGACATAGATGACGCGGCCAGATCGATCGAGGCTCTTCAGCGCCTGCTGCGGCGCCTCGTCGAGGAGTTGGCTGTCATAGCCATCCTCGATGATGATCTGGTTGTTGCGCTGGGCGCGCGCCAGCAGCTCCTGACGCCGCTCATTGCTGAGCGGCACCATCGTCGGGCAGTGATGCGATGGCGTCGTGAAGATGAACTTCGCCTCGGGCGAAATCGCCGGCGTGACGAGGCCCTGGTGGTCGACCGGCACCGGCATGATGTCGGCGCCGGCGAGCCGGAAGATCGAGCGCGCGTCCGGGTAGCCGGGGTCCTCCATCGCAACCTTGGAGCCTTTGGTCATCAGCAGGTTGGCGAGCATGTAGAGGGCGTTCTGCGCGCCGAGCGTCACGATGATCTCGTCCGGGCTGGCGAAGATACCGCGGCGCGGCAGGAGCCGCGCCTGGATCTGCTCGACCAGCAACGGATCGTCGCGGTCGACCATGTCTGCCGCCCAGTTGCGAATCTCAAGGACGGCGAGCGCCATGCGGTTGCACTCACGCCATTCCGCGGTCGGGAACAGCGCCGGATCGAACTGGCCGTAGACGAACGGATACGACGACTTGATCCAGTTCTCGTGCTTGGCCGGCGGCGGCATCTCGCTGGCATTGATCTGGCGCAGCGCCTTCCAGTCGACCTGGCCGGCCGCATCGGTCGGACGGTTAGCCGGCTTCGCCGGCGTGGCGAGCACCTCCGGATTGACGAAATGGCCGCGCCGCTCGCGGGCGATCAGGAAGCCCTGGTCGACAAGCTGCTGGAAGGCGAGCACAACAGTGCCGCGCGCGACGCCGAGTTTTTCGGCGAGAATTCGGCAGGAGGGGAGGGGCATGGACGCCGCGATCTGCCTGTCGAGGATCGCGGCTACGATCGCCTGACGGATCTGGGCTTGCAGGGTCTGTCCCGATTCAGGCGAAATCCTGAACAGACCGGACCATATTGCAACGTCGTTTCTCTGCGGCATGGCGGGCCTCTCTCTCCTTCGAGAATCCCCATTCCCCTGGACCAGAAACTAGTATTCGTGGGCCAATGCGTTGCACCAATCAATTTTTCTGATTGTGCCGATTTATGCCAGTGAAGTATCGCGATTTGGCCAGCGGAGCGAGCGGCGGAAAAGTGTCGCAGCCGCGGTTTTCCGGGCTTCCGCGCGCCTCGGCTCTGATATGGTCCTGTGGCGTGGCGGGCCAAGAGGGTGGATGTGACGGTGACAAGATTTTCCGATGCGACCGCGGCGCTGAGTGCCGATCTGGCTGCCGCACCGCAAGACATGCGCGCGGCCTTTGCGGCTAACCCACAGAGATTTCAGCAGTTTTCGCTGCAAGACGGCGATCTGCTGCTCGACTGGTCGAAATGCGCGGTCGGCGCCAAGACCATGGGGCTGCTGGAGGCTGCGGCGAACGCCGCCAAGCTCACCGAGCGTCGCGTCGCGATGTTCGCGGGTGAGAAGATCAATACGACCGAGGACCGCGCCGTGCTGCACACGGCGCTGCGCGCGCCCAAGGACGCGGTGATCAAGGTCGACGGGAAGAACGTCGTGCCGGAGGTGCACGCGGTCCTTGATGCGATGGCGAAATTCGCGGGCGGCATCCGCTCAAGTTCGATCAAGGGTGCGACGGGCCAGCGCTTCACCGACATCGTCAATATCGGCATTGGCGGCTCGGACCTCGGGCCTGCCATGGCGACGCTTGCGCTTGCGCCGTTCCATGACGGGCCGCGCGCCCATTACGTGTCCAATGTCGATGGCGCGCACATCGCCGACACGCTGAAGACGCTCGATCCGGCCACCACGCTGTTCATCATCGCGTCAAAGACATTCACCACCATCGAGACGATGACCAATGCCGAAACCGCGCGGCGCTGGGTGGAGAAGGCGCTGGGCAAAGAGGCTGTTGGCCATCACTTCGCAGCAGTCTCGACCGCGCTCGACAAGGTCGCCGCCTTCGGCATCGCGCCGGACCGCGTCTTCGGCTTTTGGGACTGGGTCGGAGGGCGCTATTCGCTCTGGTCGGCGATCGGCCTGCCGATCATGATCTCGATCGGTCCTAAACGGTTCGGTGAATTCCTCGCCGGCGCCCATGCGATGGACAGGCATTTCGCCGAGAAGCCACTGCTCCAGAACATCCCGGTCATCATGGGTCTGATCGGCTGGTGGCATCGCGTCGTCAAAAACTATCCGGCGCGCGCGGTGATCCCGTACGACCAGCGCCTGTCGCGGCTGCCGGCCTATCTGCAGCAGCTCGACATGGAATCGAACGGCAAGGGCGTGACCATCGACGGCAGCGCGGTGACCACGCCGACCGGTCCGCTGGTGTGGGGCGAGCCCGGCACCAACGGCCAGCACGCGTTCTTCCAGCTCCTGCACCAGGGCACGGACACCATTCCCGTCGAGTTCATCGCGGCGGCGGAAGGGCATGAGCCGGAGCTGAAGGAGCATCACGATCTGCTGCTCGCCAACTGCCTGGCGCAGTCTGAGGCGCTGATGAAAGGCCGCACGCTCGATGAGGCGAAGGCGCAAATGGCGTCAAAGGGCATGAAGGCGGCCGACATCGACGCGATCGCGCCGCATCGCGTGTTCACCGGGAACAGGCCGTCGGTGACGATCCTCTACAGATCGCTCGACCCTTACACACTCGGCCGACTGATTGCGCTTTACGAACACCGTGTGTTCGTCGAGGCGCAACTGTTCCACATCAACGCGTTCGACCAATGGGGCGTCGAACTCGGCAAGGAACTCGCGACCAATTTGCTGCCGGTCGTGCAGGGCAAGACCGACGCTTCCAAGAATGACGCCTCGACAGCCGGCCTCGTCCGCCATATCCATACGCTCCGGGCGGAGAGTTGAGGGCGTTTTCATCTTGGCATCCATTAAAGGCATTCTGTTCGACAAGGACGGCACGCTTGTCGATTTTAACGCGACCTGGTTCGGCGTCGCCAACTTTTTGGCGCTCGAGGCAGCCGAAGGCGATCAATGGAAAGCCGATCGGCTGCTCGCCGCGGCCGGTTACGATTTCGTCGCCAAGCAATTCAAGCCGGACTCGATCTTCGCGTCGGGTTCCAACCTCGACGTGGTGGAGCTCTGGTTCCCGAAGCTCTCCGACGAGGAGCAACTGGAGGCCGTGCGGCACTTCAATCAGGTGACCGCGATCCAGGGATCGGAGCGGGCAGTTGCGCTGCCGCAGGTGACCGAGACACTGGCCAGACTGCACAACGAGAATTATCGCCTGGCGGTCGCCACCAACGACTCCACCGCCGGTGCAGAGAAGACACTGCAAGCGCTGCGCATATCGCAATATTTCGAGGCGGCCTATGGCTACGACGCGGTCGCCAAGTCGAAGCCCGCGCCCGATACGATCTATGCCTTCTCCGATCTGACCGGCCTGAAGCCATCCGAGCTGATGATGATCGGCGACAACCGCCACGACCTGGAGATGGGCCGCGCCGGCGGCGTCGGGCTGGCGGTCGGTGTGCTGTCGGGAACCGGCACGCGCGAATCGCTCGCGCCGCTGGCGGACGCGGTGCTGGGTTCGGTCGCGGATCTGCCGGCGTATCTGGCGAACGGGGCGGGGCGGTAGGGCGCTTCTTCCGCTCCGTGAGAGCTATTTCTTCTTTTTCGTGCTGCTCTCGCGTTCGATGTTTTCCTTCGCGCGATAGCGCGACATCTCTGCGATCAGGTCGAGCGGCAGTGGCTCGCTCTTCGGCATACGGATCATCGACTTCGTCTGTTCGTACGACGCGAGCTGTTTCTTGAACGCTTCGTAGATGCCGGTAGGCGGCGGACAGGAGAGGCCATAGTGGTTCTTCCACGCCGACACGTAAAAGATCCAACCGCCACGATACTTATAGGCGGGTAGCTGGTAGCTGATTGTCTCTTCGGCGTCAGGCACGGCCTTGCGGATCGCGCCGCAGATGGCTTTCACGCCCTTCTGATCTTCCGGCGACAGCGTGGCGAGGTAATCCGCCACGCTCTTGAAGTCGGTCTTGGCCATTATCGCCGCCTGCCTCAGCCTCTCAGCTCGCGCCTCAGGATCTTGCCGACATTGGTCTTCGGCAGGTCGGTGCGGAACTCGATGTATTTCGGCCGCTTGTAGCCAGTGAGGTTGGTGCGGCAGAACTCCATCAGCACCTCGGCGGTGAGGTCGGGGTCCTTCTTCACCACGAAGAGTTTCGGCACCTCGCCGGACTTCTCATCCGCCACGCCGATGGCCGCGACTTCCATCACGCCCGGATGCTGCGCAACGACCTCCTCCAACTCATTCGGATAGACGTTGAATCCGGAGACGATGATCATGTCCTTCTTACGGTCGACGATCTTCACGTAGCCCTTGGCGTCCATGAAGCCCATGTCGCCCGATTTGAAGAAGCCGTCGGCGGTCATCACCTTCGCCGTCTCGTCCGGCCGCTGCCAGTAGCCGGCCATCACCTGCGGGCCACGAATGCAGATTTCGCCAACCTCGCCGAGCGGCAGATCCTTGCCGTCCTCGTCGCGGATGCTGATCTCGGTGGACGGCACCGGCAAGCCGATCGTGCCTGAGAAATCGTCCGCATCGAACCGGTTGGCTGTCGCAACCGGCGAAGTTTCGGAGAGACCGTAGCCTTCGGAAATCATGCAGCCGGTCAGCGCCTTCCAGCGGTCGGCGACCGCGCGCTGCGCCGCCATGCCGCCGGCGAAGGTGAGCAGCAGCGGCTTGAAGTTCAGCTTGCGGAAATCCTCGTTGTTGAGCAGCGCGTTGAACAGCGTGTTCAGGCCCGGGAAAACGTTGATCTCGTACTTCGCCAGCTCCTTCGCGAAACCGGGAATGTCGCGCGGGTTCGGGATCAGGATGTTGTGCGCGCCCATATACATGCCCATCAGCGCGTTCACCGTGAGCGCGTAGATATGATAGAGCGGCAGCGGGCAGACATAGGTCAGCACCTCCGGCCGCTTGCGCTTGATGAAGGCTGTCTCGACCCAGAGCGCATTTTGCGCGACGTTGGCGAGGATGTTGCGGTGGAGAAGCGTCGCGCCTTTCGACACACCGGTCGTGCCCCCCGTATATTGCAGGAACGCTATGTCGTCCGGACCGCTCTTGGCGGGGCGGAACGTCTTCGTCGAGCCGGCCTTCAGCGCCGCGTTGAACGGGACGTGCCCGGGCAGCGACCAGTCCGGCACCATCTTGCGCACCTTGCGTACGACCAGATTGACGATCAGGCCCTTGATGCCAAGCAGATCGCCCATCGACGCGACGACGATGTGCTTGATTTGCGTCTTCGCGACGACAGCCTGCAGCGTCGAGGCGAAGTTCTCCAGGATGACGATTGCTTCCGCACCAGAATCCTTAAGCTGATGCTCAAGCTCGCGCGGTGTGTAGAGGGGATTCACGTTGACAATGGTGTAGCCGCCGCGCAGCGCCGCCATCATCGCAACCGGATATTGCAGCACGTTCGGCATCATGATTGCGACGCGCGCGCCTTCCTTGATGCCAAGCGACTGGAGGTAGGCGCCGAAGCTGGTCGAGAGCTTCTCCAGTTCGGCATAGGTCAGCGTCTTGCCCATGCAGGTAAAGGCCGAGCGGCTCGCATATTTCTGGCAGGCATTGACCAAAAGTTCGCCGATCGAATTGGCGAACGGCGCGCCGATTTCGGCAGGCACCACGCTCGGATAGCTGGCGAGCCAAGGTTTATTTGCAGCCGAGCCATTGCTCGCCGTCTGCGTCGTGTCTGCCATGTTTCCTCCTCCCGACCCGTGCCTGAAGCACTGGACTGAACCCTGTTTCAGTTATCTATGGCTACAGATTGCATACGTGCAAGCCTGCCGCTGGGAGATGGCGCCGCGGACAATCCCTGCTCGACCCGGCTACTGCCCGAAACCCTTGTGCTCGCCGAGGAAGGCGAGTTCGGCTTCGGTGCTCGCCCGCTCGAGCGGCCGGTTGCGGTGCGGGAAGCGGCCATACTTTGCAATGATGTCGCGGTGCTCGACCGCGTACATCGTTTCTTCGCCGGCGGCGGCAAACAACGAGATGCAGCGCTCCTGGTCGGCGAGCACCTCCGAATGCATGAACGGCATGTAGAAGAAAATCTTGCGCTTCGGATCGACCTGCGCGTCGAACTCCTTTTCGACGGCCGTGCGCGCAATGGCGATCGCCAGCGAATCCGTCGAGAAGGCATCGCCCGTTCCGCGAAAGAGGTTGCGAGGAAACTGGTCGAAGACGATCACCGCCGCGAGCGCCGTATCGGGGTCGGAATAGGCGGTCTCGGGCAGGGCGGTTTGAAGTTCCTTATGCAAGTCAAGGAACCGTGCGCGGATCGTCTCGTCGGTCGCGTCCTTGCGCTCGAACCAGTCTTCCGGCGTCAATTCGCCGAACCAGAAATCCAAGACTTCACGCTGCCAGTTGTCTTTGATCATCTATCCCTCGTTTTTCCTTGCGCAGTTCATATCGTGCCCCAGTTCACGCTCTGCAACAAACGCTAACAATTTTCCGTCCGCCGTTCGACTCGGAAGCCGTTTGGCATCTTTCGTTCCGGTTAGCCTCGGTTTCTGAAACGTTTTTCTGCTTCCGGTGCGGTACGCAGGCAGGTAGTTCCAATCAATGGGGTTCTTTGCTTATATGCGCCCTTCTCAAGCCACCAGAGGGGCTTGAAGCAACACAGGGAGTGTTTCAATGTTTCGAAAAATGACCTTTGCGGCCGCGCTTCTTGCTGCGTCCGCCCTGAGCGGCGTTGCGAGCGCCAAAACGCTCGTCTACTGCTCGGAAGGTTCGCCGGAAGGCTTCGACCCCGGCATCTACACCGCCGGCACGACTTTCGACGCAGCGTCGGTGACGGTCCACAACAAGCTCATGGAGTTCAAGCCGGGCACCACCGAAGTGGAGCCGGGCCTTGCGGAGAGCTATGAGGTCTCTGACGACGGTCTCGTTTACACCTTCAAGCTCCGCCCGGGTGTGAAGTACCAGACGACCGACTACTTTACGCCGACGCGCGATTTCAATGCCGACGACGTGATCTTCTCCATCGAACGTCAGATCAAGAAGGATCACCCTTGGCATCAGTACATCGCCGGCAGCGCCTGGGAATATGCCAACAGCATGGGCTTCCCGGATCTGATTTCGTCGATCGAGAAGGTCGACGACATGACCGTTAAGTTCACGCTGAAGCAGAGGGAAGCGCCGTTCATCGCCAACCTCGGCATGGATTTCGCCTCGATCCTGTCGAAGGAATACGCCGACAGCCTCGACGCCGCAGGCAAGAAGGAACAGCTCAATCAGAAGCCGGTCGGCACCGGACCGTTCGAGTTCGTCGACTACCAGCAGGACGCGGTGATCCGTTTCCGGGCCAATGACGAGTATTGGAAGGGCCGTGAGAAGATCGACGATCTCGTCTTCGCGATCACGACCGATGCTGCCGTCCGTCTGCAGAAGCTGCAGGCCGGCGAATGCCACGTGATGCCGTATCCGAACGCGGCCGACGTCGAGGCGATGAAGGCCGATCAAAACCTGACGGTGATGGAAGCGCCGGGCCTGAACGTCGCCTACCTCGCCTTCAACACCTTGACGCCTCCGTTCGACAAGACCGAAGTCCGCAAGGCGATCGACATGGCCATCAACAAGCAGGCCATTGTCGATGCGGTGTTCCAGGGACAGGCAATTGTCGCGAAGAACCCGATCCCGCCGACGATCTGGTCCTATAACGACGCGATCGAAGCCGACAAGTACGACCCGGCGGCGGCCAAGGCTGCGCTCGAGGCTGCCGGCGTGAAGGATCTGTCCATGAAAGTCTGGGCGATGCCTGTTGCCCGTCCATACATGCTGAACGCCCGCCGCGCGGCCGAACTGATCCAGTCGGATCTGCAGGCTGTCGGCATCACCGCCGAGATCGTGTCTTACGAATGGGCTGAGTATCTCGAGAAGTCGAGTGCCAAGGACCGTGACGGTGCTGTGATCCTCGGCTGGACCGGCGACAACGGCGATCCGGACAACTTCCTGCACACCCTGCTCGGTTGCGCCGGTGTCGGCGGCAACAACCGCGCGCAGTGGTGCAACAAGGAGTTCGACGACCTCGTCATGAAAGCCAAGGTCGAGACCGATCAGGCGGCTCGCACGAAGCTCTATGAAGAGGCGCAGGTCATCGCGAAGAGGGAAGCTCCTTGGGTCACGCTCGACCACTCGACGGTCGTGATGCCGATGTCCAAGAAGGTCACCGGCTATGTGATGAGCCCGCTCGGCAAGCACAGCTTCTCGGGCGTCGACATCGCGGAGTAAGCCTCGGCTGTAAAAATCGCGGGAGCGCCCGTTTCGCGGGCGCTCCCGTTGTTTTATGGTCGGTTAACCATGGGGCATGCCCGCCGAAGGACCTGCCATGTTTCAGTTTCTCATCAAACGACTCGTCGTCCTGGTTCCGACCTTCATCGGCGTTTCGATCATCGCCTTCTCGTTCATACGATTGCTGCCCGGCGATCCGGTGGCTCTGCTGTCGGGCGAGCGCGTCATGGACCCCGAGCGCCACGCGGAAATCTCGCGTCAGCTCGGTCTCGACCGGCCGATGGTGATCCAGTATCTCGACTATCTCTGGGGCGTGGTCAGGGGCGATTTCGGCACCTCGATCAGCACCAAGGAGCCGATCATCGATCAATTCTTCACGCTCTTCCCGGCGACACTCGAGCTCTCGCTCTGCGCCATCATCTTTGCTATCGTGCTTGGCATTCCGGCCGGCATCCTTGCCGCGGTGAAGCGTGGTTCGGTCTACGACCAGGCCATCATGGGCACGGCGCTGATCGGCTTCTCCATGCCGATCTTCTGGTGGGGTCTTCTGCTCATCATCCTCTTTTCGGGCATCCTCGGCTGGACACCGGTCTCGGGCCGCATCTCGCTGATGTTCTTCTTCCCGTCGGTCACCGGCTTCATGCTGATCGACTCGCTGCTTTCCGGACAGGCTGGCGCCTTCAAATCGGCGCTTAGCCATCTGATCCTGCCGACCATCGTGCTTGGCACCATTCCGCTCGCCGTCATTGCTCGGCAGACGCGCTCGGCCATGCTCGAGGTGCTGTCCGAGGATTATGTCCGCACGGCGCGCGCCAAGGGGCTGGCGCCGTTCCGGGTGATTGGCGTGCACGCGCTTCGCAACGCATTGATCCCGGTGGTCACGACGATCGGCCTGCAGGTCGGCGTGATGCTCGCCGGCGCGATCCTGACCGAGAGCATCTTCTCCTGGCCGGGCATCGGCAAATGGATGGTCGACTCGGTGTTCCGCCGCGACTACCCCGTCATCCAGGGCGGGTTGCTGATCATCGCGCTGATCATCATGACGGTTAACCTGCTGGTCGATCTGCTCTACGGACTGATCAACCCGCGCATCCGGCACCAGAGCTGAGGAGGGCGGCAATGGCTGACATGACAACGACCCCCTCCGTCGATCTCCAGAGCGCCGGCTCGGTCGATCCATCGCGCCGCGCTCAGCTTCGCGAGTTCTGGTTCTACTTCTCCGAAAACCGCGGTGCGGTCATCGGCCTCTTCTTCTTCATTTTCTTGGTCTTCCTAGCGATCTTCGCGCCGCTGATCGCGCCGCACGCGCCGAACGCGCAGTATCGCGATGCGGTCCTCCTGCCGCCCTTCTGGGAAGAAGGCGGCCGCACGGCTTTCCTGCTCGGTACAGACCCTGTCGGGCGCGATATGCTCTCGCGTTTGATCTACGGCACGCGCTTCTCGCTCTTCATCGGTGTGATCGTCACGACGATCTCGCTCGTCGGCGGCATCGCCATCGGCGTCATCGCCGGCTATTTCCGCGGCTGGGTCGACACCGTGATCATGCGCCTGATGGACATCATCCTGGCGTTCCCGTCGCTGTTGCTTGCGCTGGTGCTGGTCGCCGTTCTCGGCCCAGGCCTCACCAATGCGATGATCGCGATCGCGTTGGTGTTTCAGCCGCATTTCGTGCGCCTGACGCGCGCAGCGGTGATGTCGGAGAAGACGCGCGATTATGTGATCGCCGCAAAGGTCGCGGGCGCGGGACATTTCCGACTGATGTTCCGCACCATCCTGCCGAACTGCATGGCGCCGCTGATCGTCCAGGCGACGCTGTCATTCTCCAACGCCATTCTCGACGCGGCAGCGCTCGGCTTCCTCGGCATGGGCGCACAGCCGCCGACGCCCGAGTGGGGCACGATGCTGGCGGAATCGCGCGAATTCATCCTGCGCGCCTGGTGGGTAGTGACGCTGCCTGGCCTCGCGATTCTGATCACCGTGCTTGCGATCAATCTGATGGGTGACGGCTTGCGCGACGCGCTCGATCCGAAACTGAAGAGGTCGTAAGGCGATGGCGCTTCTCGAAATCCAGAACCTCGTCGTCGAATTCGAGACGGCCTCAGGACCATTTCGGGCCGTCGACGGTCTGTCGCTGTCGGTCAACCAGCGCGAGGTGCTCGCCATCGTCGGCGAGTCCGGCTCGGGCAAGTCGGTGTCGATGCTTGCCGTCATGGGCTTGCTGCCGTGGACGGCAAAAGTCACTGCCGACAAGCTGTCCTTCGACGGCCGCGACCTGACGAAGCTCACGCCGAACGACCGCCGCAAGATGGTCGGCAAGGACATGGCGATGATCTTCCAGGAGCCGATGGCGAGCCTTAATCCGTGCTTCACCGTCGGCTTCCAGATCGAGGAAGTGCTGCGCGTTCACATGAAGATGGACCGCAAGCAACGGCGGGAACGGTCGATCGAATTGCTGAAGCTGGTTGGCATTCCGCATCCGGAGGACAGGCTCACCCACTATCCTCATCAAATGTCGGGCGGCCAGTGCCAGCGCGTGATGATTGCCATCGCGCTTGCCTGCAATCCGAAGCTCCTCATCGCCGACGAGCCGACCACGGCACTCGACGTGACGATCCAGAAGCAGATCCTCGACCTGCTGATGCGGCTTCAGGCCGAGCACGGCATGGGGCTGATCATGATCACCCACAATATGGGCGTCGTGGCCGAGACGGCGGACCGCGTCATCGTCCAGTACAAGGGCCGCAAGATGGAAGAAGCCGACGTGCTCTCGCTGTTCGAGAGTCCGAAGAGCAACTACACCCGCGCGCTGCTTTCGGCGTTGCCGGAGAACGCTGTCGGCGACCGCTTGCCGACCATCGCCGACTTCGCTGCCGAGTTCGAAAGGACCGCGCCATGAGCCGCATCGTCGTAGAGGGCAAGGACATCGTCCGCGACTATACGTTGCCCGGCGGGTTGTTCCGTCCGATCAATACGGTCCATGCCGTCAAGGGCGTCAGCTTCTCGGTGGAGCAGGGCAAGACGCTGGCGATCGTCGGCGAGAGCGGCTGCGGAAAATCGACGCTTGCCCGCATCATAACCATGATCGACTCGCCGACATCCGGCGAACTGGTCATCGAGGGCCAGACGGTCGACATCGCCAAGACGCCGCTGACGCCGGAGATGCGCCGCAAGGTGCAGATCGTGTTCCAGAACCCCTACGGCTCGCTCAATCCGCGGCAGAAGATCGGCGACGTTCTGGGCGAGCCGTTGCTGATCAACACCGAGGTCTCGGCCGACGAACGGCGCTCGCGTGCCATGACGATGCTGAAGAAGGTCGGGCTGGAGGAGCGTCACTATAACCGCTACCCGCACATGTTCTCGGGCGGCCAGCGGCAGCGCATCGCGATCGCGCGGGCGCTGATGCTGAACCCCAGCCTGCTCGTGCTTGATGAGCCGGTATCGGCGCTCGACCTTTCAGTGCAGGCGCAGGTGCTTAACCTGCTCGCCGATCTGCAGGACGAATTCCAGCTGACCTACATCTTCATCAGCCACGATCTGTCGGTGGTGCGTTACATCGCCGACGATGTGATGGTGATGTATTACGGCGAGGCGGTCGAATACGGCCCGCGCGAAGAGGTCTTCGCCAATCCCGGACACGACTACACGAAGGTGCTGTTCGCGGCGACGCCAAGGGCGGACGTCGAGTCGATCCGCGCGCGGCTGGCCAAGAAAAAAGCCGCCTGAGGCGGCTTTTCGTTCTGGCGTAGAGCCTGACTCTTAATCAGCCCTCCCGGAACGCCCGGTTGATCTGGTCCATCAGCGGCTTGACCAGATAGGACAGCATGGTCCGGTCGCGCGTCTTGAAGAAAACTTCGGCCGGCATGCCGGGCGTGAGAACCAAGCCTTCATCCAGCTTCGCCAGCTCTTCCTTGGGCAGCACGACGTAGGCCGAGTAGTAGCCGATACCCGTGCGCTGATCGACGGTCAGGTCGGGCGACACGTTGCGCAGTGTGCCGGTCAGCTCCGGCGTAGTGCCATGGCTGAAGGCAGAGAGGCGCACGCCGGCCTGTTGGCCCTGATGCATCTGGTCGATGTCCTGCGGGTGAATCTGCGCGACGATGGTGAGTTCGTCGGTGATCGGCACGATCGACATCACCACTTCGCCCGGCTGGATCACGCCGCCTTCGGTGTGAATCTTGAGTTCATGCACGATACCGTCGTTCGGCGCCTTGAGCTCGATGCGGCGGAGCTGGTCTTCGGCGACGCGCTGCCGCTCGGTGAACTCGGCGAGCTTTGCCGACGCTTCACGCAACTGCTCGGCGACTTCGCTGCGCAGATCCTGGTCGATCGACAGGATCTGCAGCTCGATCTCGCTGGACCGGCCCTGCGCCGAGGCGATCGACGCCTTGAGCTGACCGATCGCGCCTTTGACTTCAACCGCGGCGCGCTCGAGCGCGAACAGACGGTCTCGCGAGACGAGCTTGTCCTCGAAAAGCTTTCGGACATAAACCAGGTCGGCCTCGATCAGCTCGGATTCCTTGACCTTGGCGTCATACTGCTGCCGCAGACCGTCAACTTCGTCGGCAAGCTGGCCGATGCGCTTGCGCAACTGCGACTGCTGACCAAGCCGAACCTCTCGGCGGAACTTGAACAGCGAGCGCTCGCCGTCCATCAAGCGCTTGACCGCCTCGTCGCTGCTGCGGTTGGTCAAGCTCTCCGGGAAGGTGACGTCTTCGAGCCCGTCGCGTTCGGCTTCAAGCCGTGCAGTGCGGGCAACAAACTCGTCGATCGACTGCGAGACGATCATCAAGCTGGCGCGGGTGGTTGTCTCGTCGAGACGCACCAGAACGTCGCCTTTCTTCACCCGGTCGCTTTCGCGGACCAGAATTGCACCAACCACGCCACCGGTCGGATGCTGGATGCGCTTGACGTTGGAATCGACGATCACCGTGCCCATGCCGATCACGGCGCCGGCAATATTGGTCGTCATCGCGACGCCGCCCAGCCCAAAGATGAACAGGAAGACGGTGGCGATGCCCAGATACATGTAGCGCCGGATAGATCTCCGGAGGTCTTGTTCGTTTCTCGGACCGCTCATTCAGCTGCTTCCTCGGTATTGCCGACGACCTTCAGCGGCACTTGCGGGGCTGCCGGCCGCGTCATCTTGTTCAGCACTTCGTTCTTCGGACCAAAAGCCTGCGCACGGCCACCCGCCATGACGAGCAACTGGTCGAGCGCAGCCAGCGCGCTCGGACGGTGCGCGATCACGATGGCGATGCCGCCGCGCGAACGCACGGACTGGATCGCGGTGGTGAGCGCGTTTTCGCCGTCGGAATCGAGGTTCGAGTTCGGCTCGTCGAGGATGACGAGGAACGGATCGCCGTAGAGCGCGCGCGCAAGCGCGATGCGCTGCCTCTGGCCAGCGGAAAGGCTGGTGCCGGCCTCGCCAATGCGGGTGTCGTAGCCTTCGGGCAGATGCACGATGAGATCGTGGACGCCGGCGGCCTGCGCCGCCTTCAGCACCTTCTCAGGCGGAGCGTCCGGCTCGAAACGGGCGATGTTCTCGGTGACCGTGCCTTCGAAAAGCTGCACGTCCTGCGGCAGATAGCCGATATGGTTGCCGATCTCCTCGTCGGTCCACTGGTCGAGCGTGGCGCCGTCGAGCCGGATCTGGCCGCGCGCCGGCAGCCATACGCCGGAGATGGCGCGGGCGAGCGACGACTTGCCCGAGGCGCTCGGGCCGATGATGCCGAGACCGGCACCCTTCTGCAGTGAGAAGTTGACGTCCTGGACGACGACCGTGCGGTCGCCGGGCGGCACGACCGCGACGTTCTCCACCGCGATCGAGGCCGTCGGAGCAGGCAGGGCGATCGTCGTGTCGGTGTCGGGCAGCGCCGCGAGAAGCTGGGTCAGGCGCTTCCAGCTATCGCGGGCGCCGACGAAGGATTTCCAGTAGGCGATCGCGGTATCGATAGGGGCCAGCGCGCGGCTCATCATGATCGACGCCGCGATCATCACGCCGCCGGTGGCTTCGCCGAGGATCACCAGCCAGGCGCCGACGGCGAGGATCGCCGATTGCAGCACGAGGCGAAGGATCTTGGAGATGGTGCCGAGCGAGCCCGACACGTCGCTCGCCTTCTCGTTGGCTGCGAGGTAGTCGGAATTGATCGTCGTCCAGCGGTTGGTGATGCGGTGGCCGAAACCCATCGCCTGGATCGCCTCGCTGTTGCGGCGGGTGGCTTCGGCGAGCTGCGAGCGCTTCGCGGCGAGCTGGCTTGCCTCGCGGGTCGGCGCCTTGGTGCGCATCTCGGCAAGGATGGTAAGGGCGGTCAGCACGACCGCGCCGAAGACGGCCGTCATGCCAAGCCAGAAATGGAAGAGGAAGCAGATCGCGATGTAGATCGGCATCCACGGCATGTCGAACAGCGCGGTGGGACCGGCCGCCGACAGGAAGGCGCGCACCTGGTCGAGGTCGCGCAGCGACTGCAAGCCGTCGCCGACCTTGGCGCGCAACGGAAGCTTGATGAGGATCGGGTAGACCGCGCCGCTCATTTCGGTGTCGAGCGAGGAGGAGACGCGGACCAGAAGCCGCGAGCGGATCAGCTCGAGCACGCCCTGGAACGCGAACAGCAGGCCGGCCAGCAGGGCCAGCGCCAGCAGCGTCGGCACGCTGCGCGACGGCACGACGCGGTCATAGATCTGCAGCATGAAGAAGGAGCCGGTCAGCGCCAGAAGATTGACGATGCCGCTCATCATGGCGACGCCCCAGAATGCGCCGCGGAACGCCGCGAGAACCCGCGCGAGCGTCATTTTCTGGGTTTCGTTCTTTTTCACTTGCATCGTTGCCCGATCCACCCGCTTTTCGCGGCACTGGAGCCTATGCGACATTTCCTAATAATTGTGGCAAGTAACTGGCAGATGCCGCTGGCGCCGCCAATCGTTGCCCGGCCGCCCCTCTTGCAACCAGGCCGCTTATACCGCGAAGCATCTGTCACCGCAATTTCCACCGGAAACAGGGCCATATCGGGGCGGGTCCTCTCAATTTGCATGGCCAGAACGTACGCGTTGCGGGCGGCGGGGACTATCGGTGAGACCACCTAGTTTTGAGGTTTGACTACCTAGATTTGGGCGCGGTGACACATCCCGCGGTGCCGCGCGCAAAGAAACGGCCGCGCACCATCGTCGGCGCGTGTTAAATCGTGCCTGAAATCGCAGGTTGTATTAGAACTTACGGCATAGTGTCAGGATGTGTCGTGGCCTTGCAGCGACAGCCAGGCGAAATGCTGGAGGTCGGCGAGCAAATCGTGCACCTCATGCTTGGGTTTCTTCAGGCTGCCAGGCGCTCGGCCGGGTTTGAGCGGCGAGGTGCGCTTGATCCGGCCGGCGTCGCGGCGGGCCTTCCAGCGGGCGAAGCGCTGAGCGTAAACGGGCAGATTGTCGAGCACGTCGCCGACCGCCTGAAGCCGAAAGCCGAGGCGCGTCGCATCCAGCGGCTCGTAATATTCGAACGGCCTGACAGCGGGTGCCGGACGATACCGGCGCCGCCGGCGGAATCTGCTCAGCGGATCGGCGAGCGGCAGACGGCGAAAGCCCGACTTCGTTGGCGTTTTAACGTCGCCGCCTGTCATCAGCGCGCGGAACTGCGCTTCGCTCATGCCGCGCGGCAAAACGATGCCGGAGCGGGTTCCGTTCTTCGTCGCGAAGGACGTTTTCGGCTTGGGCCGCGGTGGCCGGGGCTTCGGCAAGGACACCACCAGACCACGCGCCGCGACGATGATCAGCCGCCGGGCGGCGGCCTCGGCGGGCCGCAAGAGTCTCAGCACAGCGCGATGAATATGGCGCGGCAAGTGCGTCCTGGTTTCGGAGAGGCCAGCCATTTTGACCAGCGCGGCGAGAACGCAAACGAGCATCTCCCGGTTCTTCGTGACCACCACGTTCCAATCCATCGCCTCCTCCTTTCTCTCGCGCAGGCGAGGGCATTGTCGCACGGATGCGGAGGGGGTGGACAGAACAGGAAAACATTCCTGACAACTGCTGACATTGCCTGCGAAACCTAGGTATTCACAGGTGAAATTTAGGTGCTCAGTGACGTTTCACTTGTCCTGACGCCGCGGTAGAAACGTCTCAACGTTCGGATCAGGCGACTTCATTCTTTGAGCGGCGGGGTGGTAAGGCGAATTGGCGGAAGCGAAGCCGCGAATCCAGGTAGCCGCAGCCAAAACTTGGGTGCTCAGAAATGTAGTTCACGCGTAACACGGGTGCTAAACGAGTGAGCAGTTGATGCTATTGGGGAGGAACACGTGGCGACCGTTTATCTAAAGGGTTTCGCGGTGATGGACGGGCTGCAAACTACGTGGCCAGGGCTGGCTGGTAATGTCGCGACATACGGAACCGGTGAAAAGTTAAATTGGGAGATGTACGACCAATTCGTCGGCGTTGGCGTGACGGGGAACCTTTCAGGCAACTCGCCTTACACCGGTACGCTAGACCGGGCGGTCTATTCTACAGGCTCGCCGCTCCCGGAATTCGACATCATCTTCAACACACCGTACACAATGTCGCTAGGTACCGCTCAGCTCCTCGTTAACGGAAACCTGGCGGCTTTTTT
>Ga0335075_10001965_pt1 | contig 33366 bp, 27 predicted proteins | sample Lox_Sample_24_FD_206723 | JGI IMG/M metagenome (GOLD analysis project Ga0335075, IMG submission 206723) | Soil microbial communities from Loxahatchee National Wildlife Refuge, Florida, United States - Lox_Sample_2.4 | ecosystem: Environmental > Terrestrial > Soil > Wetlands | place: USA...
CAGGCGGGCTGTCAGAGCATCGGCCAGAGCAGGCTGATTCCATCCATGGCCGTAGTCGTGGTTGCCGAGAACAGCGACGCTGGCCAAGCGAGCCGGGCGCAGGTACGAAAGGATGCGGGTGGCGCGATCTAACTGCTCGCCTGATGAGCAGGTCATGAAGTCGCCGGTGAGCGCGTGGATGTCGGCGTCGAGCCCGGAGACGTACTGGAGGCTGCGGATGAGGTAGTCGTCCTCAACCTCCGGCCCCGCGTGCAGGTCGCTTAGATGCACGAGGGTTCGGCCAACAAGCGCGGTGCGCAAGTGAGCGATGGGCAGATCACGACGGACGACCTCGACCCAGTGCGGCTCGATTCGCCAGGTGTAGGTCGCGGTGCCGGCGGTCACGAGAAGAGTGCCGGCTGCGGCGCCCCGGAGAAAACGGCGTCGTGTCAGGAGGGGGGCTTTGCGCACGTCCATTCCTCTTGATGAAGGAAGGCCATACCTCGCGTACCGATAGGTGTTCTAAGGCTGGCATAGACTAGGAAAGTAATTTGCGGGCGGCGACGAGGTCAAGACCAGTCTCGGCGCTGCGTGCCGGCGAACTTGCCACCTACGCACAATAACTCCTGAAAAGATGAACTATGAAGGAGGAGGGATGAATCAAGTGGGTTGCGATCGTTCATCCTCTCAGCGTGGCGTAGAAGGCGACGCCCAGGATGAGAATGCCGCCAAGGACGGTGCGCGGGGGAGGAATTTCGTGGAAAAAGAGGATCGCGAAGAGCACTCCATACGCCGGCTCCAGACAGGCGATCATGCTCGCCGTCCGCGCCGAGATGCCATGCATGCCGGCGATGAACAGCGAATGCGCTACGGCCGTACACAGGACACCGAGGACGAAGAGCAACTGCACGTCGCGGAGCGTCAAGGCCGGCCAATCCGCGACCACGAACGGGAGCAAGGCCGCGGCCGCGAAGAGATCTTGATACAGCGCGATGGTCATGCCGGAATGGTGCCGAACGAACCGGCGATTGAGTACCGAGAGCAGGGCAAACGTCAGTCCCGATGCGACTCCCCACAACACTCCTTGCGTGGCGCGGTCGCGCAGTTCGAAGCGGCGCGTGAGGATGGCGACGCCGGCCAGGGCGAGGGACGCGAGAACGACATCGATCGGCTGCCATTTCTCGCGGAAAAACAGCGGCTCGAAAAAAGCGACGAAGACGGGGAAGGTCGAGTACGCGATCAGCGCCAGCGCGACGCCGCCGATCTGCACCGATTGAAAGAAAGTCGTCCAGTGGACGGCAAGCAAAACACCCAGGGCGGCGAAGGCGAGCACGCTGCGCCGCGACAGGAGACGAAAGATGTCGCGGCGTACCACGGCCGCCAGCAGCAATGCCACCGAGGCGAAGCCGACACGCCCAAATACGATGAGGATCGACCGCTCGAAGCCGATGGCGACCGATGTCAGGGGCAGAAGCCTGGGGTCGCCGAAGAGGCCGGCGAAGCCGAATAGCAGGACGGCAACGTGGATCTGCGACAGATTGCGTGCAGGCGAGGACATGGAAGCATCATTCGCCTAAAGAGAAACACGAAAACACGAAAGTAGGAAAACACGAAAAAGACAACAGGGGGCTGAAAACACGTACTCGGTTGCTGATGGTGCTTTCTTCTCTGTCTTTATTTCGTGTTTTCGCACTATCGTGATTTCGTGTTTCTCTTTAGGGGAGCGAACGTCCGGTGCGGCGTTCCTCTCGGTACGCGGCAGGGTGGAAAAGCAGGAGGTCGGCGCCTTCGCGCTCTTGAAACGTAACCGATGAGCCGTGTCCTCGTCAATCGTAGGCGTGGGCGACAGCGAGAAACGAGCCGCGGCAACGCATCGAAACGGCAAGGCACTCGCGCAGCCAATACACTGAAGATGTAGGCGTCGTGGTTTGCTTCTTGGGTCTTTTCTTTTCGGAGCAGGCTTGATTCATTCGTTCGTAACCGGCGGCGCGGGCTTCATCGGCAGCCATCTCGTCGAGGCGCTGTTGGCGAGCGGCCGCCGCGTCACAGTACTCGACGATCTCTCCACCGGCTCGCTCGCCAATCTCGAACGGGCGCGGGCCAATCCACACCTGCGATTTGTCCACGACAGCATCACCAACGAAAGTCGGCTGGCAGAGCTGCTCGACGAGGCCGACGAGGTTTATCACCTTGCCGCCGTGGTCGGCGTGCGCCGCGTGCTGGCGCATCCGGAACAGACCGTGGCCACCAACGTCGAGCCGGTCGAGGCGATCCTTCGCCGGCTGAGCGTCCGCCACCGCCCCCTGTTTCTGGCCAGCACCAGCGAGGTCTACGGCAAGAACCCGAAATCGCCGCTGGCTGAGGACGACGATCTCGTTTTCGGCCCGACCACGCGCAGCCGTTGGGTGTACGCGTGCAGCAAGGCCATCGATGAATACCTGGCCCTGGCGAAGCATCAGCGCACGGGCCTGCCGGTGGTAATTGGCCGATTCTTTAACGTCACCGGTCCTCGCCAGGTGGGGCAGTACGGCATGGTGCTGCCGCGCTTCGTCGATCAGGCGCTGAAGGGTGGGCCGTTGCTCGTTCACGACGACGGCAGGCAGGTGCGCTGCTTCGGCCACGTCGCGGACGTGGTGGATGCCATCCTGAAGCTGATGGCCTGTCCTCCGGCGTATGGGCGTGTTTTCAATCTGGGCAGTGATGCGCCGGTTACGATCCGCGAGCTGGCCGAGTCGGTCGTTCGCCTGGTCCATCCCGGCGCGGCCATCGAACATATTTCGTATGAGACGGCGTTTGTTTCTGGATTCGAGGACATTCGTTGCCGCATTCCGGATTTGACGCGCGTGCGGCAAACCATCGACTATCGGCCGCGCCATGAGCTGGAAGACATTATCCGCGACGTGCTGGCCTGGAAGCGCGGCGAAAAGTGAATCACGAAAACACGAAAGAAAGAAAACACGAAAGAAGAAAGACAACAAAAAAACGTTTCTCTTCCTTCCTGTTATTCTCTTTTTCGTGTTTTGTTTCTTTCGTGTTTTCGTGATTCAATTCCGTGCCGAAGTACTAAGCTTCATTCGATGCGTCCACGACTGCGTTCGCGGGCTTGACGGAGCGCGTCGAGCATGGCGCTTTCATCCCGAGCTGTCTCGCGCACCTCATCGCGTCGCGGCGGCGGCGAATCGGACGGCGGCGAGGCAAGGGATGGCGCGGAGCGCGGACGTTTGCCGGAGAACCAGCGCGTGCGCTCTCGGGGCTGGCGGATCGTTTCACCCGTGCGACGGCCGCGACGCGAAAACAGACCGCTACGGCGCTCGAACACTTCGAGCAGCAACAGCATCACGGCCGCGAGGAGGAGCCACGGCGCGAGCGACACCAGCCGAACGTGGCGCGGCAATTCCTTCCAGACACCGGCCAGATCCAGACGCTCCTTGCCGCCGCTGGCGCGCGCCAGGTGCTCCAGTGCCGCCAGGCCGCGGCCCTTCTCGGCCGGCTGAAACTCCGGCGAATACGGCAAACACACCGGCGGCAACGCCACCGGCTCGTACCCTGGAACCACAACCGTGGCCAACACCGTTTCGCGGCCTTGCAGCGCCGCCTCGCGATCGAGCGTGTCGGCGCCCGTCCAACTCAGCGTCGTTCGCTGAATCTCCGGCAGCTGGCCGATGCGTGAGCGCAACAGGCTGACGCGCGGCAGCTCCGTGAAAGGATCGCCCGCTCGCTCTGGATCGAGATGCAGTCGCACACGATGCAATCCATTTTTCACGTCCTGCGTCAGCAGCATTTCGGGAGGCAGACGATTGACGGGACCGGCGACCCAGCGGGCCAGGCTGGTGTACCAATCGCCGATGTCCTTCCACTTCGTAATGGGTCCGGCATACTTGCCGTCGGCCTCGCCGGTGTAACAGAGAACGCGGCCGGAGCCGGCGCGCCAGGCAGCCACCACCGGCGCGCGGTAGTCATCCAGGGTCCGCGTGGCGAGCGTGGCGCCGTCGCGCAGGTAGCACAGATTGTAGCCGTCGAGGGATTGCTTCAGATCGAAGGGGCGGCCCGTCAAGAGCGGCAGGCCCGCCGTGTCCTCGATCGGCGTGCGCTCTTCGAGGAACGTGTTGCGGGCGACGACGAAAGTATCCTGGGCAAATAAGCGAGGCAATTCCTCCGCCTTGTCGGTGAAGAGAATACGGCCGTTGCCGCGCTTGGCGATGTCGCGGAGCAGCTCGGCGTCCTTGTCGCGCGGCGTGCCGAGGCCGATAACGCTGACGGTGATGCCGGCCTTCTTGCACCTGTCGAGCAGATCCTCATAGCGGCCCGGCTCCTCGGAATCGCTAGCATCGGCGAACAAAAGAATGTGCCGCGTGCCGGCCTTGGCCTTCAGCAGCATTTCCGCGGCCGACTCCAGGGCGACATAAATGAAGATGCCGCCGCCCTCCGAACGGATGCTCAGAATGTCGCGTTTGACCGCCGGCTTGTTCTTGATCGGCGCGAGATCGGCAATGACGTGCGGCGCGCTGTCCACGGCCAGGACGCCCAGCTCGTCCATCGGTCCGAGCAGCTCGAGCACCTGGGCGGCGCCCTCGTTGGCGAGATCCATCTTGACGCGGCCGCCGCCGACCGGGGCCGTCATGCTGCCGGAGCGATCCAGCGCCACCACCATCGCCAGCGCCAGCTTGCGATGCTCGTTGCGCAGCTCCATCGACACCGGCAAAATGGGATCGAGCGGCGATTTGAAATAGCCACCCGTGCCGTAGGAATTGCGGCCGCCCGTCATCATCAGACCGGAGCCGGTCTCGCGCACCCACACAGCCAGGTTGTCCATGCCGGCGCCGCCGATCTTCTCGGCAGGCACGTTTTCGAGCAGCACGGCGGAATACTTCGACAGCTCCTCCAGCGACCAGCCGCATTCTTCAGGGGTTTGCACCTTGATCGGCAGCCGGCTCGCTTGCAGGAGCTTCGCCAGGCCGGACGACTTCGCTTCCGTGACGTGCAGAATCGGCCGCGGACCCTGGACGCCGACGAGAAGGCGAGCACGATTGTTCTCCGGCACCGGATCGTCGCCGCTGCCGACGACGGTGAGCGTGTACGCCAGCGTACCCGGATCGCCGGCGCGGTCGCGGAAGGTCAGACGGTTGAGGCCGGAGGCCAGCGCTTCCTTGCCGCTGCTCAGGAGCTTGTCGCCGCGGCGCAGCTCGAAAGAAATGGTCTGCGGCGTCGGTGCCTGGGCCCAGGCGGTGATGAGGAACGATTCGCCGGGCGCGACGCACGGCGGCGCCTCGACGCGGGCAATGGCGAGATCGTTGGCAGTGGAGCGCTGCAAGGAGCGGTAATCGACGGCGACATTCCGCGCCGCGGCACGAGCAGCGAGGATGGCGGGATCGCGGCCGGTCCAGCGGCCGTCGGACAGCACCAGTATCTTGCCCGGCGCGCCGCGCGGAATGAGCGTCAGCGCCGTCTCCAATCCGTCGGCCAGGTTGGAAGCATCGTCGCCGACCTCGTGGACGAAGCCGGAAAGCTGTCCCGATGCCGGCGCCTGCTCGACGGCGACGGCGCGGCCAAACGAGACGACGGCCAGGCGATCGTTCGGTCCCATCGCCTTGTGCAAGAGGTCGATGATTTCCTTCTGGGCCGGCGCGCTGGCGGGCGGCATGGATTGGCTGCGATCGGCGACGACGACGATAGTTCCGGCCTGGCTCGGCAAACGCAGCACCGCGCCGCACAGGGCAAGCAACAGGCAGAGCAACGTTAGGCCGCGCAGCACCAGCAGCAGCCGGGTGGGCATCCGCCACAGCCACAGCGTCAACGCCAGGGGAATGGCGAGGAAGAGCCAGATCGGATGAAGCAGCATCACGGCTATCGTCTCCCGGCAAGAAGAATTAGCCACAGATGAACACAGATAAACACAGATAAAAAGCAAATAAAAACATCTTGAATTCTTATTTTTTGGATTTCTCTTTATCTGTGTTTATCTGTGTTCATCTGTGGCTAATTTATTGTCTGCCACTGGATCGCGCCACCAGCAGCATGTGGACGGTCGCGATCGCCAGAACGAGGAGCAGCAAAATCCAGGCGATACTTTGATATTCCAGGCGCAGCGAGGTTTCGTCCAGCCAATCTCCCCAGCGGCCGGTCACGCAGCCGGTCAGGTCCGACTCGTTAGCCGACAGGGCGTTGACCGCGAAAGCCGTCGATTCCTCGCCGGCCTCGATGGACCAGACGCCGACCTCATCGGGACGTAAAGTCAGCCGGCGATCCTGTACGGGCATCGTTTGCCGCGTGTGGTCGGGGCGCACGACGACGACCGGCTCTCCCGGCGTGGGGAAGGTCAGCGACACCTGTTCGCCGAGGCGATAATTGGTGCGGTGCAGTCCGGGTTTTTCGGAAGCGCGCCAGTGGAGCAGGTTCCAGATCAGAATGGTCCAGCCGGGCGCGTCGGGCAAGGTAGACAGGTCCGGGCGCAGGCGAAGACAGAGATCATGTTTCCAAGCGGAGGCACCGGCAGCTCGCCGTTCCTGGTCGGTGAGCAGAGGGACGTTGCCGGCCAAGATGACCGGCGATCCGGGAATTGTCCGCGCCTTTCCGGCGCCCCAGACGACGCCTTGCAGTGACAATCCTTCGGTCAACGGATGATTGCGATCCAGCACGAACGGCCCGGCATAGGAGACCGCGTCGCGCTCCATCGGGATTCGCACGGTCCAGGCGTCGCCGGCATTCTCCGGCATTTCGGCACGATCGGTGAACACAATCTCCGGCTGCGTCTCGACCGGCACGGCATGGCGGGTGGCCCGCAGCGCCTTGCCGAGCAATTGGCGCAGCTGGGCGTCCTCGATGCGGAGCATGGTGCGAACGGGCTGGGCCGCAAGAGGGAGCAGTGACACGCGATTGTCAATAGCGAGATCATCGTCGTCGATGTGGGCGCTGAGGCGGGATGTCTGCTCCGGTAGTGTGAGGATGACGCGGCGGGTCTCGCGCGGCCGCAGACGCAAGGACGAGCGCTGCCACTCGACGGGAGGATCGCCGGTTTCGAGAACGAGCGTGGTTTCCTCGGTGTTGTCCGCGAAATTGGCGATCTCCAGCAAGCAGCGTTCACCGCCCTCATGGGGCGTGCGGGCCGCGTTGACGATGGCGACATTGGCTCGCGGCAGGCCGAAGGACCACCACTGCACGCGGCCCTTGTGCAGCTCGGTGGGCGGCTCGCGATCGGTCAGCACCAGTAACAGCGGTAGCTCGCCGCCCAGCTCCACGGCGAAAGACAGCGCTTCCTCCAGCCGGCTTGTGGCGGCGCGGCAGTGCCAGTCGCGGAGACGATCGAGGGCTTCAGCCGTCGTGTGCGCCGTCTCGCCGAGTGCCTGCGTGTTGTCGCCGGCCAGCAGAAAACGCACCGAGTGCCGCGGCCGGCGTTTCAATTCTTCTGCGAGCGCCTGCACGGCCTGGCTGCGCGGCGAGCGCTCGCCACCGGCCTGCATCGAGAACGAGTCGTCGAGGACGACAATCAATGGCCGCACGCTCTCGCGGAGAGGGAAATGCGGATCGGCGGCGGCGAGGACGAGCAGGGTCAGGGCGAGCAATTCGAGGAAAAACAGCAGCGGCGTAACCAGGCGATCGATGCGTGTGCCGCCCTGACGTGATTCCTGCGGATCGAGCCAGAGCATGAGGCTGGAGACGGGATAGCGACGATGCCGCGTGCGCAGCCAGTAAATGCCGACGAGAATCGGCAGGGCGAGAAAGCCCCAAAAGGCCAGGGGAGTGGTGAAGAACAGGAGCATCGCTGATCAGTCCATCGACGTGTTGTTGGCGTTGCCCCCTGAGCGTTCATCGACGAGCTTGCCCCCATCGCGTTAAACATCAGTTAAACTCTTCATGGCAGCTCTCTCGGTTATGGCGACCTTTGAAAAAAATTTCTCGCCATTCTACTTGCGTCCCCATGCTAAAAAAACCAACATGCCTAGCAACACAAGCGAAAGGATTAATGAGATGGTTTCTAAATTGTCAAGTATCAAATATTTAATCGGCAAAGCGGCAGAATCATGGTGTGCAACGAGTTTCAAGCGTGGATTTCCCAACGCCAGCGAGGGATCGGGCGTGGTAACTGTCACCTCGATGATAAGATCCTCGTCAGGGCGCACCCGGATTCCTGCCAGACCATATTCTAATTTACCGCGGCCGCCGCCTTCCCACAAACCCGAGCCAGCATTTGAAAACGGCTCGTCCGTTTGATAATAGTCGTTCTTGACAAGTCGGTTTTCACGCGCTTCGCCAAAGCGCGTTCCATACGCGGACAATTTCAATCGCAACATTAATTGAGCGCGGCCCAGGGGTATTTCGGGCATTCCGTTCAGATTGACAACCAAAGATAGCTCGGCGTCTCCATCCTTGTAACTCCATAACTGTCTCGGCACTTTCCATATTGTCAAACCTTTATTACGCAAATCTATCGGATCACTGTAAATGGGTCTTCTGGACGGAGGAGAGGAAGCCATTTTGGAGAACAAATCGAGTTTCTCGGCAATCAGGTGAAATGAGAGTATTCCCAAGGCAATAATACAGAGCACTTTGCGCTTGGAAGTGCTGGGCGAACCTTTCAAGTGGAGACCGTCCTCGTCCGGAGCCGTACAAAGCTCCGACGATTGTATCGGTCCCCCACTCAGGCCTATCGGCCTATAGTCCTTCATTGACAATCAAGCAACTCCTTCCGACAGAACTCACCGAGCCGTCCGCAAGCGGCTCAGCTTCGCACTTTTCGGCATACGGTCGTGTTGAAATCGCTAATTATTTTTTCATTTTTTATTTTTTCTTCATCAATCCGATATAATAATCTGGATTATCAGGATATTTACCATGAAGATCCTTGTATATTTGTCCATATATATCGTGAATACGTTGCTGCCTCCAATCCACATAAGTGGCCTTGGGGACTGGTGCTCCAGACTTCTTGGCGGCGAAATATTGGTAAAAATAAGTAAAGTTGAGCAAACGCGCCCTGGCTGTATAGCAATTGTAATGGACGGCATCATACTCAGAATCTTTCTTCTGTAACCATTCAAAAGCTTGTTTCAAGTTGTCAAATGGCACGTTTCTAAAAAGTCTTCCTACTGCCTTGCCGCTCTTGATGTAGTCAATATCTGTTTTGTAGTTATGATGCCATTCGCCGTCAAAGCCGTATGTGTCATAGGTCTTATTGTCATGAATAACAACAATATACCCGTGGCCGAGCTTCTTGGAACTCTCTCCTTCTATCGGACGATCCACAACAACGACGGTATCTAAGCCACTTGGATCTATTGCGTTGGTCGGATTATTTCCGACATAGCGATACAAATCCGCGTCCCCCGCATCGAACCCAATAGGATCTTGCTCAAGCCAGCGACCAACGCTCGGATCGTACATGGTAGTCTCCTCTCACCAAGTAAGGATTTGATCGGAACGATTCAGTCAAAAAGCTCGACAGCGCATTTTTCGGCGCTAAATCGAGCTTCCACGCGCTTGGGTACGCGAGGCAGCTTTACGCCGCGCCGCATCGGCTCCCAATATTTGACGTTCAGCCGCGGATCGCTCAGAAGATTGTCCCAAACTACTTGGCCCAAGAGCTTATGCTCGATCTCCAAAGACAGCCCTTCTGGAAAACAACGCCCCGTAGTTTGGATGTAGACGTCCGGAAAACCAGGCGGTTTCTGTCTCTTCTGCTCCGCCAGCCAGGTATTCATGTCCACCTTGAGTGTGTTCAGGTAGAATACATTCGCAGGTGCCAACCCAGAGGCCGTGGCGAAGGCTTCGCCCACGCATCGCCATTTCCGGAGATCTCGCCAACGGATGCCGCGCGAGAACAGGAACGAGGCTAACTCTTCCCTGGGCGTCAACGACTTCAAAAATTGCCCCTTCTTTTCGGTCTCCGCATCCAGCGCGTAACGCCCCGTGCGGTAGTAATCGTCATCGGGTGTGCTCAGCCCCTTGGCCGTCCCTTCGAGGTTCAAGCGTTCTCCGTTCGGATCGTCCCAGCGAGCGAAAACATGCCCCCACTTGACCCCTTTTGTCTCCACGATCTTAATCGGGTAACCTAACCGCCGCCCAACAGCCGCCAGCACCACGGGAATCGAAGCGCACGTCCCGCCATCACCGAGAATCGCTCCGTGAATGAAGGAGTCGGCTGTCTCGAACACGGCGTCCTCTGCTTTCTTGGCCGGATTGTAACGCAGTCCACGATGCCGTTGAAGCGCGGTATTCAGGCAGACAGCGCGGAAGAGAGCTTCCGAGTGGTCGTATTTCGCGGGATCCTTGCGGAAAAATTGCTCGTAAGACAATTCCGTGTAATGTCGAACCAACTTAGCCCACTCGTCGAGCTTGTGCAGGCACGCCTGGATGGTGCGCGGGCTGGGAGCATCGGGCAGATCGGCTGTGCAGGCCAAATTCACGACAGCGATATCGTAAGTCGCCAGGACATCGTCGCTCAGATTCGCCAGCTGTTTCCAGTGAAGCATACGGCACCGCCGTTCCTCAGCAGGAGAATTGGGCCGACTTCCACCCGTCAGTCTAACCGTTCATCCTGAGCATGCAAGCAAAAAATTGCCGAGATCTCTTTTGTTCTTTTGCCAATCAGTGCTCTTCACCGCTTGTTCGCGAAGCCTGTTCAACTACACTAATCGAAGAGGCGGACGGAATAGCTGCTTCCAATCATCCTCAGCGGTCATGAATCATCTGAAGATCGGTATTCGTCTGGAATCCCTGGGTTTGCCGCTGCGGCGCGCGCTGGCGGAGGCCGGACGACTCGGTGTCTCCGGCGTGCAAGTGGACGCAGTCGGCGATCTGGCGCCGAACGCGCTGTCCGAGACAGGCCGGCGCGAGTTTCGGCATCTGCTGCGGGCGTACAACCTGGAGGTGACAGCGCTCGGCTGTCCGCTGCGTCGCGGACTCGACTCGGCCGAGAACCAGCAGCCGCGCATCGAGCACGTTCAGAAGGTGATGACGCTCAGCTTCGATCTCGGCCCGCGCATCGTCGTCGTGCAGGCCGGGGCCGTGACCGACGATCCGAAAGATCCGCGATCGCACCTTCTTCGCGAATCGCTGCAAGCCATCGCCGGCTACGGCGACCGTATCGGCGCGACGCTGGCCCTGGAAACCGGATTGGAGGACGGCTCGGTTTTATCCAGCTTCCTCGATCGCTTCGACACCGGCTCGCTTGGCGTCAACCTCGATCCCGCCAACTTGCTGATGCACGGCTACGATCCCTACGCCAGCGTTCAGGCACTCGGACGCCGGATTGTCCACATGCATGCCAAGGATGCCCGCCAGACCAGCGCCAGCCGCGCCGCTCAGGAAGTGCCGCTCGGTCACGGCGACATCGATTGGATGAAATTTCTGGCCGCACTCGAAGAGGTCGAGTATCGCGGCTGGCTAACCATCGAGCGCGAGACGGGCGAGAATCGACTCGCCGATGTCGCCGCCGGCGTCGCGTTCCTGCGCCGGCTGATCGGTTCGTAAAGCGGTTAATGGACGCGGACGCGAGGGGAGGAACAGGGGCCCCGGAGTGTTCGTCATGCGTCTGCGGATGATCGCCAGGTGTTGGGGAGTATTCCTCAGCTCTCTCCTACCTTCAATAGCCTGGGCGAACATCGGTCCACAATGGTTGGGCGATCGCACAGCCGAGCCGCTGGGGCTCAAGGGCGTGGCGATCATCCGGGAGAAACTGACAATCGATCTGCGCCCACTCAGTACCGTGCAACCCGTCGAGGTGGAAGCGATCTATCACCTGAACAATTCCGGTTCCGCAAAGAAACTCGCCCTGCTCTTCATCACCGGCGTTACGGGCGTCAGCGATTTCGAAGTGAGACTGGATGGTAGGCTGGTACAAAGCCGGCGCGTGCCGCCGGAAGAACAGCTCAGCCGTCGAGGCGAGCTTCCGAAAAGCTGGCAGCCTCCGGACGACATGCCCGGTATCGATTCCGAAGTGGGCCGTTCGCACAGCCATCGTCGGCTTGAGGACGCGATCTTGCTGGCATTTGTCCTCGAACTTCCGCCGGGACGCAGCACCCTGAGCGCGCGCTACCGCGCTCGTGCCTACGGCGAGGATGAGGACTACCCGACCGTCACATGGCTGTTCCCGTACATTCTTGCTCCAGCGCGCGAATGGCAGAGCTTTGGCGGCCTGGATGTAACGGTTTATCTGCCTGAAACATGGCAATTCAAAAGCAAGCCAGACCTGGAACGGGAAGGCGGCGTCTTGCGCGGCAGGTTCACGACTTTACCCGCTGACTGCCTCGCTTTGGCGGTTCGGACCCCGATGGGACCGGAGCTGCAAGAAAAACTGCGATACACGATCTGGTGGTGTGTGGCTCTCTACTTACTCGTGGTGATGAGCGGCGGCATCCTGTGCTGCTGGGCCGGCCGATTGCTCGGACGATTCCTCGTCCGAAAGACATCCTCCGATACAAGGGTGAGGAACCGACTCACTCTTTGGATCATACCGTTTGCTCTCCTCATGACTGTCGGCTGGGAAGCGGCAATACTTGGAACCTGGGGTCTGGCTCGAGAGAGTATTACCGGAGTTTTCGCGGGGCAGGAGAGTCCGTACTTCCGCGAACAATTCATCCTGCCATCGGTCTGCAATGTCTGCTTTATCCCGTTCGTCCTCCCAGCTGGGTTCTTGCTCGCTCGGGGCGGCGCCCGGAGCTACCTCCGGCATGCGGAGAAACAGCGGCAATCGACGAATGTCGCCTGTTGAGCTTGGCCGCACATTAAATACCGTTGCTACAACGGCGCCGGCAGATCGCGGCGGTTGAATGTCCACAGCGCCAGGCCATAGCCGAGTAAACCCACGCCGTACAGCACCAACGGCATCGGCACAGGAATCAACAGTTGTCCGCCGTTCCACTCGCTCAAACTCACGTTCCACTGCTGGCCGAGGATCACTTGCTGCGGCTGATAGTAATAAAAGATCGTTAAGGGACGCAGAGGCTCCATCGCATCCCACATCTGCCCGATGAGGTTGATGAGGAACTGCACCAGCGCGATCAGGACGGCGAGGCCGAGAACGCGCCAGCGGAAGCGACCGGCCGCGGACAATCCCATCGTCGCGCCGCTGACGGCGAAGAGCAGTCCGCCAACCAAAAACAGAGCGGGACCGAAAGCGCTCGGCCGCACGGCGAGGCGATCCGCCGTCTCCGGACCGGAAGGCGGCATCATCGGCCGAGGATCTTCCAGGCGAATCTTGAAGGGGCCAAGCTCGACCAGATAGGCGGGCTTGCTTGGCATCTCCGGCAACGGCTGCACTTCAATCGGTCCCATCAGCCAGGTGCCGAGCCAGTTTCCGGCCCACAGGCTCAGGCACAGGATCGGAATTGTCACCGCATCGACGCACAGATGCGCCAGCACCAGACGATAGCGTGGGATCGGCTGGGCCAGCAGTAATTCCATGGTGCCGCGATCCAGCTCGCCGGCGATGGCGCCGGCGGCGCGGCCGATGGCCCAGATGCAGAAGATCGTTTGCATCAACGGATGAACATAGCCGATCGACAGCATGTCCATGGCGTTGTCGAGCTGGATGCGCTCGCCGCCCATCAGCGTGCGGAGGATCTTGCCCGGCCCCTGGAAGAGCACGTTCTGCACCGCCGCGGCATCGACGCCGCCGCGACGGCTCAGGCCGGTGATGAGCGGCACCAGGTCGCCGCAGATGCGCTGCGTTACCTTGAACCACAAACACTGAAACGCCGCCAGCAACAGACAGACGAGGGTAAGGGCCAGCCATACGTCGCGCAGCAGCTTGCGGATGAGGATTGCCACCTCACGCCTCCCTGTCGTCATTGCCGTGATAGCGTTGATAGACGGCCTTCAAACCGAGCGGCTCCATGCGCAGGTCGGCCAACGGCTGCCGGGCTAACCAATCCAGCAATATCGGCAGCGGCCCGGTGTATTCCAGGGTCAGCCAGTCGTGCTGCCGCGCTCGCACCTGCAACCCGGGCAGCGGCGGCAGCTCGGCGACATCCCCCGTGAAGCGCGCCCGGATGAGCCGGCCCTCGCGCAGCTCGGACATGATCTGCACGTGCGCCAGCCGCCCACGATGCAGGATGGCGACGCGATCGCAGACTTCCTCGACCTCGCTGAGGACGTGCGAGGAAAACAGCACGGTTTGGCCGCGTTTGTGGGCTTCGCGCACTTGCAGCAGCAGCTCGTCGCGCATGACCGGATCCAGAGCGTTGGTCGGCTCGTCCATGATGACCAGCGGCGTGTGCGGCACCAGCACTTGCAGCAGCGCGACCTTGCGCTTCATGCCGGAGGACAGCTGAGCCAGCGGCCGATCGAGATCGATGTCGAAGCGACGCGCCAGCGATTCCAGATCGGCGCGGACAATCTGTTCGCGCAGACGGCTGAGGAAGTGGATCAGCTGCCGGCCGGTCATGTTCTCGTACAGCCGCAGCTCGCCGGGCAGGTAAGCGACCCGGCGGCGAACGGCCACGCTGTCGTGCCAGCACTCGTGGCCCTCGATCCAGGCTTGACCAGCGGTCGGACGCAGAAAACCGAGCAGCAGACGCAAGGCCGTCGTCTTGCCCGAGCCGTTGGGACCGAGCAAACCGAACACCTCGCCGCGCTCGACGGTGAGGTTGAGGTCGTCGAGAGCGTGTGTTCGGCCGTAATTCTTGGTCAAATGTTCGGTTCGCAACAGCATGAGCATGTCAGAGAAAGGAGCGGAACCCTGTTCCTCGCTTTGTTCGGCCTGGAAGGGAACTTATAATGGAAATAGTAGTGGATATGCCTCTCTTGCCAAGCATGATGAGGAGCTGCGATGGCTGATGCCTTTCTCCTCTCCGCGGTTCGGACCCCCATCGGCAAATATCTCGGCGCTCTGGCGGATGTGCCGGCTCCTCAGCTCGGAGCCATTGCCATCGCCGAAGCGATACGCCGCGCTGGAGCCTGGTCTGGTGGGACCGGCGTCTCGCCGGTCGGTGGGACCGGCGAGCTGCTGATCGAGGAAGTGATTCTTGGGAACGTCATTCAGGCCGGTCTCGGCCAGAACCCGGCGCGGCAGGCGGCGCTCAAGGCGGGGTTGCCCGACCGCATCGCCGCCTTCACGGTCAACAAAGTGTGCGGCTCGGGACTGAAAGCGGTCATGCTGGCGGCGCAGGCCATTCGCGCCGGAGATGCCGAGCTGATCGTTGCCGGCGGCGCCGAGAGCATGAGCCGGGCGCCGTATCTTCTCTTCGGCACGCGAACCGGCTGGAAGTACGGCGATCAGCAGGCCGTCGATGCGATGATTCACGATGGTTTGTGGTGCGCTTTCGAGTGCTGGCACATGGGCGAGGCGGCCGAGCACATCGCCGAGAAGTGCGACGTGTCGCGCGCCGAGCAGGACCGCTTCTCGGCCCAGAGCCAGCAGCGCGCCGCGGCGGCCTGGGAGAACGGTGCGTTCAACGCCGAGATTGTTCCCGTCACCGTCGGTGCCGGAGCGAAAACAAAGGTCGTGTCGCGCGATGAGGCGATGCGTCCGGAAACGACCACCGAGGCGCTGGCCAAGCTGAAGCCGGCTTTCCGCGACGGCGGTACGGTGACGGCGGGCAATGCCACGACGCTCAGCGACGGCGGCGCCGCGGTCGTCGTCGGCTCCGCCCGCGCCGCCGAGCGCCTGGGCACCAAGCCGCTGGCCCGCATCATCGCTTACTCAACGAGCGGCGTTGCTCCGAAAGACGTCTTCATCGCGCCGGTGTCGGCGGTGCGGCAAGTGCTGGAGAAAGCGAGCCTGCGGCTGGAGGACATCGACCTGTTCGAGCTGAATGAGGCGTTCGCCGCGCAAATGCTGGCTTGCGGCAAGGAGCTGAAGCTCGACGAGGCGAAGGTCAACGTCAACGGTGGCGCGATCGCACTGGGGCATCCCATCGGCGCGTCCGGGGCACGCGTATTGGTGACGTTGTTGCATGCGTTGGAACAGCGAGGTCTGAAGCGCGGCCTGGCGTCCCTCTGCCTGGGGGGCGGGAATGCGGTGGCGATGGTGGTGGAGCGCAAGGCTTGACGATAGCCCGAAGCGCCAGCGGGAGCCTGTCAACGCTGTGGGATAGGCCGGCCCATGCGCTCCAGCAGTCTCTTCATGTCCTCCCAGACGAGTTTCTTATTCTGCGGGCTGCGTCCTGGGAAAAGGGAAGCGGGGTGATAGGTACACATCACCGGGATGCCCTTATAATCGTGAAAGCGCCCGCGCAGCTTGCCGATGCCCAGGGACGTGCCCAGTAGATTTTGCGACGCGCAGGCACCCAGCGTACAGATGAACTTCGGCCGCACCAGCTCGAGCTGGCGATCCAGAAACTCGCGACAGTTGCCGGCCTCCTGCGCGTTCGGCGTGCGATTACCGGGAGGGCGGCATTTACAGATATTGCAGATGTACACTTCTTCTCGTTTCATGCCGCAAGCGACGATGATGCGATCGAGCAGCTGTCCCGCGTCGCCGACGAACGGCTCGCCGCGCTGGTCCTCGGTCGCGCCTGGCGCTTCGCCGACAAAACACAATTCGGGATCGAGCGGCCCGACTCCGAACACGGTGCGCGAGCGGCTCACCACCAGCTCGGTGCAGCGCTGACAGCCGGACACGCGCTCGGCCAGCACAGTCAGCTCCTGCCGTCGCTGCTCGATGCCGTCCTGGGGAGCAGGAGCGGAGGGGGCCACGAACAGGGAAGGTTGAATCGTCGCCTCATTCGGACGGACGGACTCGCTCGTCCTGGGCTCGGCCGGCAGCCAGCGAATGCCGGCGGCGTGGAAGCTGTCCAAGTGTTGCCGGACCTGGCGAGCCAGATCCTCCGGCGTGATTTCTTCATCGTTCATTCTTCGGCCTCAATCTGTCGGATTTGCTACCATAGGGAAGTGTTCCCTCTTACGATACCGGCTCAAAGGCGAGGACCAAGACAAACAAGATGGCAAACACGCAACCGAACACGTTTACGCTCGGGCTGGTGCAGATGCGTTGCGAGGCGGAGCCATCCGTCAATCTGGAACGCGCCCTGTCGGCCATCCATCGCGCGGCGCGCAATGGCGCTCAAATCATCTGCTTGCAGGAGCTGTTCCGCTCACCCTACTTCTGTCAGCGGCAAGATCCTGCGCTGTTCGACCTGGCCGAGCCGATTCCCGGCCCCTCGACGGAGCGTTTGTCGGAGGCGGCGCGGGAAACCGGGACGGTGATCGCGGCTTCTCTGTTTGAGCGACGGACTCCTGGAGTGTACCACAACACGGCCGTGGTGTTCGACGCCGACGGCAGCCTGTGCGGCCTGTATCGCAAGATGCACATCCCCGACGATCCACTGTACTTCGAGAAGTATTATTTCACGCCCGGCGACACCGGCTTCCGCACCTTCTCGACGCGGTTCGGCCGGGTGGGCGTGCTGGTGTGCTGGGACCAGTGGTTTCCGGAGGCGGCGCGATTGACCGCTCTGCACGGCGCCGAGGTGCTGCTCTATCCGACAGCGATCGGCTGGCACCCCAGCGAGAAAGAGGAATACGGCCCCGCCCAGCGCGAGGCATGGGAATTGATGCAGCGCAGCCACGCCATCGCCAACGGCGTGTTTGTGGCGGCGGTCAACCGGGTCGGCCACGAGGGAGCGGACAGCGGGGGCCTGGAGTTTTGGGGATCGTCCTTCGTGTGCGATCCGTTCGGCGTGCTGCTGGGGCAGACCTCGGAGGATCGCGAGGAAGTGCTGGTCGTTCCCTGCGATCGGCAGCGGCTGGAGGACGTGCGGCGCAACTGGCCCTTCCTGCGCGATCGTCGAATCGATGCCTACGGCGAGATGACCCGACGCTGGCTGAGTTAGCCGCTTGCGGCACAGTGGTTACGCGCTGCGCCGCAAGCGACTGGGACGTATTCACGGATTTACATCCATGAGCAGACGCACTCTGGGCGAGTTCATTTCCGGAATGGCGAGAATCTTGCGCGATAGCTGATCCTCCACGGAAAGGCTCGCCACCTTCACCTTGACCAGTACAACGCCGTCGGGCTGCGTCTCGACTGCCACCCCGCGGGCCTTTCGACCGCAGATCGACATTACCTGCCGTTGCAGATTGGCCGGGATGATTGGACGGGACGTTTGAAACGCGGCGGGCACCCGGCTGGGCGTCGGAGGCGGATCGTCGTCGAAGAGGATGACGCCGGAGTGTCCTTTGCTTGCCGGCGCGTGGGCCGGCGGCGGATCGTCATCGAAGAGGATTACTCCCAAGCGTCCTTTGCTTGCCGGCGCGTAGGCCGGCGGCCAGCGGCGCGACGACCAGGCGGCCGCGCGGATCAGCGGCGGCTTCGGCTTCGCCTGGGCGACGGCGAGAACGCTCATGGGTTTCGTTGCGGGCTGGGCTTTCGGCTCGGACTCCTCTTCGCCGCCGGGACGCCGCCAGGTCATGGCGAGCTGCGGCTTTACCCGCGATTCCGCGAAGGCAGCTGAGGCATTTTTCCCTGCCTTTTTTGCTTTGCCGTCCGCTAGGGTGCCATGCGGCTTCTTAATTTCGGCTGGGGGACGCGGCGCGATCGGCGTGGGCATTTTGGCTTCCTCTCGGGACACCCGCGGCACGGTCGGCGTCGGTAGCGCATGGACCGGCTCCAACTTTTTCACTTGCGATTCCCAGCTCATGGCGGGCTGACCCCACTTCACCGGCAGCCGGGCCGCGGTGTCGGAGGCTGAAGGACCGCTCTTCTTTTCCGGTTCGGCTTTCGGCGGCGCGTTGGCCGGCTTCGGCAGCACAGGGGTGGGCAAGGGCGCTTCATCCTTCCGCGTAGCCAGACGATTCGTGGACATCGAGGACGAGACACTGGTTGTCTGGACGGCTTCCGGCTGGGACGACTTTCTCTCCGGCAGCTTCGCCAGCTGCGGTCTCTCTTGCCGGGACGACGGCACGAGAACGTAGGGGGCCGGACCTGTCGGCGTCGATGCGATCTTTGGGGAGGGCGGAATCGCAGGCGCCGGCATCGCCATCCCTGGCGCGGACGGCTTTTTCTCCGGCAGCTTCGCCAGCTGCGGTCTCTCTTGCCGGGACGACGGCACGAGAACGTAAGGGGCCGGAGCCGGGGGCGTCCGCGCGACCTTTGGAGTGGGCGGATTCACCGGGGTCGGCTTTGCCGCCCCCGACGCGGATTGCTTTTGCTCCGGCAGCTTCGCCAGCTGTGGTCTCTCCGGTTGGCACACCGGGACGAGCACGTAGGGTGCCGGAGCTGTCGGCTTCGGTGCGACCGTTGGGGTGGGCGGAATTACGCGCGCCGGCTTCGTCGAAGACGACGGAGAAGCGACGACTGGTTTCGGCTCCAACCCCAGCGCCGCGGGCGGCACGACCATTGAGCCATCTCGCGTCACCTGAACCACGCGCTGACCATCGCGCAGGATCGATTGCACGATCAATTCGTTGACAACGCCGTGGCAGCCGGGGAGCCGTCGAACCAATCGGCTGACGGCCAGCTTGCTTTCCACGGAATCGATCGGCCCAGCCACCACGATTACTCCCCTGGACTGGACGCCGACCGACAGCGATCGGGCCTGCGCACCCAGGTTCTTTTGCAGCAGCTCCGCCGCCTCCCGTTGCAGCAGAGGGGCGGGACGCATCGGCGGCGGCACCGCCAGGTTGACGGGGACCGTTACCTTGTTGCAAACCTTCAAGGACGTGCTGCGGCGTGCGACATCCAGGGCGTGCTGTCGTACCATCTCGTTGGTCACGAAGCCGCGCAGCTCCAGGGTGTCTCCGGCGGCATTGGCGCTGAGATAGAACGGGAAGGTGGCAGGGTCGGCGAGGAGGGCCAGCTCCACCATCATCTCTTGAAGGCGAGGAAGTCCCTCGGAGAGACTATGGTTCTGCTCGCGGCCAACCTTCTGCTCAGTAGGCTGCGTGCTTCCGCCTCGAAGGTCGGGAACCTGTGCCTCCACCGAAGGCACCGGAGCTACAGCGGCAACTGCCAGAAGGACGCCGACGGCGCCTCGCCGTGCCCTATCCATGATAGGTCTCCTCAAAAATGCCCAAGCCGCTTGCGGCTTAGCGGAATAGCGTCCAACGCTAAGCCGCAAGCGGCTTGGGCAACGGATTGTTACTGATTTATCAAGTCGCGAGTGATGTCGCGCTGTACGCCCGGAGTGGGGCAGGGATATAGGTGCAGGTGATCCAGATCGATGTACACGACTTCCACCGCCGGCCGAACGCAGCGGAACGGGCACGGATAGCCGGACTGGATCGTCTCGGTAAAGTAGACGGTACACTTCCAGTGACAATGGTGCAGCTGGGCCGGCCCGATGAGCGGGAAGAAACGCGGCGGATCGATCTTGTCCACGATGCGCTCGGTCACGATCTGGATGTTGTCGCGGAACTCCTCATAGACATAGGGAATACCGCGCTTGACCGGCTTGAGGGCGCGAAGGACGCGCGCCTCGTCGGGCGGATCCTCACACAGCGGCGGGGGAAACCCTTCACGGATGGGTGGTAGAATCGGCGTGCGGAAGTCGTTCTTGTGGCAGTACTTTTCCTCCATGCGCTCGGCCACCCACGGCGGCATGAGGATGGGCGTGAACAAGCCCATCGACCAGGGGAAACAACCCGTCAACCCCAACGGCGCCAGGGCCAGCAGGGCCAGCACCAGGTTACGTATCTTCCGCATGCCCCCTCCCCCTTCCTGCCGCTCCTGTGCCTCGCGCGCTCGCCGCGAGCGCGGCCTGAGCAAGCTGCCCCCATCCGCCAGGCACTGCAAGGAGTCCATCTCCTCGAATGTTGGAAATATCGGACGTGCGAAGCGGCCGACTTTAGCGGTTAACCGGGTTGTGTCGAAAAGAAGGGCGTGGCCGATACAAGCACACTGGCGAGCGGGGAACGTCAGCCCCTGTTCTTGCGTGAAACAGGGGTATAACGTTCCCCGCTCGCCAGGGACATTGGCCACGGGAAGGGATCTGTTTTGATGCTATTTACTTGTTGGTCTTGTTCTTCTTGGGCTTCTTGGGAGCGTTGACCTGGATCGAAACGACATTACCGGTCTCATCGAGCTGCACCCGAACCTTATCGCCCGTCTTGATGTTCTTCAGTCCGGCCTTGCCGGTCAGCTCGCTCTTCTCGGCCCCGTTGAAGGAGACGACCTTGACGGTATCGCCGACCGTAAGCTCCTTGTCTTCAACCATCTTCTTTTTCTTGACGCTGACGGTCAGCTTGCCGGTCGCGGTATCGACGAGCTTGACTGTGCCGGCGACGGCCTGGCCTTTCTTCTTTTTTTTCGCCGCCTTGTCGGCGGACAACGTCACACTCGTGGCGAACAGCAGGGCCAACGTCGCACAAACAAACAGACGCAACATGGATTTGCTCCTTGGGTCATAAATCACCAGAAACAGTCGCGCTCCGGCAACGCACCGGCAGCCGCCGTGTTTGGGTCAATGATTCCTCGCAGGGGAGGGCCATCAATCATTGGAGTTCTGGTAAGTAAGAGATTGAACACGCAAAGCGGCGAGAGGTTCCGCAGTCGGCGAAAAAGAAACAAAATCCCGTTTCCTGCCGAACAGGGAGCTTTCGGCTACCCATCCATTATTACCCGGCGCGATACACTGTCTCCACGGATGCGCTTTGCCTTTTTTTGGAGTGCGGCGCTTTTCCGCCGCTTTTTTTGGTTTTTTCAACAAAATCAAGCAAAAGAAAGCGGCGGAAAAGCGCCGCACTCCAAAAAAAGCAAAGCCCCACGGATGCGCTGGTCCTTGTTGAAATGCTTTGGGAGCAGACGTTGTGATCCTCACCGCCGGCCTGACCCCTGCCTGGCAACAGATCCTGCTCTTTGACTCGTTCACGCCGGGCGAGGTGAATCGCGCTCGACAGGTCCACTGGGGAGCTTCCGGCAAGGTGCTGAACGCGGCTCGCGCTCTTCATCATCTCGGTGCCGATTGCAAGACACTGACGCTGGTGGGCGGCACAACGGGCGCAGCGATCCGTCAGCACATCGCCTCCCTGGGCATCGCCGCCCGCTGGATTGAGGGCAGCACACCGACCCGCATCTGCTCGACGCTGCTGGATCGTTCGCGCCGGCAAGCCACCGAGCTGGTGCCCAATGCCGCGCAGGCGACGGCAGAGGAATTAGACCATTTTCGATCCACTTATGTTGAAGAAGCGGCGACGGCGACGGTCGTGGTCCTCATCGGCTCGCTGCCCGTGGGCACGCCGCCTGATTATTATCGGGATCTGCTGGCACACACGCCCGGCCGAGTCGTCCTCGATGCGCGCGGCCCCGAGCTGCTGGAAGCGCTGCATGCCCGGCCTTTTCTGGTCAAACCGAACCGCGGCGAATTGCAGCAAACGCTCGGCCGCGAGCTGTGCGGCGACGCCGAGCTGTTCGACGGCTTGCGCGAGATCAACGAGCGTGGAGCAGAATGGGTGGTCGTCACCGACGGAAGCAATCCGGTTTACGCCCGGTCGGGCCGGCATCTCTATCGTTTGCAGGCACCGCGGACGGACGTGGTGAATCCCATCGGCTGCGGCGATTGCATGGCCGCGGGCATCGCCGAGGGTTTGCTGATGGGACAGGAGCCGCTGGATGCGATCCGTCGCGGCCTGGCCGTCGCGGCGAACAAGCTCAGCCAGCTGCTGCCGGGCTTCGTGCAGCGCGAGCAGGTCGAGGCGCTGGTGGCGAACGTGCAGGCAACGCCGGTGACTTGATCCACATTCCGGGCGATTGTTTCCGGTTAGCGACGCTTCGCAGAAGCGTCGGGGGCAGCGACGCTTCTGCGAAGCGTCGCTAACCAAAAGGAACCATGCAGATGAGACACGGGCATGAGAACATCATGGGAAAGCGGCAGGAACCGACGCGTCGAGAAATGTTGTTGGCGGCCACGGCCGCGCTGGCGACCAGTGCTGCGACAGGCGATTCGGCCGAGCCGGCGGCGAAGGAGGGAACAGCAATGAAACCGAAGCAGGCATCGCAGTTCGCCAAGCTGGCGCTCAAGGGCATCCAGAAGGAGTATCCCAACAAACCGGGCGACGTGCTCAACAACGAGCGCGACGTGAAAGCGACGCGCGCCGTGCATCCGACTTTTTATGGTTCCTTCGACTGGCATTCGGCCGTTCACGGCCACTGGATGTTGGTGCGTTTGTTGCGTCTATTTCCGGACCTGCTGGAAAAGCAGGCGATGCGCGACGTGCTGGCGGCGCATCTGACGGCGAAGAACCTGCAAGCGGAGGCGGATTATTTCGATCGTCCCAATACGCAATCGTTCGAGCGTCCCTACGGCTGGGCCTGGCTGCTGAAATTAGCGGAGGAATTGCACACCTGGGACAGCGCCGACTCCAAGGAGTGGGCGAAGAACCTGAAACCGCTTACCGACAAAATCATCGGGCGTTACCTGGCGTACTTTCCGAAGCAAACCTATCCGATTCGCAGCGGCGTGCATCCGAACACGGCCTTCGGCCTGGCGTTCGCTTACGACTACGCCCGCGCCGCCAGCCACAAGAAACTGCGGGAATCGCTGGAAAAACGCAGCCACGATTACTACGCAGGCGATGTCGATGCGCCGGTGAGGTGGGAGCCGGACGGCGCGGACTTCTTCTCGCCGAGCTTGATGGAGGCAGACTTGATGCGGCGCTTGCTGCCGCCATCGCAGTTTCAGACGTGGTTTCACCGCTTTCTGCCGGGCATCGCCAAGGGCGAGCCGAAGACACTGCTTCAGCCGGCGGTCGTGACCGACCGCAGCGATCCGCAGATTGTGCATCTGGATGGCCTGAATCTGAGCCGTGCCTGGTGCATGCGCGGCATCGCCTCGTCGCTGCCGGCGGACGATCCCGCACGCAAGGTGCTGGCCGACTCCGCTCGCCGTCACGCCGACGCGGCGCTTCGCCACGTCGCCAGCGGCGACTATGCCGGCGAACACTGGCTCGCCTCGTTCGCCGTTTACATGCTGTCCACGCCGGCGCCGGAGTGATGCAGGAGTTGCAAGCTGGACAACCGCCAGCAGGAGCGGAGAGAGGACCATGACGGAACAGGAATGGCTGGAATGCATCGACCCGCAGATAATGCTGGAAAACCCAGTCTTGAAGTTCCTGGGAGGTAAAGCCAGCGACCGGAAGTTGCGGTTATTTGCTGTGGCATGTGGGCGGCACCTCTGGCCTCTCCTGAAGGACAAAAGGAGTAGGAAAGCTGTCACGGTCGCTGAATTGTACGCGGACGAGCAGGCAACCTGGAAACGGTTTGATGCCGTCTGGAGGCCAGCGTATGAAGCGGCTATGGACTCGGCAGGGCCGCCTATTGATGAGACCGCGTATGCCGCCTGGGTAGCCGTGGGCGGTGCCTTGCCTAGCGGGCGGGAGGCGGCGGATCACTTGTGGATGGTCGCTCCAGACGCTCCACTCGCCATCCGAGAAGCCACATGGGCTATGCAGTGCGGTCTGCTCCGGTGCATTATTGGCAACCCCTTCCACTCGGTCTCGCTCTCTCCTCTTGCCCTCACATGGAACGATGCCATTGTTATCCGGCTCGCTGAGACCGCCTACGACAATCGACACTTACCGGCGGGCACGGTGGACAATGGCCGGTTGGCGGTCCTCGCGGATGCTCTTGAGGAGGCGGGATGTACGGACGCGGACATTCTCTTCCATCTCCGAAGTCCTGGTCCTCATGTGCGCGGCTGTTGGCCCGTTGACCTCTGCCTGAGCAAAACGTGAGGTGGTCCTCAGATCGCGCAGGAGACGTTACAGGCCACGGATCCCACTCCGATGCTGCAATTCGCCGACTCGATAGAGAAAAGTGGGGTTTTCCCACTTGATCGTTAAGTGGTTGAATGATAGGATGGGCAAGCAAAGGAGAATCCCTATGGCGGAGATGTACCGTACCGCGGACAGCAAGGGGCGGGTTGCCCTCCCCGGTTTTGCCAACGCCATGCTCATTATCGAGAAGATCGACGAGACCGAGTATCGCGTTCGCCGGGCCAAGGTGATCGCCGAAAAAGACTTGCGCTTCCACGAAGAAGACTTTCCTGTGAAGCTCTCGGCGCGGGACGCGGCCAGCGTTGTCGAGGCGACGGAAAACCCGCCGGCCCCAAACCAAGCCGCTCGACGGGCGGCCAAGAGGTTCAAGAAGCATCATGGCTGATTGGACCATTGAGCGACTGGGCACTCACCATGAAAGGGAGGCGTTCTGCTGCGGCGACGCCTCCCTTGATGCTTTTTTGCAGACCCTCGTCGGCCAGTACGAGAAACGACGATTAGGAAAAACGTTCGTGGCCGTCCGACCGGGCGAGAACGCCGTGCGCGGCTATTACACCTCGTCGGCCGGCGCTCTCGATTTGAGCGCCCTGCCGGAAAAGCAGCGCAAGAAATTGCCGAAACACCCCTTGCCCACCGTGCATCTCGGCAGGCTCGCCGTGGACCAATCCCATCAAGGGCAGCGATTGGGCGAGACCTTGCTGTTCCACTTCCTCCGCTCCGCGCTGGATGTCGCTAATACGATCGGCGTCTACGCGGTCGATGTCCGGGCGACCGATGAGAAGGCCCGCGCTTTTTACCTCAAGTATGGTTTCCTCGCGCTGCAAGATATGCCCCTTCATCTGTTTCTGCCGATGAAGACGGTTGAACAAATGTTTGGATGTGAGTAGCTGATCCCGCTCTTGCTTTGAAAAGAGCCTCTTTATTCTACGCTCACAATGGGCGCTGAGGGAATCGAACCCCCGACCAACACGGTGTAAACATGCCGCTCTACCCCTGAGCTAAGCGCCCCTCGCCTGGTTCGCCGCGACGCGGAGCGGAGCGCGCAAGTGTTCCGCGCCCCGCTCCGCGTCGCGCCTAAACGAAACGATATGATGTTTCGGGCAACCCCTTACATCGAGAACGAGCTGCCGCAGCCGCAGGTGCTCTTGGCGGCCGGGTTGCTCACGCTGAAGCCGCGACGATTCAAATCGTCGTGGAAATCCACCGTGGCATTGTCCAGATAAATCAGGCTGCGCTTATCGACGACCACCGGCACGCCGTGGAAGTCAAACACCTCGTCCAGCTTGTCGTTCATGGTCGGATCGAGATCCAGCTTGTGCTGATAGCCGCTGCATCCGCCGCCGACCACGCGCAGGCGCAGGTAAATTTTCTCCGGCATCGAGCCGGTTTCCTGCTGCTCTAGAATGATGCGCTTGACCTCGGAGGCCGCCTTTTCCGTCACGGTAATTGCCATAATTGTCCCTTTCGTTGTTAAGAGTTCCGAAGAACACTCCTCTATTATTGTAGCGAAACCATTGCGTGCAAGGGATTCAAGGCGCGCAGATAATGCACCACACGCACCACGTCTGCGATCACCGTCTCCACCTCCTCCGCCGTGTTGAAGCGTCCCAGGCCGAAGCGGATGCCGGCGTGGGCCAGCTCGTCATCCAGTCCCAGAGCCGTGAGGACGTAGCTCGGCTCCAGGCTGGCCGCGGTGCAGGCCGAGCCAGACGACACCGCCACATCACGCAGGGCCATCAAGAGCGCCTCGCCCTTGACGTGCGCGAAGCTCAGGTTCAGGTTGCCCGGCAGGCGCTCCGTCGGATGGCCGTTGAGCGTCACCTCACTCAGCTCGTCCTGTATGCCTTGTCGCAGACGTTCGCGGAGCTCCGTCAAACGCCTCGCCTCGTCCGGCATTTCTTGGCGGCACAGCTCGCAGGCGACGCCGAAGCCGGCGATGGCCGGGACGTTCATCGTGCCGCTGCGGAGACCGCGCTCCTGACCGCCGCCGTCCATCTGTGGCTCAAGTCGGACCCGCGGCTCGCGGCGGCGGATGTAGAGAGCGCCGACACCCTTGGGGCCATACATTTTGTGCGCGCTGAGGCTGAGCAGGTCAATACCCATCTCCTCGACATCGAGCGGCACCTTGCCGGCTGCCTGGGCAGCATCGGTGTGGAAAAGCACGCCGCGCTCCTTGCACAATCGGCCGATGGCGTCGATCGGCTGAAGCGTGCCGATCTCATTATTGGCAGCCATGATGCTGACCAGGATGGTCCGCGGCGTCAAGGCTTGCGCAATCTGCTCTACCTTCACGCGGCCGTAAACGTCCACCGGCAGGACCGTGAGCTGAAACCCGTCGCGGCCGAGGCGTCGCAGCGGATCGAGGACGGCCTTGTGCTCGGTGGCGACCGTAATCAGGTGATCGCCCTGGGGCCGATATAGGGCGGCAACGCCCTTGAGGGCGAGATTATTGCTTTCGGTGGCGCCGCTGGTAAAGACGATTTCGCGCGGCTGGGCGCCGATGAGGTCGGCGACCAGCCGGCGGGCTTGCTCAACGGCCTCGTCGGCCTCCTGACCGAAGCGGTGCGTGAGGCTGGCCGCGTTACCGTAACGCTCGGTGAAGTAGGGCAACATCGCCTCGACCACACGCGGATCAACTCGCGTTGTGGCGTTGTTGTCCAGATAAATCTTCGCCATTCGCTTCGGTCCTCGGCTCGCCAGGAAGATACCCCGATTCTCCATTTTATGGCAAGCCGAAAGGGCAGACCAGCGCTTCGGCGAACCTACCTGCGGCGGTGTGGCGGTGTGGCGGTGTGGCGGCATAATGAGACACTTGCTGGCAGGCACTGGCACGATCTGGCAGAAGAACAGGCGAGGGAGTGGATTGCAAAAAAATCGCGATTCCGCGCCGGCTTCTTCCCGGCTCGTGCGATTACAGGGATGGTGGATGCCGGCCATTCGCCGAGGTCAGGGAGGACCACATGGAACACCGGAAACGACGACTGCATAACGCCTATACCCCGGACAGCGATGACGCCTTCTACTCCGACGCCCTGGAAACCCGGCAGGTGACGCTGACCGGCTCGGCAGGAACAATAACTCGACCCGTCGTCCGCGTCCCTTTTCTTTCGCTGCGAAGGAGCCTAAATCTACCCTCGCACCGAGCATCCCCAATACGGTAAACTCTTGCCCAGGCTCGCCCATCGCCGACTCGGTCGGATGGAGAAAATCCCCACAAGGTCGATCTCAGCTCAGACGGAGGAGGAGCACAATGCGATTTGCAATCACCCTGGTAGTCGCCGCGCTGGTCGTTGCCGACGGCTTCGCGCAATCGGCTTTCAAGCTTGCTCCTGCCGTCGCCGTCGAGGCCGAGGAGTTCACCATCGAATCCGGCTGGAAGGTCCTCAAGAACGGCCACGGCAACTACATGGTGGACATCATCGGCTTCAATCACATCTCCGGCGAGCGCTTGCTCGGACTCGACGCCAAGGACGAGAGCGCTTCGGCTTCTCTGGATGTGACGATCCCGGAGACCGGAGCCTATCGGCTGTGGGTGCGCTACGAGTATCCGCCCTTCTGCGAGACGCGCTTCCGTGTCGTTGTGCAGCAGGGCGGACGCACGCTTCTGAATCACGTCATGGGTGCGAAAAACAGCCCACGTTTCGGGTTCGGCGAGCCGCTGGCCAAGGCACAGCACGATCCGGCCTGGGGATCGGAAGGACTGTTCGAGGAAGTTGTCACGGTGGAGGAGCTAAAGGCCGGCAAGGCGCGAATCTATCTCAAGGGCGTCGCTCAGCCACAAATTCCGGGAGTGAGCGCGCATCGCAACCTCGATCTCGTCTATCTGACGCGCGACACCGCCGATGCCTGGCGAGCTCATTACGCCCGCCGCACGAAGCTGTATCCGCTCCTGGATGCGTTCCGCGACAGCCGGGGACCGCGCTACGAAGTGCGTTTCACCAACCGCGGCGAGAAACCCGCCGATTTTCACATCACGCACGTCTACAACCGCCTTCCGTGGGGCGTCAGCGAGGCGGAGCCGGTTCGCGGCGTCGCCGCCGGCGCCAGCAGCGCCTGGATACCGTTACGAATGCAAGATACCGCGCACTTCAGTCTCGTGAGCTTCAGCGGCTCGCCCAGAGCATTCGACGTGGAAATCCGGCCCGTCGGCGGCAGGGCAGAGCGCAAGCTGTCCGGCGCGGAGACGGTACGCGTGTATCTGCCGCCGTATCCCGGCAAGGGCGACAAGGCCATTACGCCGATCGAAGAGATCGATGCCGTCCTGGCCATGCTGAAGAAGGCGCCGGCCATCGGCAAAAAACCGACGCAGCCGCTCTGTTTTGGAGGTTGGATGCCGATCGGGTTAGAGAACGTTTATGGCCGCAAGTACGCCGAGCTGTATGCGGCACTCGGTTTTCGCTCTCTGCATCCAGCCCTGAGCGGCCCGGCCGTTTTCAGCAACCTGAAAGAAGCCGGTGTTCCGCCGAGCAAGAGCTGGGCGGCGAGCGGCTATCGCAATCCGCCGACGCCCAGTAACATCGAGAAAGCCCTGCAGACGACGCAGCGCTACGGCTTGCAGGGCAAGCTGCGCTTTTTCGATTACGGCGACGAGATCGCCTTCTCCGAGTGGATGCAGCTGCGCATCCAGAACGACATCGACCAGGCCGCGCGTGAGAAAAGGAAAATCAAGCCCATCAACGTCGTCGCCAGGCTGTGGTTCGACTGGCTGCGCGCCAATCGACCGGACGTGAAGCTTACGGACTACTGGCTCGACAAATGGGGTCCGTTCAACGTCGGCCGTGTGCGTCCCGACAGCAGCGCCGCGGCGGCGGCCGCGAACCCGCGTCTGTACGTGGATTCCCTCTTGTTCTACGAAGACACGGCCATCCGCTTTGTCGCCGACGGCATGAAGGAGGTCAAGAAAGCGCTCGGCGACGACGTGCTATGCGGCGCGAACTATGCGTGCCACCCTTTCTACTATCCGCACAGCACGATGTATGTGAAATGGTTCCGCCAGGGAGCGGCGGATTTCGGCCGGCACAGCGAATACTTCTGGCAGGTGGGGCAAGCAGGACCGATGATTAACGGCTACATCGCCGAGCACTTCCGCGCCGGCCTCCGCGACAATCCCAACGGCGTTCTGCGCCAGTACACCATGCCGCACGCGCCGGGCAACACCGACGCCAATTTCCTCCGCTCCGCTTTCACGCACCTGGCCCACGGCGCCACCATGCTCGATTTCTTCGGCATCGGCATGAACGAAACCTTCACCGAGAACCACATCGACCACCGCGCCCACTCGCGCTATCGCGTCCTGCGCGACGTGACGCACGCGGTCGGCTTCGTCGAGGATCTGCTGCCTACATCGCGTCCCGTGCCGTCGCCGGTCGCTATGCTCGTCAGCGCCAGCACCGAGCGCTGGGACTATGCCGCCGTCGCGACGGATTCGGCCGGCCACAACCTGTTCGGGCCGAATTTTCGCAAGATGCGTCTGAATGCCCACATGGACCGCTTCGGCCTGTGGACGGCACTCTCTTTCCTCGGCGCATCGCCGGACCTCGTCATGGAGGAAGACATCAGCGAAAAGGGGCTGAAGGATTACAAGGTGCTGGTGATCGTCGGCGATAGTCTGCCGCCGAGCCTGGCGCCGGCCATCGAGGCATGGGTGCGCAAGGGCGGCGTGGTCCTCGCCACCGCCAATGCCGGACGCTACGATCCCTACCGCGAGCCGACGACGGTTTTCGAGAAGCTTTTTTGTCTGCAATCGCGCCGAAGCGAGGAGCGTGTCTCTTTCTTCCGGCCGCGTCAGGAATTGCCGTTCCTGAAGCCGATCGATCAGATCGGCTGTCCCGGCGGAGATCTGCCTCAATTGGGAACGCTCGAACGCATCATTCCGGCGAAGGGTGCCACGGTCCTGGCCCGCTTCCAGGAGGGCAAGGCTCCCGCGATCGTCGATCATCGTCTGGGCAACGGACACGTCATCTACGTCGCTGCTCTGCCCGGCGTTGCCTACCTGTGGTCGGCCTTGCAGCCGCCGGCTGTGCCGGATCGTGGTCCCAACACGCACTCCATTCCGACGGAATTCAACACGGGAGCACGCTCGCTGCTGGAGCTGGTGCTGCGAGCCGCGCATGTGAAGCCGGTCATCGAGGCCAAGCCGGAGCTGGTGGATGCACGCTTGCTCAAGGCGCCGAAAGGATACATTCTGCCCATCGCCAATTATCAAAATAAGGTGGGACAAAAGGTGACATTGCGTATCCGAGTGCAAGAGAAAATCAACAAGGTGACGAGCGCCTATCATGGCGAGCTGGCGGCGAAGGAAGAAGACGGCCGCATTGTCGTCACGATTCCGTCGCTAGGATATGGCGATGTGCTGCGCCTGGAATAGGAAGCGTGTCGAACGCCAAGCCGTAAGCGGCTCAGTCGTGGAACACCCAGCGCACCAGCTCACCCAACTTCGCCCCTTTGCCCTGCATGAGAATGCCGACGCGAAAGATCCGCCCCGCCGCCCACACGCACAACAGCGTCGTCAGCACCACCACCACGACGCCGAGGATCGGCTGCCAAACGGGTACACCGGGGGGCACCGACTGCCGCATCATCATCAACATTGGTGTCGCGAAGGGGAAAAACGACAGACTGGTAGCCACGACGCTGTTCGGCTCCTGCAACACGCTGCCCATCAGAAACATCGGCACCATCGCCACCAGCATGACCGGCCACATCAGATTTTGCGTCTCTTTCATGTCCGTGCAGGCGGCGCCGACGGCGATGAAAAGCGAGCCGTACATCAACGCCGCCAATGCCTGAAAGACCACGAACCAGGCCAGCAGATAGGCCGGGATGTACTCGGCGAAGCCGTACTCCCGCGCCGCCCAGTAGGCGCCGCCGAGGTAGACGGCTGTGATCGTCAACGACACCGCCGTCATACCGAGCAGCTTGCCGAGCATCAGATCGAACGGCCTTACCGAGCCGAGCAGCACCTCGGCGATGCGCTGCATCTTTTCCTCGACCACGCCTTGCATCAGCGGCGCGGCCGTCATCATGACGACCATGAACATCAGCAGGACGAAGCCGATCGGCACCGCCACCGGCGCGATGCGGCCCTGAAGCGTGCCGTCCTCGATCTCACCGTTGACCGGGTTGCGGCGCGTCAGTCCTATCAGCTCCACCGGAGCTTTCTGCATGATTTCGCGTACCTTTTCGCGCGGCAGATGCATGTGTGCCTCCTCCATGCGAAGATCCTGGATGGCGCGCAGCAGCGGCTCCGCGATCAGCTGCGGGAAATCGCGGTTCGTGGGGCGGTTGGACTGATAGCGTAGGACGTGTTGCTGCTTGCCGGTCTTCATTTCGGCAGGCTTGAGCACCTCGGCGCCGATTTCGAGGAAGCCGAACAGCTCGCCCTTGCGAACGCGCTCGGACAGCTCGAGACGCTGCTCGGTGATCGCTTCCACGGTGTTCGCCGAGGCCGGCACCTGTTCGACTTCGAAGCGCGGCAAAATAGCCTTGTTCGTGGCAAGATCTTTCGTGCTGTTGTTGTAGGCCCCCACCGTCGCGGCAATCGACGGATAGAGGCGAGCGCCGCGCGTGCGATCGACGACAGCGAAATGCTTCGTTTTGGTGTCGCGAACGTCGCGGAGCAGCCATTGCATGAAGATACTACCGCTCATCAGCACGGGAATGATTACGAGCGTGATGAGGAACGTTTTGGTGCGCACGGCGGCGAGATATTCACGCACCGCGACGACGAGCATCTTACGCATGGAGCTTGTCCTCTGGCGCCACGTCCGGGCGCGCGATGCGCACGAAGATATCATGCAAGGTGGGACGGCTGATCTCGAAGTGACGAACTCGGCCGCGCTGGATTAGAGTAACCAGGATTTCCTGCGCGTCGGCTTTCGGATCCAGACGCAATTCCTGCCAACGGCCGAGGTCCGTCACCTTGACGACGCCGGGGAGATCGTCCAAGATCGCCGGGCCTTCGAGATGCACCCGCAAGGTATCGTTGCCGTAGGCGTCCTGGATCGATTCCAGTGTGCCGTCGAGCACTTTTCTGCCCTTGTAGATCATGCAGATGAAATCGCACAGTTTCTCGGCCACGCCCATGTCGTGCGTCGAGAAGACGATGGTGGCGCCGTTGCGGCGGAGGTCGAGAATGACATCGCGCAGCGTTTCTGTGTTGACCGGATCGAGACCGCTGAACGGCTCATCGAGGAGGACCAGCTCTGGCCGGGCGATCACCGTGGCGATGAATTGCACCTTCTGAGCCATGCCCTTGGACAGCGTTTCCACTTTTTTGTCCGCCCAGGCACTGAGGTCCATGCGTTTCAGCCAGGCATCGATCTCCGGCCCACTACGGCGAAAACCCTTCAATTCGGCGTAGAAACGCAGGATCTCGCGCACCTTCATTTGCTTGTACAGGCCGCGCTCCTCCGGGAGATAGGCAACGCGATCGAGGATGGATCGATTGCTCTGCTCGCTGGCCTCCGGCTCATCGAGGACGCGAATGACGCCGCGGTCCGGATAGAGGATGCGCATAATCATGCGCAGCGTGGTGGTCTTGCCGGAGCCGTTGGGCCCGATGAAGCCGTAAATGCTGCCGCGCGGCACCTGCAAGCCGAGATTTTCCACGGCGACGTGCTGGCGGAAGGTCTTCGTTACCTGTTCGATGATGACGGCGGACATGCGGGCCTCGACACTCGTTTAGCCGCGACGCGCAGCGGCGCGCGGGCCAAACCCGGGGGCCCCCGGCGGGGGCCGGCG
>Ga0335075_10001966_pt1 | contig 33366 bp, 19 predicted proteins | sample Lox_Sample_24_FD_206723 | JGI IMG/M metagenome (GOLD analysis project Ga0335075, IMG submission 206723) | Soil microbial communities from Loxahatchee National Wildlife Refuge, Florida, United States - Lox_Sample_2.4 | ecosystem: Environmental > Terrestrial > Soil > Wetlands | place: USA...
GCCGGGGTTCGCCCTGCACCTCGAGCTGTTCACGATCCGCCGCGCCCCCGACAAGCTGAAGTACCTGGCCGGCTCGGAGTCCGGCATGGGCGCCTTCACCAACGACATCGCCCCAGAGGCGGCAGCGGCCACGCTGCGGAAGACAGGAGAGAGGGCTCCGGCATGAGCGGCACGACGGGCGAGACAGGTGGGAGTGGAAAGGGCAGGATGAGGCTGCTCGTCACCGGGGGAGCCGGCTACATCGGCAGCGTGGTGGCGGCTCAGCTGGCCGAGAGCGGTCACGACGTGGTCATCCTCGACGACCTGTCCACCGGGCACGCGGACGCCGTGCCCGCTGGTGTCACCTTCCGCCGCGGCTCGGTCCGCGAGGACGCCCTGGCCGTGCTGCGCACCGGCATCGACGCGGTGCTGCACTTCGCGGCCAAGTCGCTGGTGGGCGAGTCGGTCGCGTACCCGAACCGGTACTGGGACAACAACCTCGGCGGCACGCTGGCGCTGCTCGAGGCCATGCGGGTCACCGAGACCGGCAAGATCGTGTTTTCGTCGACCGCCGCCGTGTACGGCGAGCCGGAGCGGCTCCCGATCACCGAGACCGACCCGGTCCGGCCGACGAACCCGTACGGGGCGTCCAAGGCGGCGGTGGACACCGCGCTGACCGAGTACGCGCGGATGCACCAGATCGGCGCGGTCAGCCTGCGGTACTTCAACGTCGCCGGCGCATACCTGGACGGTTCCGGCACCTGGCGTGGCGAGCGCCACAACCCGGAGACGCACCTGATCCCCGCGGTGCTGACCGCCGCGAGTAACGGCGAAAAGTTCCGGCTCTTCGGCGACGACTACCCGACCCCGGACGGGACCTGCATCAGGGACTACATCCACGTGTCGGACCTGGCGCGCGCACACCTGCTGGCCCTGGACGCCACGGCGGCCGGCCGGCACGCGATCTACAACCTGGGCAGCGGGACCGGGTACTCGAACCGCCAGGTGCTCGACGCCTGCCGGGAGGTCACCGGGCTCGACATCCCGGTGCAGGTGGCGCCGAGGCGGCCGGGCGACCCGGCGGGGCTCGTCGCCTCGTCCGAGGCGATCGCCGCGGAGCTCGGCTGGTGCCCAGAACGCGACCTGCGCGCCATGGTCGCGGACGCGTGGACGTTCAGGCAACTCACGCTCCAGGGGGCCGGTGAGGCCCGGGGTGACCCGCGGGCCCGAACCGGGGGATTGGCCCGGTGAGCGGGTCCGGCTCCGCCAGCCGGGCGGCCCGCTGGTTCACCGAGGGTTACGGCAGCGAACCGGACGGCGTCTGGCACGCCCCTGGCCGGGTCAACCTGATAGGGGAGCACACCGACTACAACGACGGCTTCGTGCTCCCGTTCGCGCTGAGCCAGGGCGTCCGCGCCGCGGCGTCCCGGCGCGATGACGGGATGCTCGAGCTGCGCTCCCGCCAGGCCCCGGACTCGGTGGCGGCGGTGGCACTCGACGCGCTCGCGCCCGGCCGGGTCGAAGGCTGGGCGGCTTACCCGGCCGGCGTCGCCTGGGCCCTGCTCGAGGCCGGCTGCCCGGTCGGCGGGGCCAGCGTCGCCATCGACGCCGATCTCGAACGCGGCGCCGCGCTGTCGTCGTCGGCCGCCCTGGAGTGCGCGACCGCGCTGGCGCTTACGGATCTGTACCGGCTGAGCGTGCGCCGGCCCGACCTCGCGACGCTGGCCCGGCGGGCGGAAAACGAGTTCGTCGGGGTCCCTACCGGGATCATGGACCAGTCCGCCTCGCTGCTGTGCGAGGAGGGCCACGCGCTGCTGCTCGACTGCCGCAGCGGCGAGAGCACCGCCGTGCCGCTCGACCTCGCCGCGGTCGGCCTGGTCCTGCTGGTGATCGACACCCGGGTCCGGCACGCCCTGTCCGACGGGCGGTATGCGGAGCGCAGGCGCTCCTGTGAGGACGCGGCCCGCGCGCTCGGTGTGCCGTCGTTGCGGGACGTGACCGATACCTGGGCTGTCGAGCGTCTGGCCGATCCGGTGCTGCGCCGCCGGGCCAGGCACGTGGTCACCGAGAACACCAGGGTCCTGGAGACCGTTGGCCTGCTGCAGGCGGGTGAGGCGGCGCGCATCGGCCCGCTGCTGATCGCCTCGCACGACTCGCTGCGGGACGACTTCGAGGTTTCCTGGCCGCAGGCCGACGTCGCTGTGGCTGCGGCGGTCGCGGCCGGTGCCCTCGGTGCGCGGATGACCGGCGGCGGGTTCGGCGGTTCGGTGATCGCGCTGGCTGAGGTGCCGCGGGGTGGGGACGTCCGGGCCGGCGTCGAGGATGCGTTCGCCGGCCACGGCTGGAAGCCGCCGCGTTTCCTCGAGGCGCTGCCGTCGGCCGGCGCCCACCGGCTGCGCTGATTCCTGGACCCGGACCGGAGACGCCGCCAGCGCGGTGCCGCGCCGGGCGGGATGCGGGGGTCACGCCCGGCCCCCGAACGCGGCAGCCGGCCAGCTTGGTCACCTGATCACGGTCGCGTCGCTGCCCTCGGTGTCGGTGGGCATCATCCCGATGGGGCTTGACCGCGATGTCATGTGGCCGGTCGAGGATTTCTGGATCTTACTGCGGCGATCGACGCGCTCCAATGAACCTCCGCAGCGGTCCGTCCTCGACCACCGATGTGCCCCCGGGGGATCTGTGCTGTGGTTTCGGTACGTGCTTGCCGGTGTTTCTCGCTGGCGTGGCTGCTGGCTGTGCTGCAGGAGAGGCCGCGCGAAGCGTGGCGCTAATCCGCCGCTGTCCGTACCGCGGCAATATCGTGGGTTGTCATGGAGTTCGGGGTCTTAGGACCGGTCGAGGTCTGGGTGGATGGCCGGGCTGTTGACGCCGGGCACGCCCGGCAGCGGGCGGTGCTGGCGGCGCTGCTGCTGGGCGAGGGCCGGGCGGTGCCGCTGGAGGTGCTGATCGACCGGGTGTGGGGCGAGGACCCGCCGCGGTCCGTGCGCAGCGTGGTCTATGGGTACGTGGGCCGGCTCAAGACGCTGATCGCCGCCGCGCAGGATCCCGGTGTCACGCTGTCTCGCCAGTCGGGTGGTTACCTGCTGCAGGCCAGGCCGGATCAGGTGGATGTGCACCGGTTCCGCGGCCTGGTCTCGGACGCGGGCACCGCCGCCGAGGACGCCGAGCGTGCCGGGACGCTGCTGGCTGAGGCGGTGGCGCTATGGCGTGGCCAGGCGCTGGCCGGGCTGGACAGCCCGTGGCTGAACGCGCAGCGTGCCCGGCTGGAGCTGGAGCGGGCCGCGGCGGCGGGCGACCTTACTGACATCCGGCTGCGGCGCGGAGACCATGCCGGCCTGGCAGGCGAGCTGGCTGTGCAGGCGGCGGCATCGCCGGCGGATGAGCGGCTGGTCGGCCAGCTGATGCTGGCCCTGTACCTGGGCGGCCGCCAGGCCGAGGCGTTGCGCTGGTTCGAGCAGACTCGCCGGCACCTGGCTGGTGAGCTGGGCACCGATCCCGGGCCGGAGCTGCAGGGGCTGCACCGGCAGATCCTGCGCGCCGACCAGTCCCTGGCCGTCGCGCCCAGGCCCGCGAGCCGGCTCGCCGTCCCGGTACCGCGCGAGCTGCCGGCCGACGTGGCCGCGTTCACTGGCCGGACGGCCGAACTGGCCCAGCTCGACCGGATACTCACCGGCCCGGCGGCCGTGGCCGGGGCGGATACGGGTGCCAGGACCAGCCCGGTGGGCCCGTTCGGGCAGATGGCTGAGGCCGGCGTCCCGGGCGGCCAGGCGACCGCGGCGGTGATCTCGGCGGTGTCGGGAACCGCGGGGGTGGGCAAGACCGCGCTGGCCGTGCACTGGGCGCACCAGGCCGCGACGCGCTTCCCGGACGGGCAGCTCTATGTGAACCTGCGCGGGTATGACCCGGACCGGCCCATGGTGGCGGCGGACGCGCTGGCTGGGTTCCTGCGCGCCCTGGGCGTGCCCGGCCAGGACATCCCGCCCGGCGCGGATGAGCGCGCGGCCCGTTATCGCAGCCTGCTGGCCGGCCAGCGGATGCTGATCGTGCTGGACAACGCCAGCCAGGCCGAGCAGGTCCGGCCGCTGCTGCCCGGCTCAGCGACCTGCGCCGTGGTTGTGACCAGCCGCGACTCGATGGCTGGACTGGTGGCGCGGGACGGGGCAGCCCGCCTGGACCTGAGCCTGCTCCCGGCGGAGGAGGCGGTCGCCCTGCTCTGTGAGCTGATCGGCGAACGGGCCCGCACCGACCCGCGCGCCACAGTGGCCCTGGCCGAGCACTGCTGCCGGCTGCCGCTCGCGCTGCGGGTGGCGGCCGAGTTGGCCGTCGCCCGCCCGGCCGTTCCGCTCGCTCAGCTCGCCGCCGAACTGAGCGACCAGGAACGGCAGCTGGACCTGCTCGACGCGGCCGGTGACCCGCGCACGGCGGTGCGCGCGGTGTTCTCTTGGTCTTACCAGCATCTCGATGCCAATGCGGGCCGCGCGTTCCGGCTCCTCGGACTGCATCCCGGTCCCGATTTCGACCCCTGCGCAGCCGCCGCGCTCACCGCCACAACCCTTGATCAGGCCGGCCAGGTGCTGGCCGATCTGGCCCGTGCGCACCTGATCGAGTCTGCTTCGCCGGATCGGTACCGCATGCACGACCTGCTGCGTGCGTACGCCAGCGAACTCGCTGGCAGGCACGAGAGCGGCGATGCCAGCCGCGCCGCGCTGACCCGCCTGTTCGACCACTACCTGCACACCGCCGCCACCGCCATGGACACCCTGTATCCGGCCGAACGCAGCCGCAGGCCCGCCGTATCCCCGGCGGTCACGCCCGGCCCGGCATTGACCGAGCAGGCCCAGGCGCGGGCGTGGCTCGATGGCCAGCGGGCCGTCCTGATCTCGGTCGCGGCGCACGCCGCCCAACAGGGCTGGCCCGGGCACGCAACGCGGCTGGGCCTGACCGTGGCCCGGCATCTCGAGGTCGGCGGCTACTTGGCGGAGGCGGTCATCCTGCACGGCTGTGTCCGCGCCGCCGCCCGGGACACCGGAGACCGCGCGGCCGAAGCGATCGCGCTGGCCAACCTGGGCGTCGTAGACGGCATGCAGAGCCGCTACGACCAGGCCGCGGCCCACTTCCAGCAGTCGCTCGCGCTGTCCCGCGAGATCGGTGACCGGTCCGGTCAGGCTCGTGCGTTGTGCTGCCTCGGCAACATCCACGCTAGCCGCGGCCGCTACGGCCAGGCTGCGAGCGACTATCGGCAGGCCCTTGCCCTGTACCGCGAGATCGGCGAGCAGCACGGGGAGGCCCGGGCGCTGGACAATCTCGGCATGATCGACCGGTTCTATGGCCGTTATCCGCGGTCATTGAGCCATCATCGGCAGGCCCTGACCTTGTTTCGCAAGATCGGCGACCGGCAGGGCGAAGCCCGCGCCGTGTTCCATCTGGGTGCGACGTACCGGCGACAGGGCCGCCTCGACGTGGCCGCCACCCATCTCCGGGCGTCGCTGGCTCGCTCCCGTGAGGTCGGCGACCCGGATGGGGAGGCTCTGTCGCTCTCCGAACTTGGCGTCGTCGAAGCGGCTCAAGGTCGCCACCAGCAGGCCGCCGAGCATCATAACCAAGCCCTGGACCTGTGGCGTCAGATTGGGAACCGCTCCGGTGAAGCCATCGGGCTCAACGGCCTGGGCGAGGTTCTGCTGGCCAGCAACCAGCCCAGCGACGCGTGCCTTCAGCACACCGCGGCGCTAGCCATCTCCACGAACATCGCCGACAAGTGGGAGCAGGCCCGGGCGCACAAAGGGCTCGGCCAGGCTCACCGCGCCACAGGCGATGCCGAGCAGGCCCGATGGCACTGGCAGCAGGCTCTCAGCCTGTTCACCGAGCTCGGCGCCCCCGAGGCCGACCAGGTGCGCGCCCACCTGGCCAACGAGAGCATGGTCTAGGCCGAAGTTGCCGTAGCTCTCTGTAGGCGTTGCACCCTGAACTGCGGTTTCGGTCACATCCGTGCACGAAGCGTAGTCAGAATATACGGCGTTTCCTCGCGGGAAGATGCATCGGTGTGCCGCTATGAGCCCGGTACCCCTCACCTTGAAGTAGCCAGAAAACCACCCGGACACTCTGGCAAAACAGCAGCTCAAACCCGGAAACGCCTACGGAATCAGCCGTAACTTCGGCCTAGGGGTTCGGGCGCGGACCGGGCTCAGCCGGCAGGCCACAAGTAGGTGCTGTCATCGCCGTTGCCAGTGGCCAGGGTCTTGCCATCCGGGCTGAACGCGACCGATGTTATGCCCGACCCGGCGCCTGGCGCCGCCGGGTCGGTCAGGGTGGCGATGACGCGGCGGATGGCTACGTTCCACAGGTAGGTGCTGTTATCGCCGTCGCCGGTGGCCAGCGTCTTGCCGTCTGGGCTGAACGCCACCGCGTTTCCGCTCACCACTTGCCCCGGGTCGGTCAGGGTGGCGGCCAGGTGGCCAGTCGACACGTCCCACAGACAGGTGCTGCCGTCAGTGTCGGTCGTGGCCAGCGTCTGGCCGCCGGGGCTGAACGCGACAGCGTTGAGGCTCGAGCTCGAGGGGTCGGCCAGGCTGGCAACCAGCCGGCGGGTGGCCACATTCCACAGGTAGGTACTGCCGTCCTCGTCACCAGTGGCCAGGATCTGGCCGTCCGGGCTGAACGCGACGGCCCTCATCTGACCACCGCCGCCCGATGGGTCGTTCAGGGTGGCGGTCACCCGGCCAGTTGCAATGTCCCACAGGTACGTGCTGTCATCGTCATCGCCGGTGGCCAGCATTGTGCCGTCCGGGCTGAACGCGACCGAGTCCACGCCCTCGCTGTTCGGGTCGTTCAGGGTGGCGACCAGGCGATGGCTGGCCAGATTCCACAGGTAGGTACTGCCGTCGCCGTTGCCGGCGGCCAGCATTGTGCCGTCCGGGCTGAACGCGACCGAGTCCACGCTCGCGCTGCCGGCCGGGCCGGCCAGGGTGGCGGCGACATGGCCGGTGGCCACGGCCCACAGGTAAACATCGCCGTTAAAGTCGCCAACGGCCAGCGTCCTGCCGTCCGGGCTGAACGCGACCGAGTTCACCTCCGTATTGCCGCCGCTGCCACCGGGATCGGCCAGGGTGACGGCCGGGGGAGACCCGGGAGCCGGCTTGTTATGCCTGGAACCCGGCCCGGTCCTGAGCATCAGCACGGGCACGACGACAGCGGCCGTGACCACGAGCGCCGCTGCCGCCACGGCGGCGGCGATGAGCGGACGACGGTTACGGCGGGGCTGACTGGGGGCTAGCGGCGGCGCGGGGCCGTGAGGCGGGCCCAGGACGGGCGGCGGTGACGGCGATCGGGTCGTTGCGGCGGTTGCCCAGGGCGCTGGCCGGCCCGGCGATGGCGACGTGGGCGGGTGGGTGGTGGCGCGGAGCAGGGCGTCATGGGCCTGGTCGATGGTGGCGCGGTGGGCGGGGTCGCGCTGCAGCATGCCGGTGATCGCGGTGGCCAGGCCGGAACCGCAACGGGGCACCGGCGGGTCATCGATCAGGATCGCGCGCAGCGTGGCGCCGGTGGTGTCCCGCTCGAACGGGCCCTGACCCTCGGCCGCCGCAAACAGCGTCGCACCCAGCGACCACAGGTCAGCAGCCGGGGTGATGGGTGCCGACTCGAACAGCTCCGGGGCCATGTAGGCCTGGGTGCCCATGATCCCGCTGCGGGTCAGCCGGGTATCACCCACGGTATAGGCGATCCCGAAGTCGGTCAGCTTCGCCTGCCCGCCCGCCGTGATCATGATGTTGGCGGGCTTGATGTCCCGGTGCACCACACCCAGCCCGTGCGCGACCTGCAGCACCCCGAGCAGCTGCAGCCCGAACCTGGCCACGTCGAGGGCAGGCAGCGGCCCGCGCTGCATCAGCTGGGTCAGGGTGGGGCCCTCCACCAGCTCCATGATCAGGTAGACGGCGTCGTCCCCGTCCGTGGGCGGCAGCACGTCGTAGAGGGTGACTGCGCCCGGATGGTCAATTCGCGCGGCGCTGCGCGCCTCCTGCAGCGCCCGCAGGCCATACGTCTGTGACTCAGGCTGGCTGGGTCCCTGTGGCGGGCGCAGTTCCTTGACCGCCACCGGCCGGCCCACCAGCTGATCCTCCGCCAGCCACACCACCCCCATCCCGCCCCGGCCCAGCTCACGCACCAGCCGGTATCGGCCGGCCACCAGCCGGCGCTGCACATGCGTCTCGCTATCCCACACGATCTTCCACCCGTTGCCATCTTTTACAGAATGCACGTAATGCCATTACGGGAGCGTAGTCGCGGATTAAGCAGTAGCGCTAGTAATCGGAAATTCGCGCGGGCAGCCGGACACGCGATGGCCCAAGTCTTCTCCCACGACCGGATGGCGGCGGTCTCGGACGTAGACCAATGAGCTGCACGTTCACCGAGTACGTGACGTGCGCGGCCCGGACGAGCCTCGTGATTGCAGCTTTCCTCAACATTTATTCAACACCGGCGGCGCATACTGGCTTGCCTGTGCGGCGGACATGCCACGCGGGAGCATAAGCACGCCAGAAAGCCATCTGCCGGCCGCCGGGGTCGGCGGGTTTAGGGAGAACACCAATGACAGATGTCAGTGTTGGCTATGAGGGAATGGACAGCGCGGCGTCGCGGCTGCAGCAGGGCCAGGAGGAGATGACCGAGCAGCTTCAGTCGCTGCAGTCGATGATCGACAGCCTGGTGGGTCGTGAGTTCCGCACGCAGCTGGCGTCCCCGAAGTTCCAGGAGTCGTATGAGCAGTGGAATCAGGGAGCGACGCAGATGCTCGAGGGGCTGGATGGGATGTCGAGCTTCCTGAACCAGGCGGTCACCGGTTTCCAGGAGCTGGACAGCAACCTGTCGTCGGGGGCCAGCGGCCTGGCCTGACCGGCCCTGACAGACAGGTCTTCCGGCCATGACGTCGCTGTCTCTGGCTGCCGGGGACTGGGGGGTCGTCGACTACGCCGGCAATCCGGTGCCCGGTGACCCAGACGCGGTCTCATCCCTGGCTAGTCAGTTCGTTGACCAGGCTGGCCAGGCGCAGGAGCGCGCCGAGCGCCTCACGTCGGTGCATGCCAGCAACGAGGGCCACATGCAGGGCAACTACGCCGAGAATTTCGACAACATCCTGGCCAGCCTGCCGGCCCACTCGAGCGCGCTGGGCGGCGCCTACCAGTCTTGTGCCGAGTCGCTGAATGCGTTCGCGAACGATCTGGGGACCATCCAGTCGCAGGCGGCGGAAGCGCTGCAGCGCGGCACCGAGGCCGATGCTGCCTACCGGGCGGCGCTGGATGAGTTTTGCTCGGAGGTGCCGCTGGAGTTCTCCGGAACCGGGGTCTGGCGGGGCCTGAACGCGGCGACGGCGATGGAACTGGCTGAGCCCATGGCCGAGGAGACCGAGAACCCGGAGCTCCTGGACTGGGCGGCCGAGATCGGTCAGTACGCGGGGGAGGCCGAGGATGACCGGCAGGGGGCCATCGCGGCGATCGGAGACCTCGTGAGCGACTACCAGGACGCTAATAGCCGGTGCGCACAGGCCATCCAGAACGCCGCGTCCAGCGTGCCATCCCCCGTTCTCTCTAGCTGATCTCAATCCTGGGATTCTTCATGGCGACCTGGTTTGGCTGCGACCCGGAGCTAGCGGCGTCGTCATCGTCGGAGCTGTCGGAGATCGAGGATCAGATCGACCCGGTGAGCCAGTGGTTCGGCGACGCCGACGCCGTCGGCGTGCCGCCGGTCGCTGAGGCACTCGGTACTTTCGCGGACGCGGCGTCCAGCCTGACCGAGGATCTGACCACCCGAGTGGGCGCCGCATCCGACCTGCTCGGCGGGCTGGCCAGTGGCACCCACGAGGTAGACGAGTCGCTGCTTGAGCGCTTGGGTCTAGTGCGGCCCGGGTTCGGCCCTTCGCCGTCCGGGCCGGTGACCGCTGGCGGGGGCGGGGGCGGGGGTGGCCTGGATGGCGCTGGGTCTGATCCGGGTGCTTCGCGTGATCCTTTTTATGTTGTCAGGGCTGGTGACCCGGTTGATGTTGCGACCGGCGACGTGATATTCGCGCAAACCGATGTCTGGCTGCCGGGTCTCCTGCCTCTGGTGCTTGAGCGATGCCACCGGTCGTCGTGGCGGACGGGCCGGTGGTTTGGCCGGTCGTGGTTGTCGAGCTTGGACCAGCGGCTGCTGGTCACTGCCGACCGGATCATCGGGGCGTTCGCTGACGGGCGCGTTGTGACGTGGACGTATCCCAACGGGTCTGGCAGCTCGCCCGTGCTGCCGGTGACCGGCGACGCGTGGCCGCTGGTGCGCAGCGCCGACGGCTCGTGCACGGTGAGCGATCCACAGCGCGGCCTGACGTGGCGGTTCGAGAACCGGTCGGAGCATGACGCCGCTGTGGCGGACCGGGCCGAGCTTCCGCTGGTCAGTGTCACCGATCGGGTCGGGCACGAGATTGTCTTCAGTTACGGCGCGGCCGGTCAGCCGGTCAGCGTCAGCCACTCTGGCGGCTACCGCGTACGGGTGATCGTGACGGATGGGCACGTGACCGGCTTGGAGCTGAGCGGCGGTGACGGTTCCGGCGACGTGCCGCTTATGAGCTACCAGTACGGCACGGACGGCAACCTGGCCGGGGTCGTCAACTCGTCTGGACAGCCCTTCCTGTTCAGCTACGACGGCGCGGGCCGGCTGGTCGGCTGGCGCGACCGCAACGGGCATTCCTACCGGTATGCCTACGACGCCCGGGGCCGCTGCGTCCACGGCGAGGGCCCTGGCGGCGTGCTGTCGGGCACGTTCAGTTACCAGCCTGGTGTCAGCCGGTGGGCCGACCACGCCGGGGCGGTCACCGCCTACGAGGTCACCGACGCGGCTCTCATCGCTGCGGTCACCGATCCGCTAGGCAACGTCACCAGGTGGGAACACGGCGAGCGCGGACGCATCACCAGCTACACCGACGCCCTGGGCCGGGTTACCCGGTACGGTCATGATGACCGCGGGAACCTGGTAACGATCATTCGCCCAGACGGCCTCCAGGTCACTGCCGAGTACGACGAGCAGTGTCAGCCGCTGCGCCTGACCGGACCCGACGGCAGCGTCTGGCGGCAGGAGTATGACTCGCGCGGCAACCGGACCAGGCTGGTCGCGCCAGACGGCACCGTCAGCCGGTTCGGCTACGACAATCGCGGGCACCTGGCCGGCGTGACCGGCCCGGACGGCTCGGAAAGTCTGGTCACCTGTAACTCGGCTGGCCTGCCGGTCGAGGTGATCGGCCCAGGTGGCGCGCGGACGCGCTACGGCCGGGACCGCTTCGGGCGGGTTGCCAGCGTGACCGGTCCGGGCGGCGAGAGCACGGCCCTGTCCTGGACCGTTGAGGGCCGCCCGGCAACGCGCACATTCCCGGACGGCGCGGTGCAAAGCTGGAGCTGGGATGGGGAAGGAAACCTGACCCGTCATTCCAGCCCTGGTGGCGTGTCAACCCAGTACGAATACGGCCCCTTTGACAAGGCCACGGCCATGATCTGGCCGGACGGGACGCGCAGCGAGTTCCGGTACGATCACCGGCTGCGCCTGACCGGGATTGCACACGCGGGCCTGGCCTGGCGCTACGAGTATGACCTCGCAGGCAGGCTGTTCGCAGAAACCAGCTACTACGGGACCGCCACGACGTATGCCTACGACGCGGCCGGGCAGCTCACCAGATGGGTTAACGGAGCCGGCCAGGAAGTCGCGTTCGGGTATGACGTGCTCGGCAACCTGACCGAAAGCTCGGCTGACGGGATCCTGACCACCTTCGGTTACGACCGGGCCGACCGTCTCGTGCACGCGAGCAACCCCGACGCCGAGGTCCGGCTGGAGCGCGATTCCCTCGGCCAGGTGACCGCCGAGACCTGCAATGGCCGCACCGTGCGGACCGAACGTGACGCGGCTGGCCGCGCCGCCCGCCGCATCACGCCGTCCGGCGCAGTGACGAGCTGGGAGTTCGGTCATTCAGGGCAGCCCACGGCGATGACCGCCAGTGAGCACCAGCTGCGCTTCGGTTACGACGCGGCCGGCCAGGAAGTCCTCCGCGAGCTGCCCGGAGGCCTGACCCTTACTCAGGACTGGGATACCACAGGGCGTCTTATCGTCCAGGCTCTGGCCGGGCCGGGCCAGCCGGTGGCGGCCGCCGTGCCGGAAGGAGCCGCTGTCCCAGGGCAGCCGCTACAGCGCCGTGCCTACAGCTACCGCGCCGACGGGTTCCCTGAGCGCATCGACGATCTGCTGGCTGGAAACCGCGCGATCAGCCTTGACCCTTCCGGCCGGGTCACGGCGGTGACCGGGCCGGACTGGGCCGAGCAGTATGGCTACGATCACGCCGGCAACCTCACCGCCGCAACCTGGGCCGTGCCACCTTCCGATCATGGCGCCACCTGGCCGGACCCCGGATGGCAAGGTTCGCGCCAGGTCGAGGGGACGCACATTACCCAGGCCGGCAACATCCGCTACCGGCACGACCTGGCGGGCCGCGTCGTCACCCGTCAGCGTGTACGTGTCTCCCGTAAACCCGAGAGCTGGCAGTACCGGTGGGACGGTAACAACCGCCTTACCGCCGTGACCACGCCGGGCGGCACGACCTGGCGCTACAAGTACGACCCGTTCGGCCGCCGTATTACCAAGCAGCACCTGACCCCCGACGGTCAACTCGCCGAGGAGACCAGCTTCACCTGGGATGGCCCGCTCCTCATCGAGCAGGCCGAAACAGCCGGCGCCCGCGCATACGTCACCACGTGGGAATACCAGCCCGGCACGTTCAGGCCTATCGCGCAGGCCGAACGCGATTTCATGCGGGGCGTGCCGCAGCGGGAAATCGATCAGCGGTTCTATGCCATCGTCACCGATCTCGCCGGGAATCCAGCTGAACTTACCGCGACTGGCGGGACACTGGCCGGCTACCAGCAGCGCACTCTCTGGGGCAGCACGCTATGGCGTGGCAGTGCCCAGACCCCGCTGCGCTTTCCCGGCCAGTATTTCGATCCCGAGACCGGCCTGCATTACAACTGCCAGCGATACTACGACCCGGTCAGCGGCAGCTACCTTAGCCCTGACCCTCTTGGCCTGGCGCCCGCGCCAAATCCGCACGCCTATGTCACCAATCCCCTGGCCCTCATCGATCCGCTCGGGCTCAAGGGCTCTCCCATCATCGCCGTTTTTCAGGGCCCGAATGCGGCAAGATCTCCCAGCGCCCTCCCTGGCCCTCCGGCGGGTTCCTGGGAAACGGGGCCGAAGGGCGAGTTCTACCTGGGCGATGATTCGCCATTCGCCAATCCGGATGGAATGACTAAGGCTGCGGATCAGGCCTTCGCGAGCAATCTCGTGGGCGTCCTCCCGAAAGGCGCTCAAGCGAAGATGATTCACAGCGGCGCGGACCCCGGGATGGGCTTCGTTGGAGCGGCGGGTCTGGCCCTGGGGATCTGGAAGATCCGGGACATCTGGAGGCTGACGCCGTGGGGGTGACGGACAGGGCTGGTGAAAGCGGCCCGCCGACGGCCCGGGAGCCGGACGCTGGGGCTGACCTGGCGCAGTGGTGGCAGGGCGTTAATGGCGGGGTTCTCTACTCCGTGCAGTTCGCTCGGGAACTCGACGGCGCCACGGTGGACAGGATCGCCCGCTGGCTGCTCAGCCGGCCGCTCTGGGCCCTCACTCAGCAGCAGGAATACGACGCGCTGGCCGACGCGCTGCGGTCGGACGCTCAGCTGACCGAGTTCATCCCGGAGCCGCACACGGAGGAAGCGTACCGGGATTTCCTGTGCCGGCTGCTGGCCCATCTGGACGAGACCCGGCCGTGGCCAGAACTGCCGTTCCAGGTGCTCGACATGTCGCACTGGGGGAATTTCGCCGACGCCAGCGCGGCCGCGCGCATCGGGCTGAGCGTGAAGAAGCTGCAGGAACGGCTGCACAGAATCATGGTCAAGCTGACCATCAATGGCAGCGACCGTAATGTGCTGATGCTCAGGCTCAGGTCCGGCGATGAGGTGGCGCTGGTCACTCCGTGGTGGCCTGGCAGCACCGACACCGCGGTACTCAAGCGCGGTCACGCCAGTTCTGCGGAACAGCTGATCGCCGAATTCATCAACTGCACCGGCTTGGATGCCGATGAAATCAGGCCGCTTTAGATTCCGATATGAGGTCTTCTCGTCATGACGTCGATGTCGCTGGATGCCGGGGACTGGCAGGTCGTCGATTACACCGGCAACCCGGTGCCGGGTGACCCGGACGCGGTCACGGTCCTGGTTCATCAGTTCTTCAACCAGGCTGGCCAGGCGCAGGAACGCGGCGCCCAGCTGGCCTCGGTGCACGCCAGCAACGAAGGCCGGATGCAAGGGGACTACGCCGCCAGCTTCGAAAGCATCCTGGAGCGCCTGCCATCAGACACGACCGCGCTCAGCGAGGCCCACCAGTCCTGCGGCGAGGCGCTGAGCGTGTTCGCGGGGGAACTGGACGGCATACAGTCGCAGGCTGCGGAGGCGCTGCAGCAGGGCACCGAGGCCGATGCGGCATACCGGTCGGCGCTGGATGACTTCTGCTCGGTGGTGCCGCTGGAGTTCTCCGGAACAGGGGTGTGGCGGGGCCTGAACGCGGGCACCGCGATCGAGCTGGCCCAGCCGATGGCCGAGGAGACCGAGAACCCGGAACTCCTGGACTGGGCGGCCGAGGTCGGCCAGTACGCGGGGGACGCCGAGGATGACCGGCAGGCGGCCGTCGGGGCGATCAGTGACCTCGTGAACGACTACCAGGACTCGGTCAGCCGGTGCTCACAGGCGCTCCAGAATGCCGCGTCCAGCGTGCCGCCCCCGCAGCTCACGTGACCAGACGTAAGGATTCGTGATGGCGAGCTTGTTTGGCTCTGACCCAGAGTTAGCGCAATCGTCGTCGTCCCAGCTGGCCGAGATCCGCGATCAGATCGATCCGGTGGGTGACTGGCTGGGCGACCCTGATGCAGTTGGCGTGCAGCAGGTCGCTGAGGCGCTGGGGGAGTACGCCAATGCCGCGTCGAGCCTGACCGATGACCTGGCCACCCGGGTGGGCGGCGCGTCGGAACTGCTCGGCGATCTCGCCAGCGGCACGCGCGAGGTGGATCAGTCGCTGGCCGACCGGCTGGGCCTGACACCGGCCCCCGGCCCAGCGTCACCAGGCGCGACGGCACCTGCTGGCGCGGGCGCACGAGACCTCGCGGGGGCCAGCACCTCTTCCGGGGCCCCGCGAGACCCGGACAACGTCTTCACCGGCGGCGACCCCGTCGACGTTGCGACCGGTGACGTGATCCTCAGGGAGACCGACGTCACGCTGCCGGGCATCCTGCCGCTCGTGCTGGTCCGGTCGTACCGGTCGTCATGGCGGACCGGCCGGTGGTTCGGCCAGTCGTGGATGTCAAGCTTCGACCAGCGGCTCATGTTCACCGCCGACCGGATCATCGGGGCTTTCGCCGACGGGCGCGTGCTGACGTGGGCGTATCCCAATGGGTCGGGCAGCTCGCCGATGCTGCCGGTGACCGGGGATGCGTGGCCGCTGCTGCGTAACCCCGATGGTTCGTACACGGTGACTGACCCGCAGCGCGGCCTGACCTGGCGGTTCGAGCACCGCGCGGGCTACGAGACCGCGGCCGGCGGCCAGGGCGAGCTGCCCTTGGCGTCGGTCAGCGACCGCATCGGGCACGAGATCGTCTTCAGCTACGGCCCGGGCGGGGAGCCGGTGGCCGTGACCCATTCCGGCGGATACGACGTCCGGGTGACCGTTACCGACGATCACGTGACTGGCGTGGCGCTCAGCGGGCGTGACGGTTCAGCCGACGTGCCGCTGATGAGCTACGAATACGACAAGGCCGGGAATCTGGCCGGAGTCATCAACTCCTCTGGCCTGCCCCTGCGGTTCAGCTACGACGACGCCGCCCGCCTGACCAGCTGGACCGACCGCAACGGTCACTCCTACCGGTACGTCTACGACGCCCAGCGTCGCTGCGTTCGCGGCGAGGGCCCGGGCGGCGCGCTCTCGGCGGCGTTCGGCTATGAGCCTGGCGTCACCCGCTGGACCGACGCCACCGGGGCGGTCACCACCTACCAGGTGACCGATGCCGCGCTTATCGCTGCGACCACTGACCCGCTGGGCAACGTGACGCGCTGGGAACACGACGAGCGCGGCCGGGTCACCGCGCGCACCGATCCGCTCGGCCGGGTCACCCGGTACACCTTCGACGATCGCGGAAACCTGGTCGCGATCACCCGCCCCGACGGCAGCCAGGTGACGGCCCAGTACGACGAGCAGTGCCAGCCCGTGCGCCTGGCCCAGCCCGACGGCAGCATCTGGCGCCAGGAGTACGACTCACACGGCAACCGGACCCGGCTGGTGGCACCGGACGGCACCGTTACCGAGTTCGGTTACGACGATCGCGGGCACCTCGCCCGCGTGACTGCTCCCGATGGCGCAGCCGTCACCGTCGCCTGTGACGCGGCGGGCCAGCCGGTCGAGGTAGTCAGACCGGGCGGAGCTCGCGCCAGATACGACCGGGACCGGTTCGGCCGGACCGTGCGAGTCACCGATCCTGGCGGCAGGGTGACGAGCCTGGACTGGACAACCGAGGGATGGCTGTCGGTGCGGACCTTGCCGGACGGGGCAAGGGAAGCGTGGAGCAGGGACGCGGAAGGCAACCCCACTCGCTATGAAAACCCCGCCGGCGCCGTTACCAGGTACGAGCATGGCCCCTTCGACAAGGTCACGAACATGCGCGGGCCGGACGGAACGAGCGCCGAGTTCCGCTACGACCACCAGTTGCGGCTGACCGAGATCGTCCACGGCGGGATGTCCTGGCGCTACGAGTACGACGTCGCGGGCCGGCTGATCGCGGAAAACGACTACAACGGGGCCACCACAACGTACGGCTACGACGCAGCCGGGCAGTTCACCCGTCGCGTCAACGCAGTCGGCCAAGAGGCCGTGTTCCATTACGACGCTCTCGGCAACATGGCCGAGCGTGTTGCTGACGAGGCGACGACCACGTTCGGCTACGACCCGATGGGCCGCCTTCTGTATGCACGGAACGCCGACGCCGAGGTCCGGCTGCAGCGGGACCCGCTGGGCCGGGTGACCGCCGAAACCTGCAACGGCCGCACGATCACCACGCAGTACGACGTGGCCGGCCAGGTCACTCGCCGCACCACCCCGTCGGGAGCGGCAACTAGCTGGGAGTACGACCGGGCCGGGCTTCCGGTAGCGATGAACGCAGCCGGGCAGCAACTCCGCTTCGGATACGACGCTTCCGGACAGCAGACCCGCCGCGAGCTCCCGGGCGAGCTAGTCCTCACCCAGGACTGGGACCGCAACGGGCGTTTGGTCGTCCAGGCCCTGGCCGGCCCGGGGCAGCCCGGAGCGTCCGGAACCAGAGTGCCGGAAGGGCCGGCAGCCGGCGAGCAGTTGCTGCAGCGCCGCGCATACACCTACCGCGCCGACGGTTCCCCGGGCCGCATCGATGATCTGCGGACGGGGAGCCGCACGCTCAGCCTGGACCCGGCGGGCCGGGTGACCGCGGTGACCGGGCCAGACTGGTCCGAGCGCTACGCCTACGACCAGGCCGGCAACCTGGCCAGCGCGACGTGGCCCTCGCCGCCCGTGGCCGGCACCGGGCCGCGGGACGCTGAGCCACAAGGCCCGCGTGAGTTCACCGGGACGCTGGTCACCCGGGCCGGGGACGTTCGGTACCGGCACGACCGGGCGGGCCGGGTCGTGACCCGGCAGCGGGTACGGATCTCCCGCAAGCCGGATACCTGGAGCTACCAGTGGGACGCCGACGATCGCCTCACCGCCGTGAGCACACCCGACGGCACCACCTGGCGTTACCACTACGATCCGTTCGGCCGCCGCATCGCCAAGCAGCACCTCACCGCTGAGGGGCAGGTTCTCGGCGAGACGAGGTTTTCCTGGGACGGCGCCGTCCTCGCCGAGCAGGCCGAGACCGCGGATGGTCACGAGCACGTCATCACCTGGGATTACCAGCCTGGCACGTTCGCCCCGCTCAGCCAGGCCGAGCGCACGTCCCTGCGTGATGCTCCCCAGGACGAAATCGACCAGCGGTTCTTCGCGATCGTCACCGACTTGGTCGGCTCACCGAGCGAACTCTTCAGTCCGGACGGCGTTCTGGCAGGCCGCCGGCGACAGAGCCTGTGGGGCACCGGCTTCTGGGATGGCGCATCTAGCCCGCTGCGATTCCCCGGCCAGTACCACGACGCCGAGACCGGCCTGCACTACAACTACCAGCGTTACTACGACCCCGCCACGGCGTGCTACGCCAGCCCTGATCCCCTCGGCCTGGCACCCGCCCCGAACCCGCACGCCTACGTACTCAACCCGCTAACCTGGCTCGACCCTCTCGGGCTCGCAGCCGACGACACATACGAAGGTGGTCCGCTCGTCCTCGGGATAAAGAGATTCTCTGACCCCTTGGCTAACGACCTCGGCGGATATACTTTGAATGCACCTGAATACAATGTGGAGATGCAAGGGGGCTTGATGAGATGGGATTACGAGGCTAGGAAGGTGTTCTCGAACAATGGGAATGTCGCAGTATCTCTGGGTGGGTTCCGCGGTAGTGACCCGTCTGACCAGTTCATGCAGGCGTTCGAGGCTGGTCAAGGTGATAGTGGATTCGCCACCGAAATCGAGATGTACCAGCTCGGTTACCATGTTAAGCGAGGCTACCTGGATTGGGGTAATGTGACTTTCTATGACGCGGGAGGAATCAAGGTTACGATTCCTGAACCCCTTGTCTGGCCAACGAAAGGTGCTCCTGGATGACCGAGATTCTCTACGAGTCGGACAGGTACTTCCAGATCTGGCAATACTCTGTGAGCAAATGCCGTCTGCTTCTTAGAAGCACCCGCGATAACCCCCCAGCGACGAGGGTGGATATCCACTTCGGGGGAGTTGGGATAATGCTGCTTCGCCCGGCCTACGACGGCATAAGCATCAGGTACGCTTCGGTCGCGGAGCGCAAGCAGGTTGACGAGCGATACGGTGCCGCCGGTATTCCTGGCGAACTGTATATCATAAGCGCGCCATCTGAGATAAAGGCCGAGTTCGATCAGCGCTTGCAAAGTTTCGTAACGGCCGGCCCTCTTCAATGGCATGAGGATGACGGCTATTATGATGCCCCTTCCTGGTTTGGCCATATGCCAGGAACTTCTTGAGTCAATCGTCGGCGTGGCCTCGGAGAACGCTCTTGCAGGCACTCAGCTTGGTCCCGAACGACGGCAGCATGACCGGAACTGGGCTGAGAATGGCGTGGCTGTCACGGCCTGGGTGGGAGGACGGCACGCACCAGAGCGTCAAAGACAGAATAGTTGGGGATCTTGCTGACCGCCGCCGACGTCCACGGCAGCCGTTTGCCCACCTTATTGACATTGACCGTGCCGTGCCGCGCTGTCACTTCCTTGATCTCACTCCACGGCAGCATTTTATCGCTCGTAGCTATGCCTTTCTCGCTGACCATTAATGGTCCGAACGAGACCGTCTGGCCCGCTTCAAAATGCTGGAATGCCACGGGAAGCTGGACGCGGGTCACGCCCGCGTCCAGGAGGCGGCCGATCTGCTCGATGGTCACCGGCGTGGTGACTCCGGGCGTGACAACGAGCCGCGTGGCCCGGCTCGGCCGGTCGAGCCGCTCGCCGAGCATCCCGCCGAATACCTTGCTCTGGCCGCTGGCCAGCTGGAGCCTGTAGATGTAGTGCATTTGGTACGTCGAGTGGATGTTGTGCTGGGTGATTTCCTTCCGCAGTTCCGTAATTTCTTCCCAGCGGATGCTGGCCTCTTCCTCCTGGTTGGTCACCCTGATCCCCCACCCAAACACGAGGACGCCTATCTTCACGCCGTCGGCGAGGGCCTTTCGTGTCTTGGATCCCGGACCGAAGAAGACCTTGCCGAGCCCTTTCCATTGGGGGATCCACTCGAACCGGGCTGGCTCGCCGCTGGGGATCGCGCTTGGCGATGACGGGGATCGGGTGGTGGCGGCTTGTTCCCAGAGGGCTCGGGGGCTTGGGGCGGGGGTGGAGGACTGTGGGGTTGTGGTCTGGCCGAGGGGCCGGGTGGCTTGCTGGAGGTGGGCGCGGGCTTGGGGGTTGGTGGCGCGGCGGGCGGGGTCGCGTTGCAGCAGGCCGGTGATGGCGGCGGCCAGGGGCGGCGGTCCCGGCGGGGTGGGCAGGTCATCGACCAGCACGGCACGCAGGGTGGCGCTGGCGGTGTCGCGGTCGAACGGGCCGTGGCCGGTGGCGGCGGCGTAGAGGGTGGCGCCCAGCGACCACAGGTCGGCGGCGGGGCTGAGGGGTGCGGCGTCGAACAGTTCGGGGGCCAGGTAGGCCTGGGTGCCCAGGATGCCGGAGTGGGTCAGCCGCGGGTCGCCGATGGTGTGGGCGATGCCGAAGTCGGTGAGCTTGGCCTGCCCGCCAGTGATGATGATGTTGGCGGGCTTGATGTCGCGGTGGATGATGCCCAGGGCGTGGGCGGCTTCCAGGACGGCGAGGAGTTGCAGCCCCCAGGCGGCGACGGCGGGGGCGGGCTGGGCGCCGCTGGTCTGGATGAGCTGGGCGAGGGTAGGGCCGTCGAGGTATTCCATGATCAGGTAGATGGCGCCGTCGGTGCCGGTGGCGGGGGTGATGTCATGCACGGTGACCGCGCCGGGATGGTGGATGCGCGCGGCGCTGCGGGCCTCGGTCAAAGCCCGCTGGGTGAAGGTGCCCTGCTCGGCGGCGCTCAGTCCCGCCGGAGTGCGCAGTTCCTTGACCGCGACCTGCCGTCCCACCAGCTGATCCTCAGCCAGCCACACGGTGCCCATGCCGCCACGGCCTAGCTCCCGCAGCAGCTGGTACCGGCCCGCCGCCAACCGGCCTTGCACATGTGTTTCACTATCAGCCATCGGCCGTTCCTACTGCTAGCTGGATCAGGGTGGGGGCACCGGTGGTGGCGAGGTAGCCGCGGCCGGGGGGGCGGGTGAAGTACTGGTCGGGTTCCAGGGCCATGCCGAGCTGCTTGGCGTCGGCGCGCTTGGCCGGTGTGAGCAGGAGGCGGGTGCCGCTCATCATGATCTCGTTGGTGACCTTGGCCAGGGACCGGCGCTGGCCGGACAGGATCGGGGTGCCGTCGGCGGCCAGGACGAGGGCGTGGTGGCCGAACTGGGCCGGGCGGGCGATCTCCTCGAGCAGCGTGGGGGAGTCGTTGAAGCCCTGCTTGGCCGGCTGCACCGTGATCCGGTCGGCGTCGTCCAGGAGAACGGCGTAGCGGCGTTCCCCGAACGGCTCGGCGGCCTCGCGCAGCACGCTGTCTTCGACGGTCGCGGCGGTGATGACGCGGATGCTGTCGTCACCGGCCAGCATGCGTCCCAGCGGGGACTGCGGCGGGGCGACGGCGATCACGTCGATGCCGTTCCAGGTCAGCAGCTTGGCCAGGGTGGCGATCGCGGTGGTGCGGCCGGAGCCGGGCGGGCCGGAGATGAACATCAGATGCGGGCCCGCGTCGAACAGGTCGACGCCGATGGTGGCCGTGTCCGGGCCGCCGACGCCGACCGGGATCCAGCACGGCGACGGCAGCGGCTGCGGCAGTGGCAGGTCGGAGACGTTGACGCGGGCCGGCAGCGAGGGGAACCGCTTCGGCAGCCGGCTGGTATCCAGGGCGGTGGTGGCGTAACCGTTCTGGATAGAAGTTGTGAGTTCGGCGCCCGGCACAGTCGGCTGGCAGATCTGTGCGTGGCGGCCGGTCGCGGCGTCTATGACCCGGCCGGGCAGGGGCGGCGGGCTGGCCATGCCGGTGCGCAGGTGCACCCGGCGGGTGTCCTCGTTCGGGAACATCAGCAGCAGCCGCTGGTTGCACAGGGCCGGGACCTTGCCGGTCAGCAGGTCCTGGCCGCCCACCGGCACGATGTGAACGCCGAGCGGCGCGCCCGCCGCGATCACCTCGCGCAGCGTCGGTCCCAGGCTCACGTCGGCCAGGGTCGGGTCGGCGCGGCTTTCGAACTGCTCCCAGCCGTCGACGACCACGACGATGACCGGATCGCCGCGCCCACCCGGATCGAACCGGTTCGCCGCGCGGCGCTGGGTCTCCTGGTCCAGCCAGCCGACCAGCCGCCGGATTCGGTCGGGCTCGGCAGGGGAGAAGACGCCGCCGCAGTGCGGGAGCCCGGCGTAGTCCGACAGCCCGGCGGGCTGGTGTTCCACCACGTACAGGTGGACCTGGTCCGGCCGGAACCTGGTGGCCAGGCTGGTGATCAAGGCGCGGGCGAAGGTGGTGCGCCCGGACTGGGGGCCGCCGGCCACCAACAGCCGGTCGGTGGCGGCCAGGTCGAGATAGCAGGCAGGCTGGGCCTGCTGGTCGGGCGCGTCGGCCAGGCCGAACGCGGCGGCCGCGCCCGGTGGCTCGGCGGTCCAGCAGCCAGGCAGCCGTTCCAGGGGCACGTGCGCGGGCAGGCCCGGCAGCAGCGCGCGGAACGGTGCCGCCACGCCGGTGTGCCGGGCGGCTTCCTCGATCGCCTTGATGGTCAGGTCCTGGTCGGTCGTGTCACCGCCGCCGGTGGTTCCCGGGTCCGGGCGTGGCTCGCCCAGGTCGGTCCAGTTCAGGGCCCGGACCGCGGTGTGACCGGCGCTGGCCCCCGGGGGCGGGTCGCCCAGGTAACCGGACTGGAACATGCGCGGGGTGCGGTTCTCGTCGGTGGTGCACAAGATCATGCCGCGGCCGCGCAGCGTGCCGGGGATCGCGGCGGCGTCCGGCGCGCCGAGGACCTCGGTGCTGTCGGCGGTCTCGTTCTGCCGCAGGCTGATCCGCAGCGAGATGTTGTTCTTCAGCTCCGGTCCCAGCTTGCCCTGCAGCGACTGGGTGGCCAGGACCAGGTGCATGCCCAGCGAGCGCCCCTTGCCCGCGACGTTGACCAGTTCCTTCAAGAACCCCGGCGCGGTGTCGAGCACCCGCGCGAACTCGTCGAAGATCATCACCAGCCGGGGCAGTGGCGGCATCGCCGGCTGGGACTCGCGGGCCCGCCAGTAGGAGTCGATCTCGCCGCCGTAGCGGGCCAGGATCGACTCGCGGCGGCGCACCTCGGCCCGCACCGAGGCGAGCATGCGCGCGGCGTCGGCCTCGTCGAAGCTGTCGGCGGCGCTCTCACCGGTGGACCGGATCAGCGCCGTGACGTGCGGGCAGTCCTGGAACGGCAGGAACGCGCTGCCGCCCTTGAAGTCGACCAGAACCAGGTTCAGCTCGTCCGGCCGGTTAGCCAGCAGCAGCGAGGTGACCAGGGTCTGCAGCAGGATGCTCTTCCCGGCGCCGGTGGCCCCGCCGAGCATCGTGTGCGGCCCCTGCCCGGCGAGGTCCACGGTGACCGGCCCGGCCGCGTCGGCCCCGACCACCACCCGCGTGCTCGGCCCTTCCTTCGTCCGGCTCCACAACGCCAGGACGTCCTCGGCGGCCGGCGTCCCCAGGCCCAGCAGGTCCAGCAGGCGAACCGGATAGGGAATGGCCTTGTCCACGTCGGCGGCGGAGATCCGGTCGCGCATCGGCGCCAGCGCCCGGGCGGCCTGCTCGGCCAGCGCCGCGTCCATCCCATCCGGCGCGGCCGCCACGACCGGGGCGTCCGGGGTGCGGAACAGCCGGATGCCGTCCGCTGTCACCTCGCACAGGCCACGGCACTCGTTCATCCCCTGGCTGTCCGCGCACATGGCGTAGACCCCGACCTCGGGCCCGTCACGCAGCACCTCGCGGAGGCCAGGCAGGTTACGCAGAGCCAGCGCGCCGTCCAGCACCACGATGACCTCACCGCGCAGCCGCGCCGAGGACGGCCGGGCCCGGTCGGCCAGGCGGGAGGCGATCAATTGCCTGAGCTCGTCCACGCGTGCGGCGCGGCTGGCGTCGGTATTGCCGATCCAGCACGGCACCGGCGCCGCCGGGCCCGGATCCAGGTGCGGCAGCCACCGCGCCCAGGCGATGTCCTCGCCGCGGCCTGAGGTCAGCAGCACGACCCGCAGGTCGTCGGGTGAACGCAGCGTCGCGAGCTGGACCAGCAGCCAGCGCAGCAGGGCCCGGACGGGTTCGCCGGTGCCGATCACGCCCAGCACACCGGTCTCCCGCAGGTCGAGCGTGACCGGGACGCCATGCAGGACCGGGACCTGGAAGCCCGGGAACGGCTCGCCGCGCAGCTGGGCGGACACGGCCTGGTCGGCCGCGCCCACCCGCAGCACCAGGCCCTGCGGCGACTGCGCATCACGTCGCCACAGGTCGGCCCGCGCGCCGCTGGCCATGGCGACGGCCTCGGCCGGTGCCGGGGCCAGCAGGCGGCGCACCCGGTCCTCTTCGGCGGCCATGTCGCTGATCTGAGCCTGCGCGGACTGCCTGGCCTTGGCCAGGCCAATCCCTCGTTGCCCGCGCTGACGGTTCTCGATGAGGTACATCGCCAGCGTGCCCAGCACCGACAAGAAGCTGACCAGGACCAGTGCCTTCTGGTGCATCGCCACGGCCAGCACGATGCCGGTGACCACGCCGACTGCCCCGCCCACGAACATCGCGGCCGGGTTCCTCTGCTGCGGTTCCGGGGGAGGCAGGGTCACCTCGCCGTGCGGAATCGCCGGTGTGGCCGCAAAGACCCGGTCGAACTCGAGCCGCCCGTCCGTGGTCTGCGTCACCCGCAGCTCCCGTGGCCCCGCGGATGCCCAGCGGAGTGTGTCCGCGCCGATCCGCACCACGGTGTCGTAGGCCAGTGCCGTCGGGGCGGTGGCGAGCACACCATTGAGGAACGTGCCGTTCGTGGACCCCACGTCGGAGATCCCGGCCCGGCCGTCGGGGAAAACCTCGATCACCGCGTGCTTTCGTGAGACATCCCCGTCATGCAGGCTCACGCCCGACTCGGTGGTCCGGCCGACCGTGTGCCGGCCGGGCTGCAGGGCCACCCCGAACCCGGTGTCTTTTCCCGCGACTACGTGCATCGTGCCTGCCGCGCCGCCGCGGACCGGATGGTAATCCGGCCCGGGGCCGCCCACGCTGACCACCGCACCCGGCAGCAGCGGGCTGTCCGCCAGCCTCGACCGCGGGTCAAGCAAGGTAGCCCCGACGAAGCAGGCCCGGCCGTTGAGCGCCACCGGCAGTGAGCTCAGCAGCGACCCCACGGTACTGTCCGGCGCCGCCACCAGCTCTACGTCGCTGGTCTGGCGGGAGTCCGCGTCCTGTGCCGTCAGATTCAAGATCACGTTGCTGCACTATTCCTTATTACGTCGTTGTCTCCGGCTGTCCCCGCAGGAGGGCACGGCCCCAGCTACCCGCCCGGGGGAACCTGCCATAGGTAGGTGGTGCCGTTGCCGTCGGCGATGGCTAGCGTCTGGCCGTTCGGGCTGAACGCGCCGGCATACGCACCCTGGCTGTTGGGATCGGTCAGGGTGGCGGTGAGTGTGTGGGTGCTGGTGTTCCACAGGTAGACGGTGTTGCCGTAGGGATTGGTGCTGTTGCTGCTCACAGGTGCGTCGTATCCGGTGGCGAGCGTCTGGCCATCCGGGCTCAGCGCGACCCAGGCCACCGCGGTGCTGCCCGGATCCGGCAGGGTGGCGATGAGGCTGTGGGTGGTCATGTTCCACACATAGGCGCGGCCGTGTGTGTCGCCGGCGGCCAGCGTCTGGCCGTTCGCGCTGAATGCGGCCGATACCGCGCCGCCGCTGTTGGGGCCGACCAGGGTGGCGGTGACGCTACGGGTTGCGACGTCCCACAGGTAGACACCGCCGTTATCGTCGGCGATCGCGAGCGTCTGGGCGCTCGGGCTGTAAGCGCCATACTCCGGGCTGATGGTGTTGGGATCGGTCAGCCGGGCGGTGATTTTCTGGGTGGCGACGTTCCACACGTAGACAGTGTTGTTGTTGCTGTCCTGCATCGTGCTGGCCAGTCTCTGCCCGTCCGGGCTGAACGTGACCCAGTCGACGCTGCCGCTGCCGGGGTCGTTCAGGGATTCGATTTCGGCGTGGGTGGCAGCGTTCCACAGGTAGCAGCCGCCGGTGTCGTCGCCGGTGGCCAGTTCCTGGCCGTTCGGCGTGAACGCGATCGAGCTCACCGCTGAGTTGTTGGGATCGGCCAGGGTGGCCGTGACCCTGTTGTTGGCGGTGCTCCACAGGAAGGTGTCGCCGTCGCCGTCTCCGGTGGCCAGCATCTGGCCGTCCGGGCTGAACGCGACCGAGTTCACGCCTTCGCTCTGGTCGGGGTCGGTCAGGCTGGCGGTGATGCTGTGCAGGGCGGGCGCGGTCAGCCGTTTGGAGTGGGCGGCGGTGACCGGTTTCGAGTGTGGTTTCGGTGGTGGGGTGTGGTGGCTGGTGGCCAGGATGCCGGTGGCGATGGCGGTGGCGAGCAGGGCGGCGGTGATGGAGCCGGCGATGACGGCGGTGCGGCGGGGCTGGCCGGGGTGGCCGGGTGGGGGTGGGGGTGGTGCGTGGCGGGCTGGCGGGCGGGCCGGTGGTGGTGGTGCGTGGGTGGTGCGCTGCTGGGCCCAGGTGGGCGGCGGGTGGCTGGCGCCGGTGCCGGGCGGGCCCGGTGGCGGGATTGGCCCGGGTGCGGTGGTGGTGGTGGCCGGGCCGGTTGTGGTGGTGGGTGGTGGTTGCTGGGTGGCGGTGTGCAGTGCGGCGCGGGCGTGGGTGGTGGTGGCGCGGTGGGCGGGGTCGCGTTGCAGCATGGCGGTCAGGGCGGTGGCCAGGGCCGCGGAGCAGCGGGGTGCGGGCAGCTGGTCGATGAGGATGGCGCGCAGGGTGGCGCCGGTGGTGTCGCGGTCGAAGGGGCCGTGGCCTTCGGCGGCGGCGTACAGGGTGGCGCCCAGGGACCAGATGTCGGCGGCTGGGGTGATGGGGGCGGACTCGAACAGTTCGGGGGCCAGGTAGGCCTGGGTGCCCATGATGCCGCTGCGGGTCAGCCGCAGGTCGCCGATGGTGTGCGCGATGCCGAAGTCGGTGAGCTTGGCTTGCCCGCCGGGTGCGATCAGGATGTTGGCGGGCTTGATGTCGCGGTGTACTACGCCGAGGGTGTGCGCGGCGTCGAGGACGTCCAGCAGCTGCAGCCCGAAGGCGGCCACGGTGGCTTCGGCCAGGCGCCCGTGCTGGCTGATCACCTGGGCCAGGGTGGGGCCGGCTATCAGTTCCATGATCAGGTAGACCGCGTCGTCGCCGTCGCTGGCGGGCAGCACGTCGTAGAGGGTGACTGCGCCGGGGTGGTGGATGCGGGCGGCGCTGCGGGCTTCTTGCAGCGCGCGGCGCCGGTAGGTTTCCTGCTCGGCGCCTGCTAACCCGTGCGGGCGCAGTTCCTTGACCGCCACCTGGCGGCCGACCAGCTGGTCCTCGGCCAGCCACACCACGCCCATCCCGCCGCGGCCTAGCTCGGCCGCCAGCTGGTAGCGCCCGGCCACCAGCCGCCCCCCGGCCTGCGTCCCCGGCACCAGCCCAGCCCCGTCCACAAATCACCCTCGCAATAACCCGAAAATATGCCTAGAAGCTAGCCAGCGGAGCTTAACTCAATGGCGCCGGATTCTCGCTGCGATGCCACGCCCAACCCAGTGCCGGTCGCGCAATTACGTGCGTCGTGCCTGCTAAAGCGGCACGGGCCGGACGGCATTCCGGGCCGGGACCGGCCACGCTCACCACGCACCGGGCCGCAGATCACATTGGCCCCGGCGCACCGGATCAACCTTTACGGACGCAGTACGGGCACACGGTAAGTGCGGCGGTGTCTGCTGGGCACAACGCGGCCTGCGCGCAGTGAGCCTGGATGATCGCGGTGGGGTGGCCGATGAGCGCTGGGCCAGCATCCGGAACCAGCTGCAATGTCCTGTCCTCTGGCTCAGTGCCCGCTGTGACCGCCCGGCAGTGCAGGCAGGCCCCAGCCGTCGTTTTGGCACGTCAGGTCGGCTGCTGCACCGGATTCAAGGTTCCTTCCACATTTATTAAAGCTCGGTGGCGCAGGCTAACCCAGTCCCTGTGCTGTCAAGGGATGGCGGCTCGGCCGATCCCATCCCAGGGCTCGCGCTGATGATCGTATGAGGTGAATGCTAGTGGTTGAGGCCCAGGCCAGGAAGATCCGAGACGTGGCTCGGGGCGAATCGCGACCCGCTGTCCGTCCCGTAGCGGGTGGCCACCGACCTGAGGGAAGCTGGCTCGGCCTGGGCAGATTGGCCACGACCAGCCGCGTGGGACTCCATCTGCCGTCTGATCTTAAGCTGACGGACTGGCGCCATATCGGAAACCAGATCCTCCTGATCGCGGATTCGTCAGCATGGTGGATAGGCGACTGGCTCGTGTTCGGGCAGAAGAATTATCCCGGGCGGTACAGGCATGCGATGCAGGAGACGTCGCTCGACTATCAGACTCTGAAGAACTACGCGTGGGTGGCCCGCAGGTTCCCTCTTTCGAGCCGGCGCACCGCGCTGAGCTTCCAGCACCACATCGAAGTCGCCGCCGTGCCCGTTCCCGAACGAGATGTCTGGCTGGACCGGGCTCAGCATTTCGGGTGGTCCAGGAATGAGCTGCGGCGACAACTGCGGCTCGCGAAGGCACGGCGGGGCGGGAAAGGCGGCCCCGACGCCGAAGTGAAACTGAGCCTTACGGCACCGCGGCTAAGCGAATGGGAATCAGCCGCCGGCGCCATGGGCCGATCCCTTATCGAATGGATCATCGAGGTAGGGGACGACGCGGCCAGCACGGTACTGGGCAGCGCAGAGCGAGAGATAGGGGCGTGAACGCGGCCCGGACGCCGGGCCAGCGCAGCCCAGCCGCGGCAAGATTGCCGGTGGCCCGGTCTCGCCGGCGAGACCTCTTCGGCCATTGCCATGGTGGTCGACCGCCGTGGTCTGCCATAGAGGACATCGGCTGTAGAGCGGCCTTCCGAGTCCGCGCGGCGGCGGGCCAGGCGGAAAGACGCTTATCGGGCAGGCTCCTGCCAACCCACTGCCCGGCTAGGCTGCCTGTCCGCGATGCCTGGCCGCAGAGGGGAACATCCATGGCCGACGAACGGCGGTTCGCGGACGTCGAGAGCATGCGACCGGTGGTTCGTGCGGTCTTCGGCAGCGGCCGGTCTCTGCTGACGGTGCAGCGGCTGGCCGGCGGTTCGAAGAAGGGCGCCTACCGCCTGACGCTGGATGACGACAGTACGGCACTCGTCTATGCCTGGGACGATTCCGAGGACTACTGGCAGGGCGTTCTTGCCCAGGGCGCCGGCGATCCGGCCGATCCGTTCTCGCACTCCTCCGGCCTCGCCCTGTTCGAAGCTGCGGCGCACCGCCTGGCATCGGCCGGCGTGCGCTGCCCTGAACTTCTGCTCGCGGACCGGTCCAGGTCCCTGTATCCGGCCGACATCGCCGTGGTGGAAGACATCGCGGGCGGCAGTCTCGAAGCCCTGCTGGAAAACGACCCTGCGGCAGCGGAGCGTCCCCTGTCTGTGCTGGCCGGCTGGCTCGCCGCCATGGCCGCCGTCTGGTCCCCGTGGCTGGGCAAGGTGGCGTTCGTCGATGCTGGCGGCCGTTCTCCCCTGACGGCGTGCGAGAAGATCATGCTCGACCGGGCGCTGGCCCAGCTCTCGGAGATCGCGGGGCGCGACCGGCGCGCAGGCGGTGCTCAAGACCGCCTCAGGGAAGCGCTGCACTCACTGGCCGGGCCGATCCAGCCGCGCACGGCTGCCACGCTCATCCACGGCGAGCTCGGCCCGGACCACGTCCTGCTCGACCGCCGCGGCGAGCCGGTGCTGATCGACATCGAAGGCGCGAAGTACTTCGACGTCGAGGTAGAGCACGTATGGATGCGCCTGAGGTTCGGCGAGCACTACGTGAAGCTGCGCCGGGGCGACCTTGACGAAGACCGCCTCCGCTTCTACCAGCTATGCATGCACCTGGACCTGGTCGCGGGACCTCTGCGGATCGCGGACACCAGCCACCCCGAGCGTGACTGGTTCCGCAGCGTGGCCGAGCACCACCTCCAGCGCGCACTGAGGTTCCCGGCCTAACCCCCTCGGGACTCCGAGGAAATGGCATGTCCCCGGCACCGCCGAATGTCCGGATCTATTTCGCTGAGATCACCTCACTGAGCGGCTGCAAAAAGGGCGCGTCGTTTGCGAATAGTCTCTGGGCATGTCTCAGGTGAGCCAGCCAGGAGGCGTACCGCTGCTGCTGCCCGAGCAGCTGATGCTGCTGGCGTTCGGCCCCTGGAACGGGCAGCTGCGCGTGGGGATCCGCTTGCGCCCGTACCTTGAGACGGCCCTGGCGGGCGCGGTGCTGACCGAGCTCGCGCTGCGCGGGCGCATCGCCGTCGAACCACGGCCGGGTCCCGCCCGGAAGTTCGGTGTCCGTGTGACGGCGTCGCCCCCCGGCGAGCCGTTCCTTGACGCGGTAACGGCCCGGGTCCGGGCGGAGAAGCCGCGCATGCTCGGCTGGTGGATCAGAAAAGGCCTGCCCGGCATGTACCGCCTGATGCTGGACCGGCTGACCGTCGCGGGGCTGGTCACGACCACGCGCGGTGTGGTGCGCCGGCGCAGCCGCCTCGCCTGGCCACAGGCGCGGGCCGATGTCTTCGCCCAGGTGCAGCAGGTGCTGCTGGCCGATCCCGCTCGGGTGGCCAGGCTGTGGACCGCCGACCCGCGGCCGGCCAGCCTGGCGTCGCTGGCCTTCTCCTGCCGGGTCCTCGAGGTCGGCTGGCTGCCCCGCGACCAGCGACGGCTGGCCCGGGCCAACCTGCGGGCCATCCGTGCCACCGACCCGATCGGGCAGGCCGTCTTCGACATCATCGCGGAGACCAGGCGGACCCAGGACTCCGTCAGCCGCAGCTATATCTTCACGCCGACCAGCTAACTGAGGCGGCGGCCCCGGCTCCTCGCGCCCCAGATTTGCCCGGCGCGGGCCGGGCAAATCCGGGGCGGTGACCTCATGGTCCACCTGCAGCCTGCGGCGTCAGCCTGAGAACCACCACAACAGCCCCGTGCCGGGCTACTCTTGCCCACGCAACTCGCCGATTGCTGGCTTAAATGGTTCAAAAGTGATATAATAGGCAAAACGGACGGAGAGATCGGTGTCGGGGAGCGAGACGGGCATGGGTGTCCGGCTGGTGGCGGGACGGTACCGGCTGGTGCGTGAACTCGGCCGTGGCGGCATGGGCGTCGTGTGGCTGGCCGAGGACCAGCTGGTCGGCCGCCGGGTGGCGGTCAAGGAACTCCGCCCGCTGCAGGGGTTAGCCGATCACGACCGGGAGGTCTATGGGCGGCGGGCGCTGCAAGAGGCCCGCAGTGCCGCACGGGTGCATCATCCGGGGGCGGTCGAGCTGTATGACGTGCTGCCGGCCAGCCAGACTGATGACGCTGTCTACCTGATCATGGAGCTGGTCGAGGGCCCGACCCTGGCCGAGATCATCGAGCGCGGCGGGCCTGTGCCCGGACCCCAGGTCGCGGCCTTCGGGCTGCAGCTGCTGTCGGTCCTGGACGCCGCGCATGCGCTGGGCGTGGTGCACCGTGACATCAAGCCGGGCAACATCATCATCGCGGCCGGCCAGGCCAAGCTCACCGACTTCGGCATCGCCCACAGCGTCGGCGACCGCCGGCTGACCCGGACCGGGGTGATGGGGACTCAGGCGTATCTGGCCCCCGAGCTGTTCGAGTCCGCGCCGATCACCCCGGCCGCGGACCTGTGGTCGCTCGGTGTGACGTTGTGTCACGCCGCCGAGGGCCGCGGCCCGTTCGAACGCGCCACCACCGGCGCCACCCTGCGCGCCATCCTCATAGACGACCTGCCCGCTCTCACCTGCCTGCCGCCGCTGGCCGCCGCCATCACCGGCCTGCTCCAGCGTGACCCCGCCCGCCGGGCTACCACCAGCCAGGCTCGCGCCTGCCTGCAGCAGGTCACCGCCCAGGTCGCGCCCCAGTCACCGCAGCCCGGCCCGGCACCCCAGCCGCCACCCGGCAGTACCTGGCCGCCGCCGCATCCGGCCCCGGCCGTCGGCCCCCAGCCCACCTGGCAGCAGGCCCGAACCGCCCTGTCGCCATCACCGGCTCCGGCCGTGCCCCACGTAGCCGGGCCCGGCGCGCCACGCCGCAGCCGCCGCCTGAACATCCTCGCCGCGGCAGCGCTGGTGGTCGCCGTGGCCATCGCCCTGCCCTTGCTGATACACGGGACCGGGCCGGTTTCCGCACATCACCACCCCCGCCCTCGCGCCTCCTCGTCATATCCGGCCGCCGGGTCTTACCCGGCCGTCACCCTTACCGACCCAGGAGGCAGCAACAGCAACGCGGGCGTGATGTCGGTCGCGTTCAGCCCGGACGACAAGACGCTCGCCGTCGGAGACGGTGATGACCGGACCTATCTCTGGGACGTGTCCACCCGCCGCATCATCGCCACCCTCACCGATCCGGGAACTGCCCCCCACCCGGGCGTGGACTCGGTCGCGTTCAGCCCGGACGGCCAGACGCTGGCCGTTGGTGACGATAACGGCAGCACCTACTTGTGGGATCTGGCCACGCGCAGTATCACCACCACCCTGACTAACCCGGGGCGCAAGGGGGGCGTGGGCGCGCTCGCGTTCAGCCCGGATGGCCAGACGCTGGCCGTCCCCGAGGCTGATGGCAGCACCTACCTGTGGGATGTGGCCACCGGTCAGCTGACCGCCAAGCTCACCGATACGGGGGGCACCGATCCGGAGGCGAACTCGGTCGCGTTCAGCCCGGACGGCCAGACGCTGGCCGTCGGCGACAACGACAGCATCACCTACCTCTGGAATGTGGCCACCCACCGGAGCATCACCACCCTGACCGAGCCGGCCGGCAGCGGCGGCGTGATCTCGGTCGCGTTCAGCCCGGACGGGCAGACGCTGGCTGTCGCCGACGGTAACGGCAACTGCTACCTGTGGGATGTGGCCAGCCGTCAGCTGGCCACCACGCTGACTGGCTCGGGGGTCAGCTCACTGGGCTCGGTCGCGTTCAGCCCCGACGGCAAGACGCTGGCCTTCGGTGACGGAAATAACACCATTTACCTGTGGAGCATGGCCACTCACCATAGGGCCGACACGCTGACCGACCCCGGGAGCAACGACTCGAACGTGTACACCGTCGCGGTCAGCCATAACGGCCAGACACTGGCCACTGGCGACGAAGACAGCACCTACCTGTGGAAGGTCTAGCTGAGCTGCCCCGATGCCGGAAAGCGAGACGCTGTCCGGTAGGCCCGCCCCTCGCCGGTGACGGCGGTGACGGTGATCTGCCCCGGTAGATAGCCTTGTCGGGATGCGGGGTGGCCGGCAACCTCGCGCTGGGAGGGACGTCGAATGGTAGCGAGCGGTGATCGCATGCCGCGGCGCGGGCCGCTGCGGGTGGCCCTGCTCGGCTGCGGCACGGTGGGCTCTGAGGTATTCCGGCTGC
>Ga0335075_10001967_pt1 | contig 33357 bp, 20 predicted proteins | sample Lox_Sample_24_FD_206723 | JGI IMG/M metagenome (GOLD analysis project Ga0335075, IMG submission 206723) | Soil microbial communities from Loxahatchee National Wildlife Refuge, Florida, United States - Lox_Sample_2.4 | ecosystem: Environmental > Terrestrial > Soil > Wetlands | place: USA...
TCCGTAAAGGTTTAAGCTCTGGCGCGGCGGACCAGGATCACAGAGAAGGGAGTGGCGCAATGGCAGCAAGCTATGGGCAGATCGTCACGACTTTGCGTGAGGAGATCATCTCGGGCCTCTACCATGCAGCCGTTCCCCCAGGCGCCGGGCTGGCCACCCGGTTCGGGGTATCGGAATCCACCATCAACCGGGCGCTGAGCCAGCTACGCAGCGAAGGGCTCGTCCGGACCCAACAAGGTCGCGGGACCGTGGTCAACCCCGTCCCGGTTATCCGCCGCGATGCCGTTGCGCGCCAGCGCGCCGGCACCCGCGAGGCCGACGGGAGCCGAGGGGCCTTCGATGCCGAACTGCGCGCAGCCGGCCTGGATCCGCGCACCGAGGTCGAGGTAGGCCGGGCCGTCCCGGCTGGCCCCATCGCCCGGTTGCTCGACATCCCCGAAGGCGCCGAAGCTGTCTACCGCAAGCGACGCATGCTCGCCGGCGACTGGCCGGTCCAGGTGGCGACATCGTGGATTCCCGCCGTCATCGCCGATGGCACCCCGATCGCCGAGCCAGACAGCGGCCCCGGCGGCATCTACTCGCGACTCGCCGACCTCGGGCACGCCCCCGCCCGGTTCACCGAGGAAGTCCGCGTCAGGGTCCCCGATGACGATGAAGTCGCCGCGCTGGGCATCGATCCGGACCACCGCGTCTACACCATCATCCGTACTGCCGCGGACCGCGAAGGCCGCGCCGTGGAAGTCAACACCATCGTGATGCCCACCCACCAGTGGACTCTTGCCTACACCTGGCAGGCTGAATAGCCGCCCCGTCGGCCCCGCTTGGGGGCGTTGCACACGCAACACCGGGCTAACAACGCGCTCCGCCGCAGAAGCCAAGTGTCGATTTCCGACTGTCAACAGCGGTCAATGTCCAGCCAGCTCAGCGACGACAGGAGACAGCGCATCCACCGCGTTGGCCCCGACAATGGAGTAAGAGAACCCGCTCTCCTCCCGCCGCCGCACGATCTCCTCGACCGCCGCTCCCGGGTCGCTCGGCAGTATCGCGAGCGAGCCCATCGCCCGCAAAGCCGCCGGATCCGTCCCCGGCGGCGCCATAAAGGCGCAACCACATCTCCGACCACCGGCACGTGCAGCGCCAGCTCCACGTCCTCCCGGACCGCCAGGAAGTCCGCCGCCAGCCCCCCTCGGTCAGTAGCGACAGCGAGTGCGCCTCACACGCCATGCGCCACGGCAGCCGCAGCGGCGACGCGTACACCCACGTCTCCACCCGCAGGTCGGCCAGCGTCGCCGCCACCGCAAACGTCGGCCCAGGCCCGGCTGCCACTGCTGCACATCCGGCATCAGCGGCGTCGAGAACCCGCTGTCGGCGATCCCCCGCACCTGGTCCCGCCACGTCGCCAGATCACGGGATGGGCTCCTACGGGATCCTGGACTGGTGGTCGGTCATCATCGCCGTCGAAGGCGGATCGGCGCCGGGCACCTACCAGAACTCAGGCACAACTCCCTTCCCGCACTGGAAGGAATGCCAGCTGCAGAGCCGGGATGTCGACCAGAACCTCACCTTCGCCGTCAGCGCCAGCAGCTTCGACGTCAACCTGGCCTCCGGCGGATGAACCGACACGATGACCAGGCTCGGCGAGTTCTCGAAGATCACCAACGTCTTCGTGCTGATGCTGGAGAACCGCTCCTTCGACAACCTCATCGGCCAGTCCGGCATCCCGGGCATCACCCACGCCACCCCCGCCGACAGCAACGCCTACCAAGGAGTCGCCTACCCGGTCGGCAGCCCCGCGCCCACGGCGATGCCAACCGACCCCGGCCACGAGTTCCAGGACGTCGTCAAGCAACTAGGCGGCCCGGACGCGAGTTACCCGCCCGGCGGCCCCTACCCGAACGTCACCCTCTCCGGGTTCGCCGCCAACTACGCCACCACCACAACAGAAGGAACGCCGCCTGCCGGCGCCGACATCGGCAAGATCATGCTCGGCTTCGATCCCAAGGCCCAGCTGCCCGTCATCTACCAGCTGGCGACCGAGTTCGCGATCTGCGACCACTGGTTCTCGTCGCTGCCCGGCCCGACCTGGCCCAACCGTTTCTTCGTCCACGGCGCCTCATCGGCCGGCCTGGACCACAGCCCCACGCAGGCGCAGATGGTCGGGTGGGAAGCTCCCGGACTCGGCTCAGCCTACCCCCGCGGCAGCGTCTACGACGCTGTGTCGCGGGCCGGGCTCACCTGGCGGATCTACAACGACGACACCGACGCCTACAGCGACGACCCGCAACACGGCTCCGTCTTCGGCGCGATCCCGCAAGTATCGGCGCTGAAGGGCGTCACCCTGCTCGACGCGAACTCCCTCACCCACTTCGCCGCCGACCTGCAGCGCCCCTACACCTGCCAGTACACGTTCATCGAGCCGAACTACGGCGACATCACCAGCAGCTACCGGGGCGGTTCCTCCCAGCACCCGATGGACGACGTCTACGGCGGCGAAGGCCTCATCAAGGCGGTCTACGAGGCCGTCCGCAACTCCCCGGTGTGGGACACCAGCCTGCTGATCATCACCTACGACGAGCACGGCGGCTTCTACGACTCGGTCCCGCCGCCCGCGGCCGCACCGCCCGACGACGGCAGCCCCGGCACCTACAACCAGTGGGGCTTCACCTTCGCCCAACTCGGCGTGCGGGTCCCGGCCGTGGTGGTCTCCCCGTGGATCCCGGCGCGCACCGTCGACCACACGGTCTACGACCACTCATCCGTCCCCGCCACCATCGAGCGGCTCTTCGGCCTGCCGCCCCTCACCGCCCGCGACGCGGCCGCGAACGACGTGACGCCCCTGTTCACCGAACCGCGCCCCCGCGCCGACGCGCCCGCCCGACTGAACTATCCGGCTCCACCGACGCTCCGCGCCGCGATCGACCCGCAAACAGCACAAGCCACCCTCAGCGAACCCCTCCCGGATTCGGGCAGCCTCCCCGGCTTCCTGCAAATCCTGCTGAAGACCGACCTCGAACTGTCCACGACACCCCAAGAACGAGACGACGCACGGGCCAGGCACGCAGCGGTAACCACCCGCGCCGACGCCCGCTCCTACATCAACTACGTCATGGCCAAAGCCCACGCAGCAAAAACCGCGTCTGCGCCGCCAATCTCGGCCACTTAAACCCGAAAATCAAACCCGCAAACCCGTCATCTCGAACGGACCCTGCCCTCCGCGTCCCTCGCCTGCATTCTCGTACCAGCGGGAACACCCCTCCCAACTGCAACTTTTCATCGAACACAGTTACTGATAAAATAGCGTTTACAGCCTGAAAAACAGGCGGGCCGCCGAGGTGCTGCAACACCGCCGACGGCCCTCGACCACCACCAGAGCCAACTGGAGGAGACCGTGTCTACCATCATCACCCACCCCACCCGCAAAGCACATCCAGACCTAGACGCCGCCGCCCGCCACCGCGCCGCCCGCCTGGCCAAGGCCACCACCGACCAGCTTCAGGCCGCCCTCGCGTACCTGAGCATGATCGACCCCGAGGCCTTCGAGATCGCCTTCACCGCAGTCGGCCCCGCGCCCACCGACGACCCCGAAGACGAAGATCCCATCCCGCTCTGCGCTACCTGCGGTGCCCAGGTCGGGATCTTCCCCGAGCTCATCCTCAACTGGCGCCACTTCCGCGGCGACGCCGTCGCCTGGGGCACCCACCAGACCTACGACCCCGGCCACGCCCCCGAGGTCGCCTGGTACCTCCCCGACGAGGCCCCGGAAGAGTTCTAGAAGCCGCGGGTCTGCGCCCCGCCGGTCTTGCCGGCGGGGCCCCTCCTGGGCAGTGCAAGGACCTGGAAAACATCGCGCTCACTGCCCTGCTGTCAGTGGCTCAACGCTAGCGATGAGGTCGAAATCCTTGTCGCAGTGCAGCATGGTGAGCCCGGCGAGCTCGGGCATCGCGGCGATTATCAGGTCGGAGGCCTCGGGAGAGCGGTGCTGGCAGCCGTCGGCTAGCCCGGCGAGGACCTCGACGGCCGGTTCTCGATGGCCGGATGAGGTACTCCTGCGGCATCGCCGAGACACGCGGCTGCCGGAGCCCGGGCCCGAAGGTCGGCCGCGGATCGGGCGGAGTAGCCGACCTCAAAGCGGGTGACGTTGGTGATGCGAACCAGGGGCCGACTTTCGGCTAGGAGAGCATGCAGGGAGAAGGTGCTCCAGGTCCGGGACGCCCGCCGGTCGGTTATGTTGCGGGACATGCCGCGGCATCCCTCGGTTTCGTTAGATAGCGCGCGCAGAGAACACCGAGTCGATCAGGGCGGACTCAATGTCACCTGGCCACCCGCCGCGCCACTGCGGCCATGGCCATGGCGTTGTCAAGCAGCAGATCCTGCGTGCTCGTCTCCTCGTGCGCAGCTCGGCGCCCTTCCAGGCTGTCATCGGACGGGCGGGCGTGTATCTATCTGGCCCGATCTGTTAAGACGCCCTCAAGAGCCTTCCGCGTACCTCCGCTTCGCCGTGAGCCTGGCCGAGCATGCCGGTGGTAGGGGCTCGCGGAGCGTGGTCAGCACGTCCGTGATCGCGTCACTGATCTCGTTGATCAGGGCACCGCGCCGGTCCAGTTCCTCGGCATCCGCCCAGGGCCACATTCGTTCCAGAGCGATGCCGGGGCGCAGGAACGCGGGACGCTTGCCGAGGCGGGTGATGAAGGCGTCCAGCTTCGGCTCGTCGGAAGGGGCGGCGTAACCGCGCTTCCGCAGCCAGGGCCACAGGCCTGGCAGGACATCATCGCGGGCATGCTCACCGACTTGGGCGAAATCGTCGCCCAGCCAGCGGTTGACGTACTCCTCGATGCCAAGTTCACAGTGCAGGTAAACCCGCTGGCTGGGCAGCGCGGACCGGAACGCCAACTGCACCCTCGGCACGGCTCGCCATGTCTGACCCATGGTCGCGACGAAATCCAGGAACCGTGCAACCCGGTCGCCTCGGTAGAACTCCCTGGCCTGTTCCTTCAATTCCGCAGGCCAGGTGCCCAGCACAAGACCTTCGCCTCGCGCCAGAAGAGCAAAGCGCTGCACCGTCTTCATACTGATGGCCTCGTCAACCAGCACGTGGGCCGACATCTCGACTTCCACATAGTTCGGCGTCGGCACGGCATCGAGACCCGTGGCCGCTTCAAGCAGCTGCACAAGCCGGAGTTCGCTGCGGAGACCTGCGCCGAAATTACGGTTCATTGGCTGCTTCCAGTGGGACTATCGCTAATGGGTGGGACCGAGGGTCAACCGTTTCAGCGGTCCTCGAAGCCGTACGGCCGAATTTCAGGGTGCGGGCATTCTCCGAGACTATGCTGATATCTTGTCGTCGGGGAATACTCAACTTACCGTTATCTCAGGAACGACGCTAGAGCACAGACCAGGACCATCCCCGCCATACACGAGGTAGCGGTGCACCGAACTGGACAGTATGCGACCGCTGGCGCGACCTCGCATACTGTTCATGTCACGTGCCGAGTCGATCGGCGCTGCACGGGGCGGCGATGGGAGGACCTGATCACTTTCCGTGACAGAAGCGCATCTTTTCACGGCGGCAAACAGGTGGGATCCGGATTGTTTGCCGATGACGCGGTTTCGCGGAAAGGGCTGGTCGTGCATTATGTCGATTATGCGGGAATCGGGTGAGCCGACGTGGCACCTTGTCCTGGATGCGGCACAGCGGCTGGCTGCCGGGTCAGGGGAGTTCAGGCTGCAGGATCTCATTTCCGAGGTTCAGCGGGTGGACCCGGCTCGCGGACGCGGAACGGTCCAGCCGGTAGTTCAGGGCATGACGGCGAACGCTGGCCGCGGTCCTGCCAGCCCGTGCGGGAAACCGCTGACGCGCACCGGCCATGGGCTATACAGGATCAGTACCGACATGAGCCCAGAGGCGGGAGCCGCTCGTGGTGCGGAACGGCCTGTTGAAAGGAGCCGCCAGCCTGGCGGGCGGGTAGGGCGAGCGACGGAGGTGACGCGCCGACTGGCGGAAGTGGCGGAGAACTTCGCGGCGTGCGTGGATGCCTACGACTGCCGGGTCCCTTTCCTGCGCATCGGGCAGTACCAGTGGCATCGCGCGACCATTGATGCCCGGATGCGCTGCGGCGGCGTACGCCGGGCACTCGATGATGAGGGCTTCACCGGCCTGCTGTACGAGACGCTGCAGCGGTGGGGCATCGGGCGTCGCGCGTCGCGGCTGGTGCCGCTGGAGGAATTCCGACAGCGGATGCGCGATCAGGCCGGGCCGATCGCCGCACTGGAGACCGCCCGGATCGATGATGCCGCAATCGACGTTCCAGCGGTATGCGAACGGATATGGGGGATCATCGAGAACCTTGGCATCGTGGAGAATCATTCGCTGATCGTGCCCGGCACTAAGGCGCTGCATCACGTTCTTCCCGGCCTTGTGCCGCCGATGGACCGCGCCTGGACCGGGGCGTTCTTCCTCTGGTCATCGGCAGCGCCCCAGTACGCGCAGGCCGCTACCTTCTCTCGGACGTTCACCGGACTGGCGCAGGTCGCCCGTGCCGTTGGGCCGGCGGGGTTCATCGGCGAAGGGTGGCGAACCAGCGAGTCGAAGATCCTGGACAACGCGATCATCGGGTACTGCAAGCTCAACACGATCGCACCCGCGCATACGTGAGCAAGCTCCGGAAGCCTCATGTTTCTCAAGCGTTACCGCCCGGCTTGGAACCTGCAGTAACAGCGCTCCCGCCGCTGCTCACCAGATCACCGTTCAGCAGAAAGCGACATCGCGCGGCTGGCCTGTCAGCTCCGATAGCGAGGTAGGGCTCGCAGCCGGTGTGCTCAGGGCTGGCCGAGATTGAGCTGAGCCCGGATCGTGCGAACCGATGGAACCCGGGCCGCTGCCAGTTGCCCCGCGAACAACTCGACCGCCCGCTGCTGCAGCGGGTCCGCGTCGCGCCGGGCCTCGGGCGCAACGTCCGTCGGAACCTAGGAACTGCGGACGACCATCATGAGAAGCTCGTATGAGCCGACGAGTGGAACTGCGGGCCACGCAGCGAACGTCGCGTCGGCCGGGCAATTGCTCAGTCGCCGTGCTCCTCTGCCCGTCCCTCTGAGCTGCCCTGCAGGAATGCTTTCCCGGCCACGATATAGGCGTGAATCTGAGCTGCTGAGGTAGTGATTGATGCCTCTCCGCGCCGTCGCACGATGCTGAAGAAAGCGCCTTCGCACTTTTCGCCAACGACCGCTCCGTGAACCAGGTACGGCTGCATCTCGCGTGGCTGGGGCGGCACGCTGATAAGCAGCAGGCCCTGGCCTTCCCCCGTGGCCACCAGTTCCACGAGCAGCCCGTCGATCGGGGGGACGACCCGCGCGTCGATCACGCTCCGGTGCTGTTGAGGGTCGATGTCTCTCAGCGGCACCGGGGCGAGCCGGTCCAGACGTGACGTCTTGCCGTCCTTCTTTTCCTTGAATCCGATCAGAAGGATGGCATCGCAGTCGCCGTTGGCGAACCGGGCCACGTCCTGGGCTAGTTCTATCGCGGCTCTGGTACCCGCAGCGCCAGGTGCGCTCAGCAGGTAAGGCCCTCCTTTCACCTCAAGCCAAGCGCTCTCCGCCAGCCCGGCCAATAGATGGGCCCTACCTGCGCGGACCAGATGCCGGGCTCCGGTGACGTCGATCATGCCCCGCTCGTAAGCGGCGAGAAGCGTTGCGGCGTCGCGGGCCGCAGCCAGCAGCGGAGCCACGGTAGACTTCGCCGTGGCGGAAACGAGGACGTGAATCTCATGTGGCTCGGAGCGGGCGCGCTCGCGCCATTCTTCCCATTCCCCTGGCAGGGACATGTCCCTGTGGAGGCCGGTCTCTGGATCGAGTCCGTCGATTGTCCAGGTCACGGAAACACTACAGCCATAGGGTCTGACAGCCGGCGCCAGCAGCTGCGCGATCCCCTCCGGCTGCCATGGCGGCTCGCGTCGCGTAGTGACATGAAAGAACGCGGACACGCCGTCCTCGTCCACCAAGAGACTGACCTGGTCTCTCGGCGAGGACCTCGCGTGAAACTCAGGGTCGCATTCCAAGGCGATGTCGATGCGGGCCGGCTCTCCCCGCCACCCTCCTTCGACCTCAAGCACGGCAGCGTGAAGGCTAGAGATATCGGCTGCTGAGAGCACCTCCTCGGGCGCCACCCAACTCTCATGCTTCGGGGCGACGATAAAGCCGCAGTCTGCAACCACCAGCGCGTAGCCCGAGCCACCGACACGCTCGACGTATTCGCCGCGTTCGTCATCGTGATCGATAGAAACGACCGCCCCGCCCGACGCGGTGGTCGGCTGATCTTCGGAGCTCATACCTACATTGTGGTCTCCCCCAGGGCAACGGCGCAGCGGCCAAGGCCGACCAGTAGCGCATGCGCGCCACACTCGCCCCACGAGGTCCTGAAGCCACAGCTGCCTCTCGCGTTAAGTGTCCGCGAGGTCAGCGACGATGACGGCATGGTCGCTGCCGGCCGCGATCCCCTCGTCGTAGAGGTGATCGATGTGCCGGACATTCCAGTGCTGGGTGATCCAGATGGAATCGAAGCGCCGGTCGGTTCCGGGCGAGTTCCCTCTCCGGCCGGTCCGGTGAGTGACCGCGAGCGGGCCGGCCGAGCGGTCAGCCAGGGCGGCAGCGTCGGCGGGATGATCATCAAGCCAGCGTCGCAGCCCGTCGTCTAGGGGGTGGATCTTGTTTGGACCGAACAGGAGGTCATCACCAGGTTCGCCGTTGAGACGGCGGTTGCCCGTATGCCAGTGAGTCCGGGTGCTGGTGAAGTCCACAGCATCGATCAGCGGGGTATTCGCATCAGCGCCCAGCACGACCGGCCCCCCGTGCGCGGACAGCCACCTGGCGAAGGTGACAGCCTGGCGCGGCTTGACGATGCCCCAGTTCACTCCCGGAGGCGCGTGGTAGGACACAGCGGTCAGTTCCGTGCCATCCACGGTGGTCTCGGCTATCAGGATGCGCTCCGGCAACGGCACATCAGGCAGGAGCGAGGCACGCCGCGGCGCCGGCCCGCGACCGGCGATGGCGACCCCGCGGGAACGAACTGGGCGGTCATCGACGGCAGGAGTCCGCAGGTCGGCGGCGCAGATAAGCCAGTCAGCGCCCGCAGCCTCCTGAAGCATCTCAGCAGATCCGAGATTGACCTCCTGCAGCAAGATCAAGTCCGGCTTGAGCTCGCGGAGAAGCGCTCCCTGGCGGAGGGTTCCGGCCGCGCCTCGGAACATTAGATTCCATGAGACGATTCGCATGACGACATCATGGCTGGAAACGTCGCGACGCGAGTCAATTTCGGCATCGGTCACCATGTCACCTGAGGCGGTCGGCGAGACACCGCAGTCTTCTGCTCTCGAAGCGCGCCAATAAGGCGAATCTAACCCACGATCAGTTGTGAATGGCCGAAACCGACCACCTATGGGGACGCGGGACGGCGGCAGCGTGGTGAGCAGCAGTTCCTGGCGTTTTCCGCGGTGAGCATTTCCCGCCGAAGCGCTATAACGCAGGTCAACGAGACGTTTGGTGATGGGCCAGCTGCGCACGTGGAGTGCCTGAGCATCTTCGCGGCTCGGGTTCATGCGCCCCAACGCGTAGAGGGCTGTATCGGTCGTCAGTTCCGGATGATCATCGTAAGAGAGGATCCAGCGGATCTGGGCGCGGCGGCGCAGGTAACCGGCCAGTTGATAGTGTTCCAGGCCGCTGAGCCAGTCGCTTCGTTCAAGCGGGCTCTTGCTCTCGGCGTAGCCACCGGTGGGGTCAAAGGAGTGGGCGTAGAGCTTCGCGGACTTAGACCAGTACGGGGGATCGAGATAGGCGACGACGCGATTGGGGATGAGCTGCGGGTACCACTCCGCGACGTCGTCTAGGGTCTCTGCCCAGTCTTTGCACCATACGTCCGCAAGGCGGTTGGTCGCGTACAAGTCGCCAACGAAGCGCAGTCTTGCCTCTAGCGCGTCCTTATTGAACCGGCAGTCGATCGGGTACGCGCTCTCCTGCTTCCGCCCGCCGATGGGTCCAGCCCTGCCGTGCAGAATGCCGGAGAACGTGGTCCTATTGAGGAAGAGGCACTTGACCGCGATGTCACGATCGTCTGGATGAGACGGCTGCCACGCCCGCCAGTGATCCCAGCGGTCCAGGGTGACCGGCTCGTCCATCATCCGGTCGATGAGCCACTCAGTGTCAGCGGCCGCGACCTGCCAGAACCTGGCTACAAGCGGATCGGCGTCGGCAAGGAGAACCCGCCGCACGATGCCGGCTCCAGCGAGCCGCAGCGCGGTTGACGCTCCTCCGGCGAAGGGCTCCACGAATAGCTCAGGCGTTCCCAGTTGCCGAGCAGCACTTTCGATCAAGTCCCCGATAACGGTCCCAAGACCGGACTTGGCGCCGGGGTAGCGCAACGGCGACTGGTAGCGCATCACAGCGGTCGACGCATCGGCCAACGCTCCGGGCTCGCAGAGCGGACGGGGATGCGCTTCTATGCCCGGTGGCATCCATTTTGGCGGTCGGGCATTTGTTGTACTGAGTACTGGCGTCGCCTGCACGGCCTCTACAGCAGCCTGTCCTGGCTCCGATGCCGTCATCGCCACCCACCTACGTGCGTTAGTGCTGAAGTCGGACATTCTAAAAGAAAGGCGTGGGCCGCACTTGGGTTCGAGTCGCGCCGAGAGCATCCTGAGCCAGGTAGGTCAATACCTGGCTGCCTGTGCCGAGAGGCAACGAAGCGAAGTTGTGCGCGAAGGCGACCGGGATGACCGCGTTACGATACAGCATCGTGCCCACCTCATCGAGCAGGCCGACCGCGGTGTCCAGGCTCGGATAATGCGCCAAGTCTACGCTCTCTGCGTCATCGGTGGGGTCGCCCGATGGCATCGGCGGCATGCTGAACACGAGTGTCCTGCCATCGCGCGCGCGGTAAACGAACCGTCGTCCATAGTCGGTGTCGTATCCGTAGGCGCGGTTCCCCTCGCGGTGCTGGACATGCTCGCGGATGTACCGGTCGGGCAGGCAGAGCAGGTACCCGGGCGGAATGTGGTCACGGATATGCTCGGCATGTTCGGCCAGCACGCCGCCTTTCTCGATTCCAATTACAACGGGCAGGCCAGCCCGGCCGGCATCTACCTCTTGGGCATGGATGGCCTGCAGGAATCGCAGAGCGTGGCGCTTGAGGCCCGCCGGCCGCCCGAACATGGCGAGAGGGCCGTCCAGGAGGAAGGCGCAGCGGGGGAAGACGCGGCCTGGGTCGACCATCGAGAAGATGCGGATCTGCCACAGGAACGTCAGCAGCTCGAGCACGAGCATCAGCCTGCCGAGTGCGTTGTCGTTCGAGCCGAACTCGACGACCTCGTCGTGGGTGTTGGTCGCGTCGGTGAAGAACAGATCGGTGCCGCACACCTGGCACTTCGTGCCGTCGAGCGGAACGACGAGAAGCACGGCCTCGCAGCCCCGATCGTGCCGTCCGGGGCAACGTTCGAGCGTGACGCTCAGTACCGGGCTTGTCGGCGTTCCAAGCACATACGCAAGCACATCGGCGAGGCGGGTGCTCGTTCCGGCTGGCCCCTCGAGCTGGCATGTCGAGAACAACTCCCAGACCGCCTCACGCCAGGCCTCAAACATGCTCTGGCCGGGCCGGATCGTCACCACGCTGGTGGGGACGACCCCCTTGACCAGGGCGGCTTTGGTCGCCTGAGCGATCGCGACCGGATCGACGAAACGACCAGGCGGGGCGGGCGTCAGCGCATCCAGTTGGCTGAATACCCCTGCAACCTGTGCGAACCCGACGCGGGCGGACGGGAAATCCGGCCGAACCTCGATCTCCTGTTTCGAGCCGTCGATCGAGATCGCGTAGGCGGGCTTCGGAAGACCGCTGACCGGAAGCGTGGCGGCCTCGACAAGCAGGTCGGCTATTGGAGGCGGCCCACTCGCCGCAGGCGGCAGGAAATACGACGCGAGCGCCTGCCGGACCGATGGGTCCATCGCGGTTCTGACGTGGCCGAGCCTGCTGGCCCGCTCGGGCGCACCCTCCGGGTGGATATAGGGCATCGCAGGTTACCGCCCCGCCTGCGACGGAACTGGGGCAAGTGGAGTCAGGCCGGCCTGGGCGCGGGCATCGTTGATCATGGTCCGGTCGAACTTAAGCACCTGAACCGGCACGATGTACTTGCCGGACCGGGTCTTGACCCGGACGAACCCCCGGTCCTCAGCGGACAGGATGTCCGACTCGAACGACTTGAAGTCGTAGTACTTGGACAGAGTCCTGATCTCGTCGCTGTTGTTCAGGTGGGCGACGATCCAGTTGCTGGTGTTAGCCAGTACGGCGGGGGCTACCGCCGTCACCTCCTGAGTCGCGTAAATCAGGCCTATCTTGAGCTTGGCAGCCTCTTTCGCCAGCCGAACGTATGGGTTGGGGCTGGCCGAATCGTATGCCTTCCTGTCGAAGAGTCGGTGCGCCTCCTCGATGACAATCTGCATCCTGTGTAGGGCCTGGCCGCCTACGAATCTGTCGGTGGCCCTGCCGAGTAGGTGGTTAATCACCCGCTCAGATAGAAGCTGGAGCACCTGCTCGGTGCCGCGCGACAGGTCCACGATGACAAGCCGACCGGCGACAAGATCCGTGTAGATCCGGTCTGCGTAGTCCTCCCCGGCCTGGTAACTGTGAAAGGGCCTTAGTCGGCCCAGCCAACGCCAGCCGAGCTTTCCACCGGTTGGGGCGTACAGCGCGAGGATCGCATCGATCGATCGGTCATCGAGCCAGCTCGTCGCGCCAGCATTGCCGTTCTCCTTGGCGTCCATCAACCAGTCCACAACGGCCTGGAGTGCCTCGGTGCCTTCCACGTAGACCTGTCCCTGTCCGCCAGCCGAGGTGATCGCAAAGCCCGTGTTGGCGTTGGCGGCGTTGAAAGCATTCATGAGTTCCCGGGGTATTACCGTGGAGAACCTATGGCGTGCTCTGGCGCTAAAGCCGGCCTTCGCCAGCAGGGCGTAGAAGCAGAACCGAGCCCGCGCGTTGCGCGTCCTTCGGGAGAAGTTCACTCGACCGTCTGCATCCGGCTGTGGGTCGCCGAGTTCAGCGTCGATGAAGTTATTGATGTACTCGCCTTTCGCCGCTCCCGCGAGCACGTTTCCGATCACTTCCTGAGCCGCATCGATCTGTGCCGGGTCATAAAAGTTGATCTGCAGCGGCCGTACACCCTCTTCATCCGCCCGGGCGCCAAACCGGTAGATCACCACGTCGTCGCCGAGCTGGGCGAGAGCTGTGTCGTCGTCCTGCGAGTTGGGGTTGGCGTACTCACCCTGCGGGTCGAAGAGCAGCTGCCCGATCGGCTCGCTGATCCGCTTGGCATGCCGGTAGGTGGCGACGGCGAGGGTCTTCATGGTGTTCGACTTGCCCATCCGAGTCATGCCGAAGACCGCGGTCTTCATCTCGATGAAATCAGCCACCCGCACCTGAACGGGGATCCGGTGCTCGTCGTGTTCCCTAGCCCGTCGACGTGTGGAGGAGTACCGAACTGTCCCGATCTCTAGCAGGTGCGGCAGCGTGGAGGCGCGCAGCTCGTCCTCCGTGACTTGCGGATATGAGGCCACCGTGGCGAGAGCGTCCGGCGAGGGTTTGTAGACGCGGTACCGGCTCGCCGCGTATAGGTTGTCGATGTCCGCGCCGAAGTCGAGGAACGACCGCCCATCGGGCAGGTCCGTCTGGTAGAAGGTGCCGAGTATCCGGCACTCGAGGCCGGACCGCTGCATCTCCTGCTGGGTCAGGACGTCGACCGTGAGGTTGCCATCGGTCAGCATCTGGCGCATGGCGAACTCGCGAACCTCGACCAACTCGGCCTGGCGTGGCAACTGGCAGGTGTCGTCAACCCGGAGCAGCAGTACCTCCTCGTCCTCGCGGTCCGCCACCCCGCCGAGCGGCATGACGGTTGCGAGTAGGAAGCTGTGCAGCGGGATGCCGCCGGCGTCGGCCTTCCACTTGTCGTCGGTGGAGATGAGCGCATGCTGGAAGTCCAGCTGGTATACCCCACCCACCTGCCGCGCGCCGGCGAGCAGTCTGGTGTGCAGGAGCGAGGAGTTCAGCCTCGCCATCTGCGTCAGATCAGTCATCATCGACCCCTGGGGAAGCGTCGTCATTGAGGCTGGCATCCCGAGGAATGGATGCCACGAGTTATTCTTGCACTACTCCCTGACATTCCCGGTCGCCGAACTGGCTGATTCCATCCGATGAAGGATTTAGAAGCTATTTCCGGTATGAATGTCACGGGTTCCCAAGCTCAGGAGTAGCATCCGACCGTTACAACGCTTGGACGAAGACACAGAGACGAGGGGTGCCACTGGTGGTAGATCGGATCATCGAGAACCCGATCATCAACTCCCCGTACCGCGCTCCGGAGCAGTACTTCAAGTTCGATGACGAGGGCATCACCAACCAGAGGGTGCCCGGGCGACGGCCGAGCCAGTACTTCATCCCGGTGCCGCGGCCGCGCAAGCGCGGCCAACAGATCGAGCTCGACTTCGCCGAGTTCACCGCGGACAAGATCAGGCCGAACGACTTCGTCAACCAGGTCCGCGACAGGGTGGACATCTGGCGCATGCAGCGATACCCCCATGTCACCCCCACCACGAGACGACTCCTAGAGCACTGGTCAGATCCCGAGCGCGACAACCCGATCCTGTTCGCGCAGCGGGAGGCTGCCGAGACCGCGATCTACCTCGCCGAGGCGGCCCAGAAGGCGGGCGACGCATGGATCCGCAACCAGCTCAACGAGACGAACACCGCCTGCAACCTCGGCCTGCACCGGGTCGCGCTGAAGATGGCCACCGGCAGCGGCAAGACCGTCGTCATGGCGATGCTGGTCTCCTGGCAGACGCTGAACAAGGTCGCGCAGCCGAACGACGCCCGCTTCGCCAAGCGGTTCCTCGTCCTCACCCCCGGCCTGACGATCAGGGACCGGCTCCGCGTTCTGCTCCCTGCAGACGAGCAGAACTATTACAAGCTCCGCGGTCTCGTCCCAGCGGACCTGAGGGAGAATCTCGGCGAAGCCAAGATCGTCATCGCCAACTACCACCAGTTGCAGCGCCGCGAGACGAAGCAGGGCAAGGCGGTCGGCTCGCTCACCAAGGAGATTCTCGCCGGGAGCGCCGGCGCGGCCTCCCCGTTCAAGGAGTCGACCGGCCAGATGGTGGCCCGGGTCTGCCGCGACCTTGGCGGCACCTCGGGAATCGTGGTGCTCAACGACGAGGCGCACCACTGTTACCTCGACCGGTACGACAACCCGGAAGAGGATGGCACCACCGAGAAAGACCTGACCGGCGACGACAAGGCCGAGGCGGCCAAGAACACCGAGGCCGCCCGGCTCTGGTTCAACGGCCTGCGCGCAATCAACGAGAAGATGGGCGTCAAGGCCGTCTACGACCTGTCCGCGACGCCGTCCTTCCTATCCGGCTCCGGGTACAAGGAAGGCACGCTCTTCCCCTGGGTGGTCTCCGACTTCGGCCTGGTCGAGGCGATCGAGTCCGGCATCGTGAAGATCCCCCGCGTTCCCGTCGATGACAATGCGACCACACCGAACGTGCAGTTCCTCAACCTCTGGCCGGGGATCAAGGACGGCCTGCCAAAGAGGGGCCGCAGCGCCGGCGCCGTCACCCCCGATCAGATGCCCCTCCTGCTCGAAGGGGCGATCACCGCGCTCTACGACTCCTACGCGAAGACGTTCGCCGCCTGGGAGAACTCGGACGCGAAGAAGTACGGCGAGCCCGCCCCTGTCTTCATCGTCGTGTGCAACAACACGACCGTCTCCAAGATGGTCTTCGACTACATCTCGGGCTGGGAGAAGCCCCTCAGCGACTACCAGTCCGTCTGGGTGCCAGGCAAGCTGAAGCTGTTCAGCAACATAGAGCACGGCAAGCCGATCGCCCGGCCGCGCACCATCCTCGTCGACTCCCTCCAGTTCGAGTCCGGCGAGGGGCTGAGCCCCGAGTTCAAGAAGATCGCCGCCACCGAGATCGATGAGTTCCGCGCCGACTACGCCGGCCGCGTCCCCGGCCGGAAGGCGGAGGAAATGGACGACGGGACGATCATGCGCGAGGTGATGAACACCGTCGGCAAGTCCGCCAAGCTCGGCGAGCCGGTCCGCTGCGTCGTCTCGGTCTCGATGCTCACCGAGGGCTGGGACGCCAACACCGTCACCCACATCCTCGGCGTCCGCGCGTTCGGCACCCAGCTGCTCTGCGAGCAGGTGGTGGGGCGGGGCCTGCGCCGTCGCTCCTACGAGCCCGACGAGAACGGGTTCTTCACCCCTGAGTACGCCGACGTGTACGGCGTCCCGTTCCAGTTCATGCCGACGGTCGGCAAGGACGCGAACCGGACGATGCGGCCAACGCGCTCCGTCCACGCCCTGCCCGAAAGGGCAGAATCAAGAATCAGCTTTCCGCGGGTGGCGGGTTATCGGCTGGAAATCCGCGATCCGGAACTGTTCGAGGATTTTACCGAACGGTCCAGGCTGACTCTAGACATGAAAAACATTCCGACCGAGACGGTGGTCGGCGGGCTTATCGGCGCGACCGAGCATCACACGCTCGACGAGTTGCGGGCGAAGCGAGACCAGGAGATCGCCTTCGTCCTTGCGCACCGCATTATGGCCTTGTTCGACTCTGGTCGGGACCCGCGCCCTTGGTACTTCCCGCAGGTGCTCCGGATCACGAAGCTGTGGATGGCTAACTGCGTCGACTACCTCGGCGGCACGTTCCCTGGCCTGCTGCTGCTCGCGGAGAACGCCGACCTGGCCGTTCACCGGATCCTGCACGAGTCCATCTCCAGGCAGGAGGGCAACACGTTCGCGCAGGTCATGCCGGTGTTCCAGCAGGGCGAGCGGACGGGGTCGACCGACGGGGTGGACTTCGTCACCACCAAGGAAGTCTTCCCGACCGGCGAGCGGTCTCACGTGAACTTCGTCGTCCTGGACGGGATCGGCGGGAACCTGTGGGAGAAGTCACTCGCTGAGATCTGCGAGGCACTGCCGCGCATAGCCGCCTACGTCAAAAACGACCGCCTGGGGTTCACGATCCCGTACACAATGCAGGGACGCAGCCACCAGTACATTCCCGACTTCCTGGTCCGGCTCAGGCCGCAAGACGACGACCGGGTGCGGACGCTAATCGTCGAGGTGTCGGGGACGCTGAAGAAAGCAGAGCCCACCAGGGAGAAGGCCGAGACCGCCAGGAACCTGTGGGTTCCGGCGGTGAACGGCAACGGCGGTTTCGGCGTGTGGGGATACGCCGAGCTGCGTAACCCCAAGACGTTTCGTGCCGACCTGGCAACCGCCATCGAAGCGCTGTATCTAGACCCCTCCGAGTTCGCCCGCGAAGGAGCGAGCCATGTCTCCTCGTAAGCAAACCCCGGCCGGGCCAGTCCCCGTCGAGGCGTTCAAGCACGACGACAAGCGTGTCAACAACCCCACCGCTGACTCTGGTGAACTAATGTCTCCCGACGTGGCACAGCCCAAGCAGCTCAGGTACAGGCGGAACCCCGACCTCGACCCGCAGCTCGTGTGGGCGGGGAAGGACGAGCAGGACGGCGAGGACCTGGTGGTCGACGCGCCGCCGATCTACATCCAGGAAAAGATCGCGCCGCAGGTCATCATCGAGAACCTGCGGAAAGTGGTTGAGAAGCCCGAGCTCACCCTGTTTGACGATTTCGATGGCCTGGAGGGATATGAGGCTGTCGAGTACTACAAGCACGAGGCCAACTGGTCGAACCGGATGATCCTCGGGGACTCCCTGCAGGTGATGGCGTCGCTCGCAGAGAAGGAGAACCTGCGGGGGAAGGCGCAGATGGTATACATCGACCCGCCGTACGGGATTCGGTTTGGATCGAACTGGCAGACACGCACTGATAGGCGCGACGTTCGGGACGGCAAGGTCGAGGATATAACACGTGAGGTCGAGCAAATTAAGGCATTCCGCGACACATGGGAGCTGGGAATTCACTCCTATCTGGCGTATCTTCGGGACAGACTTGAGGTCTGCCGAGATCTGCTGACGGAATCCGGGTCAATCTTCGTTCAAATTGGCGACCAAAATGTCCACCTAGTGCGCAATCTGCTAGACGAAGTCTTCGGGAGCGATAATTTTTGCTCCCTGATCACCTTCAGGACTACATCTGGGGCAGGCAGCTTCTCAGGCGGAACAAACGTATTGGCGTCAGTTAATAGCTATATTCTCTGGTACGCGCGAGACATTGACTCCATCAAGTATAGGCCCTTGTACCGGGATAAGAGTTTTGCCGGCGTCGAGGGAACCGCCTACACCTACATCGAAGAGTCCGACGGAACTCGTCGGCGGATGACATCCGAAGAAGCGCGAACAGGAATTGTTAACGGCAAGGTATTCCGCAAGGACCAAACGACATCTCAGACGACTCGAGTTGGTCAAACCACGGTCTTCCCGGTAGAAATTCCAGAGGGCACATATATCCCCACTAAGGGCGGCTGGAAAACCAATCGTGAGGGCATGGAGAGGCTGAAAGACGCTCGTCGGCTAACCGGCGCCGGTAACACCTTGTACTATATACGGTACTTCGACGATTTCCCCGCATTCCCGTACACGAATTTGTGGGAAGACACGACAACCGCTGGTTTTGGCGATCCTAAGCTATATGTAGTGCAGACAAATACGAAGGTTATAGAGCGCTGCATGTTGATGGCCACCGATCCCGGAGATCTCGTTATTGACCCCACTTGCGGCTCGGGAACCTCGGCATATCTGGCCGAGCAATGGGGTCGTCGATGGATCACGATCGACACATCGCGCGTCGCCCTTGCGCTTGCGCGGCAGCGCGTAATGGGGTCCAGATTTCCATATTACAAACTCGCTGAATCCGATGGGGACATCCGGAAAGGATTCGTCTACAAGACGATACCCCACGTTACGCTTAAGTCGATCGCAAATAATCCGGACATCAAACCCGGTCTGAGTCAAAAGGAGATCGATGCGGCTGTTTCGCGTCACTCCGACAGCGAAATCCTATATGACCGCGCTGAAGAGGACACGCGCAAAGTCCGCGTAGCTGGCCCCTTCACCGTGGAGAGTCTGTCGCCGCATTCCACAGTCGTCCCGGTCCGTTCGGAATCCGAAAAGACGGGTACCGAGGATGACGGATCGGCTTTCGAGAAGAGCATCCTCGAAAACCTGCTTAAAGCAGGAGTCCAGAACGGGCGGAAGGCCGAGCGACTGGTGTTCGAGTCGCTGGTCCCGTACGCCGGGGAGTACATTCAGGCTGAGGGTGTTCAGAAGGAGACCGAGCAGCGGATCGCGGTTGCGATCGGGCCGCAGTACGGGACGGTGGATCCCGAGTTCATCAGGAAGGCGGCGCGGGAGGCCACCCGTGGACTCGGCTTTGACCTGCTTCTGGTGTGCGCGTTCTCGTTCGACCCGCAGGCCGGGAAGGCGATGGAGGAGTTCTCGATCGGGCAGATCCGGGTGCTTCTAGTGCGGATGAACTCCGACCTCGCGATGGGCGACGTGCTCCTGAAGAAGACCGGCTCGGGGAACCTGTTCACGGTGTTCGGCGAGCCTGATGTGGCGATTACGCGCGAAGGCGAGGACCTCGTCGTCGAGATCAAGGGCGTGGACGTCTACAACCCCACCACCGGGGAGATCCGGTCCTCTGACACCCGTGAGATCGCGCTGTGGATGATCGACACCGACTATGACGAGGAGTCGTTCTTCGTCCGCCACTGCTACTTCACCGGGGACAACGATCCGTACAAGCGGCTCAAGACCGCGCTGAAGGCGGACATTGATCTGGCGGCGTGGGAGACGCTCTACCAGACGAAGTCACGGCCGTTCTTGCGGCCGGAGAAGGGGAAGATCGCTGTCAAGGTGATCAACCACTACGGCGACGAAGTGCTCCAGGTCTACGAGGTCTGACCGATGGAGTACACCGACACCCAGCGGGCGGCGATCCACAAGCTCGACGAACCGCTGCTGATCGTCGCATGCGCCGGTTCCGGCAAGACCCAAGTGATCTCGGAGCGGATCGTTGAGATCCTTCGTCTGCCTGGCGTCGAGCCGAAGAACATTGTCGCGTTCACCTTCACTGAGAAGGCGGCCGCGGAGCTCCAAGACCGGGTCACGACCCTAACCACGGCGGCATTCCCCGACATGACTGGGCTCGCCGAGCTGTTCATCGGCACCATGCACGGGTACGCGCGCGACCTGCTGCAGACCTGGGTGCCTCTCACCTTCAAACGGAACGTGCTGTCGGACATCCAGACTCGACTGTTCATCGACCGGCACAGCCGGGCCAGCGGGCTCACGGTCACCGACGCGGTCGTGAACGGAGTGCCCAAGAAACTCAGGCGGTTCGTCAATTCGCCACTCTGGATGCAGGTCCTCGGCATTCTCCGCGAAGACGACGTGGACTTCTCGCTGATGCCGGAGCCGCTTACCGCGGCGATGGTCGCCTACCGGAAGCTGCTCGCGGAGAAGAACTACTTCGACTTTACGGAGCTGCTCAAGGTCGCGGTTGACCTCCTTGGTGAGGAACCCGATGACGAGATCGCCGGCCCGCTCGTCCGCCACATCCGCGACCACGTGCGGTACGTCGTCGTGGACGAGTACCAGGACACCAATCCGATCCAAGAGAAGCTGATCGAGCGGCTCTGCCGGTTCGGCGCCAACCTATGCGTGGTCGGCGACGACGACCAGACGATCTATCAGTGGCGTGGCAGCGCGGTCGCCAACATCCTGTCGTTCGTCAATCGGAAGGCCGGCGTCCGGACCGTCACGCTCGACGACAACTTCCGCTCGTCCAAGGGGATCGTCGCCCTCGGCCGGGACGTGGCCGCCCTCAACGACCCCGACCGCCTTCCGAAGAACATGGTCGCGGCCGGGCACCAGCCGTACGAGCGCGGCGACATGTTGGGTCTTGCATTCGACTCGCCCGCAGACGAGGCAGCATGGATCTGCGAGAGGATCACGCGGCTGCGCGGGGCGCCGTTCATGGACTCTCCGGACGAGGAACCGCGCGGGCTGTCCTGGTCAGACTTCGCGGTGCTGTTCCGGTCGGTCTCCAAGGACGCAGACGCATTGGTTGCCGAGCTTCGCCGGCGGTCGATCCCCTATGTGATCAAGGGACTCGCCCGACTCTTTGACGCGCCCGAGGTACAGGCGTGCGTGGCCTGCTTCCAATACGTGCTTTCCGAGGTCACGGCCGAAGACGTCATCAACGCTTGGCTGGCGGCCGACGTCGGTGTATCGCGAGCTGCGCTGGAGGCGGCGCTGCCGGTCTTGGAGAGTGCTCGGAACTGGGGGCAGGGCGAGCGGTGGGGCACCTACAACATCCAGCGGACGTACCTGGCGTTCCTTGAGAAGCTCGGCATCAGGGAAGAGACGGTGCCATCGTTCGGCGCAGGTCCTGGCGCCGAGTCCACCGCTCGGGGCGAGCTGGTCTTCTATAACCTCGGCAAGTTCAGCCAGGCGATCTCCGATTTCGAGCAGATCTACTTCCAGTCTTCGCCTCAGGCCAAGTACGACTCGTTCGTGAAGTGGCTCGTCAACCAGGCGCCCGGCTACTACGCGGAGAGCGACGCCGACGTGGGGTACGCCACCCCGGACGCGGTGACGATCGCGACGGTACATCAGGCCAAGGGAATGCAGTGGCCGGCCGTGTTCGTGCCGGCGCTGCGGAAAAACAGGTTCCCGTCCCGTAGGCAGGGCGGGCTCAACGTATTCCACGTGATCCCGGCCGAGGCGGTTCCCGACGCCGCACGGTACCGCGGCACCGAGGCGGACGAGAACCGGCTGTTTTACGTGGCCGTCACTAGGGCGCAGAAATACCTCCACATGTCCTTCTCACCCGGTGACTCGCCCCAATACCGGGCGCGATCCCCGCTCTTCGACTTCGCGACGAAGAACCAGTACATACTGACCGCGGAACCGCCGTCTGCGTCGGAAGTGCGCCTCGAGCCGCGGGCGCGGCACGAGGTACCGGACGTTACGCTCAGCTTCAGCGACCTCAAGTACTTCTTCGAGTGCCCGTACGAGTTCAAGCTCCGCTTCCTGTACGGCTTCAACCCGCCAATTCACGAGGCCCTCGGCTATGGCAAGTCGGTGCACGACGTGATGGCGGAGGTGCATAAGCGCGCTATCGACGGCGATATCGTCTCCGGCCTTGACGCCGAAGAGTTGGTGGACCGGCACCTGAACACGCCGTTCGCCTACCCGACGCTTCGGGCGGATCTGCGACGGGCCGCGATCCGCGCTGTTAGGGACTATGTGCGGCACAACCGGACCCGGCTAGAGAACACCCTCTACTCCGAACAGCAGATCCAAGTCCACGTGGCGCCTGGCATCACTGTGGACGGGCGGATCGACTTGATCACCTCGCTCGATACCGGCGAGACGTCAATCGTCGACTTCAAGTCCACCGAGCGGGCCCAGGCGGAGGACATCACCCGCGACCAGTTGCACATCTACGCCGTCGGCTTCCAAGAGCTGACCGGACAGCGGGCGGACGTGCTTGAGGTGCTCAATCTCGACCAGAACGGGAAGGCGACCAGGGAGCTCGTGAACGACTCCCTGCTCGGCGAGATCAAGTCCAAGATCGCGTCAGCTGGCGAAGATCTGCGAGCCAACCGGCTGCCGCGCCTCCCGCACTGGTGCACGACATGCGACGACTGCGACCTGGCGGGCCTGTGCAGGAGTCGCCAGTGACTGTTATCGATCGTTTTATCGAACTGTGTTACGCTGGCGTGAAGCCCTGTTCCCGAGGGAGGGGGAGGTAATGACCGCCTCCGCCGACCACATAAAGGCTCTCGTCCGCGCTCACGCCGCCGGGGACGAGAGCGGTTTCTACTCCATAGCGCTACAGATGGCCGCAGGCGCGGCGCGGCGCGGGCAAAACCGGTTCGCCGACGACCTGAAAAATCTCATCGACGCGGCTCGCGCTGAACGCATTCCCCAGGTGGCCCCCACACCGGTCATCGCGCCGCGCGGTGAACTCGCCGACCTTGTCGCCGTCGAGTACCCCGATGTGCGGCTCTCCGACATGACGCTGCATGTGGTCACGCGGGAGCGACTCGACCGAGTACTCCATGAGCAGCGGCAGCGCGACCTGCTCGAGTCGCACGGTTTCCCACCGATCCACCGGCTGCTGCTTACCGGGCCGCCGGGCACTGGTAAATCGATGACCGCCTCTGCGCTCGCCACCGAACTGTCCCTTCCGCTGTTCACGATCCGCTTGGACGCGCTGATCAGCAAGTACATGGGGGAGACATCGGGGAAGCTGCGAGTCATCTTCGACGCCACGGTCCGCACGCGCGCGGTGTACCTATTTGATGAATTCGACGCAATTGGGGCACAACGGACTGCTGGGAATGATGTTGGCGAAGCGCGACGCATTCTCAATACGTTCCTCTTGTTTCTCGACGACACGCAGCCGGAGAGCCTCGTGGTGGCGGCGACGAACCACTCCGCACTACTCGATACGGCATTGTTCCGACGTTTTGACAGTGTTATCGCTTATGCTCTACCTGATTCCGCACAAGCCCTCGATGTGCTGCGGCGGCGCCTTAGCGCCGTCAACACGTCTGCGGTCTCCTGGGATGAGGTAACCAACCACGTGAATGAGCTAAGCCAAGCGGAACTCGTCCGCGCCGCCGAATCGGCTGCAAAACGAGCAATCCTCGACGGAAGCGCATCGGTTAGCACCGCGGGCCTGACCGCGTCCCTGGACGAGCGCCGTATGGCGCGCCATGGCTGAGGGGCCACCCGAGCGCCCCGGCTACACGCCCCTCCCGCACATCGTCGTCCCTTGGGCCGCCTCGGACCAGACATACAGGGGCAAGGCAGGAGGGCAGTCTAAGCCGCCCAGGTCGATCGGTAACCGAGGGGAGCATGCGGTGCGGCTGACTGGCGAGCTCGAGTCCGCCCGTGTGGAGGCGGAAGCCAAGGTAGCTGAGGTCAGCCCGGCGATCGCCGCCGACGGCTTCGCGCTGTCGGTCGAGAGCTGGTCCGACGAGCCGGGGTACAAGCTCGCTCTGCAGAGCCTCGACAGCTCTGGTGCGAAGCTACTGAGCGTGGTGCCCGAGACCGCCTCCTCACCCGAACGCGCCGTGGTCTGGCTGCCGTTCGGCGCGGTCGGGAAGTTTTTCACAAAGATCGAGCAGTTTGCGACCGAAGATACGACACGGGGAAAGCCGAAGAACCAGGCCCTAGTCGCGAACATCAGCGAGCTGCGCCTGGCTGTGCTCCACGACCTGTGGCAGGAGCCCGAGGAGTTCCCGGAGCCCGACGAGGTTCGCTGGTGGGAGGTATGGCTGTCGCGTCTCAGGCCCACGCGTCCGTCCGGGAACGCCACGACGGACGTCGTCGCATTCTCCTCGTCCCGCGGTCCCGGTGCTGTGGCGCGCGCCGTCGCCGCCGAGCGTGGGTGGCCGATGATGCCCGAGCTGCTCACGTTTCCGGAGAACGTGGTCGCGTTGATTTGTGCGTCTGCGTCCGAGCTGGGCACCCTCCTGTCGACCAGCGCGATGCCCAGTGAGTTGCATCGAGCCCGAGCCGCGTCCGAGATCTTCAGCCTGGACAGCCTGGATCAGGATGAGTGGGTCGCGAACCTCGAAGGCCGGATCAAAGCCGCAGAGCCAGACTCCGCCGCGGTGTGCATCCTCGACACCGGCCTGATGAGCGGACACCCACTGCTGCGTGCCTCCGTCGATCGTGCCCTTTCTGCACTCGATGGCTACGGTCCCGGGGATCAGGCCGGACACGGCACTGCGATGGCAGGGCTTGCGCTCTTCCGGGACCTTGACAGCGATCTACTCGGAAATGGGGTCGTCTCGCTCAGGCACCGTATCGAGTCGGTCAGGGTAATGCGAAGCGCCCACGACACGACGAACGACCCGCAGATGTATGGGACGATCACCGCAGATGCAGCCGCCCGCGTTGAGTTGGAGCAAACACGGCGTCGCGTGTTCTCGATGGCAATCACAGCAGACACCTCGGATGGCTCGGACGGCCGCCCGCAGTCGTATTCTGCGGCAGTTGACGCGCTGGCATTCGGCACCGACATCGCACGGAGCGACGACGGCGGTATCGAGCTTCTCGGCCAGCCGGATCCTCGGGCCGCGCGGCTATTCGTCCTGAGCACAGGGAACATCCGAACCGGGTACGACGTCAACCACCTCGCGAGATCCGATGTCAGCCGGGTGGAGAATCCGGCGCAGGCGTGGAACGCGCTGAGCGTCGGCGCGTACACCGAGAAGATCGCTCCACCGTCGTCGCCGCCGTTCGCCGGATGGCGCACCGTCGCCCCCGAGGGGGAGCTATCGCCGTTCAGCCGCACGTCCATGGACTTCACGCGCGGCTGGCCGATCAAGCCCGACATCGTCATGGAGGGCGGGAACCTTCTCGTCGATCCGCGCGGAACGCAGTTTGACCAGCATGACGACGTGTCCTTGCTGACGACGCGCCACCGGGCACCCGGACTGCTCACCACGGCGAACGCGACCAGCGCAGCCACCGCACAGGCCGCACGACTCGGCGCAGTCGCGATGGAGCAGTACCCGAACCTGTGGCCGGAGACGGTGCGAGGCTTGCTCGTGCACGCAGCCGAATGGACCCCAGCGATGAAAGCTCACTTCGACGCCGCAGGGAAGTCCAAGACCGCTCGCGCACAGTTGCTGCGGCGCTATGGCTGGGGCGTACCCACCGAGGAGCGAGTGCTCAACAGCGCGGCCTGTTCAGTGACGCTTATGATCCAGGACGAGTTCCTCCCCTTTGAGCCCGGCAAGAGCGGCATCACGATGCGCGCGCTTAGGCTCCACGAACTCCCCTGGCCACGCGAGCAGCTGCGCGATGTGTACGGGGCAGACGTGCGCCTTCGGGTCACGCTTTCGTATTTCGTGGAACCCAACCCGTCGAGCCGTGGCTGGCGGGGAAGGTACAAGTACGCATCGCACGGTCTGCGGTTCGACGTAAAGCGCCCCTTGGAGACCGTCGAGGAATTCCGCAGCAGACTCGGCAACCAAGCGGCGCGTGAAGAGGGAGATGACACGCCGCAGCCGGAAACCAGCGCCGACGACCGCTGGTACGTCGGGACCCGACTACGCAACGCCGGCTCCCTGCACGCCGACATCTGGACCGGCAGCGGGGCCGAACTCGCAGATAGCGGCTATATCGGCATCACTCCGGTCGGTGGCTGGTGGAAAGAGAACGGCCGCAAAGACCGCGCGGGGCTGCCGGTTCGCTACGCACTGCTAGTTTCGCTGTGCACTGACGCTATCGCAACAGATATCTACACGCCAATAGCCAACCAAATCGGCATCCCAGTAGCGATCGAAAATTAGCAGGCACAACGGCAAGCCACACGTAGCCTGCAAGACGCCTCCGCCCACAGTAGGGTGACTAATTCTGGCATAATAGGTGTTCCCGATGTGCCCGTCATACTGAAGATCGGTAACCGACCGCTTCTTGAACTCCGGATCCTTATTGGCGTCCCGCACGGTCGCCGTCCGCCCGTCGCCATCGCCTGTTGGGTAGGTTTTCGTGCATGTCGGCCCTAGGGGCGTTACCCGTCGAGGTCGCGGTATGCAGCGTCGACGCCGTTTGCGCGGGCTGCTTCAAGGAGGACGAGGTAGCGTTCTGCCGCTTCGGGCGGCTCATAGCGCAGGACATGTACAAGGTGATCTTCTGTTCCTGGCGCGAGTAGCTCGGGGTGGGTGGCGAGATGATCGCGCTGTGCCTCGTAGCTAGGCGCCGAGACCCATTCCCAGGCCGCCCGCAGCAGGCGCAGCACGTGCGCCTCGGGGCCGAGTCGGGCCGCCGCGTCCTCCCACGCTTGGCTAGCCGCCCCGCCGAACCCGACTTCAGTCAGCCGGTTCTCGAGGTTTCTCAGCGACAGGCTCAGGTCGGGGATATAGGCCACAGGGTTCGCCTCAGCCAGCTGGAGGCGGATTTTGACGGATTCGGCCGCCGCCAGCAGCGCCTCTGGCTCATGCCTGAGAACGGCGAACTGTATCCCGAGGTTGTTCAAGGACGCCGCAAGGTCGTCCAGATAGGCTGCCGTATTCGCCTCGGCCAGCTGCCGGCGGATCTCAACGGCCTCTTTCGACGCCGCCAGAGCCTCCTCCGGCCGCCCGAGGACCACCAGGCTGTTCCCGAGGGTATCCAACGCGAAACCCAGGCCGGGCAGGTAGGCAGCCGGGTTCGCCTTGGCCAGCAGACGACGGATCTCGACTGCCTCATAGGCCGCTCTCGCCACCGGCGCTTCACGGCCGAGCTCCAACAGCCTGGCCGCGAGATTGGTCAAAGAAGACGCGAGGTCGGGCAGGTGAGTAGCCGCGTCCGACTCGGCCAACTGTCGACGGATGTTGACCGCCTCCTGAATGGCGGCCAGGGCTTCCTCCGGTATCGAGAGATTAGCGAGGCGCCCCGACAGGTTGTTCAGGGACCGGGCCAGCTCCGGCAGGTAAACCGCCGGGTCCATCTCAGCCAGTGCCCGGGACGGGCTGATGCACATGCGCGCCACCTTCAGGGCCTCTGCCCGCAACCCCAACTCTCCTAGCCTGTTCCCGAGATTGGTCAGCGACCGGACCAGGTCAGGCAGGTAGCCCGAGTCCATCTCAACCAGCTGCTGATGGATCTCGACCGCCTCTTTCGCCGGCGCCAGCGCCTCCACGCCGTGCCCAACACTGCCCTGACAGACCCCAAGAGTGGTCAAAGACAACGCGAGGTTGGGCAGGTAAGCCGCTGGATCTTCTTCAGCAAGCCGACGGAAGAGTTCTGTGGCCTGGTTTGCGACCACCAAAGAGTCCTCCGCCCGCCCGGCTTCGGTGAGGCAGACGGCTAGGTTGAACCTCACCCGGGCGACTTCGAAAAGGCCCCGCCGGGCCGATTCAACCCGCAGGTCGGTTTCACGCCATCCCGCATAGGCGGCCTCATAACGCCTAACCTCATGGCTGAGAACAGCGACGGCGCCGCCCAGCAAGTTCATGTTCATGCGCGGCAGCGCGTCCGCAATCTCCGACAGGTCGATATCGTCCGGGATATCGCTGAGCAGGCCGCCGTGTCCGGTGGCGTCGGCGAGCAGGTCGGCGATGTCCCTGTCGCGTGCTCCCGCCCGGATCATGACGGTGAGGAGGCGCTGCACTTGCCCGGCGTTAAGTGGGTCCGAGTCTCGGCCAAGGAGGCGGCGAGGAAGGAGCCGGTCGGAAGGGATTCCGGCTTCCTGTTCGCGCCGGATCACGCGGGCAATGAGCTCCTCCCCAAGCCGATCGGGCTGAAGCGGCGGCAGCCATGTGGGCCGCGAGCTGACCTCGGCCGCAGGGTACAGGTCATGCAGCCAGCGGGCGATGTCTTCGGCTCGCGTCTGAGGCACGTCCAGCGCGCGGATCACAAGTTGCGTGGCAGCATAGTGGTGAGGCGCGCCGACCAGGGTCGCTGCGGCAACCGCCGTCTCCACGCGGGTACCGGTGCGCCAGGCAAGATCGCCGAAGGCCTGCTCTACCGGTCGGTACAGGCGCGCCCCCGTAGCATCGGAATACAGCCAGTGCCGCTCGCATTCCAGGTCCAGGATGCGGTTGATCAGGTCGATGGCCGATGGCGGCCCGGCCGGGCTCAACGGTTTTCCGGCGGACGGTTGCATAGAGACGATGGCCGCGATGTGCAACATCAGCGCCGAGCCGAGATCCACCCCGGACAGGTCGGGGATGATCGGTGGATCGGCGACGAGCATTCCATGTGTGGCCGCGAACGTCGCCACGGTCGGCCTGAGCTGAGCTGCAATCTCGCCGAACGCCGACCTGCGGGCACCCGGATCGGGAATCAGGGGTGGCAGGGCTAGTTCTTTTTGGGGGACTTCCGCGCCGCCGGCGGTCAGCTGCAGCCGCACCGCGGTTCCCGGGCCTACGCCGCTGGCTGATGGTTGCCACCAGTCGCCGGTGTTACGCGCCAGCAGGAGCAGGCGCCACCGTGGCAGCTTGCCCGCATTATCGGTCAGCACGGTGATCAGTCCCGCGAACGCCGCAGCCCCGAACTCCGCCGCATAGTCGACCACCACCAGCAGTGACCAGCAGGCCGCAGCCGCCCGCCGGAGCAGGTCACTGACTTTTGTTGCGTCGCTCGGACCCCGCAGGATGACCGCTGCCCATCCCTCGGAGCTGGTGAGCTCTGAGCAGAGTTGCATGGCTAGCCGGGACTTGCCCTGTCCGCCCGGCCCGGTCACGAGCCATGCCGCCCGCTGGTCCGGCCCAGCACACCAGGCGTGCAGTTCCTGCAGCTCCCGATCTCGGCCAAGGAAGCGCACCAGGTCCGCGTCGGCTCTCAGCAGGGCCGCCAGCGAACCATCTGATCGCTGCACTGGCCCTACCGTCACCAGCCTGACCGAAGCATTAGCGAGAAGCGCCGCAGCGATCTGCGGCAGCCGCCCTGCGACATCCTCGACCCGGGTCGCAAACAGCCCGCCACCCAGGGCATTGCCCCCACGCTTGCTGACCGGCACTCCCCGGACAACACCGACCGCCACATCACCGCCTCCGCTGCCCATTTTCAAGACCGGGCCGCCCGACAGTCCGTGCGGGTTAAGTGGATCTACTGCTGCGAAGCCGGGCCCGAACAAGCTCAGGCACGTGACCTGACCGAGCGGAAGGGTGAGATCCACGACCTGTGCTGAGATGGTGGCGCTGTCCGTTGCGGGCGCGTTGGCAGGGAATCCCATTACCCGCACCTGTTCGAACACCGACACGTCCACCCCGAGCGGGATCACCGACCCGGCCAGCAGCTCCGCAGCCATACCTGCCGACAGCCCAGCATCGCCCAGGCGCGGCCCGTCCAGCACGAGCACGGCGACATCGAATTCCGCATCCCACTCGAGCGCCCGCATGGGCAGGTACACATAGCGCCGGCCCGCCTCGGCGCTGGCATCGCGTAGCCGAAACCACAGTCGCTCCCCGCGTGACTTGGCTTCGCGCACGCAGTGCCATGCGGTCAGCACATGCTCCGCGCTGATCGCGAACGCCGACCGCAGTCCTTCGCCGTCAATCCTGGGCGCAGGCTTATTGGCCATCCGGTTATCGCGTTCATGCCCCACCAGGATGCGGCCTACTCTCGGGCAGACGCCCGGCAGTTCTCCGACCACTGCCCGGCCCCGGTCAGCTGCCCGCTGGCGGGCGCCGAGCCAAGGTGATGGTTACCTGGGCGCTTGACTCCGCCTGCGCGGTGAACAAAGCCTGCACCCCGGTGGACAGGGTAATCCCGAACGACACGTCGACCGACTCCAGACCCAGCTTTCCGGGCCCAGGCGCGGCGATCGACTGTGCCTCAATGGCTGTAGCGATCCGTTCCGCTACCTGCCCGATCTGTCCTGCGATCGCGTCTGTCACAGCCCGGACCGCCTCTTCGCCCTTCTCCACCACCCGGTCCGCAGCACGCCTGCCCGTGCCCAGCCAGGAAGCTTCGTCATACCCCGGCAGCTCCTCGTCATCCTGGCTACCTCGGTTGCTAGGCACAGTCGAGCCCTCAGGAGCGACGACGAGCGCCACCCCGACCTCGAACGGGCCAAGCAAACTACCAGCCTCTGACGTCGCCATTTCCCCACCCTCCGCCAAGACCCCACCAGGCCCTGCATAACGGGCACTAATGACACGAACGCCACAGAGCAGGCCGACGTCAGCGTACGCCGACCTGCGAGCGTTCGCTAGTGCTGGCGGGCCGCCACCTCCAGCCACCGGCGCACTCGACGCGCCGCCATTCGACCGCGACGCCCTGATCCGTGCGCTCCAGGCCAACCAGGCTGGAATGAGCACCTTCGCCGAGCTCTTCGGCGCACGCGAGGTCACCTAGCACGGCTGGAACGGCGACAACTACGCAGAGTCCTACCCAGGCACGGTCGAGCAGTCTTGGCCCCGGCACCGATCACCCAGAGACAGCCCTCACGGTGCGCACATACGCCAACAGGCGATGGCTACGAGTCAGGGCTTTAGTGCATCAATCCGCCGACCGCCAACGGTAAACCTGCATCTCACAGCGCTACGACCAAACGAATCCCGCGCCGGTGATAAAAGTCAGGTCTTGAACTCCGGATCCTTATTGGCGTCCCGCACGGTCGCCGTCCGCCGTCGCGGACGACCAGATCCGGCCCGATGATGACGCCCGACCAGTCGTACTCAAACCCCTGCGCCCGTATACACGCAGCCGACCTGGTCGAAGCCGCCCTTCATAGTCGCCCAGAGCGCGCGAGGCGGGGCCTCGCCGACCGATCGGTCGCCCTTCACCTTCCATGGCCTAGCCCAGTCGCCGACACGCAAGTCGCTCACCAGTCGCCATCACGGTCCGGATTGCTCCACGGCCAGCAGAACCCAGCCGACACCCGGGCCGAATAGCCCTCAGCCATCTTGGCGCGGAGGATGCTCTCCATCTCCCACGGGGAATCGGCCAGCGTGACTTCGAAATGGTCGTCGCCCGTCCACGGCTGCGGGCCATCGGCGTCCAGGCCGAGCAGCCCAAGTACCCACCGCTCGTACTTCCTGCTGCCGCCGCACCGGAACTGGTCGTTGAGTTGAACGTGGTGGACCCGGAAGCCCAATGACGGCGCGTGCGACTTGATCGCCTCCACCGTCCCGACTTCCCCCGGCTTCATGACCTGGTGCTCGTCGAGGAGGAACACTGGCACCCGAGCCGCCGCGATGAGCAGCACGAAGAACTCGTGCGGGTGGGGGCATGTCCGCGTTCAAGAAGAACCGCTGGAAGCCCGTCGGGCCGCAATCCCTAGCAGCAAGCAGATTGCTCTCAACCGCCGACGCGGTCACGGCGATGATGCTCAGGATAACGGCGGAGCCTTGCGCGCGGACCCGTGGTAGTTCTCGACGTCGTACCGGCGCCCGCTTTCCGAGAGCTTCACCCGCGCCGCCTCGACCAGATCAACACCAAGCACGTCGGCCAGCCGAACCAGGTAGATGGTGACGTCGCCCAACTCCGAGCGCATCCGCGCAGCCGCCTCAGGATCGGCCATGACCCGCTCCGCTTCCTCGGGCGTGAGCCACTGCAACTCCGCCACGAGCTCGCCCACCTCGCCCGCGAGCGCCATCGCCAGGTTCTTCGGCGTGTGGAACTGCTCCCATGCCCGCGCCGCCGCGAGCTCCCGCAGCCGCACCGCCAGGTCATCCTGGGTCACGACGGCCACCGTACCGGTCCGCCCACGCAGGCGGCATGTCACACGATCCGCCCCGCCCTCGTCCACTCCCGGGAACCCGTAAACAGTGGCGATAGGGGAGCGCACATGAAGATCGCAGTAGCAGGCGGAACGGGAGTCGCCGGACGCCACACCGTCAACGCCCTCCGCTCCGCCGGTCACGACCCCATCGTGATCGCCCGCTCAACCGGCGCCAACCTCCAAACCGGCGCCGGCCTAGCAGAAGCCCTAACCGGCGTAGACGCGGTCATCGACGCAACCAACGTCAAGTCGACCACCAAGCGCGCCAGCACCACCTTCTTCGAGACAACAGCGCGAACTCTAATAACCGCAGCAGAAGCCGCAGGCATCCGCCACATCGTCGCCCTCTCCATCATCGGCATCGAAAGGGTTCCGTACGGCTACTACCAGGGCAAACTCCGCCAAGAGCAGGTCCTCCAGCAATCCCCGATCCCGGTCAGCATCCTCCGCGCCGCCCAGTTCCACGAGTTCGCCAGCCAGTACCTGGCCACAATGCGAGGCCCACTCGTGCTCGTCCCACGCTGGCGCGCCCAGCCAGTCTCCGCCCGCGAGGTCGGCCAAGCCCTCGCGAAAATCGCAGTCGCCGACCCGGTCCCCATGTCCGAGCTCGTCGGCCCCCAAGAGGAAATAATGGCGAACATGATCCGCCAGGTCATCCGCGCCCGCGGCGACCGTCGCGCAGTCGTCGAGGTCCGCGTCCCCGGCGCCGCAGGCAAGGCCATGGCGTCCGGCGCCGGCCTCCCCGACCGCCCCGGCCTCCGCGGCGCCCAGACCTTCCACGACTGGCTGGCCGAACAGCAACAGCGAAACCAGGCCACCCCATGACCACAGACCCGGACCTGCTAGCGAACGCCTTCACCCAGGCCCGCCCGAGGCTGGTCCGCGTCGCCTACGCGATCATCGGCACCCACACCGAAGCCGAAGACGTCGTCGCCGACTGCTGGTTCCGCCTCGTCTCCGCCGATCGGCAGGAACCGGTCCGCGACGTCGAGGCCTGGTCGGTCGTCGCCGTCTCGCGGATGGCGCTCGACGTCCTCCGCTCCGCCCGCGTCCGCCGCGAGCGCTACGTCGGCCCCTGGCTGCCCGAGCCGGTCGTCGCGGCACCCGACAAAACAGCCGCCGATCCGGCCGACCAGGTCACGCTGGCC